>Ga0105238_10001741_pt1 | contig 21883 bp, 16 predicted proteins | sample KBSC34metaG_FD_81526 | JGI IMG/M metagenome (GOLD analysis project Ga0105238, IMG submission 81526) | Corn rhizosphere microbial communities from Kellogg Biological Station, Michigan, USA - KBS C3-4 metaG | ecosystem: Host-associated > Plants > Roots > Rhizosphere > Soil | place: Michigan, USA...
GCCGGGTGACCCGTTTCATCCGCCGCGGATTTTTTACTATTTCAGCATTCATCTGCGAGTTCATCCGCAACCGGCATTCGTCTTCGACATCAGCCAATCGATCGAACAGAAAATGGCCTCCGTCAAATGTTATGCGAGTCAGTTTCTGACCGGCCGGGTGCAGCAGTTTCCCACCGCACTGGACGACATCCGTGACCGGGCTCGATACTGGGGTTGGTCGATCGGCAGCCAATACGGCGAACCGTTTGCCAGCCGAGAATCGTTACGCATCAGCTCGTTCGGCCTGATTGATGAATTCCAGACCAGCAAGTCATGACGCGTCCCGTTGGCCGCCTTGACTTCGCCGTTTGACGACACTTTCAACGATGATTCAAAGGAACACCATGAAGCGACTGGTCGTCATCGGCAGCCTGATCCTGGCGGCAAACTCGTTTGCCGCAGACGTCAAAAAAGAGATCTCTCCGATGGACGGTCACTTCGAAAAGCTGGCGGCGCGCTTTGTGGATGAGTCGCCCGCGCTGTCTCCCGTTTCTGCCACGACGTTGGGTGATCATCGCTACGATCATTTGCTCGACGAGATCAGTGACGCTGCCCGGACGCACGAACGCAGTGTGTACCAAAGGTACCTGGACGAACTGTCGCGACTCGATCGGAAACAGCTTTCGCGCGAGCATCAGGTCGACTATCAGTTGCTGACCAATCATCTGAAAGGCCAATTGTGGCGGATTGAGCAACTCCAGGAATATGCCTGGAACCCAATTGAATACACCCAGATGACGGGCGGTGCGATCTACGGGCTGATGGCGCGAGAATTCGCACCGATCGAGAAACGTCTGGCCAGCGTTACCGCACGTTTGGAACAATATCCACGATTGTTCGCGCAAATTCGCGAGACGCTCGACGCGAAACGCGTTCCGCCGGTGCATGTCGAAACCGCAATCAAACAGAACCGCGGTGTCCTGAATATCATCGAGAATACGGTCCGTCCCCACTTGGAAAAGCTGCCGGAAGCCGACCGACAGCGATTGGCCAAAGCGATCACGACAACAGAGCAGATGGTTGAACAACACCAGCAATGGTTGGAAAAGGAATTGCTGCCCGCAGCGAAGGGCGATGTCAAACTGGGGGCGAAACTGTTCGATGAAAAGCTGGCCTTCACACTCGGTGCCAGCCTGAACCGACAAGAGATTCGCGATCGAGCTGAATTTGAATTGCGACGTGTTCGAGCCGAGATGTACTCGATCGCACGCAAGCTGATGCTGGACGCCGATGCGCAAGCTGAAGCACCTGAATCTCCCAACGAAGAACAACAACAAAAGGTCATCGAATTTGCGTTGGAAAAGGCGTATGCCGAGGTACCCCCGCGCGATGGCGTCGTTCCCGCAGCGAAGAAATCACTGGAAATCTGTATCGAGTTTGTCCACAAACACGATCTAGTGACGATCCCGGATGATCCGCTTGAAATCATCGTGATGCCAGAATTTCAACGTGGTGTTTCGGTTGCGTATTGTGATTCGCCTGGACCGTTGGAAGTCGGACTGAAGACCTTTTATGCGGTAGCCCCATTGCCGTCCGATTGGAGTGAAGCGCAGTGCTCGTCGTTCCTGCGCGAATACAATCTGCGGTCGATTCACAACCTGACAGTCCATGAAGCGGTGCCAGGTCACTTCCTGCAAATCGCTCATTCCAATCGCAGCCCGAATCGATTGCGTGCCCTGTTGTCCTCGGGCACCTTTGTCGAAGGTTGGGCCTGTTACACCGAACAGATGATGTCCGAAGTGGGATTCCTGGACCGAGATCCACTGATGCGATTGGTCACCTTGAAGTGGTATTTGCGGACGGTGGCCAACGCGTTGCTGGACCAGTCGCTCCACGTAGAAGGGATTCGCCGTGAAGACGCGATGCGGATGATGATGAAGGGGACTTTCCAGGAAGAACGCGAAGCGGCCGGCAAGTGGGTTCGTGCCCAGGTGACGTCGACGCAACTTTCGACGTACTTTGTGGGCGTTCAGGAACACAAGGATCTGCGCACAGCGGCGCAGGCGGCGTGGGGCAATGAATTCAATTGGAAACGCTACCATGACGGTGTCATCTCGTTCGGGTCACCACCCGTTCGGTTTGTGAAAGCCTTGCTCTTGAAAGAAGCCGTACCAGACTAAGCCGCCTCGTGCGACCCTCATCCACGTCGCACGATGGGATCAGAATGAGCGGCCTCCCGCTGCGTTGTGGGACTTCGGTCGATCGTTGTTGGAAGCAGGAAAGGCGAAATTGTGCTCCAGCGAACTTCTGCAACAGTCCGCGGACAATTCAATCATCGACTCTGGGCGATCGTACACCTGCTGGGAGCGGTTCTCATGTTGGTCTCTGCCGAGAGCCTGAACGCCGACGAAGCGAAGGCCACCCAGTGGACCCCTTCGCTGATGATCCAGTTGAAACGCGTCGGTAGTGTGCAGGTGTCACCAGACGGAAAGCAAGTGGCGTACGCTGTGCGCGAACCCGTGCTCGAGAATCAAAAAAGCGAATACCTGACTCAGATTCACCTGGTCAATATCGACGGCAGCCAGCCTCATCAATTCACTCGAGGCGACAAGTCTTGCGACAATCCACAGTGGTCGCCCAAGGGAGATTGGCTGGCCTTCGTTTCGAATCGTGTCGGTCGGAAAAACATCTGGTTGATCGATCCAAGTGGCGGCGAAGCAATTCAGTTGACCGCATCTAAAACCGACGTCACCAGTTTCAAATGGTCGCCGGACGGAAAATCGATCGCGTTCACCGCAGTCGATGTGCCAACGCCGGACGATGAACGTCACTCGCACGAAAAGAGTGATGTGCGTGTGCTGGACGAGAACGTCAAGTTGAACCGATTGTTCATGGTATCGACCGGCGAACTCGACAGAGCACCGCGTGACGCGCGTCATTTGATCTCGGGTCCCGATCTGAGCGTGCTGTTCGATGGGGTCCGAGCCGGGCGGGCGCAGTTCGACTGGTCACCCGACGGTCATTCAATTGTCTTCTCGCATTCACGTTCACCAGCGGCCGATGACTGGTCGACTGCGGACCTGTCCATCGTCGATCTGGAATCAGGTAAGGTTCAAAGTCTGGTGAAAACGCCCGCGGCGGAATCGTCACCACTCTATTCGCCCGATGGAAAAATGATTGCATTCACGGCGAGTGACGAGCCGCCAGCATGGGGCGGATGGAGCACGATTCGAATTGTTCCCTCCAGCGGCGGAACACCGCGCAAGCTGGCTGCCACGCGCGACGGGTTCGGTCGATATTCGGAACTGGTCGGCTGGTCGACGGATGGAAAAAAGATCTTCTTCACGGAAGCGCAAGGGACATCGTTGCGACTCATGGCGATGCCGTTGGATGGTGCACCAGTCGAAGTGGGACGACGTGATGGTATGTCGCTGGCCGGCGTTTTCCTCAACGCGCGCCAGACACATTTTGGATTTGCCTGGGAACAACTCGACCAACCAACCGAGGCGTTCGTGACACCGGTCGACAACTTTGCTCCCGTTCAAGTCAGTCGAGTGCAGACGAATCTTCCCAAGGCCGCGCTGGGACGGACGGAGGTGATTCGCTGGAAATCGACAGAGAACTACGAGGTCGAAGGGCTGCTGACTTATCCTGTGGGATATCAGCAGGGACAACGGTATCCATTGTTGCTGATCGTTCACGGTGGTCCGATGGGTGTTTTCACTCAGACGTTTGATGGCACGCCGACTCAATATCCCATCGCGGCATTCGCGGCGCGCGGGTATGTGGTCTTGCGTCCCAACCCGCGGGGCAGCAGTGGGTATGGTCAGAAATTCCGCTACGCCAATTATCGCGATTGGGGAGGTGGAGATTACCGTGATGTGATGGCCGGAGTGGATCACGTCATCGCTTCGGGTGTCGCTGACGCCGATCGCCTGGGTGTGATGGGATGGAGCTACGGCGGATTCATGACGTCGTGGACGATCACGCAGACCAAGCGGTTCAAAGCAGCTTCGGTCGGAGCGGGTGTCACGAACCTGATGAGCTTCACCGGGACGGCGGACATTCCGGGCTTTTTGCCCGACTATTTCGGTGGCGAATTTTGGGATCACCCCAATACTTACCACGCGCATTCGGCGATGTTTCGTGTGAAAGGAGTAACGACGCCCACATTGATCCAACACGGTGAACGTGATGAACGTGTGCCATTGTCACAAGGTCTTGAACTCTACAATGCACTCAAGCGGCAGGGCTGCGCCACCAAGATGGTGGTCTATCCAAGGACGCCGCATGCGATCGAAGAACCGCACCTTTTATTGGACTGTATGGAACGAAATCTCGAATGGTTCCATCTGTATCTCGGTACGAAGACTCCGGCACCGAACAATCCTCCGGCGGCCGGATTGTCGAATTGAAGTCCTTGGCTGATCAGGCAGGTTGAAGTGCAGGCGATTGCAGCCGGTCGACCACGGCAGCCACCGCTGTCATTCCTGCTTGAATGCCAGGAATGTCACGAACACGGATCGCGTGTTCCAGCGTCCGGGCCGTGTCCGTCATACTCGGGAAACCAGCCATCCCGCCCGATCCCTTGATCCAATGCGCCAGTTTGGCCATGCGTTCGAAATCGGCTTCGGACTGGGCCGCGTGTAACTCGGCCATCTTCTCGTGAGCGCGTTCGATGAATTCACAGACCAGTTCGGCGAACGGCAGGTCATCAATCGGCAATTCGGAAATCAGTGGTCCTGAATTAGATGACGGGCCTGTCGCGATCGATGGTTCACCGATCAGTACGTCCGTTCCGGTTAGCAGGCTGGCAATGCGCGCCAGCAGAAACTCCTGGCGAATGGGCTTCGTCAAATAGTCCGAGCAACCCGCCTTGCGACAACGGTCTTCGTCGCCGCGCATGGCATCAGCGGTAAAGGCAACAATCGGCTTTTGGAAACCCTCGGCGCGCAGATGTGTGGCAGCGGAGTATCCATCCATGACGGGCATTTGCATGTCGAGCACAATCAAATCGAATTCGAACGCGCGGGCAGCCGAGACTGCCGCCATGCCGTCTTCGACAAGAATCACTTCCGCTCCAGCCTGAGTCAGCACGAGTTCGATCAACTTGCGGTTGGTCTCTCCGTCGTCCGCCACCAGAATCCGTTGGGCGGCGAGTGAAACACTCGGTGTTCTGTTTGAGGCGTCGGCCAGGACATTCATCGACTCTGTGAGGCTTGTTGCGATCTGTCCGACTGGCCCCGCGTCAATTGCGAACGAGAACGTACTGCCGCGGTCTGGTTCACTGTCAACCTGAATCTCGCCACCCAGGCCCTGAACGATGCTGCGACAGATTGAGAGACCCAGGCCAGTTCCTCCAAACCGTCTCGTGACCGAACTATCGCCTTGAATGAACGGTTCGAATAACGATTCCTGCGTCTTGGCCGAGATGCCAATGCCGGTATCGATCACCGAAATTCTCAGTTGTCGCGTCTGGTCGTCTAATCGGGCCACGACACTGATGCTGCCGCGCTCGGTGAATTTGATTGCATTGCCGATCAGGTTTACCAAGACTTGGCGTAGTCGCACCGGATCACTTTGAATCAGGTGCGGCACGGCACCGATCCAGTATGATTCGAGGATTAATTTTCTCTCTCGGGCCTTGGGACGAAGGATCGCAATCGCATCGGCGATGACCGAGTCTGGATGGAATGAGAGCTGTTCGTATTCCATCTGGCCCGCCTCGATCTTTGACAGATCAAGGATATCGTTGATCAGACCGAGCAATCCTTCACCGCTGGTTTTGATCGACTTCAGATAATCGAGTCGATCCGCTTCGCGCAATTGATGATCGTGCAATGAAATGAAATCGGTGAACCCCAGAATGGCGTTTAGAGGCGTGCGAATCTCGTGACTTATATTCGCCAGGAACCGGCTTTTCGCTTCGCTCGCAGCTTCAGCGGCTTCCTTGGCGCGGACTAATTCCTGTTGGATCTGCTCACGTCGTTGAATTTCGTCCTGTAACTCTCGAGTTCGCAGTTCGACTCGGTCTTCCAGCTGATCGCGGGCCTGTTTCAATTCGGCCTGCGAGGTCTGAATCTTTTCTACCATCTGATTGAACGAACCGAACAGTACGCCCAGTTCGTCCTGTGAATCAGTGCTGACTCGAACTGTGTAATCGTCGCTTGTCGTAATCGTGCGAGCAGCATCCGCCAATTGCAGAATCGGCCTGGAGATCAACGACTGCACCATCGAACCGAATATCAACGCCACGGCCAGAGAACAGAGCGTGACTGTCAGGATCAGGATGGCATGGCTGCGTACCTGCTCGTCGAACTCGCGCATGTTCGCCTTTAAATAAACCACTCCGACTTCGCGCCCATTCAGATAGATCGGCTGGAAAAGTTCCAGTTCACCGACTCGTGTGTAGCGATGAGAGAAATGCGCGTCGGGCAGTGACAGTGTTCGATCGTAATGGTGGGGATAGTCGGCGATCGATCGTCCTTGATCATCGAATAACACCGCGCTGGCGATCGTGCCATGCGGGCGCAGGATTGCCGCCAATGCGTCTTCGTCGACTGACCGTTGTGTTGCGATCGATTCGGCCGATGTGAGAGCCAGAATCTCAGCATGAGCGCGCAATTCTTCGATCTGAGCAGTTTTCAGCGCTCTCAGATCGTGCCAGACGAATCCGGTGCTGGCCATCAGTAGTGCCATGGCGCCGGAAACAGCAGACAACAGTACCAGCTTATTCTTCAGATCCAGAATCTGTATCCAGCGCATGGTGGCCCGCCTGCGAAGGTTCGTTATTGCTGATCTGCCAACTCGATCTGCGTCCGTACGATCGCATCGCGCTGGGACATGAAGGCGGCGACGATCTGCGAGTCGAAGTGCGTACCACTTTCTTCGATGATGATTTCGAAACATTTGTCGACGGGGTATGCGGGCTTATACGGTCGTCGACTGCTCAAGGCGTCGAAGACATCAGCCACAGCCGTGATCCGGCCTTCCAATGGAATGTCTTCTCCCGCCAGACCAAGTGGATAGCCCGTTCCATCCCAGCGTTCGTGATGCGTCAATGCGATTCGCGCGGCCATGGTCAACAAAGGCGAACGTGGAACATCCAGGATGCGCGAGCCGATCAATACGTGCTGTCGCAGCTTGTGCCATTCGTGGTCACCCATTCGTTCGACGATTCGCTTGCCGAACAACGTATGCCGCTGCATCTGTTCGAATTCGTCGGGCGACAGCTTGCCAGGTTTCATCAAGACATCGTCGGAGATGCCGACTTTGCCCACGTCGTGCAATTGAGCAGCCTGCTCGATCATTGAAATGTAGTTCTGGTCCATACCCAACGCCTGGGCGATCATGGCGGCGTATTGACCGACACGTTCGACATGGCGACCGGTCACGTCATCACGGTATTCGACCGCGCGGGCCAGGCAAAAAATCACGTCCTGACGCGAAACTTCCAGTTCCAGTGTGCGCTGGCGAACGGCGTTTTCGAGCGTGATGGCATAGTTCTTTAAGCTGTCCTGATGCTGCTTGACGGTTAACACGTTCCGGACGCGCGGGGCCAATTCGCTGGGATCGATTGGTTTCGTCAGGAAATCGGTCGCCCCGAGTTCGAGCACCGTCAGTTTTGTGCCACGATCGGTCGACGCGGTCAGAATCAGGACAGGAATCTGGTTCAGTTCCGGTGTTTCGCGAATCTGCTTTAAGATGTCAACCCCCGAGATCACCGGCATCATGACATCGAGAATCACCAGATCAGGCATCTCTTCGGCGATCTGCGTGACGGCACGAGTCGCGTCGGAAAGACCGACGCACTTTTTGTAGCCCAGTTCGTGCAGATACTTTTGGCAGACCTTGACGTTGATCGGCTCGTCATCGATCACCATGATCTTGGTTGTCGATGCGACCTCGAGGTCTGCGGCGCTCGGTGTCCTTTTCGATTCGGATCGACGCTGCGCCGGCGCGACAAAACTGCTGTGAATCTCGTCGAGCAACTTCTCGATGTTGGAGATCGCGGTTGTTGAAGTACTCATCTGGAAACTCCACTGTCAGGAATCCATAACGGTGTTTGCACTCACCGTTCGGGAATTCTCGAGACAGGATTCAACACTCAAAACTTAGTTCACGCTTGATGCCATCGCTGTGAAGAAGCTGGCTTTGTGATGCCCGTCATCGATCTGGTTGGCCGCTGATCTGCAATTCCGGTTGGTTCGTTGGTAGCGGCTTTGACGACGCTGTCGAATATTCAGGTCCAACGTTCGATCGGTACAGTTCTGGCGTTGTTCGGCTCAAACAACGCCGCGGCCCGGGTCTGGTGACCCGGGCCGCTTCGTCTTCATCCGTCTTGGATGCTCAGGTCACTCGTCGGTCGGCGCTGGCACGCCGCCGTATTCTTCAGCCGATTCTGACGAAGCACCGTTGATGGCGGCTGGTCGTCGGTCGCTGGAGTTCTTGCTGACGCGGGTTGCCGTGCGGCCGTCCAGGATATTGCGAGCGGCGTGACGCAGTTCGTCGTCGCTCAGGCGTCGCAGGTTGCCCAGTTCAATCAGCGGCTTCATCATTCGTGACACCTTCGCCAGCGACGTTTCCATCAGACTGATTTCAATCAGGTCACGTCGGAAATCGCCCAGCGAACGGATCTGAATCGCCAGTTCTTCCCGGAATCCGCTCAGCACTTCCAAGGTCTGAATCGCATCGGCCAGCGTCTTTGATTGATTTGCCAAGGCATTTTGCATCTTCAGCATTTCGTCCAGGTTTTCACCTGACACGGCGACGTTCAGTTCGTCTTTGTTCAGTTTGTCGTTGGCCTTCAGCATGGCATCCAGATTCTGAGCAGACGCAGCTACGTTCAACTGGTCGCTGCTCAACTTGTCCTGTGCTTGCAGCATCCCATTCAGGTTTTGAGCGGATGTGTCCAGCTTTAGATCGCCACTAATAAGTTTGCCATTCAGACCAATCAGCCGCTCGGCACGTTCGGTCGCAAATTCAGCCTGCACACCACCTTCGGCCAGACGTCGTTGCAGCGTCACCAGTTGATCCGAGACTGCCTGAGCGACTTCCAGATTCACTGCAGCCTGATTTAATCCGGCTTTCAAGGTGGCTAAACCGGTCAAGCCCGTCCGAGCCGAATCCAGGTGTTCAAGTTGTTTCTGCAAGTCATTGCTCATATCAACCAGTTGCTTGAGCGACGCTTGGGCTCGTTCGAGATCTTTCGCCTGTGCACCGGCCGTGTCTTTCAGCACGATCATCTGACGGAGCGAAGTTGCCGCATTTTCATGGGTTTCTCGCTGAGCGACGAGGGTTTGTTCCAGTGATTGGATCTGCTCGAACGAACGAACGGCGTCACCGGTCACCTGCTGCTGATCGATGATCCGATTGTGTAGTTCGCCAACCCCTGTGATGGCTTTGGAGACGTTGGCGTTGTTCGCCGCGACGTCCAGCAGATCGCCTCGCAGTTGGCGAATCGACTGCAAGGCCACGCGAGCGTCGGCCACCTGTCCGTGTTGAGCTCGCAAGCTGGCCAGCAGACTGTTCGTTTCCCAGACGCTATCGTTCGTCGCTGCCAGTTCTTGCATCCTGTGTTCGACTTCGGCCAAACACACCTTCATGTTGGAAATCTCGTAGGCCATCGGCCGGGAAATGAAAAAGTGCAATCCCAGGAAGCCGATCGTGATTCCCAAAAACAGCATCAACCACGTTTGCTTTAATTGTTCTGCTAACTGATTCTCGATTGTTCTCGTTCTTGATTGTTCTGTCGTAAACATGGACACAGCTCCTAAATCCCGATTTGCGGGGAAATTCTGAAGATCTGGTCGTCCGAGACCGGAGAGTTCGTCCGAGTTGGTGTGTCTGGTCAGCCCGTGACCCGACTCGCCCTGATTTCTATCGCCTAGTTGACTCGGCAATCTTTGCCGATTGACGAAGAGTTGTCGGCTTGCGACAAACGATGGCGTGAAATGGATCGATTGTGTGGGTTGCGCTTGCTCTTCATATTTCCGACTCGCGGCGAACCCCTTTTTTGACTGGGTGAAACCTCGATTGATCACTGTCGGTACGAGTTCAAAAATGAAGGATTTGTGAAGCGATTCACGGTTCCGAAATAGGACGTACGGCACAGCAGGTTGCGCCGCGTTCCGAGTGTGCTTGTGGCTAGATGACGATTCGGCAGCAACCTGAATTCCACCCGCTTTTGAGGTGATCGTGCGTGACGAAGAGGATGAAGTCGAAGGACTGGAACGACGAATCGGACGACGGTTACGTTCCGTGTCCGCATTGCGGCGAAGCAATGCTCGAAGATGCCGAGTATTGTTCTGCTTGCGATCGCTGGATGACCACCGAAGATCGGCCGCAAAGGCGCTCGTGGTGGGTCATTGCGATCGTTCTGGCCCTGCTGTTTGTGCTCATCCTGTCCGCGTTACGGTTTTAAGTTGAGGGAAGCGTCGTCGCATGCGAGTACTGGTGACAGGTGGAGCGGGATTCTTAGGACAGGCGATTGTTCGTTTGTTGGTCGCACGCGGTGATCAGGTTTGCAGCCTGCAACGCAGTCCGTCGCCAGACTTGGTTGCGCTGGGAGTCGAATGCTTCCGGGGAGACATCGCCGAATCAACCGCGGTTCGGGATGCGGCGACGGGTTGTGAACTGGTATTTCATGTTGCGGCGAAAGCGGGTGTCTGGGGCCGATATGCCGATTTCCACACCGCCAACGTCGTCGGGACTGAGAATGTTCTGAGCGCATGCCACGCTCATCGAATCACCAAGCTGGTCTATACCAGCTCACCCAGTGTCGTCTTCAATGGCCATGACGAAGTTGGCATTGATGAATCGACGCCTTACCCCAAACACTATCTGACACACTATCCCCGCACGAAGGCGATCGCCGAACAACGGGTGCTTGCGGCGAACAGTCCGGCACTCGCGACAGTTGCCTTACGGCCGCACTTGATCTGGGGACCGGGCGACAATCATCTGGTTCCACGGCTGATTCAACGCGCGCGAAGCGGCCGACTGCGGCAAGTCGGGGATGGCAAGAATGTCGTCGACACGACATTCGTCGACAACGTGGCCGATGCGCATTTGCAGGCGGCACGAGCGCTAACGGCCAATTCGCCCGTTGCGGGTAAAGCCTATTTCATTTCGAACGACGAACCGATGCCCTTATGGGATCTTGTCAATCGATTGCTGGCCTGCGGCGGCGTCGGACCTGTGACCAAGCGGATCTCAGCCCAGGCGGCGTACCTGGTGGGAGGCTTGTTGGAAACGATTTACACTGTGACGCGACAAAGCGACGAACCGCCGATGACTCGGTTCGTGGCTCGGCAACTCTCGACGTCGCATTGGTTCCGTCTGGACGCCGCCAAACGTGATTTCGGCTACGATCCGCGCGTTTCAATCGAAGAAGGGCTGCGACGACTGGCAGCATCGATGAACACCCACTGAGTGATCAGGTCGGCCTCCGTTATTCTCGGTCCTCGTCGTCCTCGTCTTCGTAGTCAGGATGTAACGGGTCGTTCGGGTCGAAGAAGAAATCCCCCAGGCCCATGGGCATCGCGTTTCCACCTAGCGACTGCTGACGGCGCTGGGCCATCGAATCGAGGTCGCTGGCTTCTTCTCCCAGACAGTTCAGCAAAGCTTCCTGCCACAGTTTGTCTTTACCGACAGGGTGACTCTTGTCTTGTGATAGGCGCTTCATCGCGTAGCGCAAGACGTTCATTCCGTCGCGCGTCGAGAAGTCCAGATTCAGGCGATGCGATTGCTGCAGGAAGTCGACCGTCAGATTTAACATTTCGGTTTCGGCGAATGGCAGATGGAACCGCAGGATCGACAGTTCGTCGTCTCGGCTGGGGTGACCCAGGGTCAACGTCGGCTGTAAACGGCTGAGGATGTAATCGGGGATTTCGAATGTTGATTCGTCGTCGTTCATCGTGACAGCGCAGCGGAAGTCTGCGTGTGCATGAATCGTGATCCCCGCGACGATCGATTCCACATAGCGGCGATGATCGAGCAATGGAGCCAAACTGGCCCACGACTTCTCGTTCATCCGATTGCCTTCGTCCAGAATGCAAATTCCGCCGCGCACCATTGCTGTCACCAAGGGCGAAGCGTGGTACTTGATGTGACCATTTTCGGCGAGCACCGGCGTGACCAGCAGGTCTTCTGGACGGGTATCGGCCGTACATTGATAGATGTAAAGCGGCTGCTGTCGCACGCGGCCGGCCGAAATGGCGAGCGTGGTCTTGCCGATCCCCGGTGTTCCGACAAGTCGAGGCGACAAGGGCAAATCTTTTGCATCCACCACCAGCCAGCACGCCAGCAATTGCTGTAGAATCTCGCGCTGGCCGATCCATTCTCCTTCAGAACTGTCTGGTTGACCGAGGAACAGTCGAATTCCGTTAATGTCGATCGAGTCGATCATATCGCCAAAAACTTTCCTACAAAAACTGTGGTGCCGCCGGTGGCACCATCAACGGCAAAATCCGTCGTCCGCTCTGCGGCGGACAGATGGTCAATGAGTAAGATGCTGTGGTGTGGTCGAATGTGGATCGCCACCCACTGCGATTGTGGTGTACTGCTATTGTGAGGCACAGTCTGGTCACGGACAATCCCGTTTATGGGCAGTGTAGGGCGATCTTCGTTCGACAGATAGCCTCAACGATCAACTCAGCAGATTGCGCTAAAAATACTCAACCGTCCGAATAATTTGGACCGTCACAGCGAACTGACTTTTGAAAAACCGGATGGACTCCCGCAGACTGGTCAAAAGCGAATCTCGCTCCCGCTGTGTGTGCCTGTTGCGGCCGTGCAATGCGAAATGGAATTCTCTGAATAAGATCCAATGACCGACTCTGTTCCTGACAATCCGGTTCCTGACAACGCGTCACCGCTCGATCCCCGGGAAAAGGTGAAGACGTTTCCCACGTCACCTGGTGTCTACCTGATGAAAGATGATCGTGGCCGGGTGATCTACATCGGCAAAGCAGTCAATCTGCGCAATCGCGCCGGCAGCTATTTCTCGAAGCAGGCTGCCGTCGACATGCGGACTGTCAATCTGGTTCCGGAAATCAAAGATCTGGACTTTATCGTCACCGACAGCGAAGTCGACGCACTGTTGCTGGAAGCGCGACTGATCAAGGACGTGCAGCCACGGTTCAACCAGGAACTGAAGGATGACAAAACTTTTCCGTACCTGGAGATTTTCATCCGGGAAGAGTTCCCACGCGTCGAGTTCACTCGCAAACCACGTCCACGCGGGACCAAGTTGTACGGACCGTTCACGAATGCAAAGCGGTTGCGCGGGGCCATCGCCGTCTTGCAACAGATCTTTCAGTTCCGCACCTGCGCACTAGACATCAAAGAGGAAGACGAACGCTGGCGCTGGTTCCGGCCGTGCCTGCTGGCCAGCATTCATCAATGCACGGCACCCTGTAATCAGCGGATTACGCGGGAAGAGTATCGCCGCGACATTCGCCGCTTGCGGATGTTTCTGGATGGCAAGAAGGAAAGCCTGTTCAAGGAACTGCGTGAGGAAATGGCGCAGGCTGCAAAGGAACTGAAGTTCGAAAAAGCAGCTCGTTTACGTGACCAGATTAAGTTGCTTGAAAACCTGAATCTGCGCGGTGATCTGCGCGAGCACGCACAGCCCGAGGTGTTTCAGGTCGATCCCAAACGAGGCTTGATGGGACTGAAAAAAATCTTTGATTTGCCGGCATTGCCACGCCGAATCGAAGGGATGGATATCGCTCATCTGCAAGGCGGCGAGACCGTGGCCAGTTGCGTGCAGTTCATCGACGGCCTGCCGTTCAAGCACGGCTACAAACGATTCAAGATTCGCACGATCGATGGCGTGGACGACTTCGCGTCGATGCGAGAAGTGGTCAGTCGTCACTTTCGCCGCCTGCAGAATGAAGGCGAGTCGTTTCCGGATCTCTTGTTGATCGACGGTGGCAAAGGACAACTGGGTGCAGCCATGGCGGCGCTCGACAGTATCGGAGTGACGCCACCGTTTGTCTGTTCGCTTGCCAAGCGCGAAGAAGAGATCTTTCTACCCGGCCAGTCGGAGCCAAAACTGTTGAGCAAGCATTCGTACGCGTTGCGGTTATTGCAGTATGTCCGCGACGAATCGCACCGGTTTGCTCAGCAGTATCATCACCTGCTGCGCAAGAAATCGACATTTGGCGATGACGCATGACCCGGCCGCGGGTCGGCGGGGTTCGCGATGGAGTTGGGTTTCGAATAGGTGGGTCGCTCGCGCGATATCGGGTGACCTGGTTGCATTATTTCAATACGCGTTCGGATCAACTGAATCGTTTCCATCAATGGTCATCAGTTTCTTTAACAATGCCGGATCAATCGTTGAGAACAGATAACGGACGTGACCATCCGCGAACAGGACGTGACCGCCAGGCCTGTGATATGACGAAATCCAGCCATCTGATTCGTTAGGTTTTGATCCGTTCAGATTGATACCCGGTGTTTGTACCGCCAGATCAATATCTCGAGGTTGGGTCCAAATGACGGGAAATCCACAGGCTTCGACAATCATAATGGTGTCACTGGTCCCATCAACAATGTCGGCAATGTCGCGAGAAACGTTGCCGATGGCACCTGGCCCAGTTGGCATGGAATAGGCGCTTCGCCAGCGTCCACGTGTGTCATGCTGATTGCCGGATGTCGGGCAAACATATGTCGGTACTCGTTGTAACGCCAATTTGTCGTTAGGTAACTGATCCCACGAACGCTGTGAATCGTACGAACGGTAATGACTCACGTGATCGATGTATGGCAAGAGTGAGACGCGCCAAGACACCATTTGGTCATCGGTAACAGAACCAGGAAATCGACCTTCGTTGTCCAGATAATTGTGCATCCCCAGCCCGAGTTGCTTGAGGTTGTTCTTGCATTCTATTCGCGGCGATGACGAGAGATGTGGTTGCTCCAAGACAATAAAGGCGAGCAAAACGATGAGGCCGCTTGCGGCTGGCCCATCCCAAAAGCCCTTCTAGAAGCCCACCGGATGTGCAATATAAGTCAGGTAAATTTGCAGTGCGACTGCGGCAAGACACACCGAAATCGTGGCGGTAATCACCGCGTAGTTCCAGGCATTGTTGTCGTAGAAGCGATCGCGGCAAAATCCAAACAGGCCGACAAAGATGCACAGCATCGCACCGACTAGCCAGCGAACGTATTCTCCCTTTTGGACCAGCGTCCAATTCCAGATTCGCCGAACCAGTATGGCGACGCCGATGACTGACCAGACAACCAAAGCCCAGCGTACGATCAAGACTATCGAGTACCCTGCCGGCGGTGGTGGAAACGGGTAAATCATTTCATGCTCGGTATTGGAGATCCACAACCAAGTCTGAAGAGGCTGTTCCGAAAGCCTGAATCCATCGTGACTAGTTTCCTCCGCAGGGTACGCTTGTCGACTTACGAAGGAAATGAACAGAATGTTGGCACGGATGACAGATCTTCAATGGTACCAGCAGGTTTTGACGTGGACTGTATCATACGGCAATCCAGTTTCTTCCGAGGCTTCGACTCGTCTATCATGACTTTTCGGCGTTTCCTAGAATGAATTTACACCTTTGTGTCTAACGGATGAGTTGACGGCTGTCGGGATTCAAAGACCGTGATGATTTTTGTGCGACGATCTAACCTGATCGCAATCATTGTGGCTGTCGTGGCATTCGCCGCAATTCCAACGATTTCGCGCTCGGCCGCTCAGCCGGGCAAAGCGCGTAATCCGCTGCAGATCGTTCAGGACCGCCATCGGGATCGCTACCGCGAGTTCACGAACCAGATCAACAAGGTCGCTCAGTTCTGCGAAGACAAGAAACTTTCTGACGCCGCGATCGAGGTACAGTCGCGTCTGATCAATCCCGAAACGCAGACGATGCGCGTTGACCAATTGCCTGCGGAATTACGATCTGAAATTCCGGCCAGCGTCATCGGGGATGAACGAGCCTGGCAGACTCAATTGCGTCACATCGAATCCGACTACGCCAAAGACTTGTACCTGCAGGCACGCGCGGCGTTGAAACAGGGATATCCCAGTTACGCCTTCAATCTGATCCGCGAAGCGGCCATGCACGATTCGGACAACAAGCAGGTCCGCCGGGTTCTGGGGTACGTGCGATCTGAAAATGAATGGGTCACTCCATTCGCCTATTCATTAATGCAAAAACAGTATGTCTGGCACGATCAATTCGGCTGGCTGCCGAAATCACACGTCCAGCGGTACGAAGATGGCGAACGAAATTTTAATGGCCGCTGGATGTCGGCCGAAAAGGAAAAGGAGCTGCGGCGCGATTTCAAATCGGCCTGGGAAGTGCGTACTGATCACTACCTGATCAAGACAAACGTCAGCCTGGAACGTGGCGTCGAATTGGGGAAAGCGCTCGAAGAATTCCACAGCATCTTCTACGACACCTTCGCCGGCTTCTACAACTCGCCTGAACAACTACAAAAGCTGTTTGACGACAGCGCGAAGGTTGCGCGACGCGATGTGGTTTACAAGGTTCATTTCTACAAATCACGCGAAGAATATCTGGAGGGATTGCGGAAGTTCTTTCCGTCGATCGATCAAACCAACGGCGTTTACATGACCAGCGATCGCGTGGTTCACTTCTACCACGACCCGAACCACGATCATCAAGGAACTCTGTTCCATGAAGCGACGCATCAGCTCTTTTTCGAAAGCCACCCCTCGAATCGCACGATCTGCGACAACCATCATTTCTGGATCATCGAGGGGATCGCGTGCTACATGGAATCGTTGCAGCGAAAGAAGGATTCGTTCTCGCTGGGGGATCCCAACTATATTCGCTTTGCCGGCGCCCGGAACAATCTGTTGAACAAACACTATTACGTGCCTTTGCGTGAGTTTTCCGCGATGGGAATGCAAGAGTTTCAGGGCGCGGCGGAGCTCGCCAAGAATTACACGCAGGCGTCCGGGCTGGCCCGCTTTTTCATGCACTATGACAACGGCCGCTATCGTGATGCACTCGTTCAGCACCTCGCTCAACTGTATAGCAGCGACGCGCGCGTTCGAGAACGGGCGGACGGATTGGACAGGTTGACCGGGGTCGACTTTGAAGATCTGGATCGTCAATATGCTGAGGACGCGCGCGAGACCGAGAATCAAGCCTCGTCGCGATAGCACTCACATCTCACATCTCGCGAGGAATGACGATCATGCCGGATCGACGTCAGTTCGTGTTGCAAGCGGCAACCGCAATGGGATTGGCACAGTGTGCCACCGGTGCTGCGGAAGACTCGTCGGCTGCTGCCAAGGTGACATCGACACCAGTGACCTGGAAAGGGAATCGCATCGGTGTTTCTACCTATTCCTTCTGGCAGTTCAAGAATGCTTCGCTGCGCAACATCGAGAACTGCATCAATCAGGCCGCCGACATGGGCTTCGACGGTGTTGAGATTCTCCATCGTCAAATGGAGGACGAGTCGAACGGATACCTGCAGAAGCTGAAACAAGCCGCCTTCCGGCGCGGACTGGATCTGTGCGGCTTCTCGACACATCAAACGTTCGTTTCACCCGATAAGGCCGTCCGTAAGAAAAATGTCGAACACACCTGCCATTGCATCGAGCTGGCGTATCGATTGGGAATTCCGACGATCCGAGTCAACACAGGTCGCTGGGACACGTCGAAGGATTTTGACGAACTGATGGCCAATAAAGGGATCGAACCTCGATTGCCCGGCGTCTCGGACGACACTGCCTACGGTTGGGTGACCGACAGCCTGAGCGAGTGTCTGGCCAAGGCCGAAGAATGCGGTGTGATCATGGGGCTTGAGAACCACTGGGGATTGGGACGCACGGCGGAAGGGGTCAACCGGGTCGTCAAGACAGTCAACTCGCCTTGGCTGAAGGTGACACTCGATACCGGCAACTTCCTGGAAAACATGTACGAACAGATGGACGCCATCGCACCGCAAGCGGTCCTGGTCCAGGCCAAAACCTATGACGGCGGCGGCTCCTGGTACACACTGGATATCGATTATGCTCGCGTGGTCAGCATTCTGCGCAAACACAACTACCAGGGGTATGTGTCGCTGGAATTTGAAGGGAAAGAAGACGTTCTGACAGCGATTCCCAAAAGTCTGGTGCGGTTGCGTCAAGCATTTGCCAAATGACGACCAGCACGCACGATCGAATCACACCTGAGTACCTTGTTGAAGACATGCCATTGCCCAATGAGACATCTCTGGTCTTGAGTATTGAATTGGCCATTGGCTTTCGTGATTCCATAGAATGACGCCGCGTTGGCTTCTCGTACTGCGATGTTCAAGAAAGGGACGCGTGTGAACACAACTCGGATCCGTCATGGTCGCATGATTGTCGTCGTCGGAATGATGATGGCGATGCAATCGATCATCGTTGTCTGTGCAGACGAGAAAGGCATCGGAGATTTTCCGGCTCTCTCAGTCGAACGAGATTGGCCATGGTGGCGCGGACCGTCGCGGAACGGCATCGCCAGCGAGGCACCAGTGCCAACTCAATTCAGCGACCATGAAAACTTGGCGTGGAAGACTCCGGTTCCAGGCAGAGGACATTCGTCGCCCACCGTCGTCGGTGACCGGATTTTTCTCACGACGGCCGACGATGCGAAAAAGATTCACTACGTTTTGGCATTCGATCGCAAGACGGGGAAGCAGTTGTGGCAAGTGGAAGTCAATCACGACGGCTTTCCCGCCAAAAATCATGCGAAGAATACCGAAGCAACTGCGACGGTTGCTTCGGATGGCGAGCGCCTGTTCGCCACGTTTTATCACCACGACAAGGTTGTCGCGGTTTGTCTGGACTTTGAGGGGAACCGTGTCTGGGAAAAAGACGTCTGCCGATTCCGGCCGCGCACCTACGAATATGGCTACGCCCCGTCTCCGATGCTCTATCAGGATTCGGTGATCATTGCGGCTGAATACGACGGAGACAGCTCTATCACGGCGCTCAATCGCAAGAGTGGTGATCGTGTTTGGCAGGCGACTCGTCCCACGATGATCACCTTTTCGACGCCCGTGATGGCTCACCTTGCGGGTCGAGACCAGATGATGATCAGCGGTGCGCAAAAAGTTGCGTCCTACGACCCCAGCAATGGAAAACCGTTATGGTCCACCGACGGAACGACGTTTGCCACCTGTGGGACGATGGTCTGGGACGGTGATATCGCATTCGCCAGCGGCGGTTATCCCAAGCCAGAAACACTGGCCGTCAAAGCCGACGGAAGTGGTACCGTGTTATGGCGAAACAATCAAAAGTGCTACGAGCAATCGATGATGGCCTATCACGGACACTTGTACGCGCTCAATGACAACGGCGTGATGTTCTGCTGGCGCGGCAATGACGGAAAAGAAATGTGGAAGGAACGGCTGAAAGGACCCGTCAGTGCATCGCCCGTGCTCGCGGGCGGTCACATCTACTGGGCAAATGAATTGGGGACCATCTACGTCTTCCGTCCGACACCCGAAAAATTCGAGTTGGTTGCCGAGAACCGCATCGGCTCAGATTCGTTCCCCAGTCCCGCGATTTGCGGCGGACAGATCTTCCTGCGCGTCGGCGAGGGAGCAGGGCGTGGACGCGAAGAGTGGTTGTATTGCTTCGCGCAGAACAAATAGCAGCAGGGTCATTCGATGCGATCGTCAAGGTGATCCGCCGAAACCTGTCTTGAATGAAGATGCTCCTCATGAACCGACTCGCTCGACTGATCTGCCTGCTACTGGTCTTGCCGGTCGGTCTTCTGTCGATCAACGGTTTCGCAGCTCCACCGAAAGCTCCCAAGTCTGTCGTCGTCAAACAGGGCATCCGCCCCTTGTTGCAGATCGAAAAAGACTACGTCGCCGCTTTGACTGGTGACGACGCTCGATTGAAGCCGGGAATGAAAGTCAGTGTGTATCTACAATCGGGCAAAAGATTCGAAGATGTTGAGATTACTGAAGTGCAACCGGGGAAAGTGAAGAACTCGTTCAAATTGCTGGCGGTCGTCAATGGGAAAGGCAGCAAGCAAAAGATCCAGCCGTCGACGCTGCTCAGCATTACCGCCGACGATCTCGAATATGACATCGTCCAGGACCCGAGCACCAAGGCGTATCTCGCACTGGATCTGGCACTTCGAGATGAACAATCCAAATCGCGTCTGGCCAAATCCGGACACAGCCTGTGGGATACGCCTTCTGATGACGTGCGAAAATCCACAATCGACGACGCTCATGCCTTGTTTGAGAAAGCAAAACTGCTGTTTCCGGATCACAATTGGATGCTACAGGAGACCGAGTTCTTCCTATTCTATACCGATATGCCGCCCGACCAGATTGCGGGGTATCTGGCCAACTTGGATGCGATGTATCGCCAGATGAGCGTCGCTTTCGGTGTTCTGCCGGGAAGGAACATCTGGCGGGGGAAGTGTCCAGTTATTGCTTTTCTGGATGCAGATGCTTTTCGCCGATTCGAAGCCCAAGTGATGCAGAATCCAGTTCCTAACGCTGTTCAAGGACTGCATCACGGCTACAGCGATGGCAAAGTTGTGATCACAGTCTATCGAGGGAATGATCCTGCGTATTTTGCGACGGTGCTGGTGCACGAAACGGCGCATGGGTTTGTGCATCGTCTACGGTCGAACGTGAATATCGTTCCCTGGCTCAACGAAGGGATTGCAGACTGGATTGCCGGCGTCGCTGTTCCAGCCAGCGGTGAAGTTCCGCGACGTCAATCCGACGCGATCGCCCAAATGCGCTCCAACGGATCAATGGGCGGCCTGTTTGACGAGGGAAAGCGGCTGACCAGCACCGACTATGGGACGGCATCCAGTCTGACGCAGTTCATGTTACAAACTGATTCGAATCTATACCGCGCCTTTCTGGACGCAATCAAAGATGGATATTCGATCGAAGAAGCATTGAAGCTGACCTACAACTGCACTCCTCAGGAACTGGTGAATCGGTTCGGCCAATCCCTGGGCATTCCTGACCTGCGCCCGTAGCCGAACCTGAAATTGTACGACGATCACTGAGCCGTCTGTGACGGTCTCCTAGGCTCGTGCCTCGTCGACGACTTCATCAGGATCTCGACCTTCATCTATCCGAAACTAGACCTGACTCCGCGGCACTGGAGATCTGCCTCGATCCCGCATTGGGCTGATCCGACGATCTCGAATCGCCTGTGATCGATCTTCCCATCACTAGCGCCGTCGGGCATCGCGATACGACAAAGCTCATAATTCGGTCGTGAAATCGCTCGTGTATACAATCAATTTGTGATGTTGTGGCCTCTTGATGTAACCACGACGAATCTCTGCAAAACGCCCTGTTTTTCAAGGGCTAAGCGAGATCATCGGCGATTTCTGCCGATCGATTTTCTCGTAAATCACAGGCCAGGAAAGCCTTGCGGATCACGGCGGGTTTTGGCGTTGCGCCGTAAAAATGGCAACAAGATTTATGGTTCGAATCATGTGCGCGGACCATCCGATAGCGACGACTAGACCGATCTCCTTACGCGCTCGTGACGGGGGTAGGACTGGGATTAATTGAGGTGTCGCACAGAAAGGCGACTGCTGTTGCCACGCGCCACGGGTGGCAGCCGTTTCTCGTCGAGTGTCTGTTGACTCACGCCGAGGCGACGCTAGGCAGAGAAGAAGAATACCATAAGGAGTGACAGATGTTGGGTCTCAGGAAACTTCGATTTGTCGACATCGGGACAGGACTGTCCATGATGCTCGGCACAGCAAGCATGCTGGTAGCGGGAGCGCTCTCGGCGGCCGAGTGTGTCACACCGCCAGCGAGCTGCGCGGCAGCCCAGCCAGCCTGCTGCGATCAAATTTTTGCCGACGCTGCCGAGCGATTGAAAGGCGTCTATGCGGGATTGAACTGCGATACGTGTGCCGCCCCCGCCACACCCGCGCCC
>Ga0105238_10001742_pt1 | contig 21863 bp, 18 predicted proteins | sample KBSC34metaG_FD_81526 | JGI IMG/M metagenome (GOLD analysis project Ga0105238, IMG submission 81526) | Corn rhizosphere microbial communities from Kellogg Biological Station, Michigan, USA - KBS C3-4 metaG | ecosystem: Host-associated > Plants > Roots > Rhizosphere > Soil | place: Michigan, USA...
GAGGGTGTTGGTGCAGGAGTTAGGGGTTAGGGGTTAGGAGTTAGGAGTTAGTCCAGAGAGGGCGATGTTTCTGCCACGCGAGCAAGCTGCCGTCGGACTAATCCGGACTAACGCCTAACCGCTAACTCCTAACCCCTTGCCAACCATGTTCAACATCGTCCTCTATCAACCCGAGATTCCGCCCAACACGGGCAATGTGATTCGCTTGAGTGCGAATTGCGGGGCGCGGCTGCATCTCATCGAACCGCTTGGATTCGAGCTCGATGAGAAACGAGTGCGGCGCGCGGGTCTCGATTATCACGAACTCGCGACGGTACGAACTTGGCCCACACTCGAAGCCTGTCAAACGACGCTCGCTACGCAACGCTGGTTTGCCATTTCGACCCGCGGCTCGCAACGCTACGACACGATCGAGTACCAAGCCGGTGATGTGTTCTTGTTCGGACCGGAAACCCGTGGCTTGCCTCAGTCGGTGCTGGACGCACACCCGTCCGAGCGTCGCATCAGAATTCCCATGATGGCCAACAACCGCAGCTTGAATCTCTCGAATGCAGTCGCGGTGATTGTGTTCGAAGCGTGGAGGCAGCGGGGATTTCTCAACGCGGAGCGTTGAATGCGAAGTTTGCGAGACCCAAGGTCGTCACTCCGCCTTGATCTCCCTCGCCATCAACTCCTTCACGGCGAGTTTTGGCGCAACGCCTTCATGCACGACGCGATAGACCTGTTCGCAGATCGGCATTTCCACTTTGAGTTTTGCGGCGACTTCGCGCACGGCTTTGGCGGCGAACACGCCTTCGACCACTTGGCCGATGAGGTGTTGTGCATCTTGGACGTTTTTCCCCGCGGCAAGCGCGAGGCCGAAGCGGCGATTGCGCGATTGGTCATCGGTGCAAGTGAGGACTAGATCGCCCAACCCCGCGAGTCCCATGAAAGTTTCGCGTTGCGCGCCGAGTGCAACACCCAGCCTCGTCATTTCCGCTAATCCGCGGGTGATCAGTGCGATTCTTGTGTTAGCGCCGAATCCTAAGCCATCCGAAATAGCAGCGCCGATGGCGAGCACGTTCTTGACTGCGCCGCCGACTTCGACGCCGATCAAGTCGCTCGATGTATAAACGCGAAAGTTGAGGCCGGACAAGCTTTGCGCGAGTGCTAATGCAAACGCTTGGTCGGTTGCCGCTACGGTCATGGCGGTGGGCAAGCCTGCGCCGACTTCTTTTGCGAACGTGGGCCCCGAGATCACGGCCAACGGCACGCGATCGTCGAGCGTTTCTTGCGCGACTTCGTGCGGTAATTTGCCGGTCGACAATTCAAAGCCCTTGGTCGCCCAGGCCACGCGCAGACCCGGACGCATATAAGGTGCGATTTGCTCGAGAAGTGCGCGCAGCGCATGACTCGGCACTGCAATGAGGATGTCGGTGCACGTTGCAATCGTCGTTTCCAGATCGGGTTCGATGTGCAATCGAGCCGGAAACGGCGCGCCGGGCAAATAACGGCGGTTCGTCCGCTCCCGCTCATATTCCTGCAACTGCTCCGCATTGCGGCCCCAAAGGCACGCCACGCGATCCATGCGCGCGAACTGAATGGCGAGAGCGGTACCCCAGGAACCGGCGCCGAGAACGGCAACCGGCTCGTGTGCGGGCTGCGCCGTGGGCACAGCCATAGCGTTTTAGTTCAACGCGGCGGCGCTTTGCGCAGCCTGCGGTTGACCCTGTTGCTGCGCCTGGTCGAACAACACTTCGAAGTTGACCGGCGGCAACAAGAACGGCGGAAAGCCGCCTTTGAGCAGCAAATCGGAAACAGTCTGACGCGCGTAAGGCAACAGATAACTCGGGCAATAAATGCCCATGAGACGCTGCAAATCCGCTGCGGGAACGTTGCGCACGGCAAATGCGCCTGCTTGCTGCAGCTCGACCAGCCACAACGTCTTGTCGCCGATCACGGCTTGAACGTTGACGGTCAACACCACCTCGCGTAACTCCGGGCTCAGCTCGTTCACTGTGGTGTTGAGATTGAGATTGATCGTAGGGTTGACGCCGTTGCCGGGCAGCCGCGGCCCTTGCGGTGCTTCATACGATAGATCCTTCACATACACGGCTTGCGGTGCGAACTGCGGTGCGTTCGGATCGACAGCTTGTGGGGTTTCGTCGGCCATGGAGTCCTCTGAAATAGTAGTTTGCGAGTCGTTAGCGATCGGGCTAGAGCAACCCAATTAGCTCTGCGGCGTGCTCGAACCGAGCAGCGCGTCGAGCTCCCCGGCACGCTCTAGTGCATACATGTCATCGAAGCCGCCGATATGACGAGCGCCTATGAAAATTTGCGGAACGCTACGCCGTCCGCCGCTGCGCTCGAGCATGATGGCGCGTTGCTCGGGCTCTTCGTCGACTTTGATTTCCTTATACGGCACGGCCTTGCGTTTGAGGAGCGCGCGCGCCCGATCACAATACGGACACCACGCGGTCGAGTACATCACTACTTCGGCTGAATCGTTCATGCGCGTTTCGCTTCTTTGCCGGCTACGAGCGGAAGATTGTCTTGACGCCAAGCCGCGAGTCCGCCGCGCAAATTAACGGCTTTACCGAATCCCTGAGCCCTGAGTTCTTTCACGGCCGCGGCCGAGGCCGCACCGCTCTCGCAACAAACGATGACGGGTTTGTCACGGTATTTCTTCAGTGTATCGAGACTTTCTTTCAATTTGTCGTGCGCGATGTTGCGGGCATCGATAATGTGTCCGGACGCGAATTGCTCGTTGTCGCGAACGTCGAGGATCAGAGCCCCTTGGTTGTGTAGACGCACGGCGTCGGTAGCGCCCACGGTGGTCGATCCTTTGCCGCGCGATCGCAGCTCGAATATCAACGCTAAAACGGCGACAATGATCGTCGCAATAACGAGATACGGGTGATGGGTGGAATACTCCACGAGTCGATTCATGGGGCCGCGAGCCTGATAAAAAAGGGCGTGAAGTATACCAGTCCACCGCGGCCGGCCCAGATCGACTGCGATGCGGCCCGCGCTGTTGCGGTTCGAGGCCGCAAACAGTCGCTGTTCGTTGCTGCGATCTTGGCCACGCTCTTGTCGGCACTGCATCTCGCGTTTGCGGCCGGTGCGCCCAAGCCTGCGGAGAAGGAAGCCGAGCTCAAGCAGGTGCGCAGCCGCATCGAGAACATTCGCAAAGCCATTCATCGCGATAGCGAGAAGCGCGACACGCTCTCGGGCCAACTCAAGGAAGCGGATCTGCAGATTCAAGGTGCGCGCGAGCGTCTGTCGGCCATCCGAACGCAGCGTCAGGCCAGCGAACGCAAGCTACGCGAGTTGGAGGAAGAGCACACACAGGCCGAAGCGCAAGTGGCTGCCGAGCGCGATTCGCTCGCACGAGAGTTGCGTGTTGCGTATATGAACGGGCCTGAAGAGCCCCTCAAGCTGCTCCTCAATCAGCAAGATCCCGCCGAGCTTGGTCGGATGAGCGAGTACTACGCCTACTTCAGCCGCGCCCGCGCCGAGCGAATTGCGATGATTCGCGATCATGTGGCGCATCTCGATTTACTGAGAGAGTCCATCGGCAAGGAAACCGAGCGCTTGCGTGCGCTCGAGGCGAATAACCAGCAACAAGCTTCGTCGCTTTCGCAGGCGCGCGACCGCCGAGCGCAGGCGTTGGAAGCCATCCAGACACGTATTCAGTCGCGCGGCGACGAGCTTGCGCAATTGCAACGCGATGCCGCAGCGCTCGAACGCTTGGTGGAAGAGTTGCGCCGAGCGCTGCAAGATTTTCCGTTGCTTGGCCGCCAACCGTTCGAGCGCACCAAAGGTAAGTTGCCCTGGCCCGCGCGCGGCGAGGTGCTCGCGCGATTCGGTCAATTGCGTTCCGGTGGTCCACTCAAGTGGCAAGGCGTCGTCATCGGCACCGAGCGCGATGCACCGATTCGAGCGCCATTGAACGGCCGCGTGGTCTACGCCGATTGGTTGCCGGGCCTAGGACTCCTTGTGGTCGTCGATCATGGAGGCGGCTACATGACGCTCTACGGCCATGGCGAGCAGCTGTACAAGAAAGTAGGCGAAGACGTATCTGCGGGCGACGTGATCGCCGCGGCCGGTGATACCGGTGTCAACGGACGCTCGGGGTTCTATCTGGAAATCCGGCGCGGCAAGCAGGCGTTGAATCCGCTGGAGTGGTTGGTGAAGTAGTGAGATTGGTCTACGGTCTACGGTCTTCAGTCTTCGGCCAGAGAAGAGTGCGTTGATGGAGCTTTCTGGCCGAAGACCTTAGTTTCTTCCTTCGCTGCCGACCGCAGACCTCCCTTTCCTCCATTCCCTTAAATAAACCTCAGCAGAATTTCGAAAAGTGCTAGGGAGTTCAAAGACCGTCGCCGACGCACGCGACCATCATCGCCGCGAAAGAGAGTTTTTCGGGAGCGCGCACGGTAAGCGCCTCCAAGTAGGTGGAAATGTCGGCCACGCTCGGTTCGGAGGCGGCGTTCGCGCAGGTCTCTACGTCACTGGATCCATACGGCCAGCTCATCAAGATGCTGATGCCGCGGGCGTTATGTATTGCCATCTACGATCGCGCAGGGGCGGCGCTTTGGGTTTCTGACGGCTGCGATACCGTCGATTTGCAAGAAGTCGTTGAGGAGGCTATCGCCAACGAAAAAGTCCTCGCGACAGATCCTGCCACTGCTGACGGATTCGTCAGCGCATGGAATGGCGAATCCGCTTACGTATTCTTGTTGCGCAATGAAGCGAACCATCTATTGGGTGCCGTGGGCATTGCTTGCGCCAACGCCGGTAACGGTCCGCGGCCGTTCTCGTTGATGCGGGGTTTATTGCGACCCGCGTTGGAAGTGTTAGGTCGCGAACTGGTCAGCCAATACAACATCGGCGATCTACAGAAGAATCTGTCGGTGCGCGATGGCGACTTGGAACTGCTTCTGGATACGGCAGGCGCCTCCGACGAAGGCGATGCCGATGATTTCGCGAGCCTCGTCGAGAATTGTCTGCAGCACTTGGGCTGTGCTTTCGGCGCGATTTCTATTCCGGAGAAAAATATTCTCGTCTCGCGCACAGCCGCCGGTATCGCGCCTGCAGCAGTTAGCGAGGTGTTGGCGAACACGCATCGTCACTTGCTCGCGTGGTCGCAAGTGCAACGTCGCACCATGGCGTTGAACAAAGTATCCGGTACGCCGCTGGGTGGCGTGCCCTACAAAATTTTATCGTGCCCCATTCTCGAAGGTTCGCAGCGCGTGGTCGGCATCTTGACCCTGTTCAAGACGGCGGCGCAGCCCGACTTCGATTTGCGTCAGGTCAGAATCGTGGAATTGCTGGCGCGGCGTATCGCGCACGTTCTGCGCAACGCCTACGATCCGGCCACCGGCTTGCTCACGCGTCCTGCATTCGAGAAACGCGCGTTCGCGGCGCTTGCAGCGTCACCGAACGCGAATCACTGCGTCATCTATGCAGACTTGGACCGTCTGCACGTGCTCAATGAAAATCACGGCATGCACGTGGGCGACGACGTGATCGCGAAAATAGCTGACATGGTGCGCACAACAGTGGCGCCCGGCGTGGCCGCTGCGAGAATCTCAGGCGATCGCTTTGCCGTCTTTTTACCGGAGACATCTCTCGACGCCGCCCAGCAATTCGCATGGCGCTTGTGCCGTGGCGCCCAAGGGTTGAACTATCAAATCTCGGGCAAGAACGTAGACGTGTCCGCCAGCTTCGGCGTGGCTGCCATCAAATCTTCCGAACATCCACTGTCGCATGCGCTCGCCGAAGCTGAAGCCGCGTGCAAGGCAGCTAAGGATCGCGGTCGTGGGCGAGTCGAGGCTTATCATGACGCCGATGTCAGCATCATTCGGCGCTACGAAGACGTTCTCGTCATCGGCGGCGTGAAGGATGCAATCGCGAACGACCGGTTCCGACTCGATGCGCAGCCCATCATCGATCTGCACACTCCCGGCAAGCAACGCAAATTCGAGTTGCTCTTGCGCATGATCGATTTGAACGGCGACAGCATCGCACCCGATAAATTTCTCTCCGCCGCCGAACGCTATCAACTCGCGCCGACCATCGACCGCTGGGTGGTGCAGTTTGTGCTCGAACTGCTGTCCGCTGCGGCAAACAAGTTGCATGACCTCGGCGTGCAGTTCGCCGTCAACATTTCGGGACAGTCGCTGGGCGACAGTGATTTCCCTGTTTTCTTGGAGGAGAAATTGCGCTCCTACAACTTGCCGCCGCGCTTGATTGCGTTCGAACTCACGGAGACGGCCGCGGTCACTAATATCGTGAACGCAGAGCTCCTGATTCAACGCTTGCAATCGCTCGGGCACGAAGTGGCGCTGGATGATTTCGGCCGCGGATTGTCGTCGCTCACGTACCTGAAGACCTTGCCCGTGTCGTATCTCAAGATCGACGGCGGGCTGGTGCGCGACGTCGCCCACAACCAACGTTCGCAAGCCATGGTCAGCGCCATCGTGCAGCTGGCGCGAGCCATGAAGCTCAAGACCACGGCGGAATGCATAGAAAGCGACGCCATTCAACAGGCCGTCGCCGAACTCGGCGTCGACTACGGACAAGGATTCTCGATCGGCCGGCCGCGGCCGCTGGAAGGCGTTTTGCAAGAGCTCTTGGGCACCGGATCTGCGACGGGCAGCACACTTCGTACTGGAATGTTTCAAGCCTTCACCCGGCTCGCCGGATGAAAGCCCACGATTGCTCACCATTCCTTCAGTGCAGCCCTCATAGGACGCCGATGTCTGCCGTAATAGTCTGGTATCGCACTCGCTCAATCGCTGGAGTTTCGGATGCTTCCTAAAGTTCGCACAGCCCTTGTGCTCATGGCCGGCGTGACGCTCGGCGTCGGCATTTCGCTGGCGCACAGCGTGTGGGCGAGCCGCGAAAATCCGGTCGCGCCGCAAAGCCACGGACAGACCATCGACGGCGTTTTGCCGTGGCAAGAAGCCCGGCGTTTCGCGGAAGTCTACGAACGTATCAAAGCCGATTACGTCGACGAACAAGGTGATCGCAAACTGGTGGACAACGCCATTCGCGGCATGATGGCCAGCCTCGATTCGCACTCGGCCTTCTTGGATGCTTCCGAATACGACGAAATGCGCATCGCGACTTCGGGTGCGTATTCGGGCGTCGGCATCGAAGTGGCTGTGGACGGCGCCAAAGTGACGGTGCTCAGCGCCATCGAAGGTACGCCTGCCGCCAAAGCGGGCATCCAAAGCGGCGATATCGTGCTGGCAGTGGACGACGTACTCGTCAATACCGGCCGTTTGGATGATGCAATCGGGCGCATGCGCGGTGCCGACGGCACCAAAGTGAAGCTCAAGGTGCAACGCGGTTCGGCCGCTCCGATCGACTATTTGTTGAGCCGCGCGAGCGTACAGGTCCGCAGCGTCAAGCAAGCCGAACTTGGTGATGGATACGGCTACGTGCGTATCTCGCAGTTCAGCGACACCACAGAGGCGGACTTACAGCAGGCCATCGCGAAACTGAAACAGGAAAATCCGCGCGGCTTGCGCGGCCTGGTGATCGACCTGCGCGACAATCCGGGTGGTGTATTGGAAGCCGCGGTCGGCGTTTCGGACGCATTCCTCGAGAGCGGCGTCATCGTTTCGGCGAATGGCCGCACGCCCGACGCACGTTTCGAAATGGACGCGGAACCGGGCGACGTACTGAACGGCGCACCCATTGCAGTGCTCGTGAACAGCGGCTCGGCATCGGCATCGGAAATCGTCGCCGGCGCGCTCCGCGATCATCATCGCGCGGTCATCGTGGGTCAGACCACGTACGGCAAGGGCTCCGTGCAGACGGTCATGCCGCTCGCCGATGGTCACGCCATCAAGCTCACGACGTCGCGGTACTACTCGCCGTCGGGTGTTTCCATTCAAGACCGTGGTATCACCCCGGACATTACGCTCAAGAAACCCGACGCGAACGAGAAGGACGCGCACAGGGCTGATACGGAAACGGTTGCGCACGATGCCGAAGTGCATGCGGCCTTCGACGCTCTCAAACAAGAAACGCTGATGCGCCAAAGTCGCGCTCAGTAATCGCCATGGCAGCACGAACTGCTGCGTGGACCCCTTCGCGCCCGCTTGCAGCGGGCGCTTTGCTTTGGTTCGAACTGTTTGCGCTCGTCGTGGGCGCGGCGCAATTTGCCGTCGGTGCCGATCATTTGGATCGTCCGCAGCTTGCCGGCGTTGCACTCGGCTTTTTAGGCATTGCCGCAATCGCAGCGCATGTCGCGCCGGCGCTGCGCAATCGGGTGTGGTTGCGCTGTGTGCTGGAGACCGCGGCGCTCTTGATCTATAGCACTCTACTTGCAGCCGCGAGCGGCGGTGTACGCAGTCCGACGCTGGCTTTGCATTTGTTGCCGCTCACGGCAGCCGCCATCGCCCTCGGCCGTTGGGCATTCGGTGCGACCAGTCTCTGTTTGATCGGTGCGGGTGTATTGCTTGGCTGGCTTACGCCAGGAATCGACATTACTTCGGCCGGATTCATCGTGTTGCTTATCGGCGATCTGGCGCCTGCGATTGTCGCGACGGCGGCGATCACCGTGCTCATGGATCAGATGCAAGTGGCCGAGCAACGCATCCGCGACTTGTCGTCGACCGACGCACTCACCGGACTCTACAACCTGCGCACCTTCGAGGAGATGCTGACGGAAGAACATCGCCGCGCGGAACTCGCCGGGCGACCTTACAGCATCATCATTGTCGACGTGGACAACGTCGGACACATCAACGAAACCTTGGGCCACGATGCCGGCAGCCAGCTCATCGTAGCCGTCGCTGCTGCCATCGCCCGCTCCATCCGCACCACCGACGTCGCTGCGCGTCTGGGCGGAGATGAATTCGTCGTGCTGCTGTTCGACGCCGACGCCACGCTCGCGGCGACGGTCGGACAACGAATTCGCAACAATGTCTACGCAGGCACCATTTCCGTCGCCAACCGTCTCATCCGCGCGAACGTTTCCCTAGGTGCCGCCACCTTCCCCAAGGACCAATTTTCCCCGCGCGAGCTCATGATCATGGCGGATCAACGGATGCAGCAGGAAAGGAAGATTAGAAAGGTCGAGGGAGTGAGCTGAGTCTGCAGATTTAACTCTCGCCGCCCCTGTTCCCTTACAATCCCGCCCCCGGACCCACCCACGGTGCTGATCGTGTCGATGACCCGAACTCTGGAGCGGCAAGAAGCGCATTGGCGCGATTTCTACGAACTCGGCAAGCCGCGGGTGGTGATGCTCATTGTGTTCACAGCGATTGTGGGCATGTTTCTGGCGACGCCATCATGGCCCCCACTCAAGGCGCTTCTCGTGGGCACGGTGGGCATTGCACTTGCGGCATCGGCGGCCGCGGCGATCAACCATGTGCTCGATCAGCGCTTCGATGCGCAAATGGCGCGGACACGCCGGCGGCCGTTGCCGACCGGTCATGTCACTCAGAATCAGGCACTGGCGTATGCGTTTATTTTGGCGGCGCTCAGCATGCTCATGTTGTGGGCGTGGGTGAATCCGCTCACTGCTGCGCTCACGTTCATCTCGTTGATCGGTTACGCGGTGATTTATACCGTGTGGCTAAAGCATGCGACACCGCAAAACATCGTCATCGGCGGTGCTGCCGGCGCTGCACCGCCCGTATTGGGGTGGGCCGCAGTGACGGGAACGATCGACCCGAATGCGTTGCTGTTGTTCTTGATCATCTTCACGTGGACGCCGCCGCACTTCTGGGCGTTGGCCATCGCGCGTCGCGAGGAATACGCCAAAGCAGGCATCCCCATGCTGCCGGTCGTGTATAGCGTCGAGTTCACCCGCCTGCATATTCTGCTCTATACGATTTTGCTGACCGTCGTGACCCTGCTGCCCTATCTCACCGGCATGACCGGCCTCATCTATCTCGTCGGCGCAGTGCTCCTCGATGCGGGCTTTATTTATTACGCCATCCTGTTGATGCGGCATCAGGACGAGCGATTGCCCATGCGCACCTTCACTTTCTCGATCACCTATCTCTCGGTGCTGTTCGCGCTGTTGCTGGTGGATCACTACTTTTCAGTGAGGGTGTGAGAGAGGGTCGTCCGCGGTGTGCTCTCTGACTGAAGACTGAAGACCCTGAACCCCCACCCAACCCTCCCCCGCGTTGCGGGGGAGGGCAGGGAGGGGGCAATCCCCGTACACTCTCGCGATGCCGCGGCGTCGTTCGAGTCTCGTTCCTTGGTTGCTCGTGGGCGTCATTGCGCTCATTTGCTACGGCTCGTTGTATCCATTCAATCTGAAGCCCGATGCTGCAAGCATTACGTTGGGCGCGGCGTTGCGTCGATTGTCGTGGGTACGCGCCGGACGCGGCGATCAAGTGTCGAACGTGCTGCTCTATGCACCGCTCGGCTTTTGTCTATTGCTGTGGCTCGAGACGAAGCTGCCCCGCTGGGCGGCTGCAATCGCGGCTACGCTCGGCGGCGCATCGCTCTCGTACTGCATCGAAGTTGCTCAGGTCTATATTTCGATGCGCGTGCCGAGCACGCAGGATGTGACCCTCAATGCGTTTGGCACCATCCTCGGAGTCACCGCTGCGGTCGTGTGGCGCACGCTCAGTCGCTTGGTGTACTTGCCGAGGACAGACGGCCCGCGTCGCGATGGCCGCAGCGCGCTCATCGTCCTGTTGTTATGGCTGGGCTGGCGTTTCGCGCCGTACACGGCGCAATTCGACCTCGCACACCTCAAGGCGGCATTGCATCCGCTCTTTCATCCAGTTTTCGTATTGAGTGCGGTCCTCAATGCATTGATATGTTGGTTGATCGTCGCCCAAGTGCTGTTTCGGCTCGTCGACAGACAGCGCGGCACGGAGGCGTTGCTCGCGACGATCGCGGCAGTACTTCTCGGAAGATTGATCATCGCCGGCCAGAGTTTCGATCCTTCCGAGCTGCTCGCGCTGGTGTTGCTGCTGCCGGCCGTCGTCGTCATCAATCGGATGTGGACCGAGCCGCGCAGTGCGCTGCTCTTGCTTGCACTCTGTGCTTTGTTACTCGCGCAGCTCACGCCCTTCGATTTCAGTACTGCGCCACGCACGCTCGATCTCTGGCCTTTTTTGGGCTGGATAGAAGCGGGCATGCCGATCGATGCCGCCGTCGTCATGGAAAAAGCCTTTTTGTTCGGCGCGCTCATTTGGCTGTTGCGAGACGCGGGACTCGGTAGCGCGTTGGCCTTGGCGTTGGGTGTGGGTTTCATTTTCGCGCTCGAGATCGTGCAACTCTGGCAGGCGGGCAGCGCGCCTTCCATCACCAATCCCGTCTTGGCGCTGCTCGTCGGACTGCTGTTGCATTATTCAGCGCTGCGCCCAAGTAGGTTGCGGTTGAGGTGAATCGATCACGCCTCGCGCAATCCATACTACAATTTCCGCTCACGCCAACACGCCGCGTACGTGCTCTGGCCAACGCCCAATTGTCAAAGACCCAACGGCCCTCAATCGATATCTCTCCCATTCTCGATTCGCTCAACGATGCACAGCGCCAAGCCGTGGCCGCTCCGCTCGGGCCGACTTTGGTCCTCGCGGGCGCGGGCAGCGGCAAGACACGCGTGCTCGTGCATCGCGTCACTTGGCTCGTGCAAGTGGAGAATGTTTCTCCGCACAGCATTTTGGCGGTCACGTTTACAAACAAAGCGGCCGGCGAAATGCGCAGCCGCATCGAACAGATGTTGTCGCTGCCTTCCGCGCCGCTATGGCTCGGCACGTTCCATGGCATCGCGCATCGCTTGTTGCGCATGCATTGGCGTGAAGCGGGATTGCCGCAGACCTTTCAAATTCTCGACAGCGACGATCAGCAGCGCATGATCCGCAAACTGCTGAAATCCATGGAGCTGGACGAATCGAGCTGGGTGCCGAAAGAAATCACTTGGTTCATCAATGCGCAAAAGGACGAAGGGCTGCGTCCCAAGCATTTGAAAGACGAAGGCGACGCAACGCGCCGGCAAATGATTCGCGTGTACGAAGCCTATCAACAAGCGTGCGATCGCGCGGGCGTCGTGGATTTCGCCGAGCTGCTGCTGCGCGCCTACGAACTCTGGCGCGACAATCCGGAATTGCTCGCACATTACCGCTCGCGGTTTCGCCATGTGCTCGTCGACGAATTTCAGGACACGAATACCATCCAATATCAGTGGTTCAAATTGCTGGTGGGACCGCAAGGCGCGCCGTTCGTGGTGGGCGACGACGATCAATCGATCTATGGCTGGCGCGGCGCGCGCGTCGAGAATCTGCATCAGTTCAGGCGCGATTATCCGAGCACGCAACTTTTTCGGTTGGAACAGAACTACCGTTCCACGGGCAACATCCTCGCGGCGGCCAACGCACTCATCACAAACAACAGCGGCCGTCTCGGCAAAAATCTCTGGACGAGCGGTTCGCAAGGCGACCTCGTCAAGCTCTACGCGGCGTTCAACGAGCGCGACGAAGCGGACTTCGTCGTCAACCGTATTCGCGAATGGGTGACGAAAGGCGGCAGCCGCCGCGATTGCGCCATCCTCTATCGATCCAACGCACAGTCACGCGCGTTCGAAGAGGCGTTGCTCACAGCGCGCCTGCCTTATCGAGTCTACGGCGGCTTGCGATTCTTTGAACGCGCCGAAATCAAAGACGCGCTCGCCTATCTGCGACTCATGTTCAATCGCGCTGATGACGCTTCTTTCGAACGGGTCGTGAACCTGCCGACTCGCGGCATCGGCAACAAGACTCTAGATAACGTGCGTGACTACGCGCGTGCCAATGCGTGCACGATGTGGGAAGCCGCGGGCGCTTGCATGACCGAGCTTGGGCCAAAAGCAGGGACGAATCTGCACGGATTCATGAGCCTGATCGAACGTCTCGACGGCGAGACGCGGGCGCTGCCGCTGCACGACCAAGTGGATCACGTCATCAATCAAACAGGATTGATCGCGCACTATCAACGCGAGAAGGGCGGCGGCGAAGCGCGCGTCGAGAACTTGGAAGAACTCGTGAGTGCGGCAAGAGGCTTCGATACCGAGGAGACTGGAGATATGACACCGCTCGCGGCGTTCTTAGCGCACGCCGTGCTCGAATCGGGCGAGGGACAGGCGAACGAATGGGAAGACAGCGTGCAAATGATGACGTTGCACTCCGCGAAGGGCTTGGAATTTCCCGTCGTATTCCTCGCCGGCATGGAAGACGGCTTGTTCCCGCATCAACGGTCCATCACCGATGTCACGGGATTGGAAGAGGAGCGCCGCCTTTGTTATGTCGGGACGACACGCGCCATGCGCCAGCTCTATTTGACTTATGCGGAGCAGCGCCGCTTGCACGGTGTGGACAGCTACGGCGCGCCGTCGCGCTTCATTCGCGAAATTCCCGCCGAGCTCATTGAAGAAGTGCGCCCGCGCATCCAGGTGTCCCGCCCGGTCTTCACACAACGGCGCATCGTGGAAGACGAACCGCAAAACGGCGTACGCCTCGGCCAGCGCGTGCGCCACGGCAAGTTCGGCGACGGCGTCGTCCTCGAACTCGAAGGCCAAGGCACCCATGCGCGAGTGCAGGTGAAATTCGAACGTCAGGGAACGAAGTGGCTGATGCTGGCGTATGCGAATTTGGAAGGGATATGAGATAAGGGCGGTTGGGCTTTGGGTCATTGGCGTTGGCCAAAGTCAGTTCGCGTACTCTTGCCATAGCCCAACGCCCATAGCCCAACGCCCTACGTTACAATCCGCGCCCAACAACGCGCCTGCCGACACGAGGCGCAGCGCTTCTCTGGTGAGTCTTGCATGAAAATCATCATTCTGGGCGCCGGCCAGGTGGGTAGAACGGCCGCGTATCACCTCGCGCGCGAAGAGGCGAACGAGGTGACGGTCGTCGATATGAACGACGATGTGCTGCGCGATTTGCAGGATCGCCTTGATATCCGCACCGTGGTCGGCAACGGCGCTTATCCAACGATTCTCGAAGCTGCGGGTGCGCGCCAGGTCGATGTATTCATCGCACTCACGAGCAGCGACGAAGTAAACATAGTGGCCTGCCAAGTAGTGGCGACTCTGTTCAATAAGGATGCGACGCGCATCGCGCGCATACGCGCTGCCGACTACACCAAATACGCCAAGCTCTACACAGGTGAAGATCGCGCCTTCGCCGTCGATGTCACGATCAGTCCGGAACAGATCGTCACGGATCACGTAGCACGGCTCATTCGTTATCCCGGCGCGCTGCAAGTGCTCGATTTCGCGGATGGCCGTGTGCGGTTGGTGGGCGTGCGCGCTTTGCGTGGCGGCTTGTTAGTGGGACAACGTCTGAAAGCCCTGCGTGAACACATTCGCGGCACCGACGCACGCGTCGCTGCCATCTATCGCGGCGGACAAAGCATCAAACCCGAAGGCGAAACCGTCATCGAGCATGGCGACGAAGTGTTCTTCATCGCGGCTCGCAAAGACATCCGGCTCGTGATGAACGAAATGCAAAAGCTGGAAGCGCCGCTGCGTCGGGTAGTGATCGCAGGCGGCGGCAATATCGGCTTTCGACTCGCGCAACAGCTCGAGAAAGAGAATCAAGTCAAACTCATCGAGCGCGACGCACGGCGGGCGCGGCGCATTTCCGAGCAACTTGCCAACACGGTGGTGTTGAACGGCGATGCGGCGGACGAGGAGTTGCTGTTGGAAGAGAATATCGACAGCGCGGACGTATTCGTCGCCGTCACCAACGCCGAGGAAGCCAACATTCTTTCCGCCATGCTCGCCAAGCGGTTGGGGTGTCACAAAGTCATGGCACTCATCAATCGCCCGGCCTATGCCGAGCTGATGGAAAGCGGCACGATCGACATCGCGCTCTCGCCCCAGACCGTCACCATCGGATCTCTGCTGGCACACGTGCGACGCGGCGATGTCGTTCGAGTGCATTCGCTCCGTCGCGGCGCTGCCGAAGCCATCGAAGCTGTTGCACACGGCATTCAAGGCGAAGGGCGCGTCATCGGCCGCAAAGTGGAAGAGATTCCGTTGCCCGAAGGCGCAACCATCGGCGCAGTGGTCCGCGGCGACGAAGTGCTCATCGCCCATCACGACACCGTCATTCAGCGCGACGATCACGTCATCATCTTCCTCACCGACCGCAGACACATCGATGCGGTGGAGAGATTGTTTGATGTACCGAGAAGAAGGCGCTAGGTGTGGAAGCCACTAGGTGCTAGCCAGAGAAGAACATGCCCACTATCAATATTGATCAAGCCCGGCGAACATCCTTTTCCCTACTAGGGCCTAGCGCCTTCCCATGCATGTTCTAGTCGTTCAGCGCATCCTCGGGATGCTGCTCGTGATCTTCAGTCTCACGATGCTGCCGCCCGTGGGCGTGTCGCTGTATTACCAGGACGGCAATGCCGGGCCGTTTCTCGATGCATTCATAGGATTGGTCGCAGTGGGTGTGCTCATTTGGTTGCCGGCGCGCAAGAAGCTGCGTGATTTGCGGCTGCGCGACGGCTTCATGGTCGTGGCGCTCTTTTGGATCGTGCTTGGATTCGCGGGTGCGTTGCCGCTGATCCTTTCCGACAAGCCGGATATCTCGCTCACTGATGCTGTGTTCGAAGCAGTATCGGGCTTTACGACCACCGGTGCGACGGTGCTGGTGGGACTCGATGATTTGCCGCGTTCCATTCTCTACTACCGACAGCAAATTCAATGGTTGGGCGGCATCGGCATGGTCGTGCTCGCAGTCGCTCTGTTGCCGATGCTGGGTGTCGGCGGCATGCAGTTGTTGAAAGCGGAAGCGCCGGGCCCCGTCAAAGACGCCAAGCTCAAGCCGCGCATCACGGAGACGGCCAAGACTTTGTGGATCGTGTACGTGGCGATCACTGCATGCTGCGCATTGGGTTATTGGGCCGCGGGCATGACGTTGTTCGATGCCATCGGCCATAGCTTTTCGACCGTCTCGACAGGCGGCTATTCCACTCACGATGCCAATTTGAAGTATTTCAACAACGTCGGCATCGAAGCGGTCGCGATGACGTTCATGTTCGTCGGCGCAGTGAACTTCTCTCTTCATTTCATGGCATGGCGCTACGTGCGCTTGAAGGACTATTTACGCGACGCCGAGTTTCGAGTGTTCGTTGCGATTCTGGTGGTGGGCATCACGCTCGGTACGCTGACGCTATGGCTTACGGATACGGCGCCGAATCCTGTGGATGCATTCCGTCGTGCGATATTCCAAACCATCTCCATGCAAACGACGACGGGATTTCGCACCGACAATTTTTCATCGTGGCCGAGCGCGCTACCCGTGACACTCATGCTCGCGACATTCGTCGGCGGCTGTGCCGGTTCCGCGGCAGGCGGCATGAAAATCATTCGCTGGATGTTGATGTGGAAACAAGGCACACGCGAAGTCGTGCGGCTCGTGCATCCGAGCGCGGAGCTGCCCGTCAAGATCGGCAACAAGGCAGTGGAATGGCGCGTCATTGATGCAGTGTGGGGTTTTTTCGCGGTATACGTTGCATGCTTCGCCGTGCTGATGATCTCTCTCATGGGTACCGGCGAAGATCAGGTCACCGCGTTTTCCGCGATTGCAAGCTGCATCAACAATGCGGGCCCGGCACTGGGCAACGTGCACGATGGGTTCGCATCCTTGAATCCCGTCGGCAAATGGATATGCGTGGTGGCGATGTTGTTCGGTCGGCTGGAAATCTATCCGTTGCTGGTGTTGTTAACGCCGACGTTCTGGCGAAAGTGATTAGACTTAGAACACACCGAGGAGACAAGAATCCATTCTCATCTCCTCGGCTGTTCGCCCAACTGCCTCAGTTATTCTGCGCTCCAGCAGTGATCCAGCTCTTCACTTGGTCGATCGTGGCTTGATCCAAAGGCGTACCGCCGAGCGGCATGCGTGTAGTAGACGGTGGCGTGCCTTCCAATTTGTTGATGATGTAACTGGTCGTTGGATCGCCCGGATTGACGCGCTTGAGCGAGGGCGCTTCCTGACTTGCAACGCCCACGAGCGCTTGGAACGTCGCAGCTTGCGTAGAGAGATTCATGCTACCCGGCAATGAAGTGCCACTGCCGTTGTGACACACGGAGCAGATGGGCGTGAAGATGCTCGCCTGCAAAGCGGACAGCGCGGTCGCGGGCGGTGGCGTCGAAGTGTTATTGACGGTCACATTCACCGCGGCAGAGGCTGTGACGTTGCCAGCTGCGTCCGAAGCTTGCGCCGTCAATGCTGCTGCGCCATTCGCCGTTTGCGTCGTATCCCAATTGATCGTGTACGGCGCAGTTGTCGCAGTGCCGATCGCCGTCGTGCCAGCAAAGAACTGCACTTGAGTCACGCCGACGTTGTCGCTTGCTGTTGCAGTAACGGGCACGGTCGCGCTCACGTTGCCCGCAGCCGGAGCTGTGAGTGCAACACTCGTTGGAGCTACTGTGTCCGGTGCGGTAGCGCCTAAATCGATGCGTCCATAAAGTCCGTCGGCTTCATCCGCGATGCCCGCCGCGAAATAGAGCGTCGTAGCAGGTTGATTGCGTGCGCCGTTGCCGAATGCGATGCCCCACAGTCCGGGTGTCGCGATCGGTTGTCCATTGCCATCTTGAATTGCGCCGACGAACGCACCGCTCGACGGATCGTAGCCATTGATGACGCCGTCGCCGAAATTGCCGACTAGCAACATGTTGCTGAGCGAACCGAAGTTCGCCGGCGCGATCGCCATACCCCACGGTGCGTTCAATGCAGCGCCCGCGGCGATCAAATGCTTTTGCAACGTGCCGTTGACGTCGAACACATTGACGATGCCGAGTCCGGCACCTGCAACTTCATCGGCTGCTTGTGCGTCCTGCTTGGCATACGCAACGAAAATGAGTGTTTGATTGCCGACCGACAGGGCTTGGACGTTGAAAGGTGCATATCCTTGCGGCAGCGCCGAGTCCGTGAAGCCGCCCGATGCGGTGACTTTCTTGAACGTCGCATCGAACACATCCACCTTGTTGTTATGAAAGTCGGCAGCGTACAAATGATTCGCAGTGCCGTCAGAAGCAATCGCAAGTCCTTTATAACTTGCTTGTCCCGTGTCTTCGTAAGCAATCACTGCGTTCGTTTGATTCACCGATTGCGACCAGCCTGCGATCGCGCCGCTTTCGGTCGCAAAAATAAATCGCGCAGGGCCGGACACGTTGTTCGCACTCACCATGAAGTCGGTTTGACTCGTGTTGACGACGATGCCGGTCGGACTCGCAGTGCCATTCGCACCTGCAGGAATGTTGACTACGAGCGGCAGCGCGATGCCGGTGCCGTCATAGATCGTTGAGGTCTGCGTCGCGTTATTCGCAACCCATACCGGCGCACTCGGTGCGAACACGATTCCCCATGGATTCTTTAGATGTGCATCGGTGGCTTGCGCACTCACCGAACCGTCAGATACGAGCTTGGTCATCGAATACGCACTTGCCGCAGCAGGTGATGGAGTGGGTGTTGGTGTCGGCGTAGGTGTGGGCGTTGGCATGTAGCCACTACTACTGCCTCCGCCGTAACCACCACCGCCACCGCACGCGCCGATAGTGACGACGACTACAGCGCTCCACAACGCAACCCACTTTCGAGAAATATCGCTACGCATGGCTGTCCCTCGGATACGAAACGAAATCGTCCGTAGGTGCTGTGCGTAGTTGTTTTGGTTTCCACGACGAGCAGCAATATTTTTGACGAGGCGATGAACCGTCGTTCGCGAACGCTGCACTTACCGGACGTCGATCCCAGTGCGAGTTGTGTTCATGAAGATGCAAGCGAGCTGCATTGCAATCGTCGCTGCGTGTGGCTGTGTCGCATGCTCGGGCAACGGCAACGGACTCGATCAAAATGGACGACCCATCGGCAGCGACACGACGCAGGCGCCGCCCTCGAGCGGTTCCTTTCAATCCATTCAAGACACTGTGTTCACACCGATTTGCACTGCATGTCATGCAGGTGCGAACGCGCCGCTCGGATTACGTCTCGATGCGGGTAATAGTTACGCGCTGCTCGTCGGCGTGCCGAGCGTGGAAAGTCCCGGAACTTTGCGTGTCAAGCCAGGTGATCCCGACAACAGCTACTTGATACACAAGATAGAAGGCAATGCAGCTGTTGGAGGGCGCATGCCGCTCGGCGGGCCGCCGCTGCCCGACAGCACTATCGCCGAGATACGTCAATGGATTACCGACGGCGCACAGCAGGGGAGCGCACCGCCCTCCGGCAAATCGCTGCAGATCACAACTGCCGCGCCTGCATCGAACGATGTTCTGCAAGCGACGCCGCAGCAGTTGATCGTGTCTTTCGATGGTGAACTCGATGCTGCTCTCGTCAACGGCAATACGGTGCAACTCGAACGCGTTGTCAGCAACGACACGATGCAACCGCTCTCGGTCCAAATGAAGCTTGCGGAAAATCCGCACACGCTGCTCGTCACGCCGAACGTGCCGCTCACGAAAGGCACTTATCGACTCACGCTAGGCGCAAACGCCGGCACCACCATTGCCGATGTCAATGCGCGCGCACTCGCCAAGCAATCCGTTATCGAGTTCTCCGTGACGCAAGCGCCATGAAGCACAAGAACAGACTCTTCGGCTTCGTATTCATCGTGTTTCTACTCGCGATGTCGGTTGCGCATGCAGAGCCGTATCTGGCCGTACAGACGGGACTCAAGTGTGCGCAATGCCACGTCAACCCAACCGGCGGCGGCATGCGTACCGTGTACGGCGATCTGTTCGCGCAAAAGCAAATGCCCGCGAACGAAATAGAGATGGGTGATGTGTGGACTGGACAGCTCTCGAAGTATTTTGCTGTCGGCGGCGATCTGCGCGCCAATGCAACTGCCACCAAGGTCCCCAAACAAACGACGTTGAGTGAATTCGACATTGAGCAAGCGCGCGTTTACCTGGAAGCATCGGTGATTCCGAATCGCCTGTCGGTGTATGTGGACGAACTCGTCGCGCCCGGCACTGCAAGCAACAGAGAAGCGTACGGCCGCTATTGGTCCGCTAGTCACAACTGGTACGTGAAAGCGGGCCAGTTCTATTTGCCCTTCGGACTGCGATTGCAAGACGACACCGCGTTCACGCGCACAGTGCCTGGTATCAACATGACTACTCCGGATTCCGGTGTAGAGGTCGGTTGGGAAGGCGGACGGTGGTCCGCACAGCTCGCTGTGAGCAACGGCACCGCCGGCGGCCCCGAAACCGACAACAGCAAACAAGTGAGTACACAAGCAGTGTACGTGCGCGACGTATGGCGGCTCGGTGCTGCCGCGAACTTCAACAACACAGGCGGTGCTGCTCGTCATGCGTACGGGCTATTCGGCGGCTTGCGCACAGGTCCCCTCGCCTGGCTCGGCGAGGCCGATCTCGTCACCGACAACAGCTTCCCGGACGGCGAACGCAAAATGGTCGCCGGATTACTCGAAACGAATTGGCTCATCGCACGCGGCAACAATCTCAAGCTCACGGCAGAATGGTTCGATCCCGATCGCAACGTGAGTGAAGACGAGCAAACGCGCTGGAGCGTGGTGTATGAGTGCACGCCGATTCAATTTGTACAGCTCAGATTCGGCGCGCGCTTCTATGAAGGCATTCCGCAGAATGATTTGCAGAATCGACGGTTGTATTTCGTGCAATTGCACGGGTTTTTCTAGCGCTGGCGAGCCCCCACCCTGACCCTCCCCCGCTGCGCGGAGGAGGGAACTAAGGTGCATCCGCCGCGCTCTGGTCCCCTCCTCCGCGCAGCGGGGGAGGGTTAGGGCGGGGGAAAATCACCCCAACTCCACACTCATCATCGACACAGACCCGCCATCCATGCCCGTCACTGGAAAGCTCGGAACATCGTCCGCGTGCGCCGTGCCTAGTACATATAACAACGGAAGATAGTGTTCCGGCGTGGGCGCAGACAGCGCTGCATCTTTGCCAAGTTGTTCGTAATTGATGAGCGGCTCGTGATCGCCTGATATCACACTCGCACGCACTTGCTGTTCGAAGCGTGTGGCCCAGTCGTAGGGTTCGTGCTCGTGTTTACCCCACGCGTAAGTGTGGAGGTTGTGCACGACGTTGCCGCTCCCGAGGATGAGGATGCCGCGGTCGCGCAACGGAGCCAGTTGTTGCCCAATCCGATAGTGCTCGCGAGCAGGTAGCGTTTCGTCGATGCTGAGTTGCAGTACGGGCACGTCAGCCTTGGGATACATGTGACACAACACTGCCCAAGTGCCGTGATCCAAACCCCACTCGTAGTCGAGCGCTACATCGTGCGATTGTAATTGCGCTTTCACTTCGTGCGCCACGTTCGTATCGCCTGCTGCCGGATATTGGTACTCGAACAGTGCGCGGGGAAAGCCGCCGAAGTCGTGGATCGTGCGCGGTTGAGCTGTGGCCGTGACAGCTGTCATCGGCAGATACCAGTGCGCTGATATCACGACAATAGCGCGCGGCCTGGGCAATGCGCGCCCAAGCTCTGCCCAAGCTTGCGTGTACGTGTTGTTTGCGAGCGCATTCATTGGATTGCCGTGTCCAACGAACAACGCCGGCAGGCGAGAAGTCATAGCGATCTCACTTGCGAAGCAGCTCTAGATCGAAGCTACGAATTTTAGGCCAAGCGCACACTGCATGCGCTCCGGCCAACAGCTATCTGTCACGCTGATTTGATTCGTGTCCCGCGGGTCCGTGTGGCGCGCGCGCGGGCGCTACGCTCGGCGGAGGCGCGTGATTTGGAGGAGCCATGCGCTCCACAGGACGCGGCGCCTCTACTGGCCGAGGTGGCGGTGCGACGGCGTGAGGCTGAAAGGCTGGCCTGCTTTCGTACACACGCTCGGGCGGCCGAACGGGTGTGGGTTGTTGATGTATTTCTGGTTGTCGCATCACGGGTGCGGGCGCAGGTGCGGCAGGGGCA
>Ga0105238_10001746_pt1 | contig 21822 bp, 46 predicted proteins | sample KBSC34metaG_FD_81526 | JGI IMG/M metagenome (GOLD analysis project Ga0105238, IMG submission 81526) | Corn rhizosphere microbial communities from Kellogg Biological Station, Michigan, USA - KBS C3-4 metaG | ecosystem: Host-associated > Plants > Roots > Rhizosphere > Soil | place: Michigan, USA...
CACCGCGGCCGGTGATGCCGCGATCTCGCCGGATCCCCACAAAGCCCTCGTTGACTTCCTTCTCAGTAGGCGCAGCGGGTCCGCCGACTTGCTGGATCGCAATCGCGACCTGGTTGACCGTGTCATCCCACATCGTCTTGGCGAACAACGGATCACGGTTGGACTTGATGGCGGTCGCCATCGCACCCAAGATGTCGTGATAGTCGGACCAGTTGCGTTCACAAGCCGCGCGTGCCGCCTGCTTGATATCCTTCCAGTAGTCCTGGCCGATGATGTACTGCTTGCGCTCATGCCGATACGGATTACCGGGCATCAGCTCGTACACTTGCACCTCATCGTAAGTCCCGAGGTGCTTGTAGTGTCCCTTCTCCAAGAACATCGCGAACCGTTCTTTGGTGCGCGGGTTCGTCTCTTTGTCCTTCTCTCGGTTGTACGGCCGGTACGCTAGATACAGGCCGTCACACGCCATCACACGATCGGTACCGCGCATACACGCGTCAACCATGTGCTGGAAGGCGAGGGTGGTCTTGCCGGCGTTCGGATCGTCGATCCGCAGCCAGTCGTCGGCTTCAACCGCTGGGGCGGATACGCCCCCGGTCTCGAGCCAACTCGTATCTGCGGAGCTTGCGGTCACGTCCGTTCAAACCAGGTGGCCGATCACGAAACCGATCAGCGCCGCGATCGCTCCGGCCACACCGACTTTCACCGGGTTGGCCTTAACGAATGACCACTCAGACTTGATGCGGTTGACCTCGATCTCGAACTGATTCTGCACGTCCGCAACGGCGAGCGTGAAGTGCGAGCTCATCGCGTTGATCTCGTCAACGATGGCCGTTTTGATCGTGCCAACTTGCTCAGCGGGTAAGCTCAACCGCTTCGCAATGTTCTGCGCGGCAACGGTGCCGATGTCAATCAACTGCCCCGGGGCAGCTTGAGGCGCGGGGGCCGCCTGCTTCTCATCACCCATCGTCTTCTCCTACGATTGTTAGAAAATCAAGTGTTCTTGTACGCCGCGCAATACGTGCCGACGATGACGTGAGGTGTTAGCCACGCCCTCAACGCGAAGCCCGCGGAGAACGACAAAACAACCAACACCGCCAGGATCGCCGCGCGCTTCGCGGCCCGCCATAGCGTCTCGTAAATTTCCGTGTACATCAGGGTAACCCTGTCAGTGAGTCGCGGTCGCGCTGGCAGGCGGACAGGTTTGCGCTGAGCTCACCGACACTCCCGGCAAGCTCATTACCTCGCACTGCCAGTTCTTCAGCGAGATCTCCGCATGATCGAGCGCCGCATTCTCCGCTTGACGCTGCGACGGGTCCGGAGGTGGGACGTGGTACGTCGGGGTGCGCACGGCGATAGGCTTCGAAGTCGCGCAGGCTGCTAGCAAGCCGAGTGGTAAGATCATTATTGCTGACCAAGGCGTCATTCAACTTCTCCTGATTCGCAGCGTTGTCCGACTGATGTCGTTTCGCCTCAGCGGCGATCTTGCCCTGCGCTTTCGCGATCAACTTCGTGCTCGACGCCTGAAGCTTCGCCAACTCGCCGGACGCGCCGCGGTGCTCGAAGTAAAGGATCCCGCCACCAACGAGCGCGAGTACCGCGATGACTTCAACAACCCACGCGGGGATGCCAACACCAAACAGCTTCTCGATGAGGCTCATGCGTCCGCCTGTTTCTGATCGTGTACACGCAGCCAGTGAAACACCGCGCCGCTCGTGGCTAACGTGCCGGTCCACAGGCCAAACGCTTCCGCGCTCGGGTGCTTGAAGATCCACACGGCGCCCGCTGTAGCGAACGCGAACAGGAACAACACGACGATCCAGTCGCCGCAATCCAAACACGGCTTCACCGGCGGGCGGCGTTCCAACACACCGGCTGGCAGTATCGATGTATCAACCACGGGCCGGTCTTCTCCGGTTGTTGGGTTGGTCGCCCCGCGCATAACCAACAGTTGCTTCCGCACGCATGTGGCGCCGGGCCGCCGGGAGAAGAACAGCTACCCGGCGCGGGCAGGAGCGGACCGAACTTTGGTGTGCGTCGGCGCGGGGCGACCGAACTCGAAATAGATCGCGGGAGCCTCAGTGCAGAAGACTTTTGGCTCCCGCCGCCAACAGGGGGACTGTTGGTGTTGCGTGCATGGGGTGGGGCTGTTCTGGCGTGCGCTACCGTGAGTCAACACGGCGCAGAGGCTGCGGCTTACATGCTCAGCCCCCGTCCCTGGAACGATTGTTTCCTTTAGATGCTCGGCACTATCCCATGCGTTTGAAAAATAGGGCAAGCAGCTAGCTAGTAAGTTTTTGATTTTAAAAAATAAATAGGCGAAATAGTGATACGGGCACTATGGATTTCCCTCGGGGGAAATACCGTGATACGGTGTTAGGTTGTACGGTGTAACTTATTAATTCAATTGAAAATTTTTATCCTAACTCTACGAATGACTGAGAGCGCCCGGGGCATCGCGATTTCGGGAGGTCGCTTTTCCTTGAGCTCTAAAACGCTGCCTGAGCAGTGACTGCCTGGTCTGTGACACTCAGGAGGGTGGCTCAGAGGATTCAGCTCCCGCAGCAGGAGCCAATCTCGACGCGTAAGTTGTTGATACGTATGCACGTGCTAACGTGTAGCGTGTTGGTTATCCATTGCACGCTATCCCGTTTCGGCTGCGCTAACGTGTTGTTTCTGGCCCGTGAAGTAGGGCCAACACACGTGTTAGACGCTGTTGGTTGCCACCGTTTGGCACTTAACAGTTGCGAGAGCGAAAGCTGCGTTGCCTCTCTGCGCGGCTAACTCACCGGGTTATCGATTTAATTCACTGCTCCATGCTCCATTTCTCCAACCCGTATAGGGTTTTGGAGTAAATGGATCAGTCGCATGCTACGTATCTACTCCATTTGGAGCAGAATGGAGCAGTTTGGAGCATGGAGCGCTACACGTTTACACGCTCACACCGTCCCACGTATCACCATCTCACTATTTAATATTGTCAACTTCCCCCGCTATCTCTGTGATTGATATTGTCAAGTCAACACCATCCCAACATCCCCTCGCTCCCCCTCCTGTAGTGCCTTAAGCACTATCCAACGTATCTCCGTTCGTTCGTACAACGAGCCATCGGCCACGCGAAAGAAGTTGCACCATCAAACGGTCCCCGGTAGAGTGGCGAACATTGGTAGTAACGCGACTGAGGATCCGCGAATGAAAACGCAAACACTGCACTACGTAAAAATAAGTCGTAAGCGCGCGGCTCGCTATATCCGCGCGATGCGCAAACGCGCCAATTTCCGAGTTGAAGGGGGTGAGAACCATGCGTGCTATAACTCGTCTGGTTCGGAGCGTCTGCACAAAGTGAAGGTAGGCGTTACTGGCGCTTGTTGGGCAATCTTCGGTCGTGTTCCCTGCGAACCGTTTTAACTGAGGAACCACACCATGAATAGGTACAAATTGGAGCTTACCGCTGACGATATCCAAGCGATTCGCTTCGTGGGCGCGCGATACGGCTGGTCTTTTTGGCTGCTGAACGCTGCGGGCGAAGGATCCAACGAGTTTGCAGAACATGAGCTTTGGGAGTTCAAAGAGGCGGTTGACTCGGACAGTGAGGGCGGGCACTCGCGTTTCCCGTTGCTGTCGCCCAAGTCCGGTTTGTATGGCAAGCTCGACGCACTAGTGGAGTCGATAGTATGAAAACAACTAGAAGAAGAAGGGGCACACCGGTGAGTAACCAACCTAAGATCCCGTTGGAGGTGCAACGGCGCCTTGTCGCGTTGGCCCAGGAGCATATCGATGACATCCAGGGTGACGGGCAAGCTTTCTGGAAGGAGATCACCCCATTGCTCAAGGCTCGCGGCATTTCACCGAAAGATGATGGCCCGGAAGTAAAGGCGGCTTGGGATAGGGCCACACCGATCGAGGGTTACATCGCAACGTTGCGGTTGGTAGGCATTCACGCGCAGGAAGATGCTCACGCCGACCGGGATGTATTGTTGCTGCTGCTGAAGAAATCGTAGCGAACTGGGAGGACCACACATGAAGAAGTACCGCATATATGGCCGCCTGCTTGCGCAAAAGAGGTTTATGGCTATGGACATAAACGACGGGTACCAGACTCGCAATCTGGCGAAGGCGACGCTACTTACGGAAGAAGAGAAAGACACGTTTATGAAAACTGAAGCGCCGCGCAATCCCGACTGGGTGTTTGAACCACGCTCGATCAACTAACGAGTAACGCTTAAGCGAATGCGCACCGTTGTGCTGGGCGCGCATTCCTGAATCGTTATAACGTTGGAGGGTTAAGAACATGTTGACCAAGGAACACGCTGACTATCTACGCACTGTTGCAGCGTTGATAGCTGTAGAACGCCCTAGCGCCGTTGAGGCCACGGAGCTAAGCAACGTGGCAACGCTGATCGACGCGAAGGTTGATAGCACCAAGCGTTCGAATGAGCAGTACGCGGAGTTGCAGGCAATCGGCAAGGGCGCTGCCGAGTCCATCACCGAAATGGTGGCTGCGCTTGAATGCGACTACGACCGGTTGGACGAGTTGAAAGAGATGCAACGAGACTACCTTGCCGATCAGCAGAATTCTGAGGAGGACCGCGCTGAGCCTGATTTGTCAGACGAGGAGAAGGAGGAACTCAAAGAGTTGAGGGAAGCGGCGGGTGACTGCGAATCACGGGAGGATGCTGAGCAGCGCATCCATGAGAATTCGCTCTCTGTCCAAGTTCGATCGTCTGAATGGCACGAAGTTGGCGCGGAGCCAGCCCCACCGGATGAGTTTGAGATCCTGTTAGGCACCGGTGGCCCTGCAACGCGCATCATCGGTGAGTTCAACGAGCATGGCGAACCGACACGCGCGCAGATTCAGGCGCAAGACTGGGGTACGCCCTGGACCGATTACCGTGGCGACACGATTGAGCAAGAGACCTTGTTGACCTATTGCCGTTGTTTCGTGTTTAGTGCTGAGTAAGCTGAGGAGTAGCCATGAAAAACAGATGGGGAAAGGACATAAATATAGGCGATCGCGTCAAAGCGCACGGCGCTAACACGACTATAGAAGGTGTAGTCACTGGCTTCCAGACCACAGGCGCCTACGTGCGAGCTTATGGCGTGCAAGCCGTGTTAGACGGCATCACGGTTGGGCTGGATGACGTCTTTGACGTACAGCACAAGGAAAAAGAGTCGCAATGACGCCCGTTTGATTCTCAGCACTGCGCCTGTTTGTACGGGCGCAGAATCGAGCATCACGAGAGTTAGAGAGCCATGGCTGTTGAAGAGATCCGCGAAGAGATTCGCCGCCTGGAGAGAATCATAGCGCGCACGCCCGATGCGCATTTGATAAGTGTTGCGCGTGCTGATCTCAAACCGTTGCGTAAAAAGCTCAAGGTTGCGCAATTTCTGGAAGCCTTGGAAGCGTTGCAACGTGAGCACGGCTATGCGCTGTCCGCGAACAACAGCCAGTTAGAGGTGTTCAGTCTTTCTTTTCTGGGAGACACCAAGTCGGTACGCGACATGACGGACCCTGAGTAACCAAAGTATGTCCTCCGTCAAGTACATAACATCTAAAAAAGAGGCGTTGACCGCGCGTGTGAAGCGTAACGTTAGGCTATCAATCCACGCTCGCTCGGCCAGTAATTTCAGACCTACACATTGGAAACTCTTGCAGTACTCGCCGAGTAGCTTCCTAAGGCTTAGGGGGTATCTCACCAAAGCCGACGCGGAAGCATATATAGATCGCACTGGTCGGCCTCGCGAAGATTTCGAGCTTGTACCCCCTGTGAGCGAGGGCTAGCCGTGCACATCTGGGTACTTTGGACCGTGCTAGCGGCCGGACACGGCCAGCTAACACGTAACTACATCCAGTCGTTCAGCGCTGACGCGCCTTGTGAGCGTGTGGCCGCTACAATGAACAAACTAGCATCAGACCGGTATGACTGGATCTGTTTGCCAGCAACAGGAGGGTGAGTTCGATGGATAGCGCGCGAACCGTGCAGGAAATCAAGATTGATGGCTGCCGCTATCTCGCCGTGTTATCTCGCGGTCGGCTAGTGGAAATCAAAGCCGAGTTGCTAGTTGGCCCGGCTAAAGTACCGACTTGGCGACGCATTTGGGCGCGTTCAAAGCACGGCGAGCCGAGGACTGCGCTGCAACTTCTAATCGCGGAGAGGTTTGCGTGACCGAAGTTTGCCTAGGTTGCGGTTCACAGTGTGAGCAGCAACACACTTGTCCCGGTTGTTATGCCCGACTCGTGCGCTGTATAGACGTGTTCGGGTATTGGCCTATGGAGGTGTCGCTAAGCCCTGCGGCACTGCTACACGTCGAAACGGCGATACGTGATTACCTGACATCGGTAGACCTTACAGGCCAACCGCGTCAGGAGCTTGCCAACGCAGCTAACTTAATCCGTGCGTTTCTTCAGCACCAGTCGGCCAGTTCGGGGGGTTATACCCCCGCAGCTGCGCAAGTTGCTACTTTACCCGGCCGTTCAGAAAAAGCTGAGTCTTGGATGGACGAATGAAGAGTTATCAACCAATGAGGCAACCATGAGAACAGACATTCCGCGAGACGTTGGGCAGATGTTAATCACCAAGCTGGACTTAGGACATATCAAAGTTTCTGAGGCGGTCCAGCACGCATCGCTCTACGGCTTGCAGCTAACCGCTAGGACACGATCGGCATTAGTTAAGCAGATCGGTGCGGCCATGAAACCCGCCGACCAAGGTGGCAGCAACCAAAAGGGGTGACTGACATGGCAGCACTAGTGCATACACCTTCCGCCGTGGATCGCCTAATCGCCGCAGCAAAGGCGTGGGCCGAATTTCAAGCCGGTGACAGCCTGGAGGATCAGAGGACCGACCACAGGCTGCATGCACAAGCGATTGAGGCGCGTGAGCGGCTGTTAGCAGCCATCGAGCGGATTGCCTAACCAACTATCCGGTGACGCATGGACATAACAGATAGCGACGAAATGCTGATGTATTTGCATCGCCAGATTGATCCGCACGACCAAATGAATCCGAGGTATGCAGACCTACGGGCGCAAATCGATGCAATCGTGAAAGCTAGGGCAGATTGCCTTGCCGTGCAGCTACCTCCGGTCATCGTCGCAAGTAGCGATCTCCCCGCAGTGCTACGACCTCACCAACTATCTGGTGATGTATGACTCAATGGGGCCGAGAAATGTCGCTGCGACAGGACCTACGTGACTATCAGATCATGCTCTGGATCCAGAAGCAGGCCCGCTACCGGCGCCGACACGAGCGTCAGTATGGTCGAGGCAAGCCGATCAAGCGGCTGCATCCGTTGGCTCGTATCGGTATGGGCATCTAATGAGAGTCGTCAGCGAAGTCCGGACCTACTGTAAGTGCGGTGCTGAACTGTTCTCAGCTGCTGACTGGTCCGCCCACAGGCGGCGGCACACGCTTGAGTACTATGGATCCACACCAGAGGGTCAGAGGATTCTACGGATGCTGCATTACATGGGCTTCAAAAACCAACCGGATCAACCAGCAGGTGCCAAGTGAATGAGATTAAGGCAAAAGCGTTAGAGCGGGAGTGCCTACAGCGTTTGCGACAGGCCATCGCGACACTGTCGCAAAACAAGGTGCTGCCACAAACCATGAGCATTCCGATCGGGACCTGGGACACCGACATCGGTGCCTATCGGATTGAGCTACGTCTGGCGCTGGCCGTTTGACCTTTTGTGCGAGGCGATTGGCTGTGACACTGACCCAGAAAGAGCGCGAGCTGATTGCCAGACGCACTCGTAAGGCATTGGACGAGCGTAAGAAGGCAGGCGTGAAGCTGGGATCTCCGAATCCACGTAAAGGCGCCAAGGCCGCAGCACGAGCTCGTAGTGAGGCCGCGGACGAACGCGCGGCGCGGTTGTTGCCGCACGCGGGCGATGGAACGCTCGAAGAACGTGCAAACCGCTTGAACCAGGCGGGATTTCGCACTAGCACGGGGAAGCTTTTCACTAAAGAATCGTTATTTCGAATGCTACGTCGCAAATCCTGAACCGTGCTGCGACGCACCACGTTGTTGGTGCGGCACGGTTCGTGCTAGCGTCTCCCTAGCCGGGGCAATTCCGCTTCGGCTCTAACCATGGGAGACCCAGCCTTATGTCTGCTAAGACTTGGACGACCAGCGACATTCGAAAACTAGCCAAGCGAACAGTGGATGGTCGCACGGCTATCGCAACGTCACGCGGGGAATATTTCCGCGCTTTGATCGAAACTACACAAGCTGATCTTAAGAACGGCGGACCGGATCAAACCGCTGCCGTGCAACTCGCCGCGCTTAAAGCCGTGCACCGGAGGTTTTACCCGGTCGTGCAGGAAGCAACAACTACAAAGGATATCGAGCACGCGGAACGCCTGAGCAAGGCTGAAAGTCGCCGTCGTTCGCTCGAGCGAAATCGCCGAACGAATTTCGCACGTAGTGCCTATGGCACTATTCGGCGTTGGCTGCGAGCACCAGGTCACGACCTTTTAAAGCTCAATGCGCAGGGCGTCACAAAATCCCAGCTACTCACCGAAGCGCCTCCCACTCGTAAGCATGCGCTCACACCGGAACGGGTTCAGGCGAAGGCTGACAGGTTGATTGGTGGGATCGTTGGTTTCGCCGAGCAAGTCGCAAAGTCGGATCGCGCGCAAGCTGCAAACCTGGTGCACGAGATCGTCCAGCGCCTGTATCAGAAGGTGCTAGGACTTCAACCGACGAAGAACGCGAGTGTTGCGACCAACGAAGGCCGGCCGCTCATCGTAGGGCGCAAAGTATTCTTGCCGGCGAACGATGGGATCACCGTTTCACGGTCCAAGGCAGCTTGAAAGTTGCGTTTAAAGTTACATAACGGAGATAACAAACAGAGTTAGTTCTAACTTGTAGTTAACAATAGATCTGAAGCCCGGTGCCCGCGACCGGGCTTTTTCTTTTTCTGCTGAAAACCGCTTGACCGATTTTTATTTTTGGGAGGATAGTGCCGAGCCAGTAGGGACTGCTAATTGTGAGAAAACGATGGGCGATCGGCATAAATACGACGACAGTAAAATGGTTGATCGCCGACACGAGGAGGACGAGCGAGTTCTCGACACTCCCGAGCATCCAGTTCACTTGAGCGGCGTGCGACGGTTTGATTCTGCTAGCGGTAAAACGTCAATGCTTACCGACCAGAATCTGGGCGACTGGGCATGGAAGCCCGGTTGCTATGGAAGCGACCCCGGTGTTTCAGGGGTTGTGTTGTTTCCCTCGGATCGATGCAGAGATCTTGAGGAGCAGATGCCGACTTACCGGCCCAAGCCGCACCTCAGAGCTTGCCAACGCTGCGGTTTAACTGCTTGTCTTTCTTTGATCGCGCACACGGGGGTTTGTGCGTGAGATCACTCTGCGTGTCATTCGGTGCAGGCAACCCGGCGGAAATCAAAGCCGTCCGGACGTTGCAATGGGCCGAGTTTGCGCAATGGCTCACACAAACACCTCCTGAGACGACTGACAAGTCAGCACGCGGTTGGTTTATTCCCGCCGAGTTTGATCCGGTCTATCGTGACAGCCAAAACTACGTAGCACGGCACGCTATAACATATGACTTTGATCATGTGACCATCGACACATGGGGTGATGTGATCAACGCTTGGGCCTCGACAGCGTTCGCGATGTACACGACGTACTCCCACAAGCCGGTCTCCCCCCGGTTCCGAGTGGTGATGCCGCTGTCGAGGCCCGCGGGTTATGACGAATTCCAAGCCGTGTCGCGCAAAGTCGCTGCTGACATCGGTATCGAGCTGATCGCACGCGAGTCTTTCGTTCCCGCCCAGATGATGTACGCACCGTGTAGGACTCTGGGCGGCACGTACGCGGGGCACATCAACGACGGAGAGTGGTTGGATGTTGATTCCGTGTTGGCTGAATACACGGATTGGACAGACACCAAGTCATGGCCACACCGACGCGATGGCGATGCGGTGCACGCCGTAGCCGACGTCAAAGTTGATCCTCGTGACAAACCCGGGATCATCGGCGAGTTTAATCGCGCCTTCTCGATCAGCCAAGCTATTGAACGCTTTCAACTTCCGTATCGGAGAGTTCGATGATGAACCCCTTTGAGACGACGGCGTATTACGGAGACACTGCTATACGCACCGTCATCCATGCCGAGGATTCAGAAGCGGCGATGATCAGCGCTGAGCTGTCTTTTGTCGATGCGTCGATGATCATCGTGGAGCCAGCGCAATGAGAAGGGTGACACCGCGACAACGCAGAGCACACGCCGTTATGGCGTTGGATGACGCGCAAACTTGGCTGCTGTTCTACGCAGAGAACTATGCGGCGCGGGCAACGACCACAGAGCAGCGAATGTACCGCACTCGTGAACTCCTGAAAGCGGCGCGCAGTTATAGCAGTGCGCTAAGGCGCCTTGCGCGGCTACGCGCATAAGTCGTGAGTCGAGAGAACAGCCGGTGGACCTACACATTGGGGTCCAGACCAGAAGGGGTAGTTGTTTATGACGACGACACCAAGCTCCACAGTCACCACGATACCGATCCGGCGCGCGGGCAAAACAACGCTTGGGATGTCGTACGACTTCACCGATTCGGACACCTTGACTCGGATGCTGACAAACAAGCTTCTGTCGTCGATAGGCCCAGCTATCGGGCAATGGTGGGATTCGTTGACTCCCTCCCAGAGATCCGTGCTAGTCGAGCGCGGTCTGAATTTGAAGACTTGGGTGAGCTTCCAACCGTAACAGAGGAGTTACAGGTTCATGACGACGGCAGTACAGAAGCACGTTTCACAGTCCATAGCGCAAGCGACTTCAGTGTTGGAGCGCCGTTGGAATGGCTTGTGCGTGGCGTCCTGCCTCGAGCTGAGCTGGTCGTTATCTATGGAGAATCTGGGAGCGGTAAAAGCTTCCTTGCTCTCGATCTATGCGCAGCAATCTCCCGTGGGCTCGAATGGCGAACGTGCCGCACTGTCCGAGGCCGAGTGGTCTATGTTTGCGCGGAAGGTGCTCGCGGATTTAAGGCGCGACTCAAAGCGTATGCTCATGCAAACGCGGTGGAGTTGGTTGAACTTCCTGCAGTCATCGCTGACGCGCCGAATCTACTGGAACCGAAAGATGCGGCAGCGGTCACTCTCGCGCTCCTCCGTTGGGCAGAAGAAGGGGGGCCAGTAGATGTCGTTGTCATCGATACGCTCAGCGCTACAACGCCTGGTGGCAATGAGAATTCGGGCGAGGACATGGGGCTCGTCTTGTCCCATTGCAAGTTACTCCACCGCCGAACCGGGGCCGTTGTTGTCCTTATCCATCACAGCGGTAAGGACGCAACGCGGGGGGCTCGTGGATGGTCCGGCTTACGGGCGGCTGCGGACGCTGAAATCGAAGTCGTTCGCAATGGAGATTATCGTTCCGCGACGATCACGAAAATGAAAGACGGGACGGACGGCGGTCAGTTTCCGTTTAAGTTGAAAGTCATCCCTCTCGGGTTTGATGACGCCGGCGAAGCCGAGTCGAGTTGCGTAGTGGAGCATGTTGAAGAAGCCGAGAAGCCTGCGGGCACCGGCAAGCAAAAGCCATCGGGACGCCATCAAACGCTTATGTTGGATGTGCTTAAAACGGTAGCTCCGTCTGGCACTGTAAATGTTGATGACCTTATCGCCGGCTATGCGTTGAAGATGCCGAAGACAGAAGGTCGGGACAATCGAAAGCGCGACGGCAAACGCGCCCTTGAGGAGCTCATCACCAAGAAACTTGCGTTCATGCACGGGGAAGATCGGGTGTCCTTGACTTCGCTGGTGACTTCGGGAGACGACGGATGGCTGGGCTGACAGAACGCGAGAAGTTTGAAGCTGATTTGTTTCGCCCACCGCATGCCGCGCGTATGACGGAACACGCAGGCCGGTTCGTTGAGCGGCTGGACAAGGAAGACAAGAACATGTTGTTGACTACAGCGCTGGATCGGCTGTGGGAAACCCGGAAAGAAATCAAGACTGCGCAGGACGTGTTGCGTGTTTGGGTGAAAGCCCTTGAATACGCAGCAACTCGCCGGCCTGTCTGGCGTACCTGGTTCAACGTGCACGAGCAACGTCCGGTGAAGGGGTCTCAACTCGGGAGGCAGCACTAGTGGCACCGCTGTATGACTACCGGTGTGAGGACTGTGAGAACGGACGCCAGGACATGAGGACGGTCGCCGAACGCCACGACGGCCCGAAGTGTGACTTTTGCAGCGGTCAGATGAAGCTTGTTATCAGCCCGGTTGCCGGCGTTGTGAAGAATCCCGCAGTTCCTAGGAGATCGAAATGATGGGTGAAGGTTTCGCTTACTTTTGCTGGCATCGACATACGTGGAAACACAACCTCTGCAGCGGTTGGAACGCCACGCGCGCGTGCCGCATTCAGTGGAGTCGCGGAGCACGCTGCCTGTGATCAGCTTTATGGTCCTCGCCGGTCCACGATCAGCTACAACGTGGATGGCTAACCTCCTGACAACCGACACAACGCTGTGTCTGCACGATCCGCTGCTCGAGCACACAAGCGTGCAGCTTGATCAAGTCAACATCCCGGGGCGTCGCATCGGCATTTCGTGCACCGCTGCGCTGCTCTGGCCGGAGTGGCTGCGAGCTCATCGGGCTAAAAAAGTCATCCTGTGGCGCAATCCGCAGGAAATCAACGCTTCGCTCCGTGAGCTCGGCCTGCGCGAGTTGGACCCAGCGAAGCACTGCATGCGAGTGCATGGCCTGCCGGGTGTCCGACTCTACCCGTGGGACTCCGTCTTCAAATGGCATAGCGCGCAGTCAATTGCCGATCATTTGGAGGTGCCGCTAGACCGCTGGCGTTTCGAAGAGTTGAGGAAGATGAACATACAGCCGCAATTTTCGCGGATCCCATTAGGTAAAGAGGCCGTGCAGGAGTTGGTGCGGCGGTTAGGTAAGGAGCTGGAATGAAAGAAGTCACTGTGAAGAAGCCACCGAAGAAGGATTTCGCCGCGTTCCGAAGTGAGTTCGACAAGAATGTCATCGTGCCGCGCCGTATCGAAGAAGCCCTGAAAGGACTGAAGAAGGAACAGGGCACAGAGGCTTGGTGCTATGAGGTTGAGTTGCTGAAGCGCGCCGGTATCAGTACCACGGACCTTGTCGCGTTTCGCGAGCAGTTCAGCGATCACGTTGTAGAAGTCGGCTCGCGCAACTCGAAGCGAGTTTGGTTTGTGGATAAAGACATCGCGGCTCAGGCTCGCGAGATCTAAGGAACGCACATGGGTAAGACGTTGTTGGAATTCCGCAAGGTTCACAACCCTTTCGGTGAGTCATCGGAAATCACCGTACAGTTCTCACGCCAGCTGCCGCGCCGCATTCGTACAGCCATCGTAGTATCGGCGCAGAACGCCACGCCTGTGCATGCCGAGTGGTGGCAGTGCATTCTGGCGGCGGCTCAGCACTATCGCGCCGAGATCTTCGTGATCCCCCTGCGGTACAAGAACCCAACATCGGTCTATACCGGCTCCCAAAAGAATGCCGAGCACTGGGATAAGCCGCTGGCGGATTACCTGTGGAACGTCCGGCACGACTTCATGCCGCACTTGAAGTTGCTCGCTGATGTACCGACCCAGCCGACGGACACTCGCCCGCTGTCCGGTTTCGACGCCATGTCTGGTGCGTTCAGCGGCATCTATGGGCATGTGAAGTTGCAGAGCCAGGCGATACCTGTGCCGTCCGGGCGGATGGCGAAAATTATTACGACGACTGGGGCTTGTACGGTTGAGAACTACACGATCACCAAGCGCGGCAAGATCGGTGAGTTTCACCACTCTCTATCGGCGCTCATCGTCGAGTTTGAAGGGCCGCGGTTCCATATCCGCCAGTTGCACTACTCCAAGACCCACAACAGTGCAACTGACGGCTTGAAAGCGAACGTCTTCCATCCTAACGGCGTGGTGACAAGCGCTCCGCGGGCGCTGGCGCTGGGTTGCGGGGATATCCACGTTGACTTCATCTGCCCGAAAACCTGGGCCGCGACCGAGAAGGTGATTGACCGGCTGCAGCCTGAGTCCGTGATCCTGCCGGACCTCTTGGACAGCTACGCGGTTAACCACCACACCAAGGACGATCCCTTCATCCAGGCGGCGAAGTCGGACAGCGGGCGTAATGATATCCGCGCCGAAGCAATGCGGGCCATCAACTGGACACGGGCCAACGCCGCGCGGTGGACAGACACTGAGTGGGTGGTGCAAGCGAGCAACCATAACGACATGTTGCGACGGTGGCTCGCTCGGGACTTCAACTGGCGCACGGACCACACCAACAGTGAGTTCGGGCTCGAAACGGCACTTCACATGCGCCGGGCCGCTGTGATCACGAAGAAAGGTGCCAGCTACCCCGACCCGCTCCACTACTGGTTCGGAAAGCGAACCGGTTTGGAAAGCAACATCCGCTTGCTGGTGCTTGACGAGCCTTACAGCAAAGGCGGAATCGTACTCGACCTACACGGCGACCTTGGCGCCAACGGTGCGAAGGGCTCACCGAACTCTTTCGCTCACATGGGCGACAAGTCCGCCACGTTCCACCGTCACTCTGACTACATCTTCGAGGGCAACTACGGTGCAGGCACTAAGACGCTCCTGCGGCTCGAGTACAACCACGGTCTGAACGGATGGACCAACGCGGACGTGTTAGTCCAGTGGGACGGCAAGCGTCAGGTTGTACGTTACATCGATGGTCGTTGCCACAATTAAAATAGGGAGAGAAAGCTTAATGGAACAGCTTACTGTTACTGCTGGTTATCCTAGCGGTTGTTGCATTGGATGTCTTCGCAACCCCTGCCAGTGCGATGACGGTAGGAAAGTCGCCGGTATCCTTCAACCCGTGCTCCCCACCACGGTGGCCGAGCGCGAGCAGATTCCGCTCTGCACTGGTTGCCTTGACTACTTTCCGCTTGCGCTTGCGGCTGTTGCGCACTGTAGTCAGCGCGCCAATGAGCAGCACAACCCCGGTCAGGAAATGCACTGGGCGCGTGGCAAGTCAATGGCGCATGCCGACAAGATTCTCAAGCACCTGACTGACCGCGGCACGATTGATACAGATGGGATCCGCCACAGCACAAAGCTTGCGTGGCGCGCTCTCGCGTTGCTTCAGGAAGAGTTAGAAGCCGCCGGCGGGCTACCCGGGCGCGGCGCGAAGTTTCCCGACACCACCACTAAGGAGATCTGAAGATGTCGATTAACGTAGCACTCGTCGTGAGTGCCTTGCGCAACCTGGCAGACGCTTTCGAGGGTGCTATCACCCCCCAACCTGCGACTGCTGGAGCTTCGGCCGCGCCTGCGACCACCACTCGCGGTCGCGGACGCCCCGCCAAGGGCGAATCTGCCCCGGCAGCTGCCGCTTCCGCGGCACCTACGGACGACCCTTTCAGCGCGCCCGCCGCGTCTGCCGTTCCAACAGCCACAATCGAGGAAGTACGAAAGCAACTCACGGACTTGAAGGATGCAGTTAGCCAAGAGTACGCGCTGAAGATCCTGAAGGATGCGTCTGGTGTTGACAACTTGGCAGCGTTGAAACCTGACAAGTATGGTGTTGTCGTTCAGGCAGTTAAGGACGTGATGACGCAGAAGCCGGCAGATGCGGCACCCCCCGAGGCGGATGACCCGTTTGCGCTGCCGGGCGAGGCTGCACCGGCGGCAGAGAAGCCGTTGACGATCGAAAATGTCAAAGAGGTCATCGTTGACACGCAGAAGCGTACCAGCCCCGAAGCTGTTCAGAAGGTTGTAATGGCGAACGGCGGTAAGGCCGCGCTCCCTACTGGCGGTGAGGGTCCGTCCCTGAAGGCACTTCCTGCCGCCAACTACGCCAAGACGGTTGCAGCGCTAAAAGCGTTGCCCAGCACCAAATAGTGAGGAGACGGTGAGAGGGTAACTCTCGCCACTTGGGTTGCCACCGTGGGCCAACTGCGGTGGCAACTGTTTCCTCCATCAGGATGGACGCTAATGATTCTACTTGAGATGTTTGTCGCCTGTTACTTGTATGTGTTGCTACGCGCGTTCCAACAACGCAACGTCGCCTTCGACAACTACGGGTGGGTAATCCCTACGTCATACGGGATGGCGATGCTGGATGTGTTTATCGTGGCCTTCGTGGCGCATCTCGGTTGGTCCGTTAGCGTGGTCGTGGCAAACGGGACCGGAGGGTGTCTCGGTGCGATATCAGCGATGTGGTTGCACAAACGGTGGGTCAAGAAGCAATGAACGAGCCGCAGCTTGTCACCCCCGACACTTTGAGTGTTACTCACATCTTCGACGGAGAAGAAGTTGTCACCGGCGGTCACGACGGTCAAGTGTGGGTTGCCACGTTCGCCAGCGCTAACGCTGCAGAACATTTCGTACGGTACTGCGTAGCGAGTGCCAAGACGTTTACAGGGCTTCGTCGTTGAGTGACGTCATCGTTATACCGGAGGGCGCGCACTCCGTGCTCGGGCCGTCCAGCAGTGAGCGTTGGCTTCATTGCGGGGGCGGCTCCGGCAACGGGCAGACGGAGTACGCAGCGGAAGGAACCGCGATGCACACGCTGTCGGAGTGGTCACGGCTCGAGCGCAAGCCGGCCGAAGCGTGGAAAGGGAAGATCCTGCAGGTTGGTGACTACAGTTTCAAAGTTGGCAAGGCGATGGCCAACGCGGTCAACACCTTCGTGCGATCGGTCGAGCAGCTACCAGGTCCAGCGCTCGTAGAGGAGCGTGTCTACTACGAAGACCTGGTACCCGGGGGTTTTGGGACGTTGGATGACGCCCGGCCCTACCTTGATGCGTGTGTGATCACCGACTTTAAAGGCGGCAAGGGAGTTGTCGTTCCGGTCAAAGACAACCCGCAGTTGAAACTTTACGACCTCGGCGTGTTGTTCAAGTACGACTGGGTCTACAAGTTCAAGAAGTTTGTCAATCGGATCAGCCAACCGCGACGCGGAGTCATCGCGGAGGAAGAAGCCGAAGAGATCAGTGTTGGGCATCTGTTGCAGTGGGGTTACGACGTTGTACGTCCCCGAGCGCAGATGCTGCTTGACGGCAAGCTGAAGGATCAGTTGAAGGCAGGACCGTGGTGCCGGTTCTGCGGCAAGAAGGATTCGTGTTCCGAGCGCGCACAGTATAAGGCGCAGTACACGACAGGGAGTTTTACACGTGACCCGGATGAAGAGTTAGTAACGGATGAGGAGTAGCAATGGTTGATAAGGTAACAATCGTACCGAAGATCATCACGATCGAAGAAGGGCGTGTGAGCTTCTACCGTCCTGAGCTGAGCTATCGCAGGAACAAGCTCAATCAGGAGATCAAGACGCGGCCGGACGGTTCTGTGGTCAAGCCGCGCTCGAGCATGACTTGGTTGCTGGATCCCAGCAATGCGAAAGCCGCTGCAACGATCGCAGAGATCAAAGCAGAAGCCGCACGTCAGTTGGATTTGTTCTTTAATGGGCGTGCGAACTGGCCGAAGGATAATCCGACCACGGGAACGAAGGGTGTCATTCTTTGCTTCGGCGAGGGTAACAAGCTCCCGAAGGTGTATGACGGCTACAAAGATATGTTCTTTGTGAAGGTGTCGGACACTTCACTGCCGATCATCGGTGATCGCCGCGGCCGGCAGGTTCAACTGCTGAGCGATAACGCTTGGCATATTGTTGATCGGCAGACTGGTAAGACAACCGAAGAGACCGTGCCAGCAGACCAGGTGCCGTACGCCGGTGCGTATTGCCGCGGGCGTATCAGCTTGTACGTGTACAACAACGAGCAGGCCGGGGTGAATGCCAACTTCCGCTCGGTCCAGTTCGTCCGTCCCGGCGAAGCGTTCGGCGGCGGAGGCACACGAAGTGCAGCCGATGAGCTTGCGGAGATGGCGGGCGATACGGGTGGCGTAACAACCTCGTCAGGTTGGGACGACGCGGACCCGTTCAACAGCTGAGTTTGCTTCGGCGCCGGAGGAGAAGCTGGCGCCTCTCTTTCAGGAGACAAGAATGAAGACATTCATCGGAAAGTTCACACGCGACTTCGAGGTAGCGTTTGAAGTTGAGAATCTTGAAGCCGCAGAGACCGCTGCTAGCGCTGTCCTGCAGCAGTTTCCAACCGGTACATGCAAGCTCTTGTCGATATTCGCGGAGGACTATGTTGAGCATATCGAGCCGGTGAAGGATGGCGGCCCCGTTGATTCGACTGCTGTTCGCAACGCCGGCTTGGCGAAGCGCGTGCACGCTCTCACGGATCAACCTTCTCCCGAGGCGGCGTGAGCCGCGCCTACTATAACGAGAATGACCCGCGTGCCGCTGCGTGGCTACGCGAGCTCATCAAGGAAGGTCACATCGCGCCCGGCGATGTTGACGAACGCTCGATCGAGGATGTAACGCCGAATGACCTCAAGCCCTACACCCAGTGTCACTTCTTCGCCGGTATTGGCGGCTGGAGTTACGCCCTTCGATTGGCTGGATGGCCCGACGACCGAGCCATCTGGACTGGGAGCTGCCCATGTCAGCCCTTCAGCCTCGCGGGAGCCCGTAAGGGTTTTGCCGATAAACGCCACCTCTGGCCTATCTGGTTCGATCTTATCCAGCAGTGTGACCCTACAGTCATTTGTGGAGAGCAGGTTGCGGGAAAGGCTGCGCTCGACTGGCTCGACGTTGTTTTCGCTGACTTGGAAGGCGAGATGTACTCCTGCGCGGCGGCAGATCTGTGCGCTGCGGCCATCGGCGCGCCGCACATCCGACAGCGACTCTACTGGGTCGCGATCAGTATCAACGCAGTGGCCCACGCCAGCGGCGAGAGATTGGAAGTCTTCAGCGAGCAACAAGCACGGAGAGAACTCCAGGCCATTGAACGAAGTGGCGCGTCTGGCGTCTTGGGCCACGCCGGCGGCGCAGGAGGCGGGAGGTACGGCGGAGGCATTCCTGCAACGGAAGAAAGCTCTGAACGGCAAGTGTGGAGTCAGTCTGACGAGCTTGTCGTTGCAAGCGAGTTGGGCGACCCCAACAACGGACGACCGTCCGAGCAAACGTCACGGCAGAAACATAGCGGTTCAATCTGGCGAGACTGCGGGTGGATCCGCTGCCGAGACGGCAAGTCCAGGCCAGTTGAACCCGGCACATTCCCGTTGGCTCATGGGGTTCCCGAGAGAGTGGGACTCCTGCGGGGTTACGGGAATGCAATCGTTACGGACCTCGCGTCGGCGTTCATCGAAGCAACCGGACTGGTTTGACCTATGAATCAATGGACACAGGCCGAAGCGTTAGAACTCTGCCGGATGGTTGAGACGGTAGCACCTACTTACGGTTGCCACGTAGCTCTTACAGGCGGGCTGTTGTACAAGGACGGGCCGCGTAAGGATTGCGATCTGTTGTTTTATCGAATCCGACAGGTCGCGGAGATTGACATACTGGGGCTTTGGTTCGCCCTCGAGCTAATTGGTCTAACCCTCGTCCGTGGCAGCGGTTGGTGTTGTAAGGCGACTTTCAGCAACAAGTTGGTTGATTGTTTCTTCCCCGAGGCCGAGGGAGGTAGTTACGAGTGAGCATCCTCCACATCGACGTTGAAACGTTCAGCGAAGGAGACCTGAAGGAGTCAGGCGTCTATCGCTACGCGGAGCACCCCAGCACCGAGATCATGTGTCTTGGTTTCGTCGTTGATGACGGGCCGCCCCAACTGTGGATCCCGTACGACGATGTCCCACCTGAGATCGTCGCGGGCGTTCAGACCCGGCATCCAACGGCGATCATCCACGTGGGTACCGTAGTGCCTATGGCACTACAGTATGCGTGGAAACACCCGAGTACAGGTGTTGGCTGTGAGAAGCGCGCTCACAACGCTCAATTCGAACGGGTAGTTACCAAAGGCGTAGCCGGCAAGAAGCTCGGCCTGCCTGCCACCACGATCGGCGAATGGACTTGTACCGCGGTTAAGTGCGCGGAGATGGGACTTCAACGCGCGTTGGAGGATGCCGCGAAGGCACTCGGTACGCACGCGAAGTCGGACGCCGGCCGGATCGAGATGCTACAGCTCTCGAAGCCGCGCAAACCTACCAAGGCTGATCCCTCTACTCGCTGGACGTTTCAGAACGCGCCGGATAAGTGGATCGCGATGTTGGGCTACAACATCGACGACGTTCTCGCTGAACGTGATATCGATAATGCGTTGCCGGACATCGACCCCAACGAGCAGAAGCTCTATCACCTCGACCAGAAGATCAACGAGACCGGTTGGGCGTGCGACCTTGAGTCGGTTCACCACATTCTCGCCGTCGTTGAAAAGTATAAGGAAGAGTTGGCTGCTGAGTGTGAGCGCCTGACGCGGGATTGGATGACCGGTGTCGGTCTGAAGCCAACTCAACGCGAGAAGGTTTCTGACTGGGTACGGGCAAATGGCTACGACCGCCTGACCGACATGCAAGCGGAGACGATTAAATGGGTAGTGAAGCAGGCGAACGTTCCGGACAACGTGAAGTCGGTGTTGAAGATCTACTCGACTTACAACGCGAAATCGGTTTCAAAGTTACAAGCTATGTTGCGGGCGGTCTGCTTGGATGGACGGCTCCGGGGCATGTTCTTGTTTTACGGCGCGGCCACTGGGAGGTGGTCGTCTCTCATCGTACAACTCCAGAACATCCTGCGTCCGCTGATCAAAGACCCGAACACTGCCATTGCTGCTTTTGCCGAGCGCATGCTCGACCTGATCCGGTTCTTGTGGCCGGATACGGACCCGATGAAGGTAGCAGGATCCTGCGTACGTGGTTTGCTGGTGGCAGCGGAAGGTCATGACCTGGTCTTCCCTGACTTCTCTGGTATCGAGGATCGCGTCAATCTCTGGTTCTTCGACGAGGAGTCAATGCTCGAAGTCTATCGAGCGTATGACAGGAAGGAAGGTCGCCACCCTTATTCTGTGACAGTGTGTCGCGCCTTCGGTTTGGATCTCAGCAAGTTCGACGATGAGGATCCGCGCCGGCAGTGGGGCAAGGTGATGCGTCTCGCACTCGGTTACGAAGGCGGCGTCTCCGCGTTCGCAACGATGGTGGAAACGTATGGTATCGATCTTGAAGAGATGGCTCGGATCGTCAATCCGCTACTGCCGGAGGAAGCTCTCGAGCATGCTGCCTGGATGTGGAAGAACCATCCTTCGGATCAGCCGGAGCACGTTGATCGAGCTTGCAACGGACTTAAGTTCCTATGGCGTCGCGATCACCCACGTATCGTACAAGGATGGAAGAATCTCAAGGAAGCCGCCGAGCGAGCTGTTGAGTTCGAGGGGCAAGTCTTCTGGCTTCCGAACAAGAAGATCGCTTTCAAGGTGGAGACGTATAAAGGCCGGAAGTGGCTGTGCATGCGTCTGCCCTCCGGGCGGAAGATCCGGTACTACAACCCTACATGGACGCCGCCGCGGGAGTCCGAGCGTTGGATCAATAACGAGTTAGTACCGTACACGGTGCCGGGTTTCATGGAGTATTGGGGTGTTGACACCTACACCCGGCAATGGATGAAGCTACAAACGTACGGCGGGAAGCTGGACGAAAATGCGGATCAGGGCTTCAGCCGTGATCTGCTGTGCAACGCCATGCTCGCAATCGATGCGGAACTGGAGGCTACGAAGTCCGGAAGGATCGTTGGATCCGAGCACGATAAAGTAATCTGTGAAATTGCGCACAATTCAAAAACTGATGTTGGTAGGATTAAGGCTCTGATGGTGGGTCAGCCTAACTACTGCACGGGACTACCACTGACGACGGACGGCAAGAGGTTGAAGCGTTATGGCAAGTGATCGTCGGAAAGAGTTGCGGGAACAAGCGGTGTTAGCGGAAGCGGCCGTGCGGCAAGCGGTATCCCCACGTGC
>Ga0105238_10001753_pt1 | contig 21755 bp, 14 predicted proteins | sample KBSC34metaG_FD_81526 | JGI IMG/M metagenome (GOLD analysis project Ga0105238, IMG submission 81526) | Corn rhizosphere microbial communities from Kellogg Biological Station, Michigan, USA - KBS C3-4 metaG | ecosystem: Host-associated > Plants > Roots > Rhizosphere > Soil | place: Michigan, USA...
CCGGGAGCGTGACCGGGCTCGCTCCGGCAATCCCCCCCAAAGGATCGCCCACGGCAATCCTCCCCTTAAGGATCACGCAAGTAATCCTCCCGTGTATTTTTCCCTGCAATCGGTTCACATTTACCTCCCCTTGGATTTAATGGTTAAATAATCTTACCTTAACTGCCAATTCGATTCTTGACCAGAACTTCGCGCCACTGCTATGACCCAGGTGAAGCTGATAAAAGAAGGCAATAGGCTCGCATACAGTAAAGTTTTTGAAGAATACCATCTCAAACTTTACCAGTACATTTATAAGCATACCCAGTCTGCCTGGTATGCAGAAGAAACAGTCCAGCTCACCTTTGTCAAACTATGGGAGAAAAGAGAGAATCTCTCCGAACAGCACGACATTTCCACCCAATTATTCCGGATAGCCAAAAGCACATTGATCGACCTCTTACGTAAAGAATCTCTCCGCTGTACACAAGAGCTCTCCGATACTTTTATATCGAGCCCCGGGACAGAAGAAACGATCATCTACAAAGAACAGCTCCAAAACGTCCTTTCGGCCATAGAAGAGCTGCCCTCCCAAAGCAGGCAGGTCTTTAAATTGAGCCGGCTGGGCGACCTTTCTCATAAGGACATCAGCCAGCAGCTCTCCATCTCTCCCAAGACCATTGAAGGCCATATCTCCCGGGCTCTGAAGAGGATCAGAAAAAGCATCCTCTCTCTTTTCTAAAAAAATCTTACTCCACACCAGGGGATTTCTCCTTCTCATACGAATACTATATATGAGCATCTCAAATTACTTGATCGAAAAGTTTTTTCAGGGCGACGCCACTGACGAAGAAAAACAGCAGGTAATGGAATTCTTCCGGAACAACCCGGAAAAATTAGCTCAATATCTCACAGAAGACAGCTGGAAAGACTTTGCTCCGGACATCCGGCAAGGGGCGCCGACGGATAAGATCCGTGAGGCCATTGAGGCCCGGATAGGGGAAATGCCAACCACCGTTCCGGTAAGAAAGATCCGGTACGCCTGGGTCGCAGCCGCCTCCGTCATAGCAGCGACCTCGCTTGTCTTCCTGCTCCATCAGGGTGGCAAGAACCCTGCACCGGCGCCACAGGTGGCATCCACCATAAAAAAAGCGCCTTCGCTGACCAACATAAAAAACCCTTCATCCGCCGCAAAGGTCTTTTTCCTGCCCGATAGCAGCAAGGTGGAGCTGGGCAGCAACAGCGACATAACATTCGACGGCTCCTTCACAGGCAGGAACAGACATATATTGCTCAACGGCCAGGCCACTTTCACCGTTAAAAAAGACCATGCAGAACCTTTTGAAGTGCTGTCCGGCGATATCGCTACCATTGTGCTGGGCACGGTCTTCAGCGTGAATAATAAGAACAGCCAGTATACTACCGTACGGCTTTATAGCGGCAAGGTCATGGTCAAAAAGGATGGCCCCGGCGACAAAACCTTCAAAGACATTTACCTGACGCCCGGCCAGCAGCTGACCTTCGACAAAAAAGACTTTTCGGTACGGATCAGGAATGTCTCGGAGACAATCGCAAAGGCCGGCCCGGCATCTCCCGTACATGAACAGCAGGTTTTTGACTTTACAGAAAAGCCGCTCGCAGAGATTTTCTCTTTATTACGAAAGGAATACAAAGTGGCCATCGCATATGACACGGCAGCGCTTCAAAATATGAGCTTTACAGGACGACTGGACAGGAATAGAGAATCTCTCGAATCATTCTTGAATACGCTTTGTGACCTTAATGAACTGACCCTTAAAAAAATCAGCGACAAGAGTTTCTCTATACAGGCAAAGTAATTCCCTACATACTATAATGAACCAAAAAACGCAGCCATAGCTGCGACGGCTATTCTATTGCTAAAACGAACCACGGGTTCGTTGTCTGAAAGACAGACATCAGACCCTTCCAGAAAATGAGTTGAATTTTTCAGGGACTCATTTTCTGGACATTTAGACTCTAAAATTTAAAAAAACAACAGCTTATGATTCGGATGCTAACATGGGCCTTCTTATTGATCACCCTTTCATCGAAGGTGATGGCCCAGCCCAGTACCAACACAGCCATGGGCATCGTAAAAAATGAAAAAGGCGACGAGCTGGAAGGAGTGACGGTCAGGCTGGACAATCCCTCCAGCGGATTTCAAAGCCAGACCATGACCAACACCAAAGGCATCTTTTCCTTTAAGGAAGTACCTCCCGGCAGCGGCTACCGCTTTATCCTGACTGCGATTGGTTATGCCGGCGACACCCTGTCGGGCTATGAAATGAAAGAGAATGGACGCATCTCGCTCAGCATCGTCATGACAAACAAAAATTCCACCCTGGACAATGTCGTAGTGATAGGTTACGGCTCGGTACGGAAAAAAGACCTCTCTGCCGCCGTCACGGATGTCCAGAATATGACCCAGGTCAAGGAAAGGCCGGTAGTAGACGTGGCCAATATGATCCAGGGACAGGTCGCCGGCGTCACGGTGGTCAACGACGGTGGACACCCCGACAGAACGCCCAGCATTACCATCCGGGGTGTAGGCTCCCGGGGATCGGAAAATGTATTGTATGTCGTGGACGGCGTACCGAACGCACCCTACAATCCGGCGGATGTCGTGTCGATCACCGTTCTGAAAGACGCCGCTTCCGCGGCTATTTACGGAGCCTTCTCCGGCTCCGCAGGCGTTATCCTCATCACTACCCGCCAGGCGGTACAAGGGCGGCCCGGCATCGACTATACCGCCTTCACAGGCGCCAAGACAGCCTGGAAATTACCTCAGTCCCTCCGCGCCGACAAGACAGCCGAAGTGGCCAACCTGGCCTATCAGAACGCAGGGCTCCCTCCCCTGGACGGATGGAACGCCTCGCTGAACCCCTATGACCAGGTCACCCGTACGGACTGGATCCACTCCATCTTCAGGACAGGCATTGTACAACGGCATAACGTCGCCATCAACGCAGGCACCGACAAGTTCTCCACACTCTTCGAAGGCCGGTATGAAGACAATGAAGGCACGCTGCTCAATACCTACAATAAGAATATCTCCGGTCGCATAAACGCATCCTATCAGCTGAGCCCCAAAATAAAGTTCAAACAGGATGTATTCGTCAATAACAACGACAACAGAGGCACCGCAACGGAGAGCGGCTATGATGGGACCATCCTGTCGGCCATCTATATGCCCCGTTCTGCTCCCGTCTACTACGACGATGGAACATTCGGCGGCACAGGCCCGCGCAATTCACCCTATTTAGGTATCCATGGTGATGCGATCAATCCGGTGGCTACCCTGCTACGGAACAAGCCCTATAACAAGACCACGGACATGCAGTCCATCACGGAGCTGAAGATCACCAGCATCCTCCCCGGCCTGTCTTTCCTGACACGTTTCTCTTACTACCAGAGCAATCATCTTCCTAAAAGCTTTACTCCCCGGCGTACGGAACCAGGCAAGCCGAATGATCAAAACCAGCTGACCTATGCCGAGGACAAGAACCGCCATTGGATCTGGGAAAATACCCTGAATTATGCCCATAATTTCGGTCGCCACAGCGTAGGCGCCATGGTTTCCACCACCTCGCAGGAAGCTGCCGCCATGGGCTTTAGCGCATCCGCCAAAACATTCGACAACGAGGCCGACTGGGCGCAGTTCTTTATAAATGCCGGCAATTTCACGGACATCAAGCCCACCGACTATGACCAGAAGGACCGTAACCTGTCTTATGTAGGCAGGGTATCCTACTCCTGGGCAGACAGATACTTCGTCACCGGCAGCTATCGCTATGACATCGCCGGCCGCCTGGCGCCCGGTCACCGTGGAAAAGGGCTTCCCGGCGTCACCGCCGCCTGGAAGGTCAGCTCAGAGCCCTTCTTCAGCGTCCCCATGGTGGACCTCCTGAAAGTGCGGGCCAGCTGGGGCCGTATAGGCAACCTGGGCTCCATACCTTACTATTATGGATATCCCACGCTTAACGCCGACTATACCTACCAGGTAGGGGACGCGGCGCCACAGACGACGGCGCTATATGTAGGCAGCTTCAATAACCCCAACCTCACCTGGGAGACCTCCGAACAAAAGGACCTGGGCGTGGATATCAGCGTGCTCAAAGAACGTCTGTCGTTCACCTTCGACTATTTCAACAAGCTGACCTATGACCTTATCAAACAACAGGACAACAACTGGCCCAACACCATGGGTCTCGGCGCGCCGTACATCAACCAGGGCAAGATCAGGAACACAGGCTTCGAGTTCGCGGCAACCCTGAGAGGCAATTTTGGGCGCGTCGCCTACGACTTCAACGGCAATATCGCTACCCTAAAGAACAGAGTGGAATACATCGACCAGAATCCCAAGACGGTATGGACACATGGCGACGCCTGGAGAGGCACCCTCCTGCCATATCGCAGCACAGTAGGACAACCCTATTATTCCTACTGGCTTATCCGCACCGCCGGTATCTTCCAGACCCAAAAAGAGGTGGACGACTACACAGGCCCCAACGGCAAGATCCAGCCCAATGCAAGACCAGGCGATCTGAAGTTCGTGGATCAGAATAAGGATGGCAAGATCACGGACGATGACAAAATATACATGGGCAATGCCTTCCCCAAGTTCACCTATGGATTTACAGCTAATCTGAGATGGCAGCGCTTCGACTTCAGCATGTTCCTGCAGGGTGTAGGTGGCGTAAAGCTCTTCCATGCCTTCAAGGAATCTACGCTCAATGGATCCGAGCAGGGTTACAATCGCTGGGATAAGATCTTGTCTGCATGGTCCCCCACCAACACGCATTCCAATATTCCCATTATCTCCGCCAGCGACCCCAACAACAACTTCCAGACAGCCTCCGACTGGTACCTGGAGAGCGACAATTACCTGCGTGTGAAGAGCGTGATCATCGGCTATAATTTTCCACACTTCATAAAGAACAGCAATCTGCGGGTATATATCAGCGGCGACAATCTGATCACGATCACCAGGTACAGTGGAATGGACCCCGAGGTGGGTGGGATAGGCCTGGACGGCGGACAGTTCCCCGTATCGAGAGTATATGCCGCAGGTGTTAAACTTACTTTATAATTCTGAAAACAGTATATCATGAAAAGGATTAGCTTATTCATATTACCCATGTTGATCTTATGTTCCTGTTCCAAGAACTGGGTCGACACAAAGCCCAATGGCACCGCCTCCTCGGCGTATCTATGGGATGGAGAGACCAATGTCACCAAGGGTACCGCCGCCCTGTATGTATCCATGCGTTTTGAATCCACCTGGGGTAGGGACCTCTTCTGGATGCAGAACGCCAGCGATGACCTCATCGTAGGCCGGCCAAAAGCCAATGCCGAGAATATCAAGAATTTTGTCTGTACGGGTCATGAAGGCTATATGTCCCAGGGCTGGTCAGACCTCTACTCAACGCTGAACAAAGCCAACGAGGCCGTGGTGGGGCTGAAAGGTGCTACGAATATCAGCGATGACCTGAAGAACCGCAGTCTGGGCGAAGCCTATTTTATGCGGGGCTTTATACATTTTTGGATCGCTTACCTCTGGGGCCATAAAGACCAGGGCGTCCCTTATGACAGCGCGGAAGACGCACACTATGGTCAGCGTATGGCGCCCCAGCTGAAATCCGTCACCGACAACTATGCCATCATCGCTTCGGACTTGCAAAGAGCAGCGGACCTGCTCCCCGACTTCAGCACCTATAGCTCCACCGATCAGGGACGCGCCCACAAGGCGGCCGCGCTGGGCTACCTGATAAAGACCTATGCCTACTGGGCACAATACGACAACAGCAAATGGGCGCTGATCCCCGCCCTCTGCGACAGGATAAAGAACGAGTGCGGCAGAGCGCTGATAACAGGCAATGCCAACCCCGCCGATAACTATAAGGCCGTTTTCAAGATCGCCAATAACTGGAGCTCCGAATACATATGGTCCGTCACTTCCGGCACCCAGGGCGGCTCTGAATTCATGGGCGTTGTCCTGGAAAACACAGGCTGGGGTATCTACAACGGCTGGGGATATTTTCAGCCCACCGAAGAGCTCTATGACGAATACGAGGCAGGCGACCCCCGGCGCGAGGCCACCATCTTAAAATTTGGCGACCAGTTCACTTATTTTGGCAAGACCAGGAACTATTACTCCACCAATAGCCTGTCCGGCTTCCAGATTAACAAGTACATGGAGCCCTATACCTATGGCGCGAATGAACAGGCCGGCACAAACCCCATGATCAACCAGGACGGCAACTACCCCACGACTAGGCTTAACCTGCCGTTGATGCGGTATGCGGAAGTGCTGCTGTTCAAGGCGGAGGCGCTTATCCAGCAGGGTAAGAACGCCGATGCGGCCGCCCCGCTCAACGAAGTGCGCGCAAGAGTAGGTTTAGACCCTATCGCCAGCCCGACCATGGCCGATCTCAAACATGAGCGCCGTTGCGAGCTGGCCTGCGAATGGACGGACAGATTCGAAGACCTCAAAAGATGGGGTGATTTTGCCACCATCAATGCACCATTACACGGTCGCATCGCGAGTAACAAGACGGACCCCAACTCCACTTATACGATCCAGCAAGTGTGGCCCGCCCGTAATTTCGATCCCAACAAACATATGGCATGGCCCATCGACCCCGATGAGATCTCAAGAAGCAATGGGTATTATAAACAGACCCCCGGCTGGTAACCTTGAAAATCCCCCGCAGACGCGGGGGATTTTTTATTTACTTAACATTTTCATACCCAATTGTCAACATAACCATACCCGCTGACATCCCCCTCAACCTTAACTTCGTACTATGAAAACCGTTTCATTCTTCTGCCTGCTATTGCTCATCACAGCCCACCTGCCGGGCCAGAACCCAGCCAGCCCAATGCCCCGGATCATTAACGAAAATGGTCGTCATACCCTGCTGGTGGACGGGACCCCCTTCTTCATTCTCGGAGGCCAGGCACATAACTCGAGCGCCTGGCCCGCCATACTGCCGGAAGTATGGCAGGCTGCCGAAAAGCTCCATCTAAACACATTGGAGCTGCCCATTTATTGGGAGCAGATAGAACCCCAGGCCGGCCAATTCGACTTTTCGCTGGTAGATACCCTGCTTACACAGGCACGAGCTCATAAAGTACGGCTGGTGCTCCTATGGTTCGGCACCTGGAAAAATGGCAGCAATCACTACATGCCTGAATGGATGAAACGGGATGCCGCCAAATACCCCAATATCGTCGGTGAAAAGGGAGATTGGATCGACTCCCCCTCGCCCCACTCGGAAGCTGCCCAGCAGGCAGATACAAAAGCTTTTACCGCCATAATGCACTACTTGAAAAACGCCGACCCCCGGCATACCGTCATCATGGTCCAGGTAGAGAATGAACCCGGTGCCTGGGGCAGCGTCCGCGACTACTCGCCCGCCGCGCAAAAGCTGTTCGAAAGCCCTGTCCCCGCTCAACTTTTAACAGCCGGGGTGCTGGATCAGCTTCCTCACGAGGCATCCAAAGGCTCCTGGCGGGAAGTTTTTGGTAAGCATGCAGACGAATATTTTCATGCATGGTCCGTTGCATCCTACATAGGAAAAGTCGCCGCCGCCGGTAAAAAGGAGTATGCGCTGCCCATGTATATCAACGCCGCGCTCCGCGATCCCCTTTCCAACCCCAGCCCAAACACATATGAGAGCGGTGGGGCTACCGACAATGTACTGGCCATCTATAAAGCGGCTGCGCCGGCCATCGATATCCTGGCCCCGGATATTTATCTGTCCGGCAATGAAAAAGTCCTAAAGGTGCTGGAACTGTATGGCCGCAGCGATAATCCCCTGTTCGTACCGGAAACCATCCCGAGCCGCGTGCATGCCAAATACATCTACTCGGTACTGGCCCGCGGCGGCATTGGCTTTTCTCCTTTTGGAATTGATGACAACGGGAGAGATAGCCCGGATTCAGTGATAGCCGCACGCCTGGCAGCGGTAGGACAGGAATACCGTACGCTGGCGCCCATGATGCGTGAGCTGGCAAAATGGGCATTCGAGGGAAAAATAACATCGGTAGTGGAAGACGAAGACCACGGGCAGCAAACCATCGACCTCGGCAGCTGGCAGGCCATCGTTAAATTCGGAGGCTTCGGCAGAGGCGACGGCCTTCCGCCCAATCCCCAACCCGCTGGCAAAATGATGATCGTACGATTGTCGAAGGATAAATTCATTGCCATCGGTACACATTCCCGCATCACGTTCAAACCCGTCGGAAAAGACTCCGGCAGGCCCTGGCAATACCTAAAAGTAGAAGAGGGACATTTCGAGAACGGTATGTTCAAACCCCTCCGCATACTCAACGGTGACGAGACGGATTGGGGCGGCCCCTATTTCGGAAATAAGCCCCAGGTATTGCAAATAGCGCTGACACTGCGATGACGCCTTACACCCGCAGCTCACCCACCAGCTTCCCGGCATCGTCGATCATCTCAAGTTCCAACGCCTCGCGGTCCGCCACCACCCGGATGATAGTCCGCTTCCCATCCTTCGGCCCTCCGCCAATGACGATAGGATAGTTGTGCTTCCCCTTCTCCGCCGGATGGATGCCATACACATGCGTATGCCCGGATATCAGCAGGTCGATACCGGCCTCATTGAGTATCTCCCCCCATGTCTCGCGGCAATGCTGCGTACCATGCCACTCTCCCGCATGATACAACGGGATATGGCTGAACACCACTTTGTACCTTGCTTTCCGGAACGCCTTCTTCCTCACCTCCTGCTTAAGCCATTCAGCCTGCATGATCCGGTAACGGTCGAAATCCGCCAGGCTGTAATACGCCGGATCATTGTCCGCCTTGTCCTCGCCCGAATCCAGCACGATGGCGTACATCGGCCCATACTGAAAGGAAAAGAAGAACTGCGGCTCCACGCTGTTGAAGTAATCCGACAGATGCCGGGCGAATTTTCCACGCACCTCATGATTCCCCCGCGAAAAAAAGAAGGGGGTCTGCGCCGGCATGCCGCCCAACGGCTGGAGCAAATGCGCTACCAACTGATCCTCGTCCGTCTGATAGTTGAACATATCCCCATTGAGAAAGACAAAGTCCTTTTCCCCTTCCCCCTGGAACTGCATCAGGTGAGGGAATGACTCCGGCCGGTCGTGAATATCGTTGAACACAAGAAAGGATACACGCTCCGCCCCCAACGCAGGCGTCGTAAAGGCATAGGGCTCGCTCCCGAACTCATCCCCAAAAGTGATCTTGTAAGGCTGGAAGTCATCTATCTTCCTAGAAAGTATGCGATAGTAATATTTCTTCCCCGGCTCCAGGCCCCGCAGCGCAACAGCATGTACGGTATTATAGGCCTGCACCAGCCCGTCGGTAAAAGCCTCCGCCTTTTTATCCAGCTTGTCCGGCGCCTCGCCAAAAGCCACCCAGCCAAAACAAGGCGCATTCGTAAGCCATCGTACGGTGATGCTGTCGGGCGCGGGCGATTGAAGATAAGGTCCTGCCTTTAGGATAGGCCCGGCTTCCGGCAATTGATCCGCCGGCTGGTCCGTAGCAAAGCAGCGGGCGGGACTCAGTCCCCCCGCTGCAGCCAAAACAGTAAAAGAGGTAAGAAAATTCCTTCTTCTCATAACATTAATTATAACCCTGGTTTTGAGTCAGCTTGGGATTCAGATCTATTTCCGCCTGGGGAATAGGCCAGTGGTACAACGCATCCGCAAAATGCCACACATCCAGCTGCTGACCATTGATATTCTTGATAACCCTTCCATCCATCAGCGACTTGGCAATACCCCAGCGACGGATGTCGGAATAATAAATGCCTTCGAAGGCGAACTCTATCCTCCGCTCATGACGAATGATATCCCTCATCTCATCCTGCGATTTCCCCGCGGCGATGGCGGGCATATTCACCCCCGTCCTGCTCCGTACGGAGTCGATAGCGGCATATACAGAGGCATCCGGACCTACCGCCTCATTTTGCGCTTCCGCATACATCAGCAGTATGTCGGCATATCGGAATACGATAAAGTTCAACGGCGAATCCCCCCAGTTGAACCCGTCCACCGTCAGCACATGCTTGCGGGGTAGATAGCCTAAATAGTTGGCCCCACCCGTGCCGATGGCCAGATTGTTGTATGATATTCCCTTCCACGTAGCTCCGGGACGGACCAGCGTATAATCCATACGCGGATCTCGCCCATCATAGGGATGAGCAGGATCATAACCCGACGCAGGGTCCGTAATAGGCAGACCCGTGGCCTGCATCTCATAGGCGTCTACCAGGTCCTGCGTGGGAAAGATCTGATCCCAGCCCTTGCTGAACGAGCTCAGAGGCGCCATCAACCCATCCATGGGACTTCCTTCTCCAAGACCCGGCGCGGCATACTGCACGTCGAAGATCACTTCCGAATTATTCTCTGCGGACACATTCGTAAACATCCCTGCATAGTCGGAATAAAGGTTATATTTCCCCAGGCTCCTCACCTTCATGGCGGCGGCAGCCGCCTTGTCATATTCCTTGCCGAGCAGCAGCGCCCTGCACTTTAATGTTAAGGCGGCGCCCAGTGTAGCGCGACCGACATCAGCCCCTCCATAGCTCACAGGTAGGGACAAAGCCGCAGAATCACATTCGTCCTCCACGAACTTCAGCACATCGGCCAGTGAATCCCTGCCGGGCAGGGGAGCCCCTAACTGCAATGCATGCCTGAGAATAGGTACGCCGCCATAGTAGTCCGCCAGGTTGTAATAGAACAACGCCCGCAGGAACCGCGCTTCGCCCAGCAGCCGGTTCTTCAATGTTCCATCCATATTGACGGCGGGGATCTTCTCCATGGCCAGGTTGGCCTTGTAGATGCCGTTGTACAGCTGCGTCCATTTGTCGGCCACCGGGGTGGTGGTAGTAGGCAGCAGGTTGCCCTCCGCAATCGCCGAATACCCGTTCTTATAACCGCTCCATATCCACCCATTGGGCGTGATCCCGTCCGTCTCCGGTATGAATCCATAGATTTGGTAGGCATGCTGCATCTGGTCATACACCGCCGTGATGCCGGCAATAGCATCCGCATCCGACTGCCAGAAGCTCCCATCGGATACCTGGTCCGATGGAGTGGTATTTAAGAATGATTTGGTACATCCCGTCACCGCAAAAAATATCGTAGTTATAAATAATAGCTTTTTCATTGTCCGCAAGTTTTACAGCGCCTGATTTAAAATGATGCATTTACTCCCAGTGTAAAGATCTTCACGTTGGGATTTTCCATTTGATAGTCCGTATAGTTCCCTGTCTCCGGATCAAGCCCTGGATATTTGGTCCAGGTCACGGGATTGGTGGCATTGGCATAGAACTGCAGCCCCGTGATAAAACTGTTCTTGATCCATTTGGCCGGGAGGGTATAGGCCAGCTGAAGATTCTTCAGCCGCAGGAAAGAGCCGTTCTGCACCCAGAAAGAGCTGGCCTGCGTATTGTCGCCGTTATTGTCCGTCGTCAGCCGGGGAATATTGCTGTTCGGATTTGCCGCCGACCAGGCATTCAGGAAATAGGAGTTGATCTCCCGGCCCGGCCGGATGGCGCTGGTAAACCAAAGATTGCTCAGATACCGCTTGACCCCGCCGATGCCCTGGAAGAGGGCCGACAGCACAACACCTTTATACCCCAGCTCCGCGCTGAACCCATAGGTATACTTGGGTATGACACTGCCCAGGTAGGCCCTGTCGCTGCCATTGATAACCCCGTCCTGCTTGATGTCCATATACTTCAGGTCGCCAGGCTTATTGCTCCCCGAAAGCTTTTGCTTGGCCCACTTGTCGATATCATTTTGATTCTTGAAGGTTCCGGCCGCCACATAGCCATAGAGGGCGCCGATGGGCAATCCCTGTTTGATGACGGAATTATTTCCCGTGCCCTGAATGACATCCGGATTGCCCTGGAAATGCAGCACTGTATTGGTATTCTGGGTAAGATTGCCGCTAACGGAATACGTGAGCTCACCTACCTTATCCCGATAGTTCAACGAGATCTCCCAACCCTTGTTCTGCACGATGCCCACGTTCTGATAAGGCGCCGTTAATCCCCCATACAGGGAAGACAAAGGCAGCTGTACCAGGATATCATTCGTCCGGCGATCATACCAGTCGAAGGTCAGCGCCAGCCGCTGATGCAGCAGCACGATATCCGTGCCCACATCTGAAGTGGTAGTGGACTCCCACGTAATATTCGGATTCGACAGCTTGGTGGGCGCGAGACCCGCGGACAATGTATTGCCGAAGATATAGTTCTGCCCCGCAGAATAGAGGTTCATGAACTGGTAATTGCCGATGTTCTGATTACCAAGCTTCCCCCAGGAACCGCGGATCTTGATATCATCCACGAACGAAAGCCCTGCATTTTTGAAAAAGCTTTCTTCGCTCAGCCGCCATGCCGCGGAGAAGGCGGGGAAAACACCCCAATGATTGGCCGGCGCAAAATGGGAGGACCCGTCATACCGCAGATTGCCTTCTACGATATATTTCCCCTTGTAGTCATAGTTCACCCTGCCGAAATAGGAAGACAGCGTATTGGCCGAAGAGCTGCCCGTCACCTTTGGCTGAGACAGTCCGGCATTCAGCTCCCATGTATTATTGCCGGGGAAACCCTGTATGCTGCCGGAAAAATTTCCGCCATTGGAATACTCCCGGCTGGTACCCGCCAGGGCGCTGACATGATGATCCTCGCCAAAATTATGCGTGTAATGCAAAGTGGAATACAGTGTCAGGTACACATTGTTGCTACTGCTTTGCAACAGCACGCTGGGCACATTGGCATTGTTCACCGTGATCTGGTTCTTCTGGAAATTCCAGAGATTCTGAATGGCGCCTGCCAGCTTGTACTGCTTATAGCCATTGTTGCTGAGCTCAGCGCTTCCATTCACATCCCATACCAGGTCCTTTAGGATATTCCACTGGCCGAACAGCTTTCCAAAAGAATACTGCTGCGTCTGCGGGTAGAACCAGGTACGCATATATTGCAGTGGGTTGGCGACGTTGTTACTTTCGTCATCCGTATTCCTTCCACCATACATCAATTGTCCATTCTTCACCAAATAGGGAGTAGTTCCCGGTGTGGAGTTCGCGCTGTAATAGATCAGGGTGGTCACATCATAGGGTTCATTGATCTTATTGTAATAGGCGGCAATATTACCACCCACCTTGATCTTGCTGCTGAGCTTATGATCCAGGTTGAGACGCAGGCTGTATTTTCTCGCATCCGTTGCCTGCATGATACCCTTCTCATACTGATAGCCCATGGAAAGATAAAAGTTCGTTTTATCGCTGCCGCTGCTTATGGACAGATTGTGATTCGTCACGGAGCCCCGGTCGAATAGGGCGTCGATCCAGTTCGTATTCGGAAAAAGCGTCCTGTCCGTGGCATTTTGCCAGGCATCGATCGTTGCCTGTTTGAAAAGGTCCGTATTGGCGGGATTATCCGCCTTGTTGATCCCGTTCATCATTTTCATATAGGTGACATAGTCGGTCACAGGCTTGAAAAGATGCGAGCCCTTCTCAAAACCCGCATAGCCATTGTACCGGACAATAGCCTTCCCTTCCTTTCCCCGCCGGGTAGTCACCAGGATGACGCCATTGGCCGCCCGGCTGCCATAGATGGAGGCGGAAGCCGCATCCTTCAGCACCGAGATGCTGGCCACATCGTTGGGATTGATATTATTCAAAGAGCTTACAACCCCATCTATCAGCACCAGCGGGTTCGCATCATTCAGCGTTCCTACCCCTCTTATACGGAGGACGGCGCCGCCATGACCTGGTTGACCGGTAGTTTGCGACACCGAGATGCCCGAAGCCATACCGGACAATGCCTGTGACACATCCGTAATGGGACGGTTCTGCAGCTCCTGGTCATAGTTCACCGTAGCCACCGCACCTGACAGGTTCACTTTTTTCTGCGTGCCATATCCCACGATCACCACTTCATTCAGCCGGTTGAACTTTGCCGTCAGCGTAAGGTTAAGCTCCGTCCTGCCATTGAGCCTCGTCTCATAGGATTCCACGCTAACACCCGAGAACTGCAGGGTGGCAGCCGCATCCACGTCCTTCAGCGTAAACTCCCCGTTCTCATTCGTGGAAGCCATATTCTTTCCTCCTTTCACCGCCACGGTGACGCCGGCCAGCGGCTCCCCCCTTTGATTGACCAGACGCCCATGCACCGTAATGGGAGGTGGAGGCGGCGGTTCGACGGCAGGCGCCCCAGAGGATGGAGCAACCACCAGACGCTTGCTGATAACAATGGTATTGCCCTGGATGGACCAGGTCAGCGGCTGCCCTTTCAGACATTCCTCCAACGCATGTTCCAGCGGAACATTCTTAAGGCGTACATCCACCTGCCCCGCGCCCGCAATGTCACGACTGTGATAAAAAAATACATAGCCCGTTTGCTGCTTGATCACGGAAAAGACCTTTTCCAGGCTCACATGCTTTGCCGAATAGGTCACATTCTGTGACAGGCCTTTGGCATTCACCTGTAATAGGGCCATCGTGAGTAGTAAAGCTGTTATCCTCATAGCGAGCCAGGTTTGACGCGCAATCCCGCAAAATGCCGGACGGCAAATTGGAATTTTCATACTTTTGTTGGTGTTTGGGTTTTACGATAAATAAGTCTTCGCCGATTTTATATTCGGGTAACCCGAACTACTTGCCGTTCCACCTCGCACGTGGAGCGGTTTTTTATTCGAATGACCTTGTATACTTACTAATGCCCCTGCCACCCGTCCTGGCAGTCCCGCACGCCCCCAGCAGCTCTTATCTGCCCCCGACAGCCCGAGCCATCCCACCCGCGCCCCTGGCAGCCCGGATCAACCGTCCCCTCAGCCCCATCGTCCCCTACCCCCGAACCACGCTTTGTCGTCCCCGGTCACTGATAAATGACGATCCGCCGGTCCTCTTCGATCCTGAAATGCACCCTCGTCTGTTCCAGGACCTTCAATACCTGGGCAAGCGTCAGCCCCCGCCCGATGTCCCCCTTGAAATCACCTCCCGCCGTAGGCGTCACTCCGTCGTACTTCACTTCCACATCGTACCAGCGGGCCAATTGCCGCATCACCGTTTGTATATCCGCATTGTCGAAATGGAAATATCCATTCTTCCAGGCCACGACCTCCTCCGCATTCACTTTCGCCACGCTTATCCGCGTATCACGCTGACCCACCGATGCCTGTTGTCCCGGACTCAGTGTTACCTGCCCGGCGGCATTGCCAACCCGGACGGCGCCTTCCAGCAGCGTGGTTCGCACAGCCGGCTCATCCTCATACGAATTGATATTGAAATGAGTGCCCAGCACCGTAACTTTCTGCCGCCCCGCCTGTACGACAAAAGGTCGGGAGGCATCCGCGGCCACCTCGAAATAGGCCTCTCCGGAGACCTCAACGGAGCGCGTCGCGCCCGTGAACCGTGTAGGGTAGTGCAGGGAAGAAAAGGAATTGAGCCATACCATCGTACCATCCGGAAGAGTCATGCGGAACTGCTTGCCCCGCGCGGTAGTCAATGTATTGTATAATACCGCCAGGTCTTTACCGGAGGTCTGGTACACCAGCTGACCATTGCCTTTCTTGATCACGGTCGTACCGCCCTGCCTGGATATCTCTCCATTGCCCGCGCTATCCAGGACGATCTGCGAACCATCCGCCAGCCGGAGGACAGCGCCATCCTTGCCGGGCGCCACATCATTCCTATATACCTTATCGACCCGGGCTATAGTAGGTCGCTGCCGCGGTCTTAACAGGTATATCCCTGCGAGGGCCAGCAGAACCACAGCGGCAGCCGCGCCTACCCATCGTCCGATCCGTCGTAGCCCGATCACCGGACCTATTCTCCGCCCATGGCCCGCCACCGCATCACCCTCAAAAGCTGTCCTCGCCGTACCCGTATTCCTCTCTCCGGCCGTCCCCTCCGTACCCACACCTCGCTTCCCGATCGCTCCCGTCCCATCCACACTCCGCTCATGACCCATCCCCGCCGCCTGCTGCACGGTCAGCAGCATCCGTTGCCGCTGATCTTTGTCCGTAAGACCCTCATGCCTTGCATCAAAACCCTCTCCCTGGATCATGCTCTCATCCGGCAGCTGGTCGTTTTCTTTTATCAGCTGAAAAAATTCCTGCAGCTCGCTTTCAGTCAGCGCATCGCGTAAATAGCCGTCTAATAACTCTTTGTATCTGGACATAAAATTGATGGTGATAGGAACAGGTCGGCGCATTAAAGACGATGCCCGCGCGTGGATGTACCAGTCGGAATAAAAAAAATTTTAGAGGGGTCTTATCGTCTGGAGGAGCAGAAGCAGGAGCAGCGACACCAGCTCGTGGCTATGAGCCTGGATATACGTGCGGATAGCGCCCAGCGCCTTATTGAGATGATTACGGACCGTCAGCCGGGAAAGATCCATTTTGCGCGCTATCTCATCCAGCGACATGTCCTCGTTACGCCGCAGCCGATAGATCACCTGCTGCCGGGGTGGGAGCAGCGCCACCGCCTTTTCGATCATTTCCCGCGACTCCTTAAAGATCAGCTGCTGCTCCGGACTGAATGAAGCCTCTTTAAAATGACGCGCCAGCTGCTGCTGGTATTTTTTCTCCCGGAGATTTTTCCGTAAGTAGTCGATGATATGATTACGGGTGATGATAAACAAATGATCCCGGAAGCTCCGGATCTCCCGCAGCTTATCCCTTTTAAGCCAAAGCTTTAAAAAAATGTCCTGGACGACCTCCTCTGCGCTGTCTGAAGTCTTGGTGTGGAGGATGGCAAAGCCGTACGTCATATCCGCATACAGCTCGAACAGGCGGGCAAACGCTTTCTCGTCGCCGTCGGCCACCAGGTCCAGCAGTCCCTTTTCATCCAGCAGTGAAAGATTCTCGATCATTACGTAAGCAGCAGAGCCCCTTTAATCTTTAGAGAACATAAAAATATAAATTTTACGCGTATATCCCGACATTCTAAAAATTCCGGGGCCAGACTTAATGATTTGATAAACCCGTTATGTCTGGGGGGTTTCGTAACACCTGCTTCGACACGGTCTTACTCACTCATACCCTTCGCTTTGCCCGGGTACGTCGCACTTGCTTCGTCACAGTCCACGGTCGTAACCTCCGCCTTCGCCAGGACGCGGTTATAGGCCAGCCGCATTTAGCGGCTCAATGGCCTCGTATCCGTACCTTTGCGCCATGGGCCAAAAAAAGCTGATCCGTTTTGCCGCAATCCAAACTTTCCCCAATGTCTTCCAATACCCCGAAGGCATGGCCGGTCAGTGGGCCGGATTCTTTAAGAACGACCACCCCCTCACCCTCGAGCTGGCCTGCGGCAAAGGAGAATACACTGTAGGACTGGCTAAGATGTACCCTCAACGCAATTTTCTGGGCGTAGACCTGAAAGGCAATCGGATTTACATCGGCGCCAAAAAATGCCTGCAGGAAAATATTACCAACGCCGCCTTCCTCCGCACGCAGATTGACAGGCTCCCCACTTATTTCAAGCCCGGAGAGGTAGAAGAGATCTGGCTCACTTTTCCCGATCCGCAGCTGCGAAAGTCAAAGGCCCGTAAAAGACTGACGCATCCCAAATTCCTGCGTCTCTATCGACAGATATTGACCCCCGGAGGACGTATTCATTTGAAGACGGACTCACCCGTACTGTACAATTTTACCCGCCTGGTCATCGATATGTATGGGCTCAACCTTCTGGAAAGCTCGGATAATATATATGCCGGCTCCGGCCCCATAAAAGAAGAGCTGAGGATAAAGACCCATTACGAAAGCCTTGACATCGCAGGCAGCCAGCGCGTGCATTATCTTCTCTTCACGCTGCCCTCCACTCCCTTACCCCCTTCATTGGACGAGGAGCTGCAGCAAAAGGTAAGAGAGATGGAACCCGATGCGGAACAACAAACCATCACAAAGGAATGAAACAGTTCCGGGAAGGCGAGGAGTTCTATTACAACCAGGACGGATTGATGGTCCTCACGGAAAAATATCACCTGGAAAGAGGATATTGCTGTGGCAATGGATGTAAACACTGTCCCTATCATTATGTCAACGTCCCCGAGCCACGCCGTAGCCAATTGAAGGCACAACGAAAAGATCAGCAACATGGCAAAAAAGAAAGCTAAATCCCCCGCGAAAAAGTCAGCCCGCCGGGCAACGGGTCAGACGCCGGCAAAAGCCCGGACCAGCGCCAAAGTCTCCGCACGCCCGGCAAAAGCCCGCCCTGCCAGGCCCGCGGCAAGCAGCATCCCCGCCCGCGAAAAGCTCAAAGCCATCCGCCCTTCTGGTAAGAAGGACGATAACTTCTTTGAATTAGTCCACGAAGTCGCCCGCCAGATCCCCAAAGGCCGCGTCACCTCCTACGGCGCCATCGGCGCCGCCCTGGGCACCCGCAGCTCCGCCCGCATGGTAGGATGGGCGATGAACGCCTGCCACCTCGCTACCAAGCCCGTACCCGCCCACCGGGTCGTCAATAGCATCGGACTGCTCACAGGACGCCATCATTTCAATCCGCCGGAAAAAATGCAAGAGCTGCTGGAAAAAGAAGGAGTAGTGGTAAAAAATAATAAAGTAGTGGATTTCGCCCGCCTGTTCTGGGACCCTTCCATAGAGCTCTAAACCCCCTTGCAGCACTGCGAGACCAGGTTCGATTCTCGTTCAGTGCACAAGTTTATCTCAATTCTCTAAAACCCTCTCTGGCAGCGGGTTTTTTAGTTCTATATGGCTTGCCTCCGATTCAGCAAATCATTGGATGATTAATCTCCAAAATCTTATGGGTTCGACTCTTGAATGCTTCTCCGCTTTTACGTGCTGAATCTTGCCAGCATTCGAACAATTATTCGATTAACATTTATTGCGTATTTTACTTCCTAAACCCCGCTTCCATGGCAGCTGCCCTTTTTAATTTCGTTGTCGGCCTTCTTGGCCTTATTTCCCTTGGGCTTTTGCTGTTTTCTATCGTGCTTTTGGTCATTTCCTTTGTCAGAAGGTCCCGACGCCAGCGCATTTTGGCTTTCAGACTCATGATTGGGCCCATCGTTTACCTGGTCGGAATGATCAGTCTGTTCCGCTTTTCGGACTGGCGTTATAAAAAAAAATGATGCCGAGCATTGCGGGCACGTATCAATATTCTTTTAACGATACCTTTCAGTTAACCTATGTGCTTAGGAGCGATAATACGTTTGTGATCAAAAGTCCGACGATAAACGACTCGGGCACGTGGGCAATCGGGGCGAACACTTACCTGATTCGGTTTTACCATCCCGGCAAAAAAGAATTCACGAGGTCATTCTTCAAAATGACTTCCGCTGAACCATCGCTGCTATTCTTGTATGGGAAGGACACAATCCAGTTGATCAAACAACGGTAGGCAAATCTGCCATTCGCAAATTACCGTTTCTGGAATCGATATAACGGCTCCTGATAAGTATTGAAGACAAGAAGAATGTTGACAGCAAGCGACTCACTCACTCCGTAGGCTGCTAACCGGGTTCTTCGACGCTGTATTCACCGACTGGAAACCAACCGTAATCCCCGTAATGACAAGCGCGACCAAAGCCGCCGCGACAAATACCAGCGGGCTGATCGTTATCCGATAATAATACCCCGCCAGCCACTGATGCAGGAAATAATAGGCTACGGGCGCCGCGATCAGGCAACTGATCCCCACCAGCAGAACAAAGTCACCCGACAACAGCAACAACACCTGGCTCACCGACGCTCCCAAAACCTTGCGGATCCCGATCTCCCGGGTACGCTGCTCGGCCGTATAGGCCGCCAGTCCGAAGAGCCCCAGACAGGATATAAAGATCGCCAGCGCCGCGAATATCCCCGCAAGCCGTCCGATTAGCATCTCCATCGCGAATTTCGAGGCATAGCTCTCGTCGACAAAACTATATGTAAATGGATTGTCCGGGCCAAATTTCTCGCAAATGGGTTTCAGCTTCGCCAATGCCATAGACGTAGATACCGTTGGCGCCAACCGTATCGTGTACTGCCATGACCAGCTTGGCTGATAGAGGAACATCCCGGGTTCCGCCGCGGCAAAGGGATTTTGCGTCAGTGCATCCTTCACCACGCCGACAATTCGCAGCCGGTGAGAGGCGCCATGGAACGAGCAGTTCAGATATTGGTTCAATGGCTGCTTCAACCGCATCCGCCGAACCGCCGTCTCGTTGAGAATGACGCTTCCCGAATCTGCGGCTTCATTGCCCTTGAAATCATCTCCCATGACGAAACCGATACCCAGCGTCCGGAAATAGTCGGCATCGCCAACGGCATTCACCACCAGCGACAAAGGCTCGTTTGGCAAACGCCCCGGCCAGTTGTCGATCGTCAGATGTGTGTTCGGGTCCGTCTGCAGATAGGCTGAGCGAGTCACGTTGCTGACTACCCCGGACTCTAGTACCTCCTGTTTGAAAGCCGCAAATGCATCCGAATGCGCCCGTGTTACGATCAGCCGGTTCGGATCATATCCTCTCGGCCGGTCCTTGGCATACTGGATCTGCTGGTAGACAATGATGGTAGCAATGATCAGAGCGATGCCGCACGTGAACTGCAACACTACCAATATCTTCCTGGGCAGAGATGCCGCGCGCCCGATACGCATAGTTCCTTTAAGAACTTTCACCGGCTGGAAAGAAGAAAGATAGAAGGCCGGCCGGCTCCCCGCGAGCAGCCCCGTCAGGAACACAACCGAGAAGGTGATCAGCCAGAACAACCCGCTGCCATACGGCACCCGAACGTCGTCCCCCGTCAGCGCATTGAACGCCGGCAGCACCGCCTGCACCAGCGCCATCGACAGCAAGAATGCCATCGCCGTCATCAGCAGCGACTCCACCAGGAACTGCAGGATCAACTGCCCGCGCAGCGATCCCATCACTTTTCTCACCCCTACCTCTCTGGCCCGCCGTTCACTCCGCGCCGTCGACAGGTTCATAAAATTGATACAAGCGATCATCAGCACCAGCATTCCTATGATGCTGAACATCCGAACATAATCGATCAATCCCCCTTGCGGCCGTCCGTCTTTGAAATCCGAATACAGGTGCCAATCCTTCAGCGGAAAGAACATAGCCTCCCGGTGGAATGTCGTATAAGACTGCGGCGCATACTGTCGCACCAACTTCCTGGCTTTGGCTTCCGCTCTGACGGCATCGGCACCCGGGCGCAATGACATATACAACTGGTAGTAGGCGTCATTCCAATTGGTAAAAGCCTGTTTAATCCCGGGGTCGCGGGCAAAATCGTTGAATGGTAGCAGGTAGTTGAAATGGAAGCTGCTGTTGCGAGGTAGATCTCGCACGACGGCGGTCACCTTCAAAAATTCGCTCCCCCACCGAACCGTCTTGTTCAGCACATCCGCTTTCCCGAACAAGCTCCTCGCCGTCGACTCGGTGATCACTATCGAAGAGCCTGGCCCATTCAGCGCCGTAGCAGCATCGCCCTCCAGCAGCGGAAACGCGAACTCCTGCAAAAATTCCTCCCCGACATATTGTACATCGCCATAGATACGCTTGTCTTCCACGACCATCGCCTGCTGCCCGATATCGAAAGACTGCGCCACATGCTCCACTTCCGGAATATCCTTCTTCAACGCATCGCCCAGAGGCAGACACACCTCCGCCTGATTCCGGGTAACACCATCATCACTATAATTGAATCGGACTTGGTACGCCCGGTCATACCCGGGAGTCCACCGATCATAGGAAAGCTGGTAGTGCACCCAAAGCCCGATGAGGAATGCCACAGCC
>Ga0105238_10001754_pt1 | contig 21753 bp, 37 predicted proteins | sample KBSC34metaG_FD_81526 | JGI IMG/M metagenome (GOLD analysis project Ga0105238, IMG submission 81526) | Corn rhizosphere microbial communities from Kellogg Biological Station, Michigan, USA - KBS C3-4 metaG | ecosystem: Host-associated > Plants > Roots > Rhizosphere > Soil | place: Michigan, USA...
ACGACGAGGGATTTGGAGACCATTACGCTCCATTGTCCGAGGATATTGAGTTCTGGCACATTGGGGAGTCCTTCAACGTTCCCGGCAGGAAGGAAAAAATCATCTCGGTTCCTGCGCGGGATTTAGATCTGGCGATTTTGGCAGCGACGATATTTTATCGAGATAACGAAGGTCTGATGCGTGATGCATTCTACACAATACTGGCAGAATATGCTCAAGACAATTCCGACAAGAACTGGAGTATGGAAACCTTTAAGCCATGGCTTCAGAGCCTCAATAAGAATACGGCGCCAGGACAACCTGAAGAGCGGACGCTAGGTGCAATCAAGCGCCGAATGAGCCATCACGGCCGCATTCCGGTGTGGGTTGATGCTAAGTCTAAGAGCAGGCCTGGTGATGAGTTCCTGGGCCTTAGGGACCGAGAGGAACCGTTCCGCGTAGAGCGTCTGGTCGCGCCCGGAAAGGCCTGTGTTATTAGGGTCGGAGCGGGTGCTGGCGATGGCAGGGACTACGCGCTGTTGCTATCGTACATCTTAGACAAAGTCAGCCAAATTCCAAAGCTGCCGTGCCCGGTCCTAATAGACATTGATGAGGCGCAGGATATCTTTAGCGCAAGCAGAGCTGTCCGGGACGCGGCAACCAATAAGCTAGATGAGCATGTCAGGAAAGGGCGCAGCAAACGAATTGGATTCATATTCGGCGTGCAATCGTCGGAGTCGGTGCCAGACACGATAATGAACAACCTAAATAACCGGTTTATCCATCGGCATAATAGCCCTGACGAATTGCGGGTCGCTGCGAGCATGGCGACGGACGAGCAGCGCAAGTTGACGGCGACATTTAGCCCCGGAGAATGCCTTACGTTCCTGTTTGGCGCCAATAGCATCGTCCATGCACAAATGCGCCTATCTCCGTTCAAGCTCACGAAGGAAGAGCTGTGATGGACGGGGGCATTGTCAACATTATTCATCTGGACGACGTATCCGCTCAGCGTGATCTCATCGATTTAGAGGAGCGGGTCCGGCGTGGAATAGCTGGATGCTTTGAAGCTGGCGCCGCTCTGCGGCAGATCCGTGATGATGATCGCAAATTATATAAACTGAAGAACGGCGGCCAATATCAGACATTTGATGCTTACTGTCGTGGTGTCTGGGGACTTGGTAAGACCCACACCTATCAGTTGATTTGTGCCAACGAATCTAAGACACTGATAGAAAAGTCCGCAAATGCGAACTTTCATGGTTTGTTCACAGAGGGCCTGATGCGGCCTCTGTCTCGTCTCAGGCGGGCTGATGAGAAACTCGCGGCGTTTGCGGCGGCTATAACTCTTGCGAGCGATGAGCGGAGGCAGCCAACTGGCCGGCACGTATCTATCGCAGTGCAAAATCTGCTAGAGAATACCAGAGAGCCCGGCTTTAGCTCCACAATCAAACCGACTGATAACTGGAATTTCAGCCCTGTCCGGTACGCGCGCCGTCCTGGCGAAGACGGTCACGGATATATTCCCGGAGATGTATACGTTAATTGTCTCTGGTACTGGACGAAACCGGGCCAGACGGTCGCCGCGCCAATGGCGGGGTCAGGCCAGATCTGGCACATCTACGAGGAAAGGCACGACTGGGCACGCCCAGAGCCGTGGGATCTTGATTTGCGTATGTTTGACCTCAACCCTCGTGGTGAGTACGAACATCTCATTGAGCCGAATGACTTGACTGTCGGGCTGCCTGTCTGCAACGGAAACTACGACTACATCGTCATGGATGTTCCATACTTCGGCATGGTTAACGGTCAATATTCTGACAAGGCCTCCGACCTTGCAAATATGGATATTTCGCAGTGGTCGCTGGCAATCTACGCAATAGCGCGATCATGTCGCCAAGCGCAGGGCGACCGCGGTCTAGCTACCGTCATTTCCCCAAATTTTAGGCAGATTAAGACCGGCGAAGTGATTTTGACGACAGTTGTTGTACGCGACGCATTTGCCGCCGCGGGGTACTCGTTGCACGACATTGCCTATGCCTCTCGTCGAATTCAACAAGATCAGTCTCCTAGCATGGGTACCAAAAACAATATGGCTAAGCGTAACCGTACGATGATGACGGATATATCAGAGGTGATGACGTTCCAGGTTAGAGCCGCGTAAATCACTGCAAGGAATAGCACATGACCCAGGAAGCATTTGACTTCGACCGAGACATCACCAGCAATTACCACGGAGGCGATGCCGAAAGCATTGCCGCTCACGAAGCAATCAAGGAATTCAAGGGTGCCTCGCATCGCCGGATACTGAGCTTCGGGTTCGCCCAAGGGGCTCTCGGCATGACCTGCGATGAGGCTGAGATCGCGCTCAACCTGAAGCACCAGAACTGCTCCGCACGGTTCTCCGAGCTGAAGAAGTCCCGGCAGATATTGTGGACCGGTGAGACTCGCAAGACACGCGGCAAATGTGCGGCGAAAGTCTTTGTCGTGCCGGCTGCGCTATTGGCGCCCAATGGGAGAAATCTGATGACGGGCTAAGCACACCCTCAAAGCAGGCGCATTCTGCAGCTTGTGAAGCTGCCATTGCCTAGCTGCGCTGACGAGACCGAATGGCGCATTCAGAACACAAAATCACCAGGAAGCGTCCTATGTCGGCAAACAAATTATATGGAAATTATACGATAAGTCTCCCTGTTAGGTGGCAAAGATCTAGGACGCTTAAATGTGGGTGCAAGAATGTTCGCACCAGTCATGGGTTTGCTGTTATCACCGAATTTGTTCCTGCCAAAGGTTGTTCAAAACACAAGTTCGAACTGGTTGACCCGGCTAGGTGGGGCGTTCCTGAAAGTATTGGGTTAAGGCCGACGCAGGCAGAGTGGAGTGTGCTTAGGGAATTAGTTTTCCAGCGGGACAACTTTGTCTGCCAATACTGCTTTGCCAGCGGCGTTGAGCTGGAATGTGATCACATAATTCCCGTATCACGCGGCGGATCGTCCGACATTGCCAATCTCACCACGGCATGCCAACCGTGCAATAGGGCGAAGAGCGACAAGCTCCTCTCAGAATGGGAAGAGAGAGATGTCTAAGGCGCCCTATATGCCGGTGTTTTGCGACGCCTATTTTGGCGACACAATGCACCTCTCATTGGAAGAGCATGGCGCATACCTAAAACTTTTGATGGTGACATGGCGTAACAACGGGACCCCCCTGGTTGATGATAACGCGCGCCTCGCTAGGATGCTTGGGATCACCGTAGATCGCTGGAGGAAGAAATTACGTCCCGTCTTGGAACCATTTTTCGATCTGTCGGAGGGCACCTGGCGACAGGCAAGACTCGAAAAAGAGTGGCGAATGACCCAAAAGTTCATCGAGTCGCGGCGCGAGAACGGGAAGAAAGGTGGCCGTCCTAACTCATTGAATAGCAACGATAGACCAAAAGCTAGTGCAGATCCTACAGAAAAGCTAGCCGAAAGCAGCCTAACCCAACCTAAGAAGAAGGATTCAGAGGCTATCGCCTCTGAACCACGCGCGCGTCGCCGCGCTTGTGTCTCGAACGATTTCGACGAGTGGTGGCTCAGGTATCCGCACAAGGTCGGCAAGGAAGCGGCGCGTAAGGCGTTCGACAAAGCTCGAAGGGTCGCCGACCAAACCACGCTGTTGGTGGCCATAACTCGGTACGAGATCACAAAACCCCCGGATCGCGCTTGGTGCAATCCTGCGACATGGCTCAACCAGGGCCGGTGGCAGGATGAACCGGCGACAGTGGAGCATCACGGCAATGGACAGCATCGACAAACTCCCGGCGAGAAGCTTTGGGAGGGGTTCGCCAGAGCAGCGGAGACGCATGGCGGAGTTGATCGCTCGTTTGCTGAGCCACTATTGGACAGCGGACGATCACCCAGCGATGAGGCAGGCCCAGGCCGAAGACTGGCTGGACGACCTCACTGAGTTTGATGGCGATGTCGTAGCGCTTGCCTGCCAGGAGTGGCGGCAAAGCTACAATCGCCGACCCACCCCGCATGACATTCGCGAGGCGTGCATTCGTGAGGCCAGTCGCAGGCGAGAGCGCTCTCAACGCTCCGATGTGCCTGGTCCGCCGAAATTGCCGCGGAAGTCCCGCGGGCTCAATTGCTGGGAACCGGGTTACGCGGAGCGTTATCGCGAGCCGTGGTTTCTTGATTTGGATGTCGAGACCCAGCGGAACATCAAGGAACAGGATCTCGACAGAGCGGAGGCGTGGCGGCAAATGCGTATTGCCGAGCCGGGAGATCGGCTGGCCGCCGCCGAGGCCGAATACCTGCGCGTCTGCATGGCGCAGATGAACGAAAACCTCAGCAGGTTCGGCAAGCATCGCCGACCGAAAGCTGCCGAGGCTGTGGATGTTCGGGTGTTGCTGGGCGTCAGCTCCACGCCATCGCGGTGGCAGAACGACGACGCTGTTCGCGCTGATGCCAAAGCATTGGGATTGGGAGGAGGCTACGATGTCGAGGATCGATAAAGTTTCTGCCGAGCAGGCCGAAGCTATCCGGCAGCTCTTTGCGAATGGTCACACGGTGACCGACATTGCCAAGATGAGCGGGCGCTGCACGCGGACTGTCGGATACATTGTCGAGACCCGCAAGCAACCGCCTCCGCGCAAACGGGAGCGTGAGGTTATTTCGGAGCCTCCGCGCGAGCGTATTGGGCTGCCGGAACCTCGCAAGCCCACCCGCTGGCCTGACGGATGGTCAATGCCGGCAATACCGCTGGAGCGGATGATGGCCGGTCGATGAGTGGGGAGATAATTTATCCGTATTTCCTCTACCGCTATGTCCGGGAATGGTGGAATATTTACTCCTTCTCCATCCAGAACATCCGGCAATTCGACGCTGCATTTGCTGGCGAGCAAGAGCCGTCGCGCGCAGCGGCTCGTGTTCCGAGGAAAACGCAGGAAGGCCGCGAAGCCTTTGCCTGCCGGAGATTGACCATGCCAGACAAGCGTCCAGGAGGATCGTTGCGACGGCGCCAGCTGAACGACGACGAGGTGCACGATATCCGGTCTGCCGAGGGAAAGGGCAGCGGCGCTAAGATGGCGAAGAAGTACCGCATGTCGGAAGCTGCAATCTCGAAGATTCGCCGGCGGCTCCTCTACCGGGTGTCAACCACCGAGCTGCTGGGCAAACAGCAATGCTGACACGGAACGCCAAGGCCTCTCACACTTTCGCCGTTGGATCGAAGGTCTATGGCGTCTGCGACGAATGCGCGAAGGTTGTGCGCGTCAACAAACCGCTGGTCGGCGGGGCACATTGGTGCTCACCACGGGTTGTGGCGGGAAAGTTATCCGGCGATATCAAACGGTGGATCATGAGATTTTGGCAGCCATAATGACAGCTTGGTACCTCAGCGGGCCGCCTCGCGCCGTGGCCTCATATCTCGAATTTCCGTTCCTCCGGCATCGGACCTTGGCCCAGACCGGAGATGGGTGTCATCGCTGTGGCGAGACCGTCTGGAAACGTCCCGGCCGGCGGAAGCCAGATGTGTGTGAGGAATGCGCCCTGCTTTGCGCGGCGGAGGCCGCCAGGGCGAGGAACCGCGGTGGTCAGGTACCCGAGTGAAGGGGGCGCGGTGACCATCGGAACGCAACCTACGCTGTTCGTTCTTGACAACCCTACCGGGCGTTCACGCCGTAAGTCGCGGCGGGTTAAGCGCAACAACTTTCTCCAACTCACTTTGAATTTAGAAACACCTGATATAAATCCTCAAGCGTCATGTCACATCAACTCAGATGTGGCAAAAGAGGAGCGCGTAAGATCGCGTCGAGATAAATTGAGGAGATCCCCTGAACATCTAATGAGAAAGCCAGCGCCAACCATCAGCCCGCGCCAGGCGATCCGCAATATGATGGCGCCTACTCCACGCCGAGTGTTTATTTCGAAATCAGTGCGTCGCCGCCCACCGCGTCCCAAGGTTTTCGAACACGACGTGTGTGCTTATTGCGGAGAGCCAGCAATGGTGATTGATCATGTTTTCCCATACAAAGAATTTCGAGAAGACACTCCATTAGTCCCCGCTTGCTCGGAGTGTAACGGATTGGTCTGCGCTAAGGTTTTTGGAACATTTACGGAAAAAAGAGACTTCATTCAATCTGAGCTAATGCGAAGGCACTCTGGTATACTTAAGTATGAGTTTTCGGAATATGAGGTAGATGAATTTGAAGGTAGGCTAAGGGATTTTATAATCAGTGGGATGAAACAACGTGAGATCCTCTTGTGGAGGATAGCTTATGATGAACCGCCCAAATACATCTCTAACACTAAATATACGTGGTGGGCGGAATGATGACAAAAGGCGTGCGACGTAGGGCTTTTGGTCGCTTTTTCTGGTCGAGCACATTTTGGGGATTGATAATGCTTTTACGGGAGACCGAGCATTGGATCAGATCGTTTCAGAGAAGCCCGGCAAGGAAGCTGCCGATAGATTCAGCCGTGCGTGGAACAGACACTTTTGCGCGAAACGGCAATTTACGATACAGCGAATGCTTGTTTGGGTCTATCGGGATCAACGCGTGATTGAAATCAGTGGTCGAGCGTTGTACAAGGCCGAAGCGGGAGACGGTGAGCGGTGGATACACGAGCGCGGCGTCTCCGGAGACGGCTGCATAGCGGTCGAGCGCAACGGCATGGTTGGATGTGCCATCGATGGCGGCGGACCGATCCGCGGCCTTCCGCAGCCGCTCCATGAGGACGCCGAGATCGTGCACGATGTGGTGCTCGGGATGCCGTGGGCGCAATCTGGCATTCTCGTCGCCTACGGGCGCAGCGCCATGGCGCCTGAATTACCCGATGCGCCCAAATTAGTCCGGGTCCCCGAATTTGTCGGCTCTTCGAGGCGCAACGCTTGGCGGACCAAGATCACTCGCCGGTATGATTTCCAGGTGAGGTGCACGATCTCGTTCTGCCCGGTGGTGCGAACCGTCGATGACCGGGACGCCGCCGAGGCGACGGATCGGTACCAGCAATGGATCAAGGCGATGGAAGCGCTCAACGTGCGGCTCGCCGACGTGACGCTAAAAGATCATGAGATTATCGGAATTACCTCTTGACCTATGCGGCGATAGCGCATATATATCCATCACCAAGAAGCCTTCTGCAGGCATTCTTTTCCTTCGCAACACCTGCCCGCAGACGTGCGGAACTAAGCAGGCGCCCCACCTTCCGGCGTAAGGCGTAATGAGGTTAGCCGGTCAATTTCTGTGTGCGACAGCTTGGCGACACGGTCGGGAAAATAAACCTGCGTAATCGCAAATCACCCATTGACTTATGCGGATTAGACGCATAAATTAGCTGCCTAAGACGACTGCACTGCAAAAAGGCATCTAATGAATGAACGTGATTTTCGCATGGCTCACTGCATTGGTGTTGTCGACCACTCCAGGAACCGGGGGAAGCTACACATTCGTTGGGTTTCTGGTGTGTACAGATCCCCATGTCCTGGGAGGGTGTCTGAAAAACGGCACGCATTTCGACCCTAAACGGGACCTGTCAGAATACGACTGTTATGCGCTAAAACGGCAGGCAGACGCCATCCCTAATGGCGGTGGCGGACAATGTCTCAAGCAGAAGGAGAAACAGTAACATGAAGAACCTTGCATTTGTAGCGGCGATGCTCGCGAGCACGGCGGCTCTGGCCTCTAGCCCTGGAGTCGTCAGCCAGGTGTATTCTGGAGGAGGCGCCAACAACCAGAACGACCCGCGGCCGTGCGTGTTTTTCCAGACAAGCGATGCCCAATGGTACGCCATCCCGCAATCGGACGGCAACTACGCGACCGAGAAGGACACGCTGTTCGCGGCACGCCTGTCGGGGAATGTGCTAACCTTTGGTGCTGGGCCGGGCATCGCCGAGTGTAGCTCGCTGCCACGCGCTTTCGGGCTTAGCTTCTAGCGCAAGTCGTCGCCGCCTCTTGACAACATGCGTCTGTGCCGCATACACTTTGGAGATCCCAGTGTGACATCTTCTGTTACTCCTGTGGGGAAGATGGCGCTCTGCAGCTGCGTGGTCCCGGACGGCGGGATAAACCGGGACGCCTATATTCCCTCTCGAACGTTGCTCTTGACGTATGCGATCAAAGCGCATATATTCTTGGCGTGAGGACGGAAGGAAGCGCACCAAATGGTGAACCACAGCGTCGCGGCGAAGCCTAGCGCATGGGCGGAATGGCGAATGTTGGCGCGACGGGGCCAAACTACGTCAGAGACGAGAGGAGATAAGACATGAGCGCCTTCGGAATTGTTGTTAGCTCAATTCTTATTTTAGAATGCGCCGTGCTGTCGTTTGTCCTTGCCCGAGGGGAAAGTTCCGTACTGTGGAGCTTCACCATGCTGGACGGTAGGGTCTCTACAACGAACACCGCTTTATGGTTAGCCTTTGGGGTGATGTTTGCTTTTGGCCTAATTGTTGGTCGGTTTTTACGATAAAGGCCAACCAATCTCTCCGAGATGGAGGACTCAATGATCGCATATCGCAAGGGCCAGGACGCTAACCGTGAGGGTCAGATGATCTCCGCGTGCCCGTATCCTGGGTGGATGTGGGAAGCTCTTGAATGGAGGAGGGGGTGGCTGGATGAAAATTACGATATGCGAGGACGCTAAAAAGCCATGTCAACTGAGAGAGAAGACCGAGAGCGCTATACCACTGATGGGTATTTCGCGGCGGCTCCCCTTTATCCGAGACCGGCTGGGATAGTGGTAACCGACCCACCGTGTGTCGATCCCATGCAGCAGATATACGAGCTTCCCAGCGAGCCCTTCGAGGTTAGGGTGGGAGGCATACCGTGGGACAAGGTGTCATGGGTCGCGCCCGCTCAAGGTCAGTGGACGTGGGTTGCAGGGAAGCTCCAGCTTGGCAGCAGAAGGTTGGGCGGGGTGCTCGAATGCTTTTATGCGGATCAACTTGAGATGGCCAAGGAGCGCGAACGTGAAGAATCAAGGCCCGAGTGATGAGCTTATCAGGAAAGCAAAGGAGGACGCTAAAAGGTACAACCGAGCTTGGATTCTTTGGGTTGGTGTTGATGGAGAAGTTATGGCGCCGCCGACCAAAGAGAATTTTGAGATAGCCGAGAGGGCAAGCTGGCCAGAGAAACAGCTTGTGCTTATTGACGCGGGCACAGGTAAGGACTGGTATCAAGGGCCGATAATGCGTGGAGCCCAAGCGGTTTCCGATGCATACTTGAAGGTGTTGCCGGATAAATCCCTTGATCTATGAAGTATTTGCGCATATTATTGTTAGTCGTTTCTAACGGGATCTTCCGATGGCTAAGACTCCTCCGCCCCCCACCCCATCCTGCTGCGATTTCTGCTTGAAACCTAACCTGGTTATGTTCCGGAGCCCTCACGGCGGAATGCCCTCACGCGTGTGCGGGCAGTGCGTCATGGACTATGCCCGGGTGATCTCTGATGCTGCAAATGCCTTCGAAGATGGTCAGCTGCCGGTAGCAGAAGCCCCAGCCCGAGAGCCGGCTGGACACGGTACGTGGAGCCGCGAGTAGCGATGGGGAATCCTGCTGGCTTGGGCATCAAGCATCCGGAGCAGTGCGCAGTCACACCTGACATGTACGCAGAGTGCCGAGAGAAGCCAGGTCCAGCATATATCATGTATATGCCTTGGTGGCGCGGACCATCGTTGTGGAACGCGCCGCCTGGATACGCATGGCAACCCGCCACTGACTACACGGCCGGCGGATGGGTGAGGGTATAGAAGGATGGCACAGGGTCATAAAGGCATGGGAAATCATAAGCACGGGGTCTCCGGCCATGCCGGCAAGAGCCCGAAACAGAGGATGGCATTGAAGCTGAGCGCCGACCGCGGCGAGTTCGACAACAAACGCAAAAAGCCGAAGCCCCTAGAGCACGATACTGTTGCCGGCGCCTTTAAGCAAAAGGATCGCTAAGCTCGTAACCGGACCCGCATCGACTGCCGGGCCGAGAGTTCATGCCGCTCGACAGCGTGATGGTCGATGACCGGGGTGGCCTGATAGCTCCGCATGACCCGCCGTAGCTCCTCGGCATGTTTCCAATCGTCGGCGCGTATCCGTTCCACGCCGAGCAAAAGCCGCCGCTGTTCGGCCTCGTCCCGGGTCATCAGCACAATCCCGTCCGCGCCAGACTTGAGCCATTCGAGCGGCCCGCGATGCACTCGCAAGGTGCCGGGATCTTCATCCGAGAGCTTGCGCTCATGGCTACCCAGGATCATCGCGTCTCCGCGGCGTAACGCGAAGCTGTTCGGGCGAGAGGGATGCCAGGCCACCAGATCCAAAATTTCCCCATTGCGCGCTACTCGCTGCGGGTCCGGCGATTCGATGTCCCACGCAGCGGCGGCTGGGTGAATTCGCACCGGTGTGACGAAGGCTTGTTTCCCGACCTCGTCCGGAGTCCACTGCGGCCCATCTGTTCGGATGCGCGCCGTCCCGACCATCCGATGGTGGATGATGTCTGAAGCGCTTACGCCGGCCGCGATCAGCCGCTCTTTGTCCACCTCCTGTAACGCGAGAACATAGGTCAGGTGCTCGGCTTCGAGATTATGCCGGCCCCACCGCTGGTCCAGCCGTTCTATTTCTTCCTGGGTTAGCACCCGGGTTACGGCATAGCTGCCGTCCTTTTGCAGGTGCAGATCCATCAGCTCATCCCGGCGCACCCAGATCGAGCCGAGTGGTACAAACCCGGATTGCACCAGGTCGTGTTCCGCATTCTCACGGGTGTCGTATTCCCACCTGTCAATGTCCGAGGAGAAATCGTTAGCCATCACTATACCCCGAACAAATCCGGCTCGCCTGTTCTTGGCATGCCCTACTCCGCCGCGAGCGGCATCTCTGCGTCTTCCTGGGGCTTCGTCCGGCGGACCTGTCCGTTGTGAGCTGAGGCTATCGTCATCACCTCGCTGTACACAGCATCTCCTTCCCATTGCTGGTACTTCTTGCGCCACCTTAACCCGGCTTGCGTCAAGGCTCCTGCCGCTAGTTGAGGTATTGCCTCCTGGAAGATAACAATTAGCGGCTCGCGGATTTTAGCAGCGTCGGCCGCTAGACGATCAAGCATCTCCTGACCGATTTTGTCGTACCGTGCCCGGGTCTTCTCATCGGCCGAGCTGGCCTCCTTCATCAGCCCAAGCAGCCGGTGCTTCGGCCATTCCGCAAGACCGCCCACCTCGACAAGATCGCCATTCGCCCACCGCCGCTTGTTACGGGCTTTGCGCTCTTCGGCCTTGCGCTTGGCCTCTTGCACGTCAGCCCGCGCCTGTAGGCGGCTGCTCTTCTCCGCGGCTTTCGCCAGCCGGTCGTCTCTCAGGGCCAAAGTTGTCGCCTCCTCATGCCAGCTAATATCTTCCAGGAAGCATTTATAGCGTAATGACATTCAATGCAAGACATGCTATATACCGCCGGGCGTATTTATCGGAAATCCGTTCACATCAGGGGAACACCCAAAATGGCTGACGCTTACGATCCGCACAAGGCGAGGTATGCCGACTGGCAAGAAGCTCTAAGGGCTGTTCGGAATATACAGATACTGCAGGGAAAGATCGACGCATCCGATGTCGAGAAAACACAGGCCAAGGAATACTGGGAGAAGATCGCGGAAGATAGGAAGCAGGTTCAATCCGAGACGTTACATCGAAAACATGCGCTGAGACTCTAAGGGGGAGAGAAAATACCATGATCAGCTGGAAACCCGCCGCCGTCCGCCTTGGCTCGGTTGTCGTGATCGCGATGGCGTTAGTCTTGTCCCCGGCAGCTCATGCTGGAGACGGAGGACATCATGGAAACAACGGTGGGCATTCCGGGCATTGGGGACACCACCATGGTGGCGGATGGGGTTGGGGATGGATTGCTCCCGCTCTCGTCGGAGGAGCCCTCCTCGGAGCCGCCCTCGCCGCCCCGTACTATTACGGCGGCGGATACCCCTACCAGACATATTATCCGCCGCCTGCCCCTTACTACCCGCCCGCGCCCCAGCAACGGTTGTGCCCAAATCCATACGTCCCGGGCGGAACCGTTCAGTGCTAAGCGGCTTTACGCCCAAGAACATCAATCCAGGAGAACGGGCGCGTATGGCAAAAATGACGAGAGAGTACGGTGGTGTATTACGCAGAAACGTCGATGGCGAAGCATTTTCCATAGAGCTGGAGACAAGCGCCGTTCTCGATCATCTGCTGCGGACATACGAAAGCATGGCGGATGACGACCTCCACCAAATCGCCCGCATCGACAGCGACGGTCGGATCTTCTGGGATGGCCTCGGACCCGGACAAGGCCCCCAGATCGCCAACCTCAAGGGTCTGATATTCTCCGCCCTTCGCGATTTCGACGAGTGGCCCGCATCGGCATTTAAGCTCGCTGAACTGCTGGAGGAATATGCTCGCGAGATCCGTGCTGTTGCAGAGCCGGAATCACAGGGACCATCCGATGGCGCACAAAGGGGGCCATAAAAGCGGTTGACGTATGCGGGAAAGGCGCATATATTCTCCGTTCAATAAAGGAGAGCCGAGATGCCAGCTGATCCGCAGGACGCGACAGCCCATGTGAAATATACGAGGCGCGAGCTGGAAGCTCTCGGCCATTATTTCCAGTTTGCGAGGGAGGTTGGTGCCTCAAGGCCGATCGCCCTTGGCGCTGTGGGTCTAAGCAGTCTCTGGCACGAAACGATTGGGAAAGTTAGTGCCGAGACAGAGCGGCACATCATGGACAAGCACGCCCAGGTCCTATCTGCCCTTGATGAGGAGTTGCGGTGATGTCGCGAACCCTTTGGCTTCTCCGGCTTCTTGAGGCGCGCCACTCCCGCACCGGAGGATATATGGAGGCGAGCGATATGTTCTATCGCGCGGTGTTGTGTGCCGTTGAGACTGGCGCTCTCCAGACATTCCTGAAATTTCCTCGCGATGCGGAGCGGAGCCGATGATTAACACATTCATTGTCTGCTGGATGCTGCTGTATGGAGCCAATGTTGGTCAGGAGAACTGCACGCCTGACCTGGGATACGATCAAGCGCAGGTGATAATGGCAACCATCGTCAAGGCTGGGGACTCCTACAGCTATGTGTCTATGAGACTTTCTCCAACGGTTCCTCGTCCGACGGCGGTCCCGGTACCGCCACCATCGCCAAGCGGAATGCGCTGCGCGGAATGTCGCAAAGGTGGGGGTGAGTGACATGGTGCGGGAAATACTTATCGGCACAATCGCAGGCACAATCTTCGGCGCCATCGCAAGCGTTGCCTTTGGACAAACTGAGATAACCGGCCCCGCCAGGGTCATCGATGGTGACACCATCGTCATCAACGGCACTCATATCCGCCTCTACGGCATAGACGCTGTCGAGCACAACCAGACATGCCAGGGTAAGGACGGCATGACCTACGAATGTGGTCGAGACGCTACCGCCACGCTGATGGAGCTGATCCAGGGCGACCCGGTTACATGCTCCGAGATGGGGAAAGACCGGTACAGCAGAACCATCGGGATATGCCGCACCGAGAGAAGCGGAGAGCTGAACGCTGCCATGGTCCGCCGAGGATGGGCCGTTGATTATAAGGCCTATGACAAGAAGTGCCGGTATTGCCTCGACCAAGCCGCCGCTAAGGCCGATGGCCTCGGGATCTGGTCAGGGCGTTTCGAGATGCCGTCCGACTTCCGGCACCACCACAACGGCTTGCGGTAAACACTTGAGCACGGGGAAACAGCGCAATGGCTGGCAGCATTAACAAGGTGATCCTGGTCGGCAATCTCGGTCGCGACCCGGAAATCCGCTCGACACAGGACGGCACTCGGATCGCCACCCTGCGGATCGCGACATCCGAAAGCTGGCGAGATAGATCGTCGGGCGAGCGCAAAGAACGCACCGAATGGCACTCCGTCGTGATCTTTAATGATCGCCTCTCTGAGGTTGCGGAGAAATATCTGAGGAAGGGCTCCAAGGTTTACGTCGAGGGCGCGTTGCAGACCCGTAAGTGGGTCGACAATGCCGGGCAGGACCGCTACTCGACGGAGGTTGTTTTGCAGCGCTACCGCGGCGAGCTGACGATGCTGGATGGAGTCACGCGCTCCGGTGGCGCGCAAGCCGAGAGCGGTTATGATGGCGGATATGCTGAGGAGCCGCGGGCGTCGGCCGATCCCGTTCGCGCGAGGGTGCCGGTCAATGACCTCGACGACGACTTCCCATTCTGAGGGAAGGGGAGCGGCAGAATACCAAACTGGATGAAAGAAGGATTCATGGGAATAGATCCGATAAGGCGCCTAACCTTGTCTATCGATGTCGTGTATTGCTTCGTTTGCACGGCGGTTTCGGTTTGGCTTATCACCCTCGCTGTCGGAAGCAATGGGATACCGGGCGTCGCTGGGATTCTTGGTGCTGCGGCATCGATGATGTGGACGATGTGGAACATTGCGGCGCTATACCATCGCGCTAGACGACAGGTCGATGAGAACCCGGCGCAAACAGAATGACAGAGTGTGACACCTGCGGATATCCGTTTCTGATAAGTGGCCGTACCCGGTGCTGTGAATGTGAAGAGAGGAACCCCGAGCCGCTGGTGGTCGAGGACGACGATGAGGCGGGATCAGGCGGCAACCTGCTGTTGTTGCCGGGTCTGCACGACTGATATCGCGAGCGGTTTTTGTGGTTGCTGGGCGACGTTCTTTGCCACGTTCTGCCACACGTCCTGCTCGGTGATTTCAATCTTGTGCCCCAACATGCTTAGATCCAAAATCTGAGCACGTTCTGACTCGTCGTCGACGACCATCCAGTTCATTTGGCGATGGCGGGTTGACGCGGTATAGGTTTTGAACCCATGGGTCGATTGAGATCCGGATGGCAGGGCGTAAATGTGTTCTGAGGCGGTGGACCCTTGGGCGGCATCCACGGTTAGCGCATAGCCATGCGCGAGCCTAACGGGCTCATCGGGACCAGACCTGATCTTGTTCCAGGGCACAAGTCCCTCCAGCTCCCCGTTGCGAATGATCATGCCGTCCGGCTGCAGCCGGCGCACCTCGACAACATCGCCGTTGTTCCCCAGGATGCGACGCGTTTCGGGGTCATAGACCCGGTCGAACAGGCGGACCCGATCGCCGAGCGCGAGGGGCAAATCGTATGCGTTGCCGGTACGGTCTACAGCACGAACGGTCTCGACATCTTTGCCAAGCTCTCCCATCTTGCGCCGCTCGTCTCGAATAGCCGTTCCGATATCCCGAGCGTCGGCGTTGGTCGGGGTCGATATCGTCAGCGTAAAGCCCTCGTCATCGCGGTGCGCCTCGATCCGCTCGCGCCACAATTGCGCGATCCGCGCTATAGTCGCATCGCGTCCGCCTCCCACCAAAATAGCCGTGCCGTCCTCCCTCTTCATTTCGATAGCTTCAGACGCCTGTCCTCGGCGGAAGAGAGCGGCGATGTCTCGCTCGCGCTGGCTGTCCTGGCGTACTGAATACAGCAGCCGAGGAATAGCCGCTTCGCCGAGCGCGGTGCGCAGCAGCTCCAACCCCGAGCTGCCCTCGATCGGTTGGTTCTGTCTCGGGTCCCCGATCATTACGATTTGCGCACCCGTGCTCTCCTGTACTCGAAGGAGGTCCAGCATTTGGCGTGATCCCACGAGCCCGACCTCATCGACCACGACCACGCTGTTACGGTCCAGCGCATATCGCCCGGTCTCCACCCGCTTTAGAAACGCTGCGATCGAAGCCCGCTCTTCTATCCCTGCGTCGCGCAAATCGGTTGCCTGGCGCCACGCAAGCGAGATTCCGTACACGGTCCGCCCATCGTTCCGCCAAGCCTCCACCATGGGAGCTAAGCCATAGCTCTTCCCAGAGCCAGGGACGCCGATAACGACGCCGAGGCGACCTCCGGTAGCCAGGTGGTCGATCATGCCTCTCTGCGCCTTCCAATGCGCTCCGTAGCGATCGATTTCGGGGTGCCTATCCAGGAATGAGGAAGTGGCGGCGTCGATTTTCCGAGCTGGCAAAGCTGCGGAGACATCCTCGGCCGCGGCCCGAGCTAGGCGGATAAGCTCTTGTTCTTGCGCAACGTGCAGCTGCGTGGTCATCCGCACTCTTGGCGTGCCGCGTACCGTGACCGCATCCTGCTCGACTAGAGAGACGCGCTGACCCTGATGAACGACACCATCCCGGCGGAACGCCCGCATCACCATATCCAGATCACGCCCAGCGTCCTTAATCCCGTGCGAAATGAACGACTGCGCCGAAACGCGCCGTAGCTCGTTCTCCTCCAGCACGGATCGTCTACGGAACTCCTCGGAGAGCCGTGGCAGCGCGCTTTGATACGCAGCCCCCACCCGTTGCTCGTCCTGCTCTTTGGCTGCCTGCTCGCGTTCCGTCTGTCCCCGGATCGCATCCCCGACCGCGGCTATAAGGACTCTCTCAGGATCTGGTGAAGACAGCGATTCCGTTACCGCCTTCAGAAGCCCCTTTGCCAAGGTCGAGGGTGCTTCACCTCGGTGATCGCGCACAACGTCATCCATCTCCCACAGGAGACGGTCGGCCTGGTCCTTGGGGTCGGCGTAGGACAACGCCGCCGTGATCGCCTGCAACAGGTCTCGGGAGAAATCGTCTATGGGTTCCGGGTCCGCGATCAACGTCGCGGCTTCGACGCGCCCGAGCACGCTCTGATACCGATACCCCGCTTCGTCGGCTTGCTCGCTCCACGAAGCGAAGTCGTTCTTCTCTCCGGTTTTAGCTTCCCGGCTTTCGAGTGCCGCGCGCTCACGTAGGCGTGCTTGCCGTTCCTCAATGAGCGTATCCCAATCGATGCCGTCTTCTCGTGCGATCTCTTCCGCTTTCGTGCGAGTCTGCTGGGATCGCTTGCTGAAAAGGTGATTGACGTGTTCGGGGATATCCGAGAGTTCGGCGCTTTCGCGGCGCTCATCGAAATGTACCTTGGCTCCTAACGCCCGGGCTGCTGTAGCGACGTGCGCCTCGAACACGGCGCCGAATTCTTTCACCCGGCCACCCAACCTATTGCGGTCGATTGCCCCCATGTGACCGCTATCGGTCATCACATGATTTAGCAAAATTATATGCGTGTGGAGGTTCGGATCAGCAGCCTGCCCCGCAACTGGTCTCGATGTGTAATGCTGGAACCCAATCCACGCAATTTCTCCCGGCTCTGGTCGAGTGTTTTTCTTGCCGCCTCGGCGCGTGTATCCAATCTCTTGCGAGACGTATCCCATCGTCTTTCGAACGGCTTCTCGGTGAATCCCAACGAGCCGGTTTCGCTCCTCCTGGTTCGCCGCTAATCCCCACGCCACTGACAGGGATTTGGACGAGCTGAAGGTTAGGTCGATGAACCCAACGGGGGGCTTTCTTCCCCCGCGCGACCGATGTATCTGGCGCCCCTCTATACGCTCGCCGTCCGCTCTCTTGAGGCTAAGGAGATTGGCTACCCTCTCCTGTGTTAGAGGCTGACCGTTGAGGCCTAGCTTAGCCGCCATTTCAGCCGAGAGACCTTCACGCAACTCAGCCCGATGTTGCCGCATCTCCAGGCGCCCATCAATCACTTCGCTGTGCCAAAAGCTGTCGGCACGCTCCTCCCGACCGGCATAATACTGAGCCGCCCTGACGCTCTCCGATTGGACAGTCCCGGAAAGATAATACTCGCTGATGGCATTGGAGACAGTTGCGCCAGCGACAGAACCGGCTCGAAACGTCATCATCAGGAGAGAGCCCCCCGGAAGTGCCTTTGAACCGACTCCTGTCGGTTGCAAAGCGGTCTTTCCCTCAACTGATAGCTGCTCATGTAGAATGACCGACTATCAGCAGCATGCTCCATCGCGTCTTTTTTGCAAAAGAAACGCAGCTGCGTTACACCAGTTATGGTTGTCTCCCCCTTTGGTCATCATAGGCGCTGTTGCCGAGGCTGAAGTGTTTGCTTTTCCTGCTGATGGGGTTGGGCCTTTTGCAGTGTTTTCCCGTCCTCAATGGAGCGTTTCCAGAAGGCTTCTCGAACGTCATTATGGGCTTTTTCTGGATCAGAAATTGCCCTTTGGGAGGTCGTCTCTAGGCTCCGTTGGGTCTGGACAATGTGGGGATTTTCGTGCTCAAATTGCCGTATCGTCTCCCACGCCGCTGTTTCTAGCGGGCGATCTTGAAACGCCTTCCACCCAACATAGGCATCGGCCTCCGCATCAGAGGCAAACCGTGATCCTGTGCTTTTAATGGCCATTCCGCCATCTTGATTCCAATATAATCCCCACCCTTCAGCCTTGGCGGTTGCCTGTTCTTTGGCGCCCCACGATCCCTCGGAGACTGGAAGCGACATTATGCGCTGGTGCTGGACAATTTCGCTGTCGGCTTCTTTATGTGTCGCAATTGTGCGAGCGTGATCTGTCTCTGGATAACGTTTGATCCATTCTTGAACACTGAGGGTTTGACGATCATGGTCGAGCTGCTGCGTCTCGCGGTTATGTCTAGCCGTGAGTTGGCTTGGTAATTCTTCCGATCTTCCGCTTCCATTATGAACCGTTTCGTGTTCTGCCGAATGACGGTCAAACATCTCGTTGATGACTCTTTCGAACCTCGCGTCACTGATCGTGTTAGCCCCGTTTCGAAGCTGCATGTTTGGTCTCCTTCTTTGCGGTTACGAGACGCTTTGCCGGGGCATCTGAGGGCGCGATTGTGTGGTCTCCTGTTGCTGCGTCTGGCGCTCTCCGACCTGCATTTCCGCGCGGGCTTGTCGTAGAACACGCCCCTCGATAACGGCCTGTTGCCACCATGAACCCGCCTTCTCTTGACGGTCATTACGTGCATGATGAAGGGTGGATTTAGCTTCTTTTACGGGGTCGGCCATGGTGTTTTCTCCTGTCTTTATTGGGCAAGAAGCTCGACGATTTTCGACCTACGGAACCAGTAGCATCTCCCACATCTGATCGGCATTCCGGTGTCAGGGACAACTATCTGCTCATCGGCTCGAAGCGTTTGTTGAAGCTCTGGGGCGGTGATTAGACGATGCGAAATCTCGTGCACGTTGACGTTTTGGCCCCTTGAAAAGGTGCCGAACGAGAGCCCGAATGGCTGTTGTTGACCTTGATTGTTGCCTTCTGAAAAGGCTAAAGCTCCGTAGCCGCCGAGATCATCTTGAAGTTTTTTCCCTGCTCCTGAGGCGCGCACTCCGGCATAGGCGGCCCACGAAAATGAGTCGAGCCATGTCACCATGCCGTCTTCATTCCACGTCGTTCGAACCTGGGCTAGGGATTGCCAAAGCATGTGGAGCACCAGTTTGTAGTGGCGCCCCTGGTCTCTAGCTGTCTCAAAGGCGTCCAGACGTTTGAACGTATCGGCTTCATCGATGAAGGCAGCGATGAGGCCATGTGTGTGTCCGTCAGCCATAAATATCGTGTTAAAGAGCGCCCCCATGATGACCCGGCCAATCGCTCTTTGGGTCTGCATGACGCTCAAATTGATATTGACGAAGACCGTACAGTTGCCGAGAAGGAGCGATCTAGGATCGAATCCGTCTAGCGATAGAAGGTCGGCATAGGCTGTACGGAAGAGCCACTTCATCCCGTTTACCGCATTCAGATAGATGCCAGAGAAAGTTTCCGCGGCCTTCCCTTGCATAAAAGTTCCGGCGATCCGACGCGCCATGTGGCTTGGACTGTTCGCGTGTATTTTGTGCAGCAAGCTGATCATATCGTCTTCTGGTGTCGACATGCCGGCGGCGAAAGTGGCGAGACTGATTTCGATTTGTTCGGGGTCTGACCAGATCAGATGGGCTAGCAGACAGGTGGCAAGCTCCTTGCCCATTTGGGAGAAAAAGACGTGATCGCCGAGCCCTTCTGCTGCGCTGGCGGCTGCCGCTGCCTTCTCGTTGTATGCCCAGAAAATAACTCTATCGACGTGCAATTCGGCTTCGGGGTGGTCAGGGTCTATCCATGACAGAACGTTGAATCCTGTCATCCGCACCGGTTTTGTCGGATCAGGAATGCCGATGTGGTAAACCTTTTTTCGTTGCTTTCTTAGGGCACGGTCGAGGAGCGGTCCGAGTTCAATCGTTGGATCATAGACGATGCTTGAACCTAGCCATAAGAGTATTCGAGTCACTAGCTCGGAGCTTTTGCCGCTGCCGGTTGGAGCGAAAACACCGGAGTGCCACCCCCGTGCTCCAGCGTTGCAATGATCGCTGAAGATCGGCGCTTTTCCCCCCATTCCCCAGGTTGATTTGTCCTGTGGATCAAACTCGACGCCTGCTATTTCGTAATCGTAATCGACGCGATACGCTTCGCCGATCCCCATGACGCTTTTCCCTGGAACAGGCGGCGGAAAGCGCTTTAAGGTGTCCTCCAGAGACCGCCAATCGCTATCTCCATGATTCCCAGTAATACCACGAATGATCGGCTTAATCGGGCGCTGTCCAGACTTCCGGGGAGCCGTTATAGATCTGCGCGGCACGATGAGTCGAGGCTCTACGCGCCCCCGCAGGCGCCACCATTGGGCGGCACCCACCAGGGCTATGAGAGCAAATGTCGTCGGGAGGGCAGCACCAGCGATTAGCCATATCGTGACCCAAAAATTGATGCCAAATCCCGGCGTTGCGTGCCACCATGCCAGGGGCTCGTATGGCTTCTGAACACCTAAACACCAAACGTATGATGCTATTAATAACCACAAAACAGGAACACAAATGGGGGCGGCCACCCAGGGAACGGCGCGCCTCACAATAAGATCCCCTGCCCATTAATAGGGTGAAATGTCCGGTTCCCTTTGCGACTATTACATTCCTTGCACGCGCATACGCTGTTCTCCGGAGAATTGTCGCCTCCGTTAGACAGGGCAATCACATGATCATGGGTTGGTTTACGGGCTACGGTCCATGTCCTTCTACACCAGTAACAACGAGGCGAACGACCAACGAGGGAGCGCCAGTCGGCAAGGGTAAATTGCCCCTTAGCGCTCCGGCGCCGAGAATGCTTTACGTGCCCATATTCTCGATCCTTCTCGGGGTGATTTTTTCGCCATTTCCGGCTGGATGAACGATGACTATCGGGATTTGCTTTGTTCCATGAAAGAGCGTTTTGCACTCTCTTTTGCCGATTTGCCCTATAGTAAGCAGCCGACCATGCCGCTTCTTTTGCCTTAAGTTCTGACCCCAATTGGGCACGCTTAGCGCGCATATACGCTTTACGGTAGCGCCGCCTCTCTTCCGGATCAGCGTGCGGCATGATCGCCTCGATAATATAGCCGCTGCTTATCCTGGACTCGGCTGAGCATCGGCAAGCCTAAAATAGACGGATGCGGGGGTAGCGAATTCGTCCGTGACCGGGTTGCGGTAGCAGTAAGCGACGATATCGACTGCCTCCCGCAGCATCACGGGCAGGTCTTCGCTCGGGATTTCTCGACCGTTCGGATGTGACCTGACCATCAGGGCGAGAGGGGTGAACGGATCGTGCGGATGCGCGTGCCAAGTGGCAAAGCTGCCCCTTTGCCCGGCAGCATGGATGCGTAGAAAGGCGTAAGCCTCAGCGCCACGAAGCTCCTGAATGGCGACCCGATCAGCTCGCATTCGGAGCGTTGTTAGGATGGCTTTCTCTGCTGTGACATCGGCAGCGCCGTAGATCATAGAGACGCGGTTGCGCATCGGGCGCATGTCCGGGCCAACTGGGAGGTCGAGAAATTCGTCGGTGTCTTCTACCGTCACCACGCGATCTTCCGGCGGCATGGCCTGCATGATCTTTCGCAGGAACGTGGTCTTCCCGGAGAACTGCTGACCGGTAGCCGCGATGGTCTTCCTGGAGCGCACGGCCAATTCA
>Ga0105238_10001758_pt1 | contig 21729 bp, 29 predicted proteins | sample KBSC34metaG_FD_81526 | JGI IMG/M metagenome (GOLD analysis project Ga0105238, IMG submission 81526) | Corn rhizosphere microbial communities from Kellogg Biological Station, Michigan, USA - KBS C3-4 metaG | ecosystem: Host-associated > Plants > Roots > Rhizosphere > Soil | place: Michigan, USA...
AAGACCAGCGGCGCGGGCGAGCCCGCCATGAAGATCACCGATCTGGCGCTGGCCGCCAAGGCCGCCATCGAAAAGATCCGCGAACAATCCCTGAACCTCGAATGAAGCCGGAATGACGACCGTTTTTATCATCTCAGCGCCCTCTGGATCGGGCAAGAGCACCCTGGTTAGCGAGCTGATGCGCCTGGTTCCCAAGCTGCGCTTTTCGGTGTCCTACACCACCCGCTATCCGCGCGGCCAGGAGCGTGACGGGGAAGACTACTTTTTCATCTCGCGCGAGGAGTTCGAGGACCGCATCGCTAAGGGCGAGTTTCTGGAGTATGCCGAAGTCTTCGGCAACTACTACGGCACGCATGTTAGCGAGCTGGAACGGGCTGGGGCGGAGGGCTACGACCTAGTGCTCGACATCGACGTACAGGGTGCGCGACAATTAAAGGAGAGAATTGCGGCCGGAGTATCCATATTTATTTTGGCGCCGAGCCGGCAGATCCTGGAAGAGCGGCTGCGGACGCGCAGTCAGGACTCGGAAGCTGTGATCCTGCGCCGCTTGCATGATGCGGCGGGAGAGATTCGCAATTATTCTCTGTACGATTATGTGCTGGTGAACCGGGAAGTGGCGGCGTCGGTGGCGACGCTGGTGGCCATCGTAAAGGCCACGCGCAGCCGGCGCGACCGGATGGAAAACGAGATCCGCCCGATACTCGAAACGTTTTTGTAAGAAGGAACCAAATATCAAATGGCTGAAACCAATCTGAAACAGGTGGCGCAGAACGTGATTCCGGACGATCCGGAAGCGAGCGCTTACCGCTTTATCATCGTGGCCGCCAAGCGTGCGCGCCAATTGCAGGGCGGAGCGCGCAGCATGCTGCCGACCACTTCGAAGAAGCCCACGGTCGCGGCCATGGAAGAAGTGCGGCGCGGACTGGTGCCTTACGAAGATACGGCGATTCAAAAGATGCTGCCGGCGCTCGCCGAAGAATAGCGGGGAATTATGAACGTCGCGCTGGGCGTTGGCGGAGGCATTGCCGCTTACAAAGCCGCGGAGCTGGCGCGCGCGCTGATGGAGCGTAGCTTCACGGTGGACGTGGTGATGACGCGCGCCTCCGAAGAATTCATCCGGCCGTTGACGTTCGCCGCGCTTACCGGCCGGAAGGTGCACACGCACTTGTTTTCGGCGGCCAGCGCCGAGGACACGCTGTCGAGCGCCATCGAGCACATCCGCATCGGGCAGGAGAATCAGCTTCTGGTGGTGGCTCCGGCGACCGCCGATTTGCTCGCCAAATTCGCGCATGGGCTGGCGGACGATCTCCTGACCACAACTTATCTGGCTTTCACAGGAACCGTGGTGCTGGCGCCGGCGATGAATACTAACATGTGGAATCATGCGGCGACGCAGGCCAACATAGCTGTGCTGCGCGCGCGCGGACACGTTATCGTCGAACCGGATGAAGGCCCGCTGGCCTGCGGCATGATCGGTCCGGGGCGATTGGCTGAGCCGGTGGAGATCGCCGACGCGGTGCTCGCCGCGAGTAAGAAGAATATCCGGCGGGATCTGGAAGGCGAGACCATCCTGATCACGGCGGGACCGACGCAGGAACCGATCGACGGGGTGCGCTATTTGAGCAATCGCTCCAGCGGCAAGATGGGTTACGCGCTGGCGGAGGAAGCCGCGGCGCGGGGCGCTCGCGTGGTGCTAGTGTCAGGGCCAGTGAATTTGGCGGCGCCGCGCGAGGTCGCGCTGGTACCGGTGCGCACTGCGCTCGAGATGCGGCAGGCGGTGATGGATCATTTGTCCGAGGCCACCATCGTGATCAAGGCGGCGGCGGTCGCCGATTATCATATTCCGAATCCGCCTAAACAGAAAATGAAAAAGACGGCGGCGCGCTTGGCGCTTGACCTGGAACCCACGCCCGACATCCTGGCAGAAGTCGGAACCAAGAAGGGCGACCGACTGCTGATCGGCTTCGCTGCTGAGACCGGCAATTTGATCGAAGAGGCGCGGCGCAAATTGCAACAGAAGAATTGCGACATGGTGGTGGGCAATTTGGTTTCGCAGCCGGGGACTGGGTTTGAATCCGACGAAAATGAAGTCGTGTTGGTGACGCGCGCGGGGGAGACCATCCCGGTGGAGCGCGCTTCGAAACGCATCGTCGCGGGGCGCATCTTCGATGAAGCCATGCGCTTGCGGCTAGCCCTGCACGCTGCGCGATGACTTCCGAACAGCTTCGCCAGTACCTCAGCTTCTACCAGGATCTCGGTGTGAAAAACATTTATCGGCGGTCGCCGGGTGCGCAGCCCGTTCCGGCTGAAAAACCTGCGCCTGCGCCCGCGCTCATCGAATTGCCATCGCTTGCGCCCGCCGGCGATACGCTCGCGAAGATTAGCGAGGACATTGGTGAATGCAAGCGCTGCCGGTTGTGTGAGCAGCGGAACAAGATTGTTTTCGGCTCCGGGAATGAGCAGGCGCGGTTGGTATTCGTAGGCGAAGGGCCGGGCGCCGATGAAGACGCGCAAGGGCTGCCGTTCGTGGGACGCGCGGGGCAGTTGCTCACGCAGATGATCGACGGTACGGCTTCGAAGGAGGGCATTCCGATTAAGCGCGCGGACGTTTACATCTGCAATGTGGTGAAATGCCGGCCTCCGGAGAATCGCACTCCGCAGCCGGACGAAATGGAGATCTGCGGGCAATTCCTGTTCCGCCAGTTGATGACGCTGCGTCCGAAAGCGATTTGTGCGTTGGGCTCGACGGCGGCGAAGGCGCTGCTGGCGACCAAGGACGGGGTCATGCGGCTGCGCGGCAACTGGCACAAGTGGCATGACATTCCGGTGATGGTGACTTATCATCCTTCGTATTTGCTGCGTCCTTACAATCAGAATGCCAAGCGTGAGGCTTGGGACGATTTGAAGAAGGTTTTGCATTTTGTCTACGACTAGGCGCGGTCTCTTCATTACGTTTGAAGGTCCGGAAGGTAGCGGCAAGTCGACTCAACTGCGCCTGTTGGGCAAGAAGCTGCGGGGGCAGAATCGCCCCGTGCTGGAAACGGCGGAGCCTGGTGGGACACCCATTGGACTGCAGATCAGACGCGTGTTGCTGGATGCGAAGAATCAGGAGTTGTGCCCCACGGCGGAACTACTGTTGATGTTCGCGGCGCGGGCACAGAATGTGGATCAGGCGATTCTTCCGGCGTTGGCAAGCGGGCAAGTGGTCCTCTGCGACCGCTTCACAGATTCGACGCTGGTGTATCAGGGTGCGGCGCGAGGGTTGGGCGCGGAAGTGGTGTATGACGTCGATCGCATCGCGTGCCGCGGACTGGTGCCGGATCTCACGCTGGTGATCGACATCGACGTCGAGACCGGGTTGGCGCGGGCGCACCGGCGCAATCAGCGCACGCAGGATGTCGAGACCAGACTCGATGAACAGTCGCTCGAGTTTCACCGCAAAGTTCGGGCGGCGTATCATCAGCTTGCCGAAGATGAGCCGAAGCGTGTGAGAGTGATCGACGGATCACGGGAAGAAGACCAAGTAGCGCTAGCGGTGTTGAGCGCAGTCGGACCGCTGCTAGCTGAATAACTTCGCGCCCAAGCCGACGGCTGCGGCTCCGATCATCACCCACCAGGTTTCGATGCGTGTGAACGTTAACACCACAAAGCTGACGACAATGATGGCAATAGCGACGGGCCCAGTGGCGGCGTCACGCGCGAGCGGGATTGAGGCAGCCATCAGGAGGCCGGCGCTGGCGAGGATCACCGCGCGAATGGCCCCGCGAATGCGAGGTATGTTGGCGTATTTGCCGATCCAGCTCATCAGCGGAATGATGAGAAACGCGGGAGTGATCAGCGCGATCAATCCGGCGAAAGCGCCGGGGAGTCCTGCGGCGAAGTAACCGACGCTCACCAAATACAGGCCGTTGGGACCGGGGCCCGTGCGGCCCGCGACGATCGCTGTGTTGAGCTGGCGATCGGTCAAAATGTGGCGCGTGACTACGAAATCCTGGCGCACGATGGGCAGTGACGCCATGCCGCTAAAGGAAGTGATCACGGCTTTGAAAAGCAGCAGGTACAGCAGGAAGAGGTTCATGCGGGTTCTTTCCACAGCAGACCTACAACCACGGCGATGCCGATCACGGGCAGAGGGCCGAGTCCGAACTTCCACACGGCGGCGAACGCGCCGAACGTGATCACCAGAGCCCGGAAGGCGTTAGCGCCGCTTTTGAAGTGCGGCTTCACCAGGTGCCAGATGCTGGACCACATCATGGCGGCCACGGCGGCGATGGTGCCGCCGACACCGGCCATCACCCACGCGTTGGTGCGCCAGGTTTCGTAGCCTTGCGTCATGAGAACCGCCAGTACCGCGGACGGCGCGGTTTCGGCGAGTGTTCCGGCGAGTGCGCCGCGCAAGCCCATGATGCGCGCTCCGGCTGCGGCGCAGAACGCAATCACGTTGGTGCCGGGCGTGATGCGCGCGAGCGAAAACGCGAGCGCGTAATCTTCGGGCGAGAGCCAGCGGTGCTGTTCCACCAGTTCGCGTTGCAAGGCAGCGATGGTGGGGAGTCCGCCGCCGAAAGTGGTGTTGCCGATCCGCAAGAACACGCCGGTGAGCTTGCGGAGCGTGGGCGCGGGCACGTTATTCCTTGGGCGCGATGCCGAGAGCCTTCATCTTGCGGTAGAGATGACTACGCTCCAGCCCCAGCATTTCGGCAGCGCGGGTCACGTTGCCTTTGGCTTCTTCCAGCTTCTTCAGAATGTAGTCGCGCTCGGCGGCTTCGCGCACGTCCTGCAGGCTACCGAAGCGCTCCATGGGACGATCGAAAACGGCGCGGCGTGAGCGATCGAGCGGGATGTGGCGCGCGTCGATGCCGGTCTGCGGATTCATGATGACGATGCGCTCCATCAGGTTGCGTAGCTCACGCACGTTGCCGGGCCACGGGTATTCTTCAAGCGCGCGGAAGGCATCCTGGGTCAAGTGTTTGGGCTTGCGGCCGTAGGCGGTGGTGAATTCCCGCAGGAAGTGGTCGGCTAGCAGGCGCACGTCTTCAATCCGCTCCCGTAGCGGCGGGACATGGAAGGGGACCACGTTCAGGCGGTAAAACAGATCCTCACGGAAGTTACCGCGCTCAATTTCCTCTTCCAGGTTCTTGTTTGTGGAGGCCACCACACGGACGTCCACCTGGATCCGCTCGGATGCGCCCACGGGTTCGAAGCGCTGCTCGTCGAGAGCGCGCAGCAGCTTGGCCTGCGTCTTGAGCGACATGTCGCCGACTTCGTCGAGGAACAGCGTGCCGCCATCGGCCTTCTGCAGCTTGCCGATTTTGTCATCGAGAGCGCCGGCCAGGCTGCCCTTGCGATGGCCGAACAATTCGCTTTCGATCAGCTCTTCGGGGATGGCGGCACAGTTCACTTCTACGAAGGCTTCGTGAGTGCGCGGGCTGGCGGCATGAATGGCGTGGGCGATTAATTCCTTGCCGGTGCCGCTCTCGCCAATGATTAGCACGCGGCCGTTCGTCGCGGCCATCAACCCCAACTGTTGGCGCAATGCTTTCATGGGCACGCTGTCGCCGATGATGCGCAGCTTGGCGTCGCCGGATTCCTTAAGGCGGTTCAGCTCTAACTCCAAGCGGCGCTGCTGCACGGCGTTGTTGAGAACGACGGTGACCTTCTCGATAGTCAACGGCTTTTCGAGGAAATCGAACGCGCCGAGCTTGGTGGCTTTCACGGCGGTCTCAATGGTGCCGTGGCCGGAGATGATGACCACCTCCGGGCGGTCTGCGAAGGGAATTTCCTGGATGCGCGCGAGGGTTTCGAGGCCGTCCATACCTTGGAGCCAAACGTCCAGCAGTACCACCTCGTAATTGTTGTGCGCGAGTTCTTCCACGCACTTCTCGCCGCTCTCGACGGCGCTGCAGGAATAGCCTTCGTCTTCGAGCACGCCCGTAAGCGACTCGCGGATACCGGGTTCGTCGTCTACGATCAGGATACGCGTGGTCTTCACGCGCGAGCCTCGGCCTCGGCGGCAACAGTGACCGGAATATCCACGTAGAAACGCGCGCCAGCGGGCCGGTTGTCTTCGACGCGAATCCGCGCGCCGTGCTCCGACAGAATATGGCTGACGATGGCCAGGCCCAGGCCGGTGCCGCGGCCCTTGGTGGAAAAGTACGGCAGAAACAGTTTTTCCTTGTCTTCAGGAGAGATGCCGCAGCCAGTGTCGGCGATCAGCAGCTCAATCGAATCCGGCGCGGTGGAAAGCGTGCGTAGCAGCAGGTGCTTGACGGGGGCGTCGCGCATGGCCTCAGCGGCGTTGTCGACCAGGTTGACGACCACGCGCTTGAACTGTTCCGGGTCTGCATGCACAGGCAGCAGGCCGGGGGCTAGTTCGACGCGCAGGTCGATTCCCTCCAGGCGGCCGTGAAAGACCGACAAGGCGTTCTTAACGATTTGGTTGAGGTCGCTGGGTATGGGCTGTGCTGCGGGGAAGCGTGAGAATTGGGAGAACTCGTCGGCCAGCGTCTTCACCGATTCCACTTCACGTGAGATGGTGCGGGCGCATTCACGCAGGATGCGCTGCGAGTCGGGCGTCAGGCCGCCGCGATCGAGAATGCGGCCGATGCGCTCGGCGCTGAGAGCGATGGGGGTCAGCGGATTCTTCAATTCGTGCGCGATGCGGCGGGCCACTTCGTGCCAGGCCGCGGCCTTCTGAGCGCGCAACAATTCGCTGGTGTCCTCGAGCACTACCACGAAGCCCTGGCCGGCGGGTGGCTGCGCGGGGAGAGCGGAAACCGTAATCGCCAGATGCAGGACCTGCGTCGGCGTATGCACGTCCATCTGGCTGGCGGCGATGCCGGTGCGGCGGGCGCGCTTCATCAGGTACTCGATTTCAGTGGCGTCGTCGCGGGAAAACAAATCGCTCAGGTGCGCGGCACGCTCCACTTGCTCCTGCGGCAGCAGGCCTTGCAGGGCGCGGTTCACACGCTGGATGCGGCCGTCAGCGCTGACCGAAAGCACGCCGGTGGGGATGCTCTCGAGAATGGTCTCCGTGAAGCGGCGCCGGCTTTCGAGCTCGCGGCTGTTGGCTTCGAGTTCCTGCATCATTTCGTTGAAGGCGCGAACCAGCGTGGCCAGTTCGTCGATAGCCTTGGCGCGGACGCGGTGCCCGAGGTTGCCTTTACGGACCTCGCTGGCGGCCACCAGCAACGCAGATATGGGCGAGATGATCTGGCGCGAGAGCAGCAGCGCAATCCAGGTGGCGACAAACAATATGAACAGCGCAATGGCCAGGATGAAGAGCAGATACAGAGTGCGGATATTTTTCTTCTGCGCGGCGAGCTGACTGTATTCCGTCATGTAGCGATCGATTTCGCTTTGCGTTCTCTGCATGTCCGCGGCGGAACGCACGGCAAGGGTCAGCGTCCCCGGGTGCAGCGGAGCGGTGGCTGTAAACAAGCCGGTAGTTCCGGGTTGCAGCGGACAAACGGTTGAGGGGGGCGATCCGGGGGCGCGGATTTCCAGCGAGGCGATGTTGTTGTCGCGGCAGAGAGCCGCAAAATTCGCTGTGCCTGCCTCCACGTCGGGAAGGAGGGCGATCCAATGCGCTAGCGCATCCGCGCGGCCTTGCACTTCCGAGGAGAGCGCTTTGTTGCTCTGCACTAGATCCGTGCGGATGCCCTCCGCGGGGCGGCTGAACCATTTCTCCACGTTGCGGTTGAGAATGACATAGCTAAACATCGCCAGGAAGACCACGGGCAAAAGACTAAGCGCCAGCGCGCCGGCCAGTAGTTTGGTCTTGATGCGCGAGCCTTCACGGTTGGCCTGGCGCTCCAGGTACAACTTGACGCCGGTGCGGAACAGCATGAAGCCGAGAGTGACGGTGAGCAGGAAGATCAGCGTCGAGACGGCCCAGAAAACAAAAGTCTGGCCGGCGTCGGCGGGGCCGTAGTCTCCGAAACTGAAGGAGACTTGCCACACCACCAGCGTTAGCAAAATCGCCAGCAGGACGAGGCCGGACCAAAAGAGATACCGCTTGCGCATTGAGTTACTTAAATTATAGGACCCATTGTGCCGCCTGCGCGTTTACTGGAAACAGGGGCGCCCGCGCCCGCGTCACAAAGAAAAAGGGGTTAGCCAAATTCCATGAATCGCAGTGTACTGGTCTTCCTGCTATCGAGCCTCCCGCTGGCGGCGGCGGAGAGCAGCATTGAACTCGATCCCCCACGAACCTCGATCGCGTTTACGCTGAGCGATGTCCTGCATACCGTGCACGGCACTTTCAAGCTGAAGCGCGGAGCCGTGAAGTTTGATTCCGCCACCGGCAGCGCGTCGGGAGAGATCGTAGTCGATGTAGCCAGCGGGAACTCCGGCAATGGGGGCCGTGACAAGCGCATGCACAAGGAAATTCTGGAAAGCGCGCGCTATCCTGAAGCCGTCTTTACGCCGGATCATGTCAGCGGGGAACTGGCGCTGCGCGGCGAATCGCAGATCGACCTTCATGGGAACTTTCTAATCCATGGCGCGCCTCACGAGCTAACCCTTCACTTCCGCGCGGAGGTCAAGAACGGCGAGGTGGCCGCCTCCACCGGTTTCGTGATTCCTTACGTGCAGTGGGGCATGAAGAACCCGAGCAATTTCTTACTGAAGGTAAGCGACAAAGTGGATCTGACCGTTCAGGCTAGTGGTCGAGTGCAATAGACTTAGGCGGCTTCGCTCGGCGCGCGTCCAACGGTAAATCTGCTGGCGCTCGCTATCGGTGAGCCGGGCTTCGGGATGCAATAGCACATACCGTTGCACCGGCATCTTCCGGTTTCTGACGGCGCTGCCGATCGCGCTCAGCAATTGCAGGCGGTCATCGGCGGAGTAGTTCTGCCATTGCGACAAATTCATGTGCGAGCGGGCTTGCTGAACGTCGCGGGCGATCAGCCAGGATACGGGCGCGATGTGACTGTACCAGGGCCACTCGGTTTGTTGCGAGTGGCAATTCTGGCAAGCTCGCCGGAGTATGGCGAGCGTCGCGGGATCGATCTGCGCATCACGGAGGATGGGATGATTGGCGCCGGGAGCGGCGGGCCTCCCGAAGGGATGAAGCAGCGAGCCGCCCGCGGCGGCGATAGCAACCGCGCCGGCTGCAAGGAGAAGTTTTTTGATCACTGTGTCCTCCTCACTTAGCCGAAAGCTGCCGCAGGTAGGCGATAATGTTCGCCCGGTCAGCTGGATCATTCAATCGAAACGCCATGTCATTACCGGGGATGACGCTCTCGGTATTGGTAAGCCAGCGGTCGAGCGTTGCTTCATCCCACTCGACCGGTGCGGCCTTCACTGCGTCCGAGTAGGCAAATTGCGGATCCTTCCCCGCAGTGCGGCCGTATACGCCGCGCAGGGGCGGTCCGACCTTGATCTTATCGAGCGTGTGGCACCCGGTGCAGCGCTTATCGAAAGCGTCGCGGCCGCGCACCGGGTCCTTGAGTGAAGCAGCGAGCGCCACGGTTGTCCAGACAACGCCGCTAAGAATCGTAAGCGTCCAGTTGTATCGCATATGAGTATCTAGGCGGCGCTCAGCGGGGAATCGACCACGGCTAAGGCGTGCGATCCGGCCATGAAATTGACGTTGCGGATCCCCAGCACTTCGCGAAGCTTTTCCGCGGGTACTTTCATGGGTCCGGCGGAGGCGGCGCTGCCGGGCGTGGGCTGCGGGAATGCCGTCGACATCGCGGCGTGGAATGTTACGTTGCCTTCCACTTTCTGCATCACCTGATGGATGTGCCCGTTGAGAACGGTCACCGAGCCGAAGCGCTTGAGCATATCGAGGGCCTGCGCGCTGTCTTTCGTGGCCCAGCCCCAATCCGGATAGGCGGCCCACAGAGGAATATGGGCGAAAACTACGATGGGAGTGCTGGCCCCAAGCTTAGCCACGTCGTTCTTGAGCCACCCCATCTGTTGGTCTCCTATAGCGCCCAAGCCTTCGATCTGCGCGGCGTTGTTCAGGCCGACGAAATGGACTCCTTTGTGATCGAAGCTCTGCCAGCCGCGGCCCTCGGCGCCTTTGCCGAAGCGTTCGAAGTATTGTTTGCCGTCGTCGCCCAATAAATCATGCTCACCCGGGACAAAGAACATCTGCTTCTGGCGCATACCGTGAAGTAACTGGTCCAAGGTGTCGAACTCACTGGCCTTTGCCAGATGCGACAGATCGCCAGTGTGAAGGATGAAATCGGGCTGCCGGTCGAGCGCGTTGATTTTGTCCACCGCGGCCTGGAAGGTTGCAGTGACATCTGGATTCGCCGCTTTGTCGAAGCCGATGTGGCTGTCGCTAATTTGTACAAAAGCGAAGTCTTCGGAGCGAGCCTTTGCGGGTTGAGCGCCTAGCAGGCGGGATGCCGGTATGCCGCCGGCGAAGCTCCACACGACGCCCGCGCCCGCCCACTGCATGCATTTCAGGAAGCCGCGCCGGTCGATGTCGCGTGTGAGGAGGCCGGGGTCTTTAGTTTCAATCATGGTTGATTCCTTTCGGTGGCGGCATGAGCGCCGCGTTCGTCCCGATAGACAGTACACGCAGCAAATTTATTCCCGGCCGGACACGCGGGAATAAAACAGGTAGGTGCCGCGTCTATGCAGTAGGGCGGGCTTTTATGGGCTCTTCATATACGCGAAACTGGAAAGAACTTCCGCTTTTGAAAGGATGCCGTGGATACCAAGGTCAGAAGTTTCGAACTGACCATGTGGCCGCATATGCGAGCCGCGTATAACCTGGCGCGCTGGTTGGTGCGCAACGATCAGGATGCCGAGGACATCGTGCAGGATTCCTTCTTGAAGGCCTACAAAGCGCAAGAGAGCTTCCGCGGCGGCGACTCGCGGGTGTGGATGCTGTCGATTGTCCGGAATACGGCGTTGGATTTTTTACGGCGCTATAAATCTCGGTCGGTGGTGAGTTTGGAGGACCAAATCCACGAGCCCGCAGACCATACGCCTAATCCGGAGCGTGGGTTGCTTGAAAGCACGCGCCGCAAACAGGTGCGCGAAGCGATCTCGCATCTGGAGCCTGAATTCCGTGAAGTGATTGTCTTACGCGAGATTGAAGGTCTGTCCTATAAGGAGATCGCTTCCGTGCTGAGCATTCCCATGGGGACGGTGATGTCCAGGCTGTCGCGGGCGCGCAACCTCTTGTTGGTGGAACTGGGCGGAGCCAAGGAGGTTTCAGCATGAATTGCCGTGAGGCCGGACCGCTGTTGCACGCCCGGCTGGATAATGAGCTCGACATGGCAGGCTCCGCCAACATCGATCTTCATTTGGCGGAATGCCGCGCGTGTGCGGCACAGTACGCGGCACTGGAGAGTCTGCATGAAGAAATCGTAGCGGCGGATTTGGGATATGCGCCGGGAACCGCGCTGGAGCGGAAACTTGCGGCCCAGTTTCCGCAAGAGCACAAATCGAAATTTCGTTTTTGGAGTTGGAACTGGCTCAATGCCTCGGTGATGGCCGCCGCCCTTGCCGTGGCGGTGCTAGTGGTTGCCATCCCTATGCTGCGGAATGGCAATGGAGCGGACGCGGTCGGCGCGGAGATTCTGGACAATCATTTGCGCGCGCTCCAGCCCATGCATCAAGTCGATGTGCTCAGCACGGATCAGCACACGGTGAAACCCTGGTTTCAGGGCAAGATCAATTTCTCGCCGCCGGTTCCGGATCTTACGAAGGAAGACTTCCTTCTTCTCGGAGGGCGTCTGGAGGTGATTCATCGGCAGCCGGCCGCTGCGATCGTGTACCGGAGGAGGCAGCATATTGTCAGCTTGTACGTGTCGCCGTCGGTGGGAGCCGATTCGAAGCCGGAACTCCGCGACTCCGGCGGCTATCATCTGCTCCACTGGATGCAAAACAATATGAGCTACTGGGCGGTGTCTGACGTTGACCCGAGCGACCTGCGGACGTTTGGCGATTTGGTTCGAGGGAAGTGATTACGCAAGGAGCGTACCGATGGCGCGTTCGTACTCTGGAAAATAGCGCTGGATGACCGGCAGATCGAAGGAACGCAGAATGCTGGTATTGCTTTCGCGTTCGAGAAGAAATTCAAACGATTTCTCGATCAAGGTTTCCACCGGGACGCGGCCGCCGGTCAACCGCTGCCAGTATTCGGACGTCACCGTTACAGTGTGCTGGGTGGTCGAGCCGGTCTCAACAGTCACCTGGTAAACGTGGGGGCTGCTGGTCTCCACACGGATAGTCATCCTTCATTCTCCAGGATCACCATGGCGAGCGCTTGTTCCTTGGTGTGCGTGATGGAGAGAGCCACGTGTTTGACGCCCAGCTTGGCAGCGATTTCCGCGGCCCTGCCATGAAAGTTCAGTGTAGGGCGGCCGGAAGGGAGATTCACGACTTCGAAGTCGCGCCAGGCGACGCCGTGCCAGCCGGTACCGAGCGCTTTCATGCCGGCCTCTTTGGCGGCGAAACGGGCGGCGTAGCGCTCGAAGCGGTTGGCCTTGCGGTCGGCGTAGGCGATTTCGCGGGGCGTGTAAATGCGGTCGAGGAAGCGCCGGCCGTAGCGCGCGACGGCGGCTTCGATGCGGGGGACTTCACAGAGGTCAACACCGGAACCGAGGATCACTGTGACAAGGGTAGCAAGGAAGCGGTTTCGCTCTCCAGCATTAGTGTCACCGGGCCGTCGTTGACCAGGGCGACATCCATGTGGGCCTGGAACACTCCCGTCTCAACACGCACACCGCTGCGGCGTGCGGATTCGACGAACGATTCATACAGCGCACGGGCTTGCTCGGCCGGAGCGGCGGCGTCGAAGCTGGGGCGGCGGCCTTTGCGGCAGTCGCCGAAGAGGGTGAATTGGGAGACCACTAGCAACTCGCCGCGAGTATCCAGCAGACTTAGATTCATTTTTCCGGCGGGATCGGGGAAGATACGCAAATTCAAGATTTTGTCGACCAGAAATTCGGCGTTCCCGGCGGTGTCGGGTTTGGCGACGCCGAGCAGGATCAGGAGGCCTGAGCCGATCTCGCCCACCACGGAACCGCCAACGGTTACCCGTGCCTGGCTGACTCGCTGCAAGAGGGCGCGCATAAGTTCTAGGATAAACACACAGGGCAACCTACATCTTTCGCCTTATCGCAACGGCATGGTACTTGGCGCACAATCGTACTCGGGAGTACCAAATGGTCACCAGTACGCGGAAGAGAAATCGGCAGGCAGGCGGGTTCTTCAACCTTCAGGAAGAAAAGACTAAGACCCGAGTGTCGGGCTACGGACACGGGGATTTCATCAAGCTGAAGGATGAGTACGGGAACATTTGGCTGGGATCGGCGGAGTCGATCGCTGACAATTCGATCGTTTATCGATTTCGGGATGGCAAGGGGAAGACGCTCACTGGGATTTCCAGCGGGCTGGTGGTCACTTTGCGGGATGAGAAGGGGAATACCTGGAGAGGGGCGGTTGACTAACGGCCCCATTCAGATAGCTGCTGAAGCACCTGCTGTGCGGCTTTCTGGCCGGCGCTTTTTTTCGACAACCCCTGGGCTTGGCTCACCCAATCTTTGCCTACGCGAACTTCTACCGTGAAAGTCTTGGAATGTTCGGGGCCGTCTTCGGTCACGATCAAATAGCGCGGCGGGGGGAGTTTCAGTGCCTGCGCCATTTCCTGCAGGGCGCTTTTATGATCTGTCACGGCGCTGGCAACGCCATCTTCGGGGAGATCGAAGGCGCCGATTACGCGCTGCTCTAAGAATTGGCGGGTAGCTTCCAGTCCGGCTTCCAGGTAAAGCGCGGCGATCAGGGCTTCGACGGCGTCGGAAAGCAAGGCTTTCTTCTCGCGCCCTCCGCTCATTTCTTCACCGCGGCCGAGCAACAGATAGTCCCCGAGCTGCAGGCTCTGCGCTACTGCGTATAGATGGGCAGCGCTCACCAAGTGAGCTTTCAATTTTGAAAGTCGTCCCTCGGGGAACGACGGGAAGCGCCGGACCAGCGACTCGCTCACCGCGAATCCCAGAATCGCGTCGCCCAGGAATTCTAGCTGCTCGTTATCGGCCGCAGTCTGACCTTCTGCCGATTTCTCATAGACCTTGGACTTATGCGTGAGCGCGCGTTCCAGTAATTCGCGATCGCGAAAGCTGTGACCTAGTGCTTTCTCGAGAATCCCCAGGTCCGCGCTCATGGATATGCTGTGCGAGCCCCGGATTACTTGGTAGCTTTCCCTTTGGCGGCGCGCGCCTTCTCGTCCGTAGCAATTTTCTTGAGGTTATCGGGAGCGCCCGGAGTGGCCAGAACCCGGTCTGCCGTGGCTGTAGCCTCATCGTATTTCTTGTCGTTGTTATAAGCCGCCGCCAGCCGGACCATAGTAGTTATTTCCGGATTGGCTGCATTGTCGATCGCCATCTTGAACTCTGTGATGGAAGCGTCCCAGTGCTTGTCGATACTGGCAATCACACCCAGAGTCTCGTGGCCTTGCGCTACCAGATCTTTCTGGATGCCGGTCCACTGTTCGTCGGTGAGCTTGGGATTGGGCTTCACCGCCGCGTTGACTGCTGCGATCGCATCGTCGGCTAGTTTTTTGGCACGTTTCAATTTTTCGTCTTTATCCAGATCGAATTCCTTGGTGATCTGCGCGAGTTGTCCGGCCACCAGCAGCATCGCCTGGAAGTTCTTAGGGTCGGCTTCGAGAGCGCGATTTCCATAAACGATGGCGTTCGCCGAATCACCCTTTTGCTGATAGGCTTCCCCGGCCATTTCCAAAACGACGGCCTTGAACTCGGTGTCCTTGAACTTGGAAAGGAGATTGTCGACGGCGCCGATCTTTTGATCCGGAGTGGTGGCGTTTAAAACCGCCTGCACGGCCTCGGCTTCCTTGGGCGATTTCACCTTCTGTCCCATCAATAGGCTGCCCGCGGCCAGCAGGCCAACCATCATAAACTTCGTCTTCATTCCTTTACTCCTCACTATTTTTTTGAAGCTTCATTTCTGAAGGCTTCAGCGACGCCTTTTTGGGCCGCTTGACGAACGGACTCCGGTGCATCTGGGACCGCGAGGGCCGCCTTATAATTCTCGACCGCCTGATCGCGGTCGCCCTGCGAATCAGCCAAACGCGCCAGATACAGCAAACTCCAGGATTTGGTTTCGGCGTCCGGCTCCAGTTCGAGAACCTTACGGAACAGGCGATCACCCGTCTCGGGGTCCTTCTGCAGCACAGCCACCCGCGCTAAACCATAATACGCTTTTGCGTGCCAGGATTGTTCGGTGGTCTGCTCCAGCACCCGCAGGTAGGTCAGCTTGGCGCGGTCGAGATCGCGGTCGGTGTAGGCTTGGTCCCCCTCAGCCAGGGTCTTGGCGGCGCCGGTTAATTCCGGCGGCTTCACGGTTTGGGCGGGCCGCACGGTGCGGTTGGTCTTCGAAGACACAAACTCGATGTTGGCCAGGCGCTGTTCTTCGCGCTTGAAATCGAGGCCGGCGAACAGATTGGGAAAATATAAGCGCAGGGCTACTTCCTGGTTTTCGTAAATCGCGAGCTGTTCGGCGAGCGCCGGGGCCAACACGAAACCTTCTTTCATAGCCTGTTCGGCTTCTGCGGGTTTACGGTCCAGACGGCTTTCGATGGCTTTGATCAGGCTCTCGGTGGCCAGGTCTACGAATTCCGTTTTGTAGTGGTCCTCGAGCGCGCCGGCGCCCTGTGCGTAATCGCCCAAGGCGTGCTTTTTGTTGATGTCTTCGGAGAACTTGAGTCCCAGGGGATCGATCAGATAGTGCAGATAGGCGTGGCGGATGCCATCGATCTGTGGCTCCGGCGAGGGTGTGACCACCACGAATGATTCGTCCCCGAAGCTGCGCGATTGGACTTGGTTGGGCGCTCCCAGCAGGTCCACGTAAATCTGGAAGCGACGCCCGAGATAACCGCTGGTGGTGTTGCGTGCGTAAGCGTTCACCAGCAGGATGGCGCGGGCGACGGGCTCGTGATACTGCTCGATCATCTGGTCATAGAAAGGCTGCGCGCGCTGCCAGGCATCGGCCAGGTTGGCTTCCCGGTAGAACGCGGCCAGCAGCGGCGACAGGCCTTCCACTGAGGAAGCGTCGGGCGGGCGCACCATGTCGGGATCGCGATAATCAAAGTCGGGCGGGCCGTTGATGAGCAGGGCATAGGAGATATAGCGGCTTAGCTCACCGCTAGGATTCGGCAGTTTGTGATCGCGAAAGAAGCGATTGAGCTGAAACACGCTGTCCAGGTTGCGAGCGCCGATTTCGGTGCGCAGCGCGTGGCGGAAGACGTGGGTGGAGGCGGCGTCGATCTGGTCGTCGTAGCCTGCGGCGTTGATGGCCGCGAGCACGGTGAACAAAGCTTCATTGCTATCGAGCTGGTTCTGAGTATCCACGGCCCGGCGGATCGGCGCTTTGGGCTGAGGCTGGGTCTTGCTTTGAGCTTGCGGCAGGGCAGGCAGTGCGGCGGCGAGCAAACTCAGGAGCAGATATGAAATGCGGGGCACAACAGCCTCTTAGTGAAAGTTTAATCCCCTAGTATACTGAGCGCGGCTTCGAGCTCGCCCAACGCATGCGGGTCGCGAGTGGCGGCGATCCCGCGACGGTAGAACTCGCGCGCGTCGTCCAGACGGCCCATTTTTTCTAGAGTTTGGCCGCCGTGATAATAAGCCGCCGAATAAGCCGGATCGGTTTTGAGCACGGCTTCGAATTCCGGGATCGCGCGGGCCCATTCGCCAGTGTTGACGTATTCCATCGCTAAACCGTAACGAGCAAGTTTGCTGGATGGGTCCTGAGCGAGAATTTCTTCCAGAAGTTGGATGCGCGGCGTCACTTATCTGTTAGGATACCGCTTTGGCTTGCCCCTATTTCAAACCGTCGCGGCGCCTCGATGCCGGAGGCTGGGATCCGGCCCCTCGATTGCCACTGGGCAATGCCTGGGCGGGCGAGTGCACGGCTGGAAGTACCTGGGAGCCTCCGGAAGGGGTTCAGCGGGAAACGTGCAACTGCGGTTACGCCCGGGGACGCTGCGCTCACTTTCCCGACGATGCCGGCGCCGACGCCGTGCGATTTTCGATGGCCGGCGAACGGTTGATTTATATCTTGGAAAAGGATCACGCGCCGGTCGAGCACGGCGAATGCAGCGACGCAACCGAACTGCGCGAGCCGCTGGCCAGCCAGGCCCGGGCGTTTCGCGAGAGTTATGGCAGGGCCACGGCCGGGGTGGTCGCTGCGTCCGGGGGAGCAGGCTGATGCGGGGTGTCGACGCCCGAAAATATCATCCCTCTTTGAATGTGCCGGGTGTGGGCGGAGACGCTTACCCCGGGCACTCCTAAAAACGAACGCATGGACACTTCATCAATCTCCAGGCAGTTGCACTTTTGGCGGATTGCACCGCCGATGAGGCGTGCGAGCGCTTTGTCCATCGACTTTCGCCGGTCGAATCCGAAGGCGGTCGCTTTGACCTTTCCGGCCATATAGAGAAACGTCCATCCCAGCGCCGCGAATTCTTTTTCGAGATCGTGGGGATCGAGACTGCTCTTCACGGCTACCCAAGCGTTCGGGTACAACTCGCTGCCAGGCCGGAAGGCTGGCGGCAGGATCGTACCCTTTTGCACCAATATGGTTCCAGGGGTGATCAAAACAACACTACCTTAGGGCGAGCGGCACGCCGATTTCGACGCCAATGATCTCGCCCGAGATCACCAGTTCCACGCGCCGGTTCTGCTGGCGCCCGGCCGCGGTATCGTTAGTGGCGATGGGCTGCGTCTTGCCGAAGCCTCTGGTCGATACCGATCCTTGCTGCATGCCTTGCTGGGTCAGGTAATCGCGCACCGAAGAACCGCGCTGCTCGGAGAGGTTTTGATTGTAGGCGTCGCCGCCGACGTTATCCGTATGGCCTTCGACGTCCAGGCGCAGTCCGGGGTGTCCCGAGACGATTCCGGCCACTTTAGCGAGTTTCTCGCGAGCTTCCGGGCGTAACGAGAACTTGGCGGTGTCGAACAGCACGTCCGATAAGTTCACGATTAGGCCGCGGGCGGTGTCGCGGGTTTGCAGAATCGCGTTGAACTGCAGCAAGAGCTTGGCTCGCAATTCGGCTTTGTCCGCTTCGGCTTGCGCGCGGTCGCGGGCTGCACGATCCAGATCGCTCTGGGCGGCGGCCAGTTTCGCATCGCTCTCCTGTTTCAAGCGATCTGCTTCAGACTGCGCAGACGCTCTTTGGGCGTCGATTTGCTGTTTGAGGCGATCGGCTTCGGCAAGCGCAGCCGTGCGCTGGACGTCGTTGTCGCGACGTAAGCGATCAGCTTCGGCGCGGGCGTCCGCCGATTGCGCGTCGTTGTCGCGTTTCAGGCGTGCGGCTTCATTCGCTGCTCGCAAGCGCGCTTCGGCGGCTTCGCGAGTGACCCGGCTGGTTTCCGATTCAGCAGCCGCGCGTCCGCTTTGGGCGGTGGCTTCACGGTCGGCGGCGGCCTGGCGTTCGGCAGCCAACAGTTCGTCATCCTGACGCTTCACCGCGATGGCACGAGCGTCTTCCGCGGTCTGCACGGCGTGCCGTGCGGTCATAGTGACGGGCTTGGCGCCGGCGTTGCGCGCATGGTAGGTCTCGGCCTGCTTCAGGTCGGCTTCGGCTTTTTTAAAGGTGTCGGCCGCGTAACGGTCTGCGCCACTCGAACGGGCGATCTGGATCGCGTTACGGGCTTCGTATAGTTCCAGCGGCATCTTACGGTTCACTTTCAGGTCCAACACATTCGCCAAATGCTCATATTGACCGCGCTCGAGCAATTCGTATTTGGCGTCGATCAGCTCGATTTTTCCCACGGTGTCGGGGCGAACAACGTTTTCCATCACCACCACGTCGCTGGGGCGTGATACGGCGAAGTAGGGCTCGGCGGTCACCACCAGGCCGAACGCTTGCAGTTCGGTGGTGACGTCCAGCTTGCCGCTGGTTCCATTGCGCAGAATTTCGCCCAGATTGGAGGCGCGGCCTTCCGGCGTGATGGCCCACAATACGTACGTGAGATACTCGGCGCCGAACTGGGCGGCTTCCGGAAGATTGCGGAATTCCACTTCGATTTCGATGTAGCCTTTTTTGCTTTCGACCTTGGCCTCGCCATGGGCGGCGGGTACTAGGGCGGTACCGGCGAAGTCGATCTTCGTGGCACCGCTGCGATTGCGGTAGCTGATGGCCTTGGTGGTGCGTTCCGTCACGGTGACGCGGTAAATGGGCGTGAGCCCCGCGGCGGTGCGGTCTGAATTCTCCCGTCGTTCCTGGGCAGGAGTCTGCGCGGATAACATCCCGCACGTCATCAGCAATACGGTTAGTGATTGTTTCATAAAGTTAGTCCTGTGCGCGTTTTTCTTCGCGCGGCGAATAGCGGTTCAGCACGATCACCAATTTCGAAGCGGCCGGCGGCATCCGTCTGCGGCTGCTGACGATCGCACGGTTCTCCAGGCGTTGGCCGTAAATATTGGCGTTGTCGTCCAGATCCTGGCGCAACGTCGCTCCTTCGAGAGCCACGCCGGCGAACAGGCCTTGGGTGCGCGACCATGAAAGAACCTCGGCGTGCAGTTGCGCGTCGGTCTGCGCGGTGGCCGTGCGTCCCACGGGTCCGGCTGCGACGGAGCCTTCCGCGCCCAGCGTGAATTTGCTCGAGAGCAATTTGTCGGCTCCGCGCTCATTCATCACCAGCATGATCAAATCTGTCGAAGACGCTCCGATTTGAAATCCTACGCTGCCGCCTTCAATGCGGACGGTGGCCGGCGCGGACCAGCCCGGTCCCACTTTGCTGCGGCAGGAGAGGTATCCCTTGCCGTATTTCCCGCCCACGATGAAGCCCGCGGTCTTAAGATCGGGGACGATCACAATGCAATGGGCATGTTCAATCAGCTCCTGTGGAATGCCTTTATCCGGAGCCGCCATGATCTCTGTGAACACCACGGTGGCGTCATTCAATCGTTTAGTTGGCTCGTTATCCTTGGCCAATAGTGGAGCTATGGCCACGGCCGCTAGAAGAAGTAGTTTCAATCGGTTTACCCGTTTCATGCTTCCTCTAGGGCACGTGCCGCGCCGATCCCGGGAACGTTGCAAAGGCGAGGAATCGGGATTTTATACTCAACCGTGGGTGGTCATTTGACCGCCTGCGGTCAGCTCAGGCGGCTTCAGCCTGTGACGGCTCGTCGACGGACTCGGTAGCAGCACCTTCGCGATCCGCGCGTTCCTGGCAGGCAATGCAGCGCGCCGCCCAAGGGACCGCGGCCAGCCGCTTCAAGTTGATTTCTTCTTCGCAATCCATGCAGATCCCGAAGCTGCCATCATCGACACGGCGCAGCGCGGCCCGCGTCTCGCGCAAGCCAGAGGATTCGCGCGCCAGGGTCCCTAATGCCAGTTCCCGCTCAACGGCGTGCTGGATTTGGTCGAGGGCGTCGGCGCTAGTCTCAATCGCCGCCGCTTCGCGGTTGCGGATGAGTCCTTCGAGTTCGCTTTCGCGGGCAGCGAGGGTGGTCTTGAACTTCTTCAGTTCGCTCTTGGTCATGATAGTTTCCTGTCACGGCGCGCGCGTGACCAGCTTGCGCAGCACAACAAAGTGGCTGATGGAATATCCCAGGGCGGCGCCCAGGAAAATGTCAGACGGAAAATGGGCCTGCACGTTCAATCGCGATAACCCTACCACACCTGCTAGTCCGTAAGCGACCCAGGGGACCCAGCGATGCGACCGGTAGCGTTCCGCAAACACCGTGGCTACCGAGAAGGCCGCCACAGTGTGGCCCGAAGGAAAACTGCCAAAGCCTCCGGCGCTGCGCTGCGGATTCTGGAACCAGGTGTCGGAATAACTGCCGTCCGGTCCCACTTGGCCGGGCGTCAGCCGCCGATCGATGTCTTTGAGGACCATCGTGACCAATGCCGCGTCGAACACTGCCTCGCCCGCGAGCAACGCGGTGTTACTGCTATAAGAATCGTGATCGATCAGCCCGGCAATGTAAAAAGTAACGGGTACGGCGGCGATGAACAGACCGGTGCTGGTGCCGCTCAGAACGTGGCCGATGCCACGCACGGCCGGGTTCTGCTGGTAGGACGCGCGTTGGAAAAAAGGGGTATCGCTAGGGTCGAGGGCAATCAGTCCTGCCGTGATCCCGATGACGGCCAGGGTCGGCTTCCAGTTCTTTCCTTGGGCCGCATGGACCGGAAACATCCATATCGGTTTCTGGTCAGTGGCGATGCGGTGCAGTAACAGCCTTGGGGTCAGCAACGGTTCGTCCCCGGCAACCGGCGTAATCGCGGCATCCTCCGCCACTGCCGTGAGCAACTGGGCCTCCGAGCGCCCTGCCAGAATCATAAGTGCACTGACTAGAATCGTCCAGCGACGGGACTTCACTGCGTCCCTGCCGTTTGCGGCTGGAGTTGCTCGAGCTGCGTGCGCTGCTCCATGACTTTGTCCCAGGCTGCGGTGACTTTGGGCGTCGCCGGCGCGAGCGGCGGCTTGCGGTCCTTGTAGTAATCCAGGATGTTGCTGCGCAGGTCCGCCGAGACGGCGACAAACTTATGCTCCGCGAGCTTGTCCAAGAGCTTGTCGTAAGCCAGATCGGCCCCCAGGTATTTCCCGGCCACGGTGGGCGCGCCGATGTCGATATTCTCGTTGGTCAGCATTTCAAAACGGCCGGCCGCCACGTCCGCCAGCAGGAGACGATCGTTGTCGACAGTAGCGTTGAAGCTGGCCATAAACATCTTTTCTACTTCGGGCGTCGGCGCTTTGAACGCCAGTCCCTTGAACGGACCGGACTTGGGAACAATTC
>Ga0105238_10001761_pt1 | contig 21720 bp, 20 predicted proteins | sample KBSC34metaG_FD_81526 | JGI IMG/M metagenome (GOLD analysis project Ga0105238, IMG submission 81526) | Corn rhizosphere microbial communities from Kellogg Biological Station, Michigan, USA - KBS C3-4 metaG | ecosystem: Host-associated > Plants > Roots > Rhizosphere > Soil | place: Michigan, USA...
CCGATGACGTCGTCGGCGTCTTTGATCACGACCGGCTCAAATCCGTGCCGCTCAGAGATCACCATCGCCATCCGTTTGAAGGTGTCCGCTTCAGTGCCGTCGAGCGCCAGGAAATGGACACGCTCGTTCGTGATCACGACGAACTGCGCCGTGTTCAGCGCGTAAGTGCCTTCACGCAGAATCTTGCGCTGCGGCCCGCGCTGGCCGCCGGCGCCGAGGAACGCTGCTGCGTCCTGGAAGTCGTTGGCGGTCACGTTGCTCGCCAGCGTCTGCGTCGGCGGCAGCGGCTCGCCGTCGCGCGCAAACACGTAGCCGATCTTTCCCTGCGGAATGGTCACGAGCGGCATTTTGTGGAGCCGGTACTGGAACGGCATCAGCAGGTGCCAACCACCGCGAAGCAGCTCGGGCTGAAAGCCGGCTTCTCCTTCGAGCGCGATGATGCCGTGCTTCACCGAACCGCCGGGGCTCCAGAGTTTCTCGACGATGCCGACGCGATCGTTCGGGATGTAGCGGAACGTCAGGGCCAGCACGAAGAGGGCGAACAGGATCAAGGCAGACCAGAGTACGAGCGACACCGATAGCGCGAATGGCATAACCATCCTTTCTAGCTACTAAACGCTGAATGAGGGGCAAGGGCACACAAGGCGCCCGTCGGCATAGGTCTATTGCGGAAGGCGGGTGTGACCCGATGAGCAACGCGGCGCCGAAGGCGCCGTGGCTGCGGGAAATAGCGGCGAGAAGTCTTCGGTGGTCACAAAAGGATTGGACGGATGGGCAGGGCCGAGGTTCCCTGCACATAACTTCAAGCGATGTAAAGGGTTCTGACCTTCAGCTCCCGCGAATTCAAACCGGCGGCCTTGCCCAGCAGCGCGGTCGACGCCGGCAATCCGGTCTCGAATTCCCATTCGTCTGCGCGCCCGCCCGCGGCGACCATGCGTGAAGCGCTCTCGTCCCACCACGGCGTGATCGCGCGTGCGATCGGTTCGAGTACGAGCACCCGCGCGCCGCGCGCCGCGGCGTCGATCAGGCGATCTTCGAGACGGCGACGCGCGTCCGGGGCGAGTTCGTTGAGGAGATATGCGGCGACGATCGCGTCACCCGGTCGCACGCGCGGCAGGTCCGTGGCATCGCCGGCGCGCGCTTGACCGTGCAGTCCCAAGGCGCGATACGTCCAGCGCGCCTCCGCGGCGGCCCACGGATGACGATCGATGCCGGCGATCGTGCTCCTGCGGCCGGCAACGTACGCCCACGCCGCTCCCGCGGCGCCGGTCCCGCAACCAAGGTCGACGATTGTGCGCGGCGGCGGCGACGCCGCGCCGAGCGCCCGGACCACGTGCGCGGTGGCCGCCATGTGGAGCGGTGCGTAGTAGAGCGCGAACGCGGCTCGCTTGCCGGCGCTATCGAGCCCGTTGGGCACGGCGTGCCGCCGCTCGACATATGCGGACGAGAGCGCCCGCAGCGCGCGTGCTACCTCAGCGGGCCGAAGATCCGTGAGGTAGCGCGCTTCGGCCAGTGTGTTCCACGGGTTTAGAAGAGCCGATAGTGTGTCAGCGCTCACTGCCTCGACGTTAGGGCACCATACCGGGCCGGTGCAAGCCAGTGCCTGCTCGGTGACGCAATTACAATGGCGACACGGAGGACTTCTGACGCATGCGAAAGGCCACAACTCTTCTTGGGATCCTGCTCACGCTTGCTGCGACCTCGCCGCGCCTGCACGCGCAATCCCCGCATGTGGCGTCCGAGGCGGTGCTGGACGCCGCCATTCAGCAGAAGGTTGACGACACCGCCGCGCAGCGCGCCGCGCTATTGCGCGTGCTCGAGCGCAACGAAGTGAAGACGGTGGCCGGACGCGTCGGCCTCGATCTCACAACGGCGTCAACCGCCGTGACCGCCATGCAGGGGCAGGAATTGGCAGCGGCGGCGGCGCAGGCACAGCAGGTTGAGCAGGCGCTGGCCGGCGGCGCCTCGTCGATCACGATTTCGACGACCACCATCATCATTGCTCTGCTGGTCATCATCTTGCTTATCGTCGCTATTGATTGAAAACCTGTGAACGAACGCCACCTCTTCTGGCGCGCGCTTCGCGCGGACGGCCCGACCGCATAGGCTGGCTCAGCCTGCTGGCGCTCGTCGTGCTCATGCACGGCGGCGCCCCGCAGGCCGCGCAATCTACGGTTCGCGTCCTCAACGTTCCCTTCGTCTCCCAATCCGAATCGTTGTGCGGCGGCGCCGCTGCCGCGATGGTGTTGCGCTTCTGGGGTGAGCGCGGCGTCAACGCCGAGTCGTTCGCTCATCTCGTCGACCGCGAGGCCGGTGGCATTCGCACGACCGACCTGGTGCGTGAGCTCGAAGGTCGCGGGTTCGCCGCGGTGACCGTTCCTGGATCGATCGCACGGCTCGGGGACGAGATCACTCAGAACGGGCGCCCGGTGCTCGCGTTGATCGAGGATCGTCCCGGCGCCTACCACTACGTCGTGGTGGTGGGGGTGCCCGAGCGCGGCGTCATCTTTCACGATCCCGCGCGCTCGTCGTACCGCGTGATGTCGCGGGAGGAATGGTCGTCGCGCTGGCGGCCTACATCGATGTGGATGGCGCTCGTCGCGGCGAAGCCGGCCAAGACCGCCGCCGACGTTCCGGTCGCTCGCGCTGATGTCGCCTCGACGATCGGCTCGAACAGCGCCGACGGGTGTGATGCGCAGCTGTCCGAAGGCGTTCGCCGTTCGCAGACCGGCGATTATGCCGGCGCGGAGCAGGTCTTGACGTCGGCGCTTTCGTGCCCCGGCGGCGCGGCCTATCGCGAACTGGCCGGGCTGCGCGTGCTGCAGAAGCGGTGGAGCGACGCCTCGTCGCTGGCCGAAACAGCCGTACAGGCCGACGCGAGCGATGTCTACGCGTGGCGGCTGCTCGCGACCGCGCGCTTCCTGCAGGATGACCGCATCGGCGCGCTCAAGGCGCTGAATCGCGCAGGCGGGCCCGCCGTCGATACCGTGCAGGTTACCGGCCTGACCCGTACGCGTGTGTCGGTGGTTGAGCACGCGATCGGCGTGGACCGCGGCGAACAGCTGACGGAATCGGCGCTCGACCGTGGCGTGAGGCAGCTGGGCGATCTGCCGTCGCTGCGCTCCGCGTCGCTCGAATACGTGCCGCTGCCGCAGGGCAGGGCCGAAGTGCGTGCCGCCGTGAGCGAGCGGCGGCTGTTTCCATCCGATTTCGACTGGGTCGTGATCGGCGCGCGCTCCGCCTTCAGCCGCGACATCCGCGCATCGATCGGCGCCATGACGGGCTCAGGCGAGCGTCTCGATCTCCAGTGGCGGTTCCGGCCCGATCGCGAGCGGCTCGCCGCCGAGTATCTGGCGCCGGCGCCGTGGGGCGGCGTGTGGTCCGCACAGGGCAGTTGGGAGCGCACCACGTTCGACGTGCTGGTGCCGCAGACCGAACGATCGCTGGCGCGGCTCACGTGGAACACGTGGTTGAACGGCACGGTCAGGGTCGGCGTGCGCGGCGGCGTCGATAGCTGGCAGGACATCGCGACGCGGGCATCGGTCGGTGCGACCTTCTATACGGCTACACGGCACGATCGCGTGTCGGGCAAGGTGGACGTCGACACCTGGGGCGGCGCCGATTCGTTCAGCACGGTGCGCGCGATCATGAAGTTCAAGTCCAGGCGCGAGTACCGCGGTCTGATGTTCCTCAGCAACGTGGGCGCGGCCTGGACCGGCGATTCCACTCCGGTCGAGTCGTGGTTCGCTGGCGACAGCGGGAACGCGCGGCCGGGCCCGGTGCTCCTCCGGGCGCACGGTCTGGTCGAGGACGCGCGCTTCTTCCGCACGGCGCAGATGGGGCGCACGATCATGCACGCGGCGGTGGAGCAGCAGTACTGGTTCGATATCAACAAGCCGGGCCCCGGCCCAGCGGCGGGAAGCATCAGGGAGAATCCCAGCGCCGCGACGTTCAAGGATTTCCTCGAACACATCAACGTCGGCGTGGCCGTGTTCGTGGACAGTGCGCGCGTGATGCGACGGCTCTACCCTGGCGATCGCAACGACATCGATCTTGGCGGTGGGGGCCGTATCGCCCTGCCAGGAGGGCGGGGCGCGTTACGCGCCGACTACGCGCGCGGCCTGATCAACACCGACTGGAAGATCTCCTTCGGATACGAACGGTAAATATAGCGAACCGGCGCCAAGCCGGTTTGCCAGATACTGCGCGCGCCCCGCGCATTGAGCGGGGCGCGCCTGGCACGGCCACTGCTCCGCAGAGGTCCATGAGGCTTGCAACCATCGTGGTGTGTCTCCTGGCGGCGACGGCGGCCGCGTGTGACGAGTCGCCCACCGGGCCCACCGTATCGGTTGGCGCGCGCTTCAGCCTGGCGCCGGGCGAGACCGCCTCGGTGCAGGGACGCGGCGTCACGCTGCGATTCGAGGGGGTTACCGGCGATTCGCGATGCCCCGGCGATGCGGTGTGCATCACCGGCGGCGACGCCATCGTGAAGGTCGTGGCCAGCGGCGACAGCGGCACGCTGTCGCTGGACCTTCACACCGTCGACTCGTCCCGCGCGTCGGTCACCTATGGCAACGTGCAGGTCACTTTGGTCGAACTGACGCCGTATCCGTTCAGCAGCCAGCCGGCCATCAAGCCGGGCGATTACCGAGCCACGCTGGTTGTCAATGCAGGCGGGTAGGCGAGAATCATTTCGCCGCGTCGCACGGCTCGCCGCCGAGGATCGACAGCAGGATCAGGGTGCGGTTGCCCTTCCGCTCGAACGAGTGCGATCCGCCGCGTGGAATCGAGACGAAGTCGTTGAGCGCGAGCTTCGACTCCTTGCCGTTCAACTTCATTGCGCCTTCGCCACCGATCACGTAATAGACGACGTCGGCGTCGGCGTACATACGCTCGGGCGTCGACTGGTTGATCTGCAGCATCGTCGTGCGCGTGTTGCCGCTGCACGAGAGCAGCGACTCGCGTCGCGGGTTCTTGCCGACGAAGTCGCCCTCGAGGACCTTCGGCACGCTCACTTGCTGCAGCTGTCCGATCGGCCCTGACTTCGCCTCGACCGGCGGCGGGGCGGCGACGGGCGCGGGAGCCGGGGCGGCCGGCGGCGGCGCCTTCTTGGCGGCGTTGAGCATCACGTCCACCGACAGCACCTGACCGGGGCGTATGGTGACTTCCTTTTCAAACGAGACCACACTCTCGCCCTCGAATCGCAGCCGATAGACGCCGGCCTGCAAGCCAGGGAAATTCACCTGGCCGCTGCCGTTCGTCTGCGCGTTCCGCATCGTGGGTCCGTCGGCGGCAACCGACACGCCAGAGATCGTGCCGCCGGCGCCATCGGTGACGATGATGGCCATGCCTGCGCGCGCGCTTGGTGCCGGCGTGGTGGCGGGGCGCGGCGCCGCGGGTTTGGGTGTCGTGGTCTGGGCGCCAGGCGCCGGAGTGGCTGGCGTCGTCGCCGGTGGCGCGGGCTTGGGCGCGGGCTGCGTGGTGGGCTGTTGCGTGGCTGGTTTCGGCGCCGGCGCCGGCTGCGCGCTCTGCGCGATCGCGCCCTGAGGCGCGGTGGTCGCAAGGGCAGCGGCGAACAGGCTGGTCAACAGCGCGTTTCGCATGCCGTCATTACAACAGAAAAGAAGTTACGGCGCGACGATGCGATCGAACTCGAGCTTGAGCGCCCCCACACCTAGCACAGCCATCAGAATCGACATGCCCATCGCGCCGCCGCCAGGCTTGTTGACGCCGAGGAACTCGGCCGTCTCCCCAGGCGCAAGGTCCACTTCGCGCGTTCGTCGGAAGAGCGTGTTGGTCGCCTTCACCACGTGACGCCCTGGCGCCACCTGCCGGGTGACGACGTCGCCGGGGCGCAGCACGCCGGCGTCCTGGCCGTCGATCGACACGTAGATTTCGCGCACGCCGACGTCCTCCGAAGACGTCCGGCGGAACACGATGGTGGCCTGTACCTGCTCCATTGCCCTCAACATTACACCGGCACATAATCGGGACTGGCCGCCAGGGGTATCCGCGCGCCCTGCCGAAGGCGGGGCCACGAAAAGCGGGGATTGAGAAAGACCCTTGGAACCTGCTCCGGTTCAAACCGGTGGAGGGAGCGCGGCGATCCCACCGGATCCCGCCTCGCATTGGCCGCGCGAAGCGCGGCAAGAGGCACTTTGATGATGGATTTCGCGACCGCATTCCCCAACTCGACCAAGGTCTTCGACGAGCGCGCGGCGCGGCTCACACCCGACGGCGCGCCGGTGACACTGCACGTGCCCGCCCGCGAGGTAGCGCTCGCCGCCGGCAACGCGCCAATCCGCCTCTACGACACGAGCGGACCGCAAGGGCACGACGTCCGCGCCGGTCTGCCGAAGCTGCGCGAACCGTGGGTGGCGGCTCGGCGCGCCACCGGCCAGGTAGGCACCCAGCTCTATTACGCGCGGCGCGGCGAGATCACGCCGGAGATGGAATACGTGAGCGCGCGGGAGGGATTGCCCGCCGACTTCGTGCGATCGGAAGTGGCGCGCGGCCGCGCGATCATTCCATCGAACGTCAACCACCTCGAGCTCGAGCCGATGATCATCGGCCGCAACTTCCTGGTGAAGATCAACGCCAACATCGGCAACTCCGCGGTGCGGTCGTCGATCGAAGAAGAAGTCGAGAAGCTCCAGTGGGCGACGCTCTGGGGCGCGGACACGGTGATGGATCTTTCCACCGGGAAGAACATCCACGAGACGCGCGAGTGGATCGTCCGCAACTCGCCGGTCCCGATCGGCACTGTCCCGATCTATCAGGCCCTCGAGAAGGTGGGCGGCCGGCCCGAGGAGCTCACCTGGGAGATCTACCGCGACACGCTGATCGAGCAGTGCGAGCAGGGGGTGGACTACTTCACCGTGCACGCTGGCGTGCTGTTGCGGTACGTCCCGCTCACCGCGCGTCGTGTCACCGGCATCGTGTCGCGCGGCGGCTCGATCATGGCGAAGTGGTGCCTGGCGCACCACCAGGAGAACTTCCTCTACACGCGGTTCCGCGACATCTGCGAGATCATGCGCGCCTACGACGTGTCGTTCTCGCTCGGCGACGGCCTGCGGCCAGGCTCGATCGCCGACGCCAACGACGAGCCACAGTTCGCAGAGCTGAAGACGCAGGGCGAGCTGACCAAGATCGCGTGGGAATACGACGTCCAGGTGATGAACGAGGGGCCCGGCCACGTGCCGATGCACCTGATCAAAGAGAACATGGAGAAGCAGCTCGAATGGTGCGGCGAGGCGCCGTTCTACACGCTCGGGCCGCTCACCACCGACGTGGCGCCCGGCTACGACCACATCACGTCGGCGATCGGCGCCGCGATGATCGGCTGGTACGGCACCGCGATGCTCTGCTACGTGACGCCCAAGGAGCACCTCGGTCTGCCGAACCGCGACGACGTGAAGGCGGGCGTCATCGCCTACAAGATCGCCGCGCACGCCGCGGATCTGGCCAAAGGACATCCGCGCGCGCAGGCGTGGGACGACGCGCTGTCGAAGGCGCGCTTCGAGTTCCGCTGGGAAGATCAGTTCAACCTGGCAATGGATCCGGTGACGGCGCGTGCGTTCCATGACGAGACGCTGCCGGCCGACGGCGCCAAGGTGGCGCATTTCTGCTCGATGTGCGGCCCCAAGTTCTGTTCGATGGAGCTCACGCAGCAGGTGCGCGACTATGCGGCGGCGCACAACCTCACGAGCGTCGACGCGCTCAAAGAGGGCATGAAAGAGAAGTCCGAGGAGTTCAAGAAGGCCGGCGAGATCTACGTGAATAAGATCTCGTAGCTGCAGGCCTTCAGGCCTGCCTGCGCGGGCGAATTACTCCGTCGTCGCGCGTGTTCCCAGGACTTCCGCCGCCCGTTCGGCGTCGGCGCGCCGGACCAGAAGGCGGACGCCGGCGCTCGTCCACAGATGCGGACGCGTTCCGCCTGCATCGTCGGCGCTGATGGCGGACTCGATGCCCGCGGCTTCGAGCGCGCCTTGCGCGAGGTCGGCCTCGATGTGGTTCATGAACGTGCGCACGACCACGAGATCGTCGTCAGCCATGCGCGGATCTTACGCCCAGCGTCCCGTCGTTGCCTGATCAATACTTGCGGACACGAACGGAGGCTCAATGACGATGCGAATCCCGCTGGCTGTGGCCGTGATCACGGCCGCGCTGCTGCCGCCGCCGTCCGCGTCGGCCCACCATTCGTTTGCCGCCGAGTGGGACAGCAAGAAGTGCCGTGAGTTCACCGGCACGCTCACCAAGCTCGATTGGCAGAACCCGCACCCGTACTTCTTCGTGGACGTGAAGGACGAAACCGGCAAGGTGGAGAACTGGTCGTTCCAGGCCTACTCCCCGGTGACGCTGCGCCGGAACGGCACCGACCGTCAGGTCTTTCTCGATAACATCGGCAAGGAAGTGTGGGTGCGCGGCTGCGTGGCGAAGAACGGCGCGCCGCACGCGGCCGCGGCTGGTACGCTGAAGTTTTCAGACGGAGAGCTGCGCCAGGTCGGCCAGCTCCAGGACTGATCGTGCGCGCTGCTGCCTTTGTGGCTGCAGGCCTCCGCGCCTGCCTCACCGTTGCGTTCGTAGCTGCAGGCCTTCAGGCCTGCCTCATCGCTCAGGACAGCTACAAGATCGGCGTGATGCCGCCCGGCGGCGCCGCGCCGCGGCTGCCCGACGGGCACGTCGACTTCTCTGGCCAGTGGTTTCCCAACGGCGCCGGCCAGGGTGTGAGCGGCCGCTTTGGCGTAGACCCGGCTGCGACTCGCCAGTTCGATCCAAAGGTGACGCCCGAAGAGCGGCCCGTGTTCAAGCCGTCGGCGCTCGCGCGGATCAAGGCGATGACGCCCACCGAGCTCGAGCTCTCGAAGTCGTCGGTCAACTGTCTGCCGCGTGGCGTGCCTGCCATCTGGCTGCAGAACCCGTACACGACGCTCATCGTCCACAAGCCGGGGCTGATGGCGCAGCTATACGAAGTGCTGAACAACTGGCGGGTGATTCATCTCGACGGCAGGCCGCTGCCGAAGGATCCGGAACCGTTCTTCCACGGCAACAGCGCGGCACGATGGGAAGGCGACACTCTGGTCGTCGAGTCGATCGGGTTCGACGAGCGCACGTACATTCAGCCCAACGGCTGGTTCCACAGCGACGAGCTGAAGGTGACCGAGCGCTACACACGCCCGTCGATGAACTACCTGATCGTGGAGATCACCGTCGACGACCCGAAAGTGCTCGAGAAGCCGTGGAAGTCGGCGCCGCGCCGCTGGACGCTGGGGAACGGTGACATCTACGAGTTCTACTGCACGAACAACAAGGAGCTGGAACAACTCGAGAAGCTTCGCGCGCAGGAGCTGAAGCAGTAGGGGCCCCTTCAGGTGGCCCAACCGTGGCGGCCCGACCATGATCGAGCACGAGCGATTCCGCCGGATCGACGCGGCGTTCAAGACCGGCGATCTCGCCGCGCTTCGCGCCGCCGTGGAGGACGCGGTCGAGGACGCCAGCGATTTTCCAAACAACCCGATGCCGCTCGGCATCGGGCCGGTCCTGACGTATGCGATCTATTGGAGCCCGCTGCGGTTGATCGAAGAGCTGCTGGCGCTCGGTGCCGATCCAAACGGTCACGACAACGACGGCTTCCCCCCGCTCATCGCCGCTCTCTGCAAGACGCGTTCGCGCCCGGGCAGCGTTGCGCGTGACGACGTCGTGGACCTGATGGCGCGGCTGCTCGATGCCGGTGCCGATCCCAACCAGCGCGGTCTCAACGACTGGACGGCGCTGATGATGGCCGTCGTCGAGACCAATGTCGAAGGCGTGCGGCTGCTCCTGGCGCGCGGCGCCGACCCATCGCTGCGTACACGGATCCACGACTACGAGACGGCGCTCGAGATCGCCCGCGCCGCAACGGTGGCGCGCCCCGATGAGAAGCGCGAGCTGGCGGCGATCGTGGCCATGCTCGACACGGCTTGAGCGTCACGATCGTCAGCAAGACGCTAACGCGTGTACTTCGTTCCTGCACTGACGCAGGCGATGGTTCGTTGAGGGGAGACGTATGGCGTTGAAATTGATTGGCGCGGGCCTGGGACGCACGGGCACGCTTTCGTTGAAGGTGGCGCTCGAGCAGCTTGGTTACGGCCCGTGCTACCACATGGCCGAGGTGCTGATGCAGATCGACACCGCGCCGGGGCTCTGGATTCGCGCCCACGAAGGGCAGCCAGACTGGGACCGGATCTTCAAGGGGTTCGCGGCCACGGTGGACTATCCGGGTGGCATGTTCTGGAAGGAGCTCGCCGCCTATTACCCCGAGGCGAAGGTGCTGCTCTCGGTTCGCGATCCGCAGTCATGGTTCGAATCGACGCAGGAATCGATCTTCGGGCCGATGATGCATCTGCTGCGTCAGACGCCGGCGGCGGCGTTTCTCGATCGAGTCGTGTTCGATCAGTTCGGCGACCGGATCCACGATCGCGACTTCATGGTCGACCACTTCAAGCGTCACAACGACGAGGTCGTCAAAGGCATCCCGGCCGATCGCCTGCTGGTGTACGAGGCGAAACAGGGCTGGGATCCGTTGTGCAAGTTCCTCGATGTGCCGGTGCCGGATGCGCCGTTCCCGCGCGTCAACTCGCGCGAGGAAATGGCGGCGACGATGGCCGCGCACGGCCCGATCACGAGCGGCGGCGAGCTCGTGTCGATGATCAAGCAGCACCTCGGCCGCGCGTGAGCCTGGTCTGGTTGCCGGGGCTGAAGCTCCCGACGCCCTGTCGCTGGGGCCGGTCTGAAGACCGGCGGCTACTTGCGGGGGGCGGCGGCGGCCGGGGGCGGCGGGACGATCATGATGATCGTCGGATAGCGCGCCGGCTGCGCGCCCGGCTTCGGATTGGGGTAGCCCTGTGACCCGCCCCAGGTCCAGTCCTTCACGGTGACTCCGGGCGGAAACGCCATCGTTTCTTCGCGGAACTTACCGACCTCGAAGACATGCGTCGGCGGCTCTTTGAAGACGAGGTCGCCTTTGTCGTTCAACTGCGATTTGTAAAACGCGACGATCTCCGCGAAGCTCGAAGTCGTGCCGTAGAGGAGGTAGCGCTGTCCGCGGCCGGCGTCGTACGCCGACACGAACTGGGCCGAGGGATACACCGGGAACACGACTTCGTCGGGTCGCGGTGCCGTTCCGTTGGCTGCGGCTGGTGGTGCCGCCGCGGCGACAGGAGGCGCCAATTGTCCGGCGGCAGGTGACGGTGCAGTGGCGGCCGGGGCGGATGCGGCCGGCCGCGCCGGCGCTGTTTGAGTCCGGGGTTCCCCGGGGCGCGGAAATGGCTGCGGCGTCTGTGCAACGGCGATCGTCGCCCAGAGGCCGAGCAAGAGTCCGACGGAACCCAGCCCACGCGCCATGCACGCCATTATACGAGCCGACCGATACTGGGCCGGCCCCAGGACGAGTTTTGGCACCTGGTTCATGAGCCACCCGCCCAAATCGGTCACGTTGTGGCGCGCGGCGCTGGCTCGCCTCTTGCTCACATGGCGTTCAGGAGAGCGACCCCCTCAGCCGGTTAAGGGTCCAGGAGGCGATGACGTCGTGGACGATTTTGACATCGCTCAAAGCAAGATAGGCGAATCCGCCCAACGGGTCGTCGACCGCGCGGTCGACGAAACCAGGCGACGCGAGCACGGAGAGGTGACGAGCGAGCACCTGTTCCTCGCGTTTGCGCAGTTGGAATGGGACACCTTTTCCGAGGTCATGCGCGACCTCAGTTTGAACCCGCACGAGATCGTGCAAGCCCTCGAAGACCATCTCCACAGCTTGGCGGGCGGCGACATGAACAAGCCGCGCGTCTCGGCCGGAACCAAGGACGTGCTGAAGCTCGCCTTTCATCACGCCAGCCGCGCCGGTCGCCAGGTGGTGGAATCCTCGGACCTGTTCGTGGCGCTCTTCGAAGAGAGCCGCGGCCCGGCCTCGGTGCCGATCGCCATCATCCGGCAGCACGGCGTCGAGCCGGACGCGCTGGTGTCGAAGATTGCCACGCGCATGCGGGATCACGAGCTGCGTGAAGAGCAGTTCCGGAAGCGCTTCGAGCTGCCGCCCTTCCTGCGCAACTTCGCCACGAACCTGAACCTGCTCGCGCGCCAGGATCGGATTCCGCCTGTGTTCGGACGCGACGTCGAGATTCAGCAGGTGCTCGAGATTCTCTCGCACCGCGAACGGTCGAACTCCGTCATGCTGGTCGGTGAACCCGGCGTTGGTAAGACCGCCATCGTCGAGGGGTTGGCGCGGCGTATCGAGTTCGAGCCCGACACGATTCCCGCCCGGTTGCGGGACTGCCAGATCGTCAATTTGCAGATGAACAGCATCGTCGCCGGCACCATGCTGCGCGGCATGTTCGAGGACCGGCTCCACAACGTCATCCGTGAAGTGAAAGAGCGGCCGAATCTAATTCTGTTCGTCGACGAGGCGCACACGATGGTGGGCGCGGGCTCGGCCATCGGCGCGCCGGCCGACGCCGCCAACATCTTCAAGTCGGTGCTCTCGCGCGGCGAAGTGCGCATCATCGGCGCCACGACGCGCGGAGAATACAAGGAATACATCCAGGAGGACGAGGCGCTTGCCCGCCGGTTCCGCGTAGTGAACGTGCCGGAGCCGACGCTGGAGGAGACGAAGCGGATTCTGAACAATCTGAAGCCGCGACTCGAGCGCCTCTATTCGGTGCGTATGCTCGACGAGGCGATCGACGCCGCGCTCGACCTGTCGCCGCGCTACGAGCGTCATCTGCGGCTGCCCGATAAAGTCATCGGCTGGCTCGATACGGCGTCGGTGCGCACGGAGATCGACAAGCGCTGGGAAGTGACCGCAGCCGATGTTGTCGACGTGGTGTCGCACACCACCGGCATTCCGCAGGACATGGTGTTCCGCGACGTGGGCGATCGCCTCAAGGGGATCGAGCAGCAACTCGCGAAACGGGTGATCGGGCAGGAGAAGGCCGTCGAGGCCGTGGCGCGCCGACTGGTGTTGAACAAGGGCCCGCTCAAGGACGGCTTCGATCGCCCTGACGGCGTGCTGCTGTTCCTCGGCCCGACCGGCGTCGGCAAGACCGAGCTGGCGAAAGCCGTCGCCGAGTTCCTGTTCGGCGACGAGAAGAAGATGATCCGCGTGGACATGTCCGAGTATCAGGACGGCGGACTGTCCGTGGACAAGCTGATTGGCATGCCGCGCGGCATCGTCGGCAGCGAGCGCGGCGGTATCCTCACGAATCAGCTGCGCGACAACCCGTGCTCCGTGGTGCTGCTCGACGAGGTCGAGAAAGCGAGTCCGACGCTGCTGAACCTGTTCCTGCAGGCGTTCGACGAAGGCTGGCTCACCGACGGCCGCGGCAAGCGCGTGTATCTGTCGGACGCGATCGTGATCATGACGTCGAACGCCGGCTCCGAGCACTTCCGCAAGCTGGAAAACAGCCTCGGCTTCCGCTCGGGACAGGTGGCCACCACGCAGGTGCAGAGCGAGATCCACCGCGAGCTGGAGCGGCGCTTCAGCCCGGAGTTCCGGAACCGTATCGATCAGGTGGTGGTATTCGATCCGCTCACGCAGGATCAGGTGCGGACCATCACCGAGAAGTATCTCGAGGAGCTTTCGCGCACGCTGTGCAAGTCGGAGAAGTGCCTGGTCGTGGAGCCGGGAGTGGTGGACGCGCTGGTGACCGAGGGCCACAGCATGGCCAACGGCGCCCGCTTCCTGAAGCGCGTCATCGACGACCGCATCAAGCTGCCTCTGAGCCAGCGGTGGAAGGACGCCTCGAGCTTCCGCGCCACGATCGAGGACGGTCAGGTCGTCGTGCAGCCGGTGGTTGCGAGGCTGACGAAGAAGACCGCGTAGATGTAGGGGCGCCTCAGGCGGCCCATGGATTGGCTTCCCCCGCGAGATCAGCGGGGCGCGCCATGAGCGGACCGAACTGCCCGGATATCACGGGAGTTCGGTCCGTGTTGTGTACGGGCGGCTGACACGACCTTCTTGACCTCGTTGCAGTAGGTTGCCGGCGCGTAGTCCCGTTTGTACAACTCGCGATAGCCTTCCACGAGATGCGGGAACTCGCGCGCGAGCCACGAAGTGAAATGTTCACGCGTGCCGCCCTGCAGATGCATCACGTTCGATCCCACGATCGGCACGCCGGCCTTCGCGGCGTCGCGCACCGTCCTCTCGATGAGGCGCGGTTTGGACGAGATACCTGGCACGATCGGACTCATGAGCACACCCGCGTTGACGCCGGCGTCAAGGAGCTCGCGCACGGCGCGCAGCCGCTGGCGCGGCGGGGCGGTGCCTGGCTCGAGCCGCGCGGTGACGCCCTCGTCGCTGCACGGGACGCTCACGACCACGCTGGAGCCGTCGATCTCGCTGAGCCGTGCGAGCAATGCCTTGTCACGCACGATCATCGGCCCCTTGGTAATGACGCCGGCGGGGCTGCGGAACTCGATCAGCGCTTCGAGCGACCGTCGCGTGAGCTTGTAGTGCCCCTCGATCGGTTGGTAGCAGTCGGTCGCCGTGCCGAGGCCGATCACCTCGCGCGTCCACGACGCCCGCGCCAGCTCTTTGCGCAGGACCTCCACGACGTTCGTCTTGACCAGGATGATCGACGCGAACTCGTCGCCGGCGCCCAGCTCGAACTGCGAGTGATACCGCCGCGCGTAGCAGTAGTGGCAGCCGTGCGTACAGCCGCGGTACGGGTTGAGCGTCCACTCGAAATACCGCATGCCCTCTACGTGGTTCAGAGCGGATCGGCAGCGCACCTCTTGGTAGGTGGCGGCGTCAGCTCGACGCTCAGCCTCGGTGAGCGCGGCGATGCCGCCTTCCTTGACGAGGTCCGCGATCCGCCGGGTGGTGGGTGGCCCGAGATCGAAGAGGAGCGGCTCGTTGTCAGCGCGATTTGCCACGGTATTTTGTCGCGATTCGCTCTATGTTCGCCACGCGAGTATAGCGCACGTACAATCCGGGCGTGGAGGCGAGATTGCGGTTCGTGGCGCCGCCGGCCCGCTGCGAATACCTGCCGGACGAACTGGCCCGCATCGAGTACCTGCAGGTCGATCGAATGGCGGCGGGCGAGTATCTCGAGTGGCTCCGGAGCGGCTGGCGCCGCTTCGGACACGTCCTGTTCCGGCCGTCGTGTGCATCGTGCCGCCAGTGCCAGTCGCTGCGAGTGCCCGTCGCGTCGTTCGAGGCGCATCGCACGCAGCGCCGCATCGCGAAGGCGAACGCCGGTGTCGTGACGGTCGCCATCGGCGAGCCATCGCCGTCGCCGGACACGCGCGCGCTCTACGAGAAGTTCCACCGGTATCAGCAGGGTGCCAAAGGATGGCCGTCGCCGGATCCCGACGGTGTGGACGTGTTCGTCGTGAATCCGTTTCCTACCGAGGAGTGGCGCTACTCGATCGACGGCCGGCTGGTGGCGGTCGGATACGTGGACGCGGTGCCCGATGGCCTGTCGGCGATCTACTTCTTCTACGATCCCGACGAACGGCGTCGCTCGCTCGGCACGTTCAACGTGCTGTCGATCATCGATTCCGCGCGGCGCCGCGGACTGCGGTGGGTGTATCTGGGCTACTACGTGCGCGGCTGTCGTTCGCTGGAATACAAAGCCCTGTTCCGCCCGAACGAAGTGTTGCGTGCCGATGGCAGCTGGGCGCCCTTCATGCCGTCGTAGGAGCCGCCTTCAGCGGCCCCTACGAGCGTGCGCGCCAGTATTCGAGGAGATCGTCCAGCGTCTGCTCGAACGGAATCAGCGGCTGCCACCCGGTGTCGTGCCGCAAGCGCGTGATATCGCCGACGAGCGCGGCGGTGTCGTTGGGGCGGAGCAGGGAGGGGTCGGTCTCGATCGTGACCTTCACGTGCGCACGCGCGACCAGCGCCTCGAGCACATCGCCAATCGAGCGGCCTAGGCCGGACGCCACGTTGTAGATCGCGCCGCTCACGCCGCGCTCCATCAGCGCCACATAGGCCCGCACCACGTCGCGCACGTCGGAGAGATCGCGCCGCGGCGCGAGGTTGCCGGCGCGAATCACTGGCGGCTGGGTGCCGTGCTCGATCAGCGCGATCTGCCGCGCGAAGCTCGGCGCGGCGAACGCAGGCGCCTGACGCGGCCCGGTGTGGTTGAACGCGCGCACCACGATCACGTCGAGGCCGTCTTCGACCGGCGCGCGCAGCGTGCGTATCTCCTGCGCCAGCTTACTCAGCGCGTACGGGCTGCCGGGTGCAATCGCGCCGTCTTCTGCGATGGGCTCGTTCGACGGCGCATAGACGGTGGCCGACGCCGTGACCAGCACTCGCGCGCGCACACTGGCGCGGCGCAGCGCATCGAACAGGTAGTGCGTCGACAGGACGTTGCCCGCGAGCGTCGGTTCCGTCGCGTCCCACGATCCGCCCACGTGCGGGACGCCGGCCAGGTGATAGATGGACGCCGGCTTCAGCGCGGCCACGGCGCGCCGGACGTGTTCGCGATCGAGGAGATCGATCTGCTGCCACTGTGCCAACGGCGCGAGATCGACTGATGGCGCCTCTCGCGACCAACACACGAGATCAGGCGTCGAGGCGAGCTGCTCGACGAGGTGGCTGCCGGCGAATCCGGCGGCGCCGGTGACGAGGACGGGGCCAGCCATGACCCCGCTCTATCGGCGCGCGCCGTACTGCGTCTGGATGTAGGCCTTGTACGCCGCGTCCTGTTCCTTGATCGGCCGCCACCACCATGCGTTGTCGCGGTACCACTCCACGGTCTCCTGCAGGCCTTGCTCGAACGGCACTTGCGGCGCCCACCCGGCCGCGCGCAGCTTGGCCGTGTCGAGACAGTAGCGGCGGTCGTGTCCGGGCCGGTCGGCGACCGGCTTGATGAGCGTGCGCGGCTTACCCAGTCCGTCGAGGATGCGGTGCGTGAGGTCGACGTTCATGATGTCGTTGCCGCCGCCCACGTTGTAGACCTCGCCGTTGACGCCTCGCTCGATCAGCAGGTCCACCGCGCGGCAGTGGTCGTCCACGTGCAGCCAGTCGCGTACGTTGCGCCCGTCGCCGTAGAGCGGTACCTGAATGTCGTCGATGGCGTTGGTGGCGAACAGCGGAATGACCTTCTCGGGAAACTGGTACGGCCCGTAGTTGTTCGACGCGCGCGTGATGACGATCGGCAGGGTGTAGGTAGCCCAGTAGCTGTAGGCCAACCGATCGGCACCGGCCTTACTCGCCGCGTAGGGATTGCGCGGCTTGAGCTCGTCGGTCTCGACGCTGGCGCCGGTCGGCACCGACCCGTAGACCTCGTCGGTAGAGATCTGGATGAAGCGCTCGAGCCCCTTGGCGCGGCGCGCGGCTTCGAGCAACACCCAAGTGCCCTCGACGTCGGTCCGGATGAAGTCGCCGGCGTGCAGCAGCGAGCGGTCCACGTGCGTCTCGGCGGCGAAGTGCACCACGACGGCCGACCGCTCGACGAGCGGGCCCGCGACCGCGGCGTCGGCGATGTCGCCGTGGACGAACTCGTGCCGCGGGTCCTGCATCACGTCGTGCAAATTCTCGCGCCGCCCTGCGTACGTCAGCTTGTCGAGCGTCGTGACGCGCCAGTCGGGATGGGCGCGCAGCGCGTAGCGCACGAAATTACTGCCGATGAAGCCGGCGCCGCCGGTGACGAGTACTTCCCGCACGTTACCTCACTGTAGTCGTTCCGCCGAACGCCCCGAAGAAGTTCGAGATGCTGCCCAGCCCGGCGAGCACCAGGGAGATATTGATGCGGCGGTCGGACGGCAGCCCGAACGACGTCAGCGACGTGTTCGGGGCGTAATTATATTTCTGGAATTCGACCTGCACACCGCAGCACTGCGCCATGTAGGCCATGTTGATCGCCTGGCTTACGACGTAGCCGCGGGCGATGTCCCAGCTCAGGGCGTAGTTGGTGGTCATCCGGTTCTCGCGCATGCGCAGTGCGGTCGAACCGGTGAGAAAGGTGCTCGGCTGTGTCGCCGGCGTCAGGCGACTGCGGCTGAACGTGACGTTGCCGGATGCCTTCGGGCTGTTGATCGACGTGCCGGCGGACAGGCTCTGCATGCCGTTGCCGTTGACGTCGTACTCCACGCGGCCGTTGGTGTCGAACGTGTTCGTTGGCGAGAACCGGGTGGTGACGGCGATGGGCGACAGCGGCACCGCTCTCGGATGGCCCGACACGTAGTTCGTATCGTACAAGCTTGCCTGCGGGTCCGTGTAGTACGACTGCTGCACCCCGATCGTCATGAACTCCCGTGTCTGCCCCCGCTGATTCTCCATGGGCCGGCTGCGATAGAACAGGCGGTTCGTCACCCCATACGTGAAGCGCGCCGCGCCACCCACGATCCGGTCGGCGGCGTCGTTCGTGTTCGGGACGAGATTCTGATTGGCGAACTCCGTGTTGTAGTCCACCGAGAACGCCGGCTCGATCACGTGCTTCATGCGCTCCGTGTGCGTGCTCTCGGGCGTGTCCCAGATCTTCGTCAGGACCGGTCCGATCAGCTCGGTCCGGATCGACAAGAATTGCCGCAGCAGGTTGGTCGATGTCAGCACGCCCTGTTCGTTCAGACTGCGCGAATAGAAGGTGGAGTGATACTCCGCGCTCGTGTTGGCGGACAGAAACGTGAGTTTCGACAACGGAATACGAATCGACGGGATTGCGTCCCACTTGCCGAGCGACAGATCGCTCGTCACTTTGTTGTTCACGATCTGCTGATTCGGAATGTAGGAGTACTCGGTGTTGGCCGACGCGTAGATCGGCGTGCCGAAGAGCATCTGCGGCGCGATGCTGGCGCTGAGCCGCGGCGTGCTGCCGTAGACGTTCGACACCGTCTCGCTGGTCAGGTACTCGTTACGCGTGTACTGAGCGCTCATCGACGTGCGGCCGAAGGTGCCGCTCAGGCTGCCGTCGATCACCTTGGTGCTGCGCGTCGCCTGGTAGATGTTCTGCTGATAGAGCCGCTGCGTGATGCTGTCGGTGAAGTAGTCGACCCGGGCGCGGGCGCGCAGCTGCTGCGTGATGCGGTGGTTGATGGCGGCCTGCACGTCGATGCTGTCGTTGGCCGGAAGAAACACGCTGGTGCCGCCGGACGAATACGTCGCGTCTTTGCGCGCGAACCGATACACCTTGATGTTGCCGGACGACAACGAATCGGCGACGTAACGGTACTCGGCGCCTTCGCCTTGCCCCGACCGCGTGAACCAGTCGTGCATGAGCGTCAGGTCCTTGCTGCGGTCGATCGCCCAGAAGAAACCGTTGCTGATCGCCTGACCGCGATAGGTCGAAGTCCCGTAGGTCGGTAGCAGAAACCCGGTGGCTCGCTGGTTCTCCTGGAGCGGGTAATACATCACCGGCAGGTAGAACATGGGGACGCCTTTCACGCGCAGCACCGTGCCCCTGGCGAAGGCGTAGTCGCCAAGCGTGATGTCGACGCTGCCGCTCGTCAGCTCCCAGCGCGGCTCCGGCTGCACGCAGGTCGTGAAGGCGCCTTTCGTGATGCGGTACTTCCGGTCGGGCAGCTTCTCGATCGTCTCGCCGTAGAAGTAGACGTCGGGATCCTGCCCCGCGAACTGCCGCGGGTTGGCGAACTTGCCCATCGACATGATGCCCGACGCATCGTGGAACACGCCGGTGCCCTTGCCGAGATCGAACTCGACCTGGTCGGCCGCAATGCGGCCGTTGGCGTCGGAGAACACCACGTTCCCGTTCGCCTTGAGCTGGTTGGTGTCGAAGTCGATGTCGACCTGATCGGCGAAGAATTTCTCTGGAGAGTTCGGCTTCTGCAGCTCCACGTTGCCCACGAAGTGGATGACGCTCCCTTCCACCACTTGCCGGTCGGCGCGGCCCCCCAGAAGCTTCGCCAGGTTGGCGTTCGGATCGACCGGCTGCGCGTCTGGAGCAGGTTCCTGCAGTCCGTCCGTCGGGGGCGCAGGCGGCTGCTGCGATGCTGGCAGCTGCGACAGCGGCGTCTGCACCTGCTGGCCGTTGACAGGGCGCCCCCACGCCAGGAAACAGGCGAGGCCGCAAACCGCGATCCTGCGCGTCATCCGACGTGAGGCGGCGTGGCCGCGACGACGCGGGAGATCAGGCGTTCCCGCAACGGACCCACCAGGAAGATCGATCCGGCGACGCAGACGAGATCGGAAGATGCGAGTCCTCGCTCCACGGCGTGCAGCGGATCGTCGTCCACCTCGATGCGCAGGCGGGTGAGGCCGAGTCGTTCGGCGACCGTGCGCACCCGCCCGGCGAGTTCGTCGGCTGGCAGCGCCCGCGGCGTGGGAGCCGATGTGGCGATGACATGCGACGTCAGCGGCAGCAGCGGCGACAGAATGTCGTGCACGTCCTTGTCCCGCATGATGCCGACCACGAGCGGTAATCCTTGCGGATGCCAGCGGCGCAGATGCGCGGCGAGCGCGACGGCGCCCTCGGCGTTGTGCGCCGAGTCGAGCAGCACGCGATGGCTTCCGCCGGCCGGGAGGTATTCGAGCCTGGCGGGCCACTGCGCCGCCGACAAGCCGTGCTCGATGTGCGCCGCCTTTACTGGTACGCCGGCCTGGGCCGCAGCTTCGAGGAGGCGGGTCGCGACGACGGCGTTCCCGATCTGATGGTCTCCGCGCAGCGCCAGCGTGAGCGGTCCGTAGCTCCCTTGCGGGGTGTCGATGGTGACGCGCGCCGCGCCGTCAACGGAGTCCCCGGTCACGCGCGTGTCGCTCGCCGATTCGATCAACGTGGCACCGCGCTCGGTGGCGGCGCGGCGGACGACGTCGAGCGCGCTCGGCGGGAGCGCACCGGCCACCACCGTCATGCCGGGCTTTATGATGCCGGCCTTCTCGAAGGCGATCTCCCCCAGCGTCGAACCCAGGTGCTGCTGGTGATCGAATCCGATGGTCGTGATGGCGCCGGCCACGGGGGTAATGACGTTGGTGGCGTCGAACCGGCCTCCGAGCCCCACCTCGATGACCGCCACCTCGATGCTGGCCCTGCGGAAGAGCTCGAAGGCGATGGCCGTCGTGGCCTCGAAGAACGTCGGCAGCGCGCGAAGCGTGCCGGACGCCACCAGACGATCGGCCAAGTCGAGCACTTCGTGCGCCACCGCATTGAAAGAGGCGGTATCCACTGCGCTCGTGCCGATGACGAACCGTTCCGTGATGTCGGCCAGATGTGGCGAGGTATAGCGCGCCGTGCGGAGCCCCGCCGCGAGGAGCGAGGCATGCGTCATCGCCGTGACGGACCCTTTGCCGTTGGTGCCGGCCACGTGCAGGGTCGTGAAGCTCCGCTCGGGATGGCCGAGCGCCTCGCAGAGGCGCGAGATGTTCTCCAGCCCCAGCTTGATGCCGAAGGTTTCGAGCGAGGAGAGCCGGTCGAGCAAGGAATGGTCAGCGCGTGGGTGCCGCCACGGCGACGCCGGTCTGCTCCGGCACCGTCGTCGGCACCAGCTCTGCTCCCATGAAGCGCAGCGCACGCGCCACGACCGCCTTCATGTCGCGGCGGTCCACGACCAGATCGAGCATGCCGTGCTCGACCAGGAACTCGCTGCGCTGAAAGCCGTCCGGCAGCTTCTGCCGGATGGTCTGTTCGATGACACGGGGGCCGGCAAAGCCGATGAGCGCCTTGGGCTCGGCGATGTTCATATCGCCCAGCATCGCGAAGCTGGCGGTCACGCCACCCGTCGTGGGATCGGTGAGGATGGAAATGTAGGGCAGTCGCGCGCGATCGAGCCGCGCCAGCGCCGCCG
>Ga0105238_10001763_pt1 | contig 21704 bp, 14 predicted proteins | sample KBSC34metaG_FD_81526 | JGI IMG/M metagenome (GOLD analysis project Ga0105238, IMG submission 81526) | Corn rhizosphere microbial communities from Kellogg Biological Station, Michigan, USA - KBS C3-4 metaG | ecosystem: Host-associated > Plants > Roots > Rhizosphere > Soil | place: Michigan, USA...
CACTTCTTCAACCCTTCCAACTTCGGCATCACGGTGACGCTACTCGCCTTCTCGTGGGTCAGCGTCGCGCCGCCTTATCAGTTCACAGAGAACATGACGGGTGTCGGCGACTGGATTTTGCCTGGAGTGATCGTGTGCACAGGGACGTTCCTGAACGCGCGCTTCACGCACCGGCTGCCGCTGATTGCTGCATGGCTCAGCGGCTTTGTCGCACAAGCTTTTTTGAGGAGCCTGTTATTTGACACGCCTTTTGGCGCGGGTTTGATACCGATGACGGGTGTCGCTTTTATCCTCTACACGTTCTACATGGTGACTGACCCGGCTACAACGCCGAGCGGGCGTCGCGATCAGATCGGGTTCGGTCTCAGTGTGGCCGCGGTCTACGGTCTGCTGATGGTGATGCATGTAGTCTTCGGACTCTTCTTTGCACTGACAATCGTCTGCGGGGTTCGAGGACTTTGCGCGTTTGCCGTGCGGTGGATCCGTGGCCGTGCCCATAAAGAGATGGAAGCTGTCGCCGTCACGGCTCCTGCTCTTGTGAGGGAGGCGTGAGATGACACACGCAATTGCCATCGTCGGCATGGCGTGTCGCTACCCGGATGCGCGTTCGCCTGGGGAGCTTTGGGAAAATGCGCTCGCACAACGCCGCGCTTTCAGACGCATCCCGGCTGAGCGACTCAATCTCAACGACTATCTGTCGTCCGATCGCCAAAGCCCCGATCAAACATATTCGACGGAAGGCGCCTTCATCGAAGGTTACGAGTTTGATCGCGCGCGCTTTCGCGTGCCGGGCGCAACGTATCGCGCTGCGGATCCGGCACACTGGCTGACGCTCGATGTCGCTGCTGCGGCACTCGAGGACGCTGGGTTTCCGGAAGGTGACGGATTGCCGCGTGAGGCGACCGGCGTGTTTGTCGGCAACACGCTCACTGGCGAGTTCTCGCGTGCGAATACGATGCGACTGCGCTGGCCGTACGTGCGGCGTGTCGTACGGAAGATACTTGAAGATGAGGCGTGCGCGCCCGAGCGCCAGCGTGAACTCCTCGCGCAGATGGAGGCGCTTTACAAAAAACCTTTTCCGCCGGTCAGTGCGGAGACGTTGGCCGGTGGTCTTTCCAACACCATCGCCGGACGCGTCTGTAATCACTTCGATCTCAAGGGCGGTGGTTACACAGTCGATGGAGCATGTGCCTCCTCGCTTCTGGCGGTCATAAACGCTTGCACGTCGCTCGTGATCGGTGATCTCGAGGTGGCCATCGCCGGCGGTGTTGACTTGAGCACCGATCCATTCGAGCTCGTAGGATTTGCTAAGACCGGCGCGCTCGCCGCAGAGATGATGCGCGTCTATGACACGCGCTCGGCGGGCTTCTGGCCCGGCGAGGGTTGTGGCGTCGTCGTCCTCATGCGTCATGAGGATGCTCTTCGGAGAGGGCTAAGAGTTTACGCCGTGATACGTGGTTGGGGTGTGTCGTCGGATGGCAGCGGTGGCATCACTCGTCCGGAAGTCGAGGGCCAGCTCATCGCATTGCGACGTGCTTACGCGCGCGCGGGATACGGCCCTGACACAGTCGCATACTTCGAAGGACACGGAACGGGCACAGCGGTGGGTGACGCGACTGAGCTGCAAACGCTCGCGCGCGCGCGCGGTGAGGCGAATGGAACCCCAGCCGTTGTTAGTTCAGTCAAAGCCATCATTGGTCACACAAAGGCGGCGGCAGGCGTCGCAGGGTTAATCAAAGCGACGATGGCGCTCGGCGCGCAGATCCTGCCGCCGACGGTTGGTTGTGATGACCCTCACGAAGAGCTGAAGCGAGATGGATCTGCGCTACGCGCTCTCAAACAAGGTGAGTTGTTCTCCGGCAGCACGAACCTGCGCGCAGGAGTCAGCGCGATGGGTTTCGGCGGCATCAACACGCACGTCACGCTGGAAGCGCCACACGATGATCGTCGCCAGTCTCTGACTTCAAAAGAGCGGGCATTACTCACGTCTGCACAGGATGCTGAACTGTTTCTCTTCAGCGCTCGGGATGTCGATCAACTTGAAAATCAAATCGAGCGCGTGCTCGCGTTCGCCGAACGCCTTTCCCATAGCGAGTTGACGGATCTCGCTGTGCGGCTGTCAGAGACGCTTCGTCCTCTTCCTGTTCGGGCGGCGGTAGTGGCGTCAAGTGCGGCAGAACTGTCGAGTAGACTTGAAGCACTTAAGTCGCACGTGCGCAGTGGCGCGGATCGGTTGATCGATTCACACGGCGGCATCTTTTTCGGGAGTGCTCAATCGTCGGCACGCATCGGCTTTCTCTTCCCCGGCCAGGGTTCGCCTTCATATAAGGACGGTGGCGCCTGGCGGCGGCGCTTCAATTTCCTCGAAGACCTTTACGCCTACACGAATCAGAATTGGCGCGGCGACGGCGTTTCGACTGACGTGGCCCAACCAGCAATCATTGCATCGTCGGTCGCGGCCCTGCGTGTTCTCTCGAGGATTGGAATCACAGGGGCTGTCGGTGTGGGCCACAGCCTCGGCGAGTTAACGGCGCTCCATTGGGCCGGATCTCTCGATCAGCCGTCGCTGCTCCGCATCGCGCGTGCGCGTGGACGCGCGATGGCGGAAGTCGATGGTCCAACAGGTGCGATGTTGAGTGTGGGCTCAGACCGACAGGCGGTCGAAGAGGTTCTGAATGGTGAACGCGTTGTCATAGCAGGGTTGAATTCGCCTACGCAGACTGTCCTTTCGGGCGAGGCGCTTGAAATCAGCAAGGTAGCGCGGCGCGCCGAGGCGCACGGACTGCGCACTACGTTGTTACGCGTCTCTCACGCATTCCATTCCCCGCTCGTCGCGCCCGCGGGAAATCATTTGTATGCACACCTGGAGCGGGAAGAGTTTGGGCCGCTAAAGCGCCAGGTCTTTTCAACCGTAACGGGCAAACATCTCAACGGGGATACCGACGTGCGCGTGCTGCTCCGCGACCAGGTAACCTCTCCAGTCCGCTTTATGGACGCGGTCAATGAAGCCGCTGTCGCTGGCGTTGATCTATGGATCGAGGTTGGCCCCGGTCAGACTCTCTGCGGTCTGATCAGTCAGTTTCGTAATGAACCCGCCGTGGCGCTCGACGCCGGCGGGACTTCGCTTCGTGGCCTGCTGAATACCGTTGGCGCATGCTTCTCACTTGGCGGACGCGTCGCTCATGACGAGTTGTTCGCTGATCGCTTCGCGCGCCCGTTCGACCTCGACTGGCGCCCGCGCTTCTTTGCCAATCCGTGCGAACTAGCTCCGGTTGACGACTTTTCGGTCGACACTTCGACAGAACAAGTACATGCGCCGGACGAGGTCCCAATCGGATCAGAAACTGGCGCCGCGCTGGAAGTCGTAAGACGACTTGTAGCAGAGCGGCTGGAACTTCCGATTGACACGATCGAGAACGAAAGCAGGCTGCTCGACGACCTGCACTTGAACTCGATCAGCGTGGCCCAATTCGTGGCCGAAGCGGCACGCCATCTTAAAATTCCACCTCCAACAGCCCCGACTAACTACGCAAACGCAACCGTCTCTGAAATCGCCAACGCACTCGAGGCGGCCGCGCGCGCGGGGAGCGCGGACGACGACTCTGACGCTGACGCACACCAAACCGGCGTTGACGAGTGGGTCAGAGAGTTTTCCGTCGAATTCGTCGAACGCGCTTTGCCTCGGCGAGAGGGTCTGCAAGACGCAGGAGACTGGCGCATACTAGCGACGCCCGATCATCCACTCAAAGTCGCTGTCGAAAGATCTTTCGCGCACGCGGGCGCAGGCCGAGGAGTTGTCGTTCTCCTGCCGCCCGACCCGGACGAAACTCACGTCGGCCTCCTGCTGGACGGCGCGCGCGAGGCGATGAAAGGTGGTGATGATTTCAGCTTCGTGCTGGTGGGCGGTGCGGCGAGTTTCGCACGCACGCTGCACCTTGAAGCGAAGAGTCTCAACACGTGCGTGGTCCAGGTACCTCCGGAACATCCGGACGCAGCGGCGTGGGTGCTCGCAGAGGCGCTCGCCACACGCGGCTACGCAGAAGCGCGCTACAGTTCGGACGGCACACGATCTGAACCGGTTCTGCGCCCGCTCGAGTTTGAAGCGGATGAATGTGAACTCCCGCTCACGAAGAACGACGTGTTAGTGGTCACCGGCGGCGCGCGCGGGATCACGGCGGAGTGCGCGCTTCGACTTGCGAGCGAGTCCGGCGCACGTCTCGCCATCTTCGGTCTTTCTCAGCCAGCAGCCAACGACGAGATCATCACAAACCTTGAAAGAATGAAGGCGGCCGGCGTTGACTTCCGTTACTACAGTGTTGACGTGACAAACGCCGCCGCGACGCGCGACGCGCTCCATAACGTGGAGAAGGATCTTGGACAAATCACAGCCATCCTGCATGGCGCGGCGCGAAACGTTCCGTGTCTGATTGAGAATCTCACTTCGAAAACAATTTCTGAGACGTTAGCTCCCAAGATTCGAGGCGTACAGAATCTACTCGCAGCGATCGATCCCGATCGTCTGCGTCTCTTTATCACCTTCTCCTCCATCATCGCGCGGACGGGACTGCCGGGCGAAGGGCACTACGGTCTCGCTAACGAATGGCTCACACGTTTGACCGAGCAATGGAGGATTATGCATCCCCACTGCCGTTGCCTCGCGATCGAATGGTCCGTCTGGTCGGGCGTCGGCATGGGCGCGCGGCTCGGCACTGTAGATGAGTTGTCGCGTAGGGGCATTACCCCGATTCCGGTCGAGAAGGGCCTGGACTCATTGCGCAAACTTCTTTGCTATCAGTCCGAGAACGCCGCTGCGGTGGTCATGGGCCGTTTACGCGATATGCCAACGCTCAAAGTCGAGCGGCCCGAGCTTCCTTTCTTTCGCTTCCTTGAAAAACCGCGCATCTACTATCCAAAGATCGAGCTCGTCGTCGACGCAGAATTATCCACAGCGACCGATCCTTATCTCGACGATCATGTCTTCCGCGGCGAACGACTGCTGCCAGCAGTGATGGGTATGGAGGCGATGGCCCAGGCCTTCATGGCGCTCACGGAAACGAACGAGCCGCCGGCATTCGAGCAGGTAAAGTTTGAGCGGCCCGTCGTCATTAGTGAGGGAGCAAGCCTTACGATTCGTGTCGCCGCGCTCGTGCGTGCCGCAGGGAGTGTGGAGGTTGTTCTGCGCAGCTCCGAGACGGGTTTTCAGGTCGATCATTTCCGTGCGGTGTGTCGTGTGGCGAGCGCTACCTTGGACCAGGCTGCACGGACCGTTGGCTCGAGAGCGATCGGACTCGACCCCCATCATGACCTCTACGGCAAAGTGCTATTTCACACCGGGCGCTTTCAACGTCTGCGTGAGTATAGAACGCTTAAGGCCACAGAGTGCGCGGCCGAGATCATGCCTGACGGCACGACGACCTGGTTCGGTCGTTACTTACCGGGCGGCCTGGTGCTCGGAGATCCGGGCGCCCGTGACGCCGCCATCCACGCCGTCCAAGCTTGCGTACCGCAGATCACGCTCCTGCCGGTCGGCGTCGAGAGAATAACCGGCAGCCTTAACGGCGACACCAGCGGGCTACTCGTTCACGCACACGAACGTGCACGCTTAGAAAACGGCTTCGTGTACGACGTGGAGCTGACGGACACCGAAGGTCATGTGCGAGAACGCTGGGAGCGACTACACCTGCGTACGATCAACGGAACTGACTTCAAAGGTCCGTGGCCGGAAGGATTACTGACGCCATACGTCGAACGATGTCTGCTGGCGTTGGTTCCTGAAGCAAACGTTTCGATCACGTTCGAGCGCAACGGAACCTTGGATCGTCGTGATCGCAGCACACGCGCCATTGAGAATGTTCTCGGCGCGGGCTGTGTAATCAGACGCGCAGACGGGAAACCTACGAGTTGCGACGGACGCAACGTGTCTGCTTCGCACTGCGGCGATCTCACGATGGCTATCGCCGGACATGCCCCAGTCGGCTGCGATCTCGAACTCATCACGATGCGACTATCCGAAACGTGGTCCGACATGCTCGGCGCTGACCGATTCAAACTTGCCGGGCTCATCAGCCATGAAACACAAGAGACACTGGACATCGCAGCGACGCGCGTCTGGACGTCAGTCGAGTGTCTGAAGAAAGCCGGCGCCGGAACGACTGCGCCTCTCATCTTCGTGAGCGCGGCGCCTAATGGTTGGGTCTTGCTCGCGTCGGGTGAGTTGAAAATCGCGTCGGGTGTGATCAGGAGAGAAAGTGGCCAGGAAGATCTGGCAGTAACGTTGTTAACGGGAGGCGGAGATGCGCGCGTATGAATACCGGCACGTCGTCGGATTTGAAGAGACGAACTTGATCGGAAATGTCTACTACGCGAACCACGTGCGCTGGCAGGGACGCTGTCGCGAGATGTTCCTGCGTGACCGAGCCCCCGAGGTGATCGAAGCGCTCAAGCACGGTCTCGTGCTCGTCACTACGCGCGTGTCGTGTGAGTTCATGGCGGAGCTCTTCGCGTTTGACGAGATCGCTTTACGCATGCGTCTCGGTGAGTTGGCGCAGAACCGCATCACGATGAACTTCGAATACTGGCGCGGCGAAGAGCTGGTTGCGCGCGGCGAGCAACAGGTCGCCTGCATGCAGCGCGAGGGCAAGCAGGTGGTCCCTGTTCCCGTGCCCATTCAGTTGCGAGAAGCGTTGAGGGAATATGCAAGAGATTGAAGCCACAAGAAGCGAATACCGTGAAAACACTATTGCGTCACACCGCCGCGCGGTCGAGCGCGTGATCACGTCTGCGCGTGAGCGCCTGTGTGAGCCCATCTCATTGCGAGACATGTCGCGCGTCGCGTATCTCAGCGAGTTTCACTTCAATCGCGTCTTTCATCAGATCACGGGTCTGCCACCCGCCAAGTTCATCTCGGCAATGCGGCTGGATGAAGCGAAGCGGCTGCTCCTGAATACTGACCGCAGCATTACCGACATCTCCTTCGAAGTGGGCTACAACAGTCTCAGCACTTTCACGAGACGTTTCACGCAACGCGTTGGACTTGGGCCACGTGAATTTCGATATCTTGCTGAACGGATCACGCCGACGTCGGTGGAGTCGCTTTGCGCGCACTACGCTGAGCTGACCGGGCGTGCGACGCTCCATTCAGTGGAAGGTTTCGTCGACTTGGCTAAAGCTGATGAGCGACCGATCTTTGTCGGGCTCTTCCACGCTCATATACCGCAGAGCCGCCCTGTCGGTGGCGCTCTCCTTACGTCGCCCGGCGCGTTCTGTATTGGGCCCGTGCCCGACGGTATTTATCATCTACTCGCCGCAGCCCTGCCACGCCTTACGGATACGCTTGGCTACTTGTTACCCGACAGCGCGAATCTTTTAGTGGGAGCGGGTAATGGACCAGTCATCGTGCGACAGGGCCGGGCCAGTGGTCTATTCAATATCTCTCTACGCCCGATGGCCTTGACCGACCCGCCACTCCTGGTCTCTCTCCCCTTCCTGCTCGCTGACACATTGAGATGACACGAACGGGTGGCCACAGAGGGCCAACCCTACAGTTGTAGTCCACCGCGTTAAGTGCAACTTGAATCAACTGTAGGGGTGGCCCTCTGTGGCCACCCCTGCGTTATCTAACCACTTTCCAGAGCTTGAGCAGGCTGGGGATGAGCAGCAACGTACTGACCGCGCAGGTCAAAAGGCACAGGCAGATCATGACGCCGAGCTGCACGTTGGGAGCAATTTCAGACAACATCAACACCGAAAACCCCGCCGTGATCGAAGCGGCGCTGACGCACACGGCCGGGCCGGTGAGCTCGAGCGTGCTTCGCAAAGCTTCGCCCGCAGGCATACCTTGACGAAGCCTTTGCCGGTAGGCCGTCGTCAAATGAATCGCAAAATCCAACCCGATGCCGAGCGCGATACCCGCGAACATCGAGTTGGCGATTCCCAGCGGCGTGCCTGCGAGCGCGAGCGCGGCGAGCACCAATAGCAGACTGAATGCGACCGGCAGGATAGCAATAAGCCCCATCCGAACGGAGCCAAGCAGTATCGTGATGAGAATCAGATCGGTCACAAGCGCCAACGCAATCGACGACACCTGACCCTGGACCAGCAATCGCACCGTCAGGTAGCTAATCCACCCATCGCCGAACGGCACGATCTTGTGTCCCAACCCCTGGGCTGATGTTTCGCGTTCGGCGGCTCGCAGCACATTGTCGATGCGGCTGTAGTCAGCATCGCGGATGAAGATCGTCATGCGTGCCCAGCGATGATCATCGTCAACTCGCTCGCGGAGCGGAGCCTGCGTCGCATGCGAGAGCGCCTTTAATGCAGCATCAGCATCCTGCTGCCTGAGAGGAAAGCGTCCAGTCTGCAGCGCTGCCCGGTAAGCGTTGTAGCTTAAGCCGTCGACGATTGACGAGTTGGCTCTCACCACGTCGTTGAAGAGACAGTTGACAGCACCGACATGCGGAACCCTGGCGAGAACCCATTCCAGCGAGCCGAGCGACTCGAGTCCTGCCTTGCTGTTGAACCATCCTCCGTGTGTTGCATCCACCATCAATTCGAGCGCGGTCGTTCCCGCCATCTTTTCGTTGAAGAACCGGTCGCCTCGCACGATGTCGCTCTGAGTTGGCAGGTTTCGGATCCAACTATCGTCGACGCGGAGGCGCGTGAGCACGAGACCGGCGCACACCGCGACGAGGAGAGCGCAGACAGCCACGCGTCGTGGACTCGCTCCGCCAGTCAGGAAACGCAGCGCCGACGTTGCAGGACGTCCGCCGAGAGTTGGCTCCCCTTTCCAACGGACGTTCGGTTTCATGAGCGCGAGCATTGCCGGTACGAGTGTGAACGTGAACAACGTCGAGAAGACGATCGCGGCAGAGCCGAACAGACCGAAGACGCGCAGCGGATTCAGACTTACAGCCGCCATCGAAAGCAGTCCGACGACGGTTGAGACGGCCGTCGTCGCGACGGGACGAGCGGCACTACTGAATGCCGCCATGATCGTTTCCTCGGTCGTTGAATGCTCAGCGCGTTCGGCTTCGTTGAAGTAATGCCCGAGCGCGTACACGTCATCAGACACGCCGACGCAGATGAGGACCACGGGCAGCACCAACGTAGTGACGAACACTGGTTGACCGGTCAGGCCCATCAGACCCGACATCCACACAAGACTCACTCCAATTTCCATGAGCGACAAAAGCGCCGGCACGGGATGGCGAAACGACAAAAACAACATCACGCCAAGGACAGCGATGACAGCCGGGATCAAGCGGGCGAGATCGCGGGCTGTCGCCTGGCCAAGGACGGCTTGCGCGAGGGCCGACCCACTCAGATAGACGAAATCTTTGCCTGATGACTCACTCGCGATCAACGAGCGCGTCTCTTCAAGCAAGCGGTACCGGTCGGCTCCCGGCTGCACCTTCGCGATGATGGCCGCTCCCTTCGCGTCGCGCGAGACCAGCAGGCCGGTGTCATAAGCTCGCCTGCCCACGTCGCGGCGCAGTTGTTGAATGGTCTCCGTGTTTAATTGATCTTCCGGCCGGTACAGCGGGCTTGTGTCGACCTTGCCGTCAACGAGAGAGATGCGCGGCACGGTGGAGAGGCTGACGACGGAGTCCGGCACGACTCCCTCAAGTCGCGAGAGCCCATCACTCAAGCGAGCGATGCGTTGCAGTGTTTCGGGCGTGTAAATGCTTTTCTCATTGCCGACTCCGATCAAAATAAGGTCGCGCAATTCGAAACGCGACGCCGCCTGATCGCCTTCGGCAAACTGCGGCAGTCCGGAAGGAATTAAGGAGCGACCGTCAAGTCGCAATTGGATTCGTGGGATGAAGACAAGCGCGCAAACAGTGACAGCGCCGGCGAGCGTAACGACGAGGCGCGGGTGTCTGACGGAAAATCTCAGCAGGTGCGTGATCAGAAACACAGAGCGACCTACGTCTGGATGGATTCGGCGCCTTGGCTCGGCGCCGCTCAGGCAAGGCTACTGTGTAACACGGCATTTTTCTTGTTCAATCTTGCTAAAGTCGCGAGTCTTGAAATCTTCAAGGGGCTTTGGACGAAAAGTCTTCTCTGCGTATCTCTGTGATCTCTGCGTTAAATATTTCTCGCGACCACAGTTACGCAGAGATCACAGAGATACGCAGAGATCGCAGAGAAGAATCAGTTAGTTGTAAAAACCACTTTTCGTGTAAACCCTCTTCAAGGTAATTACGCAGCGCAGCGGACATTAGACCGCAACATGTAATTCTTTATTTCCTTTCTGATGCGAAACACCCGCAGCCGCAACGCATTTGGTCCAATCCCAATTCGTTCGGCCAGGGCGCGTCGATGACTGATCTTATTGGGTCCAGTTCCGGTGTAATACCCCAGAATGAGTTCACGATCGGAGCTGGGGATTGTGGCGAGGGCTTCGTCCAGTTGTTTGAGGCGGTCCTCCAGATCGTGATCGTCCGTTTGGGTCGGTGGCGAGAATTCAGAACGCAAGCGAGCGGCGGCGGTGATTGCCTGCTGATGTTCGAGATAAATTTTCTTGGCGACGCCGAAGAAATATCGAGCAGGGTCGCCTGTGAAACTGGTGCTGAGACCGTCGAGCTTTCGCGCTACACGCTCGATCGTTACGTCGGCGAGATCCTCGGCAAAAATACATCGCCTCGCCCTAAACATCGTTATCAACCGGTGGCGGATCGACTCGTATTTTTGGCCGGCGGCTTCCGGATCAGGACCCAGCCAGCACAGGAACTGTTCGAAGGCCTCCACGTTAAGCCGATTGCTGGAGACAACATTCTGGCGCTGCGATGGCTGTGGACGGTTCAGCCGGGGCCGCCGGTAACGCGTAGTACGAAGGTGAACCTTCGGACGGCTTAAGGAAAGTGAAGTGCTGTATTGTTTATTCATATAGTCTCCATTCTGTTTTTGCACACACGTGTCCCAATTCAGGCAGTCAGCCCTCTAGCGATATGACATTTAATTGCGGCTAATGATCTTTAGAGCAACATCGATATTGCGACCCAATCCGGGATCCCTGGTGAACTCTCGATTGTCATGTGCTCCGGCAGTGGCGGGCGTTGATGCGGACGAACCTAAGGCAGCCGCGACGTTCTTTAACTTCTCTTCCAAGCCCTCCCTTTTTTGCAATGCCTGCTCCTTTGCATATTGCGCAGCATCGGCCTTTTGACTCTGGCGGCCGATCTCTTCCTTGAGCGTGTGCTCGTTTTGTAGACCGGGGAGACGGCCGAAGTAGTAACCAATAATTGCGAAGATGATTGGTTCGAGCCGGACTACCATCTTGTCGTCAGCTAATGGTTTCAACCAGCCAGCCAGCGCGGCGCCGTACAGCAGTATGAAAATCAATGTGAGCACGACCATCACCCACCCTTTGAGAGCGTCTGCAATATTCATCATGTGCTGTGAAGCTTGACCGAGTTTCGTTGACACTGGCTTGAACCTTTATTGAGTGAGTCTTCAAATTACTTGCAAAATCGGCGGGCCGCGCTATATAAAAGGCACGTCTGTACGCGGCTGGTCGGGCGTGAGAACCACCTTTTTGAGGTGGGTTTCTACTGCACCGACGTCCTCTTCACTTGTAACGAACCAGATCGGGCCCAGAGCTATCATCGGATTTGCAGTCTGTCCGGTCTCCCTATCGCCCTTCCGATTTTTGAGATTTTCCCGACGATTCATGGATAGTTCCCCCACTTCCGAAATTACCGGCCTACTTATCGATTGGAGCAATGGCGACAAGAGCGCCCTCGAGAAGTTGCTGCCGCTCGTCGAACGAGAGCTACGTCGTCTCGCGCACAGCTACATGCGCCGCGAGAAGCCCGACCATACTCTGCAAACGACTGCTCTCGTGAATGAGGCTTACCTCAGGCTCATCGATCAATCAAAAACACGCTGGCAGAATCGGGCACACTTTTTTGGGATCTCGGCCCAAATAATGCGTCGCATTCTGCTGAACTATGCTCGCGATCAGCATCGTGAGAAGCGTGGTGGCAATGCGGTTCAGGTCTCGCTTTCGCAGGCGGCGATAGTGTCTGCCGAAAAGTCTTCAGAATTACTTGTGCTCGACATAGCGCTACAGCGTCTCGCTGAAGTCGATGAGCGAAAAAGTCGTGTAGTGGAATTGCGTTATTTCGGCGGTTTGAATGTTGAGGAAACTGCCGAGATTCTAAAGGTGTCCGAGATTACTGTGATGCGAGATTGGAAGTTTGCCAAGGCCTGGCTCGCACGAGAGATGGAAAATGTCGGATAAAGACCTGGCCCATGTCGAGGAAGTGTTTCACGCGGTGATCGATTTGCCTGTCGATCAGCGTGCGGCCTATCTCGAACAACTGGACGACCGGTCGCTCTGCGCTGAAGTCAAGTCGCTCATCTCCGCCCTCGAGAACAGCAATGGTCTGATGGATGAGCCGGCGTTTAATTTGGGTTTGGATGTTCTCTCGCACACGTCCGCGCCCTCAATGATAGGAAAGACTGCCGGTTCGTATCGCATCATTTCGCAACTGGGTAAGGGCGGAATGGGCGAAGTCTATCTTGCTGAAGACACGCGTTTGGGACGCAAAGTGGCTTTGAAGTTCCTTTCGAGAGAGTTAATCGGCGATGAGTGGGCCAAACGACAACTTATCAAAGAAGCACAGGCGGTAGCGATACTCGATCACCCAAACATCTGCCCCGTGTATGGGATCGAGGAGTTTCAGGAACTCACGTTCATAGTCATGCAGTACGTCGAAGGGCAAACGCTTTCCGAGCTGATTGCGAAGAAGTCGATGCCTGTCGATCGAATCGTTCCGCTGGCGCGACAGATCGTTGGCGCGCTTGCAGAAGCTCATGCTCACGGGATCATTCATCGCGACATCAAGCCGCGCAATATCATGGTGACACCGAGTGGTCAGTTAAAGGTTTTGGACTTCGGTCTCGCCAAGTCAGTACATCCCCGGAAACCAGTCGAATCGCTTGATGATAGCGTCAGCAACCTGACGGGTGGTCTTGTCCCCGGGACTGTCGCTTATATGTCGCCCGAACAGCTTCGCAGTGAAAAGCTCGACTTTCGCAGTGATATTTTCAGCGTGGGGACTGTTCTTTACGAGATCGCAAGTGGCACAAATCCATTTGCGCGAGAGAACTATGCTGAAACCATCTCCTCAATCCTTACCTATAACGCGCCGCCGTTGGCCCAATCAAATTCTCAAAAAGGCGTCGCGGCGATCATCCAACGCTGTCTCATAAAAGACCGCGAAGAAAGATATCAATCGGCGAGCGAACTGCTTCTGGATTTGGACAATATCGAACATAAGAATCGCACCGATCCTTTATGGAATACATATCTCAACTTACGCGCCGGAACCGTACTGGCGATATTCCTTCTGGTTATTGTTGCTGCAGCATTCTTGTATACGAGATGGATTCCAAAGAAGCACAGCATTGCTGTGCTGCCGATAAACTGCGAAGGAATCTCGGCTGATGTCTGTCCCGGATCGTCAATACGCGAAGCCATAACCGCTCGACTATCACGGCGCTCCGACTTCAAACTCATAACTGACAACGCTCAATTTTCTTCGTTAGGCTCTCTAACCAATCCACAGGCGATTGGAAGCAAACTGGGCGTCGAAGCAGTGCTGACTGGAAGAATATTCAAAAGAGGCGATGCGACCATCCTACAGACGAGGCTTGAAAGCGCCACTTCAGCCTCGCGATTGAATGAATCGGAATACGTTCTTCCATCTGCGGCGGTGCCACTCAACGAAGAGTTGTCAGTTCGTTTGGCCTTCTATCCTGATACTCCGCCCACCGAAGACGAAAAGAAAACCTTTGCCCTGTTGGCGGCGATTCAGAACAGAGATCCGGAAGCAGTTGAACTTTACTTACGCGGATCACATTACTGGAACAAACGAGATCGCGAGAATGTTCCGAAGGCGATCGAGTTCTTTGACAAGGCGATCGATCGTGATCCACTTTATGCCCTGGCCTATTCAGGACTGGCTAATTGTTATGTGGTGATGAGCTCCGTTGCCTACGGCACACTGACTCCGAAAGACGCAATGGAACGAGCCAATGCGGCCGCAAAGAAAGCCCTCGAGATCGATCCCAATCTCGCCGAGGCGCACACCTCTCTGGGTGTCGTGCAGATGAGATATCAGTGGAATTGGCTGGAGGCTGAAAAATCATTCAAACGTGCGATTGAGCTCAAGCCTGACTATCCTTTAGCTCATTACTGGTACTCAAACCTCCTCGGAATGCAGCTCAGAACCACGGAAGCGGTAGCCGAAAGTGAAACGGCCAAGAGTCTTGATCCGCTCACGCCCCTATTCATTACGAATCTCGGACGTGCGTATTATCGAGCGCGGGACTACGACAAAGCGATCGATTATTTTACGAAGGTACTGGAAGAAAAGCCGGACAACACAAGCGCCAAATACGTACTTGCGTATGCGTATTTTCAAAAGGCGCGTTATACCGACGCGATTCAACTCCTGGAACAGATTTCTGCTTCCAATAAGTGGTTGGCTGCCGCACCACTCGGTTACGCGTATGCAAAAGCTGGCCGACGTAATGACGCCTGGAAAATTCTTGCGGAAATGGACGCGCTGCCAAAAAGCGAAAACCTGCCGGCACAGGAGCGTGCGCTCATCTATCTCGGACTCGGTGATAACGATTCAACGTTTGTTTGGTTGGAAAAATCTTACGAGGACCGATTCCCCTCTATCCTCGCCCTTACCAGCGATCCGATCTTCGATAGTCTAAAATCAGACCCCCGCTTCGCGGTCCTTGCACGCAAAATCAATTTAAGCCCCTAGCAGATCGGGCGAGTTCAGTGTGTACGACCTCAGCTTTGCCTCAAAGTCAGAAATCATTATTGGATCGGGTCAGTACAGGGAACGGTAGCGACCTGGTCTATTAACGCCGAAGGCGTTCGCTAATTTCAGCCCAGGGTTCGAGCTTGCGAGAACCCTGGGGATGAAACAAAAATTATTTATTAACCCTGTAAGGGTTTGGTGGTTGGCGAACCCTTACAGGGTTTCAACGCCTTTTATGTGATGGACCCAGGGTTCTCCTCGCAAGCTCGAACCCTTGGGCTGAAATTAGCGAACGCCTTCGGCGTTAATAGACCAGGTCGCTACCGCTCCCTGTACTGACCCGCTCCAAGTGCGAATCTGACTTTTGAGGTAAAGCCTACGACCTCTGAAGCAGTCGGACACAATTGACTGTCGTCGCTGAGCATTTGTGAGATCAACGTTTGAATCTCGACCGGGACATTTCTTCGGAGATCTTGAACCGGCACTGGGTTGCGCTCGCTCGGGAAATGACCCGTTATCAGGTAATAGGCAATCACACCGAGTGCGTATAGATCGACAGCAGGATGCGCGACGCTACCACCTTTCCTCATGGGACGAGGGACATACTGTTGCGTACCCCAGCCAATTGGATTTCGATCGCCAATGCGACACGATCCTTCGAAATCTACTGGACGCAACTGCCGTCCTGCCGCGAGGATGAGATTGGCAGGTTTGCAATCTCGCCAGACCCAACCTGCCGAGTGTATCCCGTCCAATATCGTCGCGACCTGACGAATAAAACCAAGGGCCTGAGTTAATGGAAGGCGTCTCTTCCTACGCTCGAGAAACTTCTCCAAAGTCTGTCCCTCGATGTATTCGATCGCGAGATAATAATGGTCATTCGCTTCAAAGCAGGAAAGCACTTCCGGAACCCTGACCCCGTGTTGGCCCAGGCTCACCAGAGCTTTTCTTTCCCGTCGTATTCTCCAGCGGCCATCACGGCCATCAAACGCTATCTCGCCAAACCGCCGGCCCTCTTTAAGAATACATAAGCGAGGCATGGGCTCGACAAAATGAATCGCAAGGTAAACGCCACCCTTTCCTCTTTGATTCAAGGCACGAACGACACGGAAGTTCGTTTCTGAAGTTTGCCGTTCAGTGTCTGAGGAGTTCTCTGGAAACGGGTTGCTTACCCATGATGGCGCCGGACCATCTCTACGATCGATCACCAGGTTTCCGCTCGGGTCACGAATGGCTTTGGCTACGGCGCCGTTCTGCACCTCGAGATGCTGAGGCTTGAAAGCGCCGTAACGATAGAACACGGGACTTTCCCTGCTATATCTGGAATCAAAGGGAATGGCTGGCCCGGGAATGCTGCGTAACAGCCGATCTATTCGCTCCGCTAGGGCAACACTGTCGTCATCCGTTGCCGGATAAATCGTGAAGCATTTTCCGACTTGTGAGTAACCGTAATAAACGCCGGCGTTAATCCGGCTCAGTTCTTCAAGAGAGCACGGTGCTTTGAACAATACTTGTAAATCAGTGAGCAATGGACCTAATCGCTCGAGCACCGTGTTTGCAGTGAGGAGAGTAGCGGACACATGCAGTTTCCAGCCTTGCAATGGATCTGAGGCGGCGGGTAACCGGCTGTATCTCCAGATGTCCGCATCGTCACTAACAGGCAAAAAACGACGACAGAGTGTTTCCCATTTGGCGGTGAAAGTTTTCATTTGGGGTTGGACCACTGCAACTGCTCGATTACTGCTGCCGTTAATTACAATCCTTGATCGAGAGTTTCAGAGGCGCCCTTCCCAAAATTCAAAACCGTATCGGGCGTGCATGGGCCGTCGGCCAGAAGGTATGCGCGCGCCCTATTCATCGCGGCGTTATTTTCTGTGCCATCTGTCGCCAGGAGTCTGGCAAGCTGTGTTTCGTTACCGGGCTCAGCGAAAAGAGTCATATATTGTTTCCACTCATCTGAGTTTCTACCATTATGAATGGCTAGCAACCCAAGCGCAGAAATCGTATCGCAGGTCGGTCTTTCGTTTTCTCCTACTTCCAAGAGCATTTTCTTTCTGATTTCTTTGACGTTGTCTCTGATTGACATGTTTCGCTCCTTTTGTTTGTCATTGGTGATTGCTTACAGTGGTTCGAGCACTCCGGCTAAACGCAGGAGATCCGAAATAAAGAATTGACCGGGATGAAAGCAAAAAACTGACGGCTTCCAACCCGTGTTAAGGAATGAACCGGGTGTTTGGCGAATGAATCCGGTTATCGCCTCCGCCACGATCCGTCCGCCAACTGGTCCAAGCTTGTCCTTGTCTCGTTTATCTTCATCCGTCGCATTTGGTTTTTCAGCTTTCGCATTCTGTATTGCAGCTTCGGCGAGAATGTAAAACCACAATGGAGTTTTCTCTAAGAACTCGGAATTCTCGAGCACGTGCAGTTGCTCCGGATTGACGGCGACAGCTTTCAAGTCATCCGGAGTAAGCGGCTCAACCTCCATAATTTTCGCCAGCGCCTGGCCTGTAGGAATCCTCAGCATGTAGCCGCGCTTGAGATCCTGTACTGCGAGGCGTTTTTCGCCTGGCACCGCGACATTTGCTTCGTTAAGAAGTGTGAACAACGGATCCACCATTTGCGGGCGAATCCTTCTTGCGTTGTTTCTTATCTCAAGCCCGAGGAACTTCTGCCAGGCGATGATTTTGTTACCCGGGAGATTAAGACATCCATCGCCAGGTGTAGCCTTCTGACCATTATTGGAAAGGACAGTGAGCATGAACAGTTGTTCAAGCGGTTCGCCTTGAAAACTGTCGTTCAAATAATAGTCCTGGCGGATCAGGCAGTGTCCGAATCTGAAGGCTGCGACTGAGAACTCCAGTGGAACGCCGCTCGATGGATCATAAAGCGGTGTTTCAAGAGCCGCCTTTATTTCTCCCTCTCTTACAAATCGCGGCAGAATGTCATGAAAGACCATCCATTGATAGTGCTTCAGCAAGATCTGTCTGGCGCTCTGAAACGAGCATTTCATCTTGTCGGCAATGGCGTTGTGCGCCCGCAGGAAAGCGACGTGAATTTGGGACACAATCAGGTTCGAATCATTTCTCGGATCGTTGATAAGGGCCACTCGATCCTGCTTGGGATTTCTGGAATGATCCGATCGCACAAGATCGTTATCCTGGTCCTTATCGGGACGCCGATCATGGTGAGGGCACACTTTTCCCAGAACGAACTTTTGACAGTCTCGAGGTGGAGGCTGGCCTGGCGCGACGTCGCCGTACACGCATTCAAGCTGTAACGGCATTGTCCGTTTGTTGCGTACTCTCTCCGCGATTTCCTCTTCGGACCAGAGCGAAAGGGTTTTGTCGGCGAGTAATTCGGAATCGGTTTGCCCCCTATCCTTTTTAACATCGCTAAAAGCGATGTCGTGATCGAGAAATTGAGCGAAATAAGTGTAGCCGGCAGGAGTGCTGGAGAACTGCATGTCATTCTTAGCAACCTGCATGGTCGCGCCGAGGGCGACCAAATCGCTTAACGTCTTTTCTGACGGTGTAAGTCGAGCCTCATCGGGCAGACCCGGAAACATTAAGCTGAACGGGACGGTCCCAGGCGCAACCTGTGGGGCAAGAAAGGCGGCTGGGGGGCCGGCTAGATTGTTATTGTTGCCGCTGAGTGCGCTCGCCGTATCCGGCGCATGAAATCCATGGGCTATGCGTTGCATGTGATTTCCTCTCTTGTTAATTCAGCCAGGAGATTGATCGATTGTTCCGATACTTAAAACGAACCGATCGTCGTTGAAAGCTCTCATTCCGAGTAAAGAAGTTTTCGAAAGCTTGATTCGAGCCGCTAAATTGGGACGCAGAATGTATGCAGCGCCTCACCGTAGAATGGGGTTCGACGCGAAAACATTTCAGTGCTGGTTTAAGAACGGACCCGCGACGTTAACCAATGTTGAGTGTTGTCGTTTTCGACCTTCACCACACACTGATGTCTGGGCATGAGACAGTCAACGGGTGTAAAGCGCGAATCGAGAGGGAATAACGGGGCGCACTTTATCACAGACACGAGGAAAGCGAGAGGAAAAGATACGTGATTCCGACCTTGAGGGGCTTTGCCCGAAAGTCGTCATACATGCTCTTCTCTGTGCAACCTCTGTGTTCTCTGTGTCTCTGTGGTTAACTGAATTCGCAGCAAAACTCACCACAGAGACACAGAGAACACAGAGGTTGCACAGAGAAGAGCGATCTGGTGACTTTTCAACTGAAAACTTCCGACATCTCTTCGATTTGCGCCCGCGCGGCGGGACTGATTTCCCCAACTGTTTGTAAAAACTTCGGGTGCTTCATCGCCGAACCGATGTAGGTCCAACGCTGCGCTTGTTTCTGAATCACACGGAACTGCTTTTGTTCAGGTTCACTGAAATTGCGTCCGGCGGCGCGTTCTAATGCCTGCAGGTCAAATTCGACTTGCTGCGGAATTCCGCTGTCGATCAAGGCGCCGATATCAGCGTAGTCGCTGATTCCCTTTTCGATTTCCTTAACACTGCGGTTGTCGGTCAGCGCCTGGACCATCAGCGTGTCGAGCTTCGTGTGTTGCGCTTCTTCCATCCAGTGATGACGCAGCAAGCTCTTGAATTGCGGGTCGAGATCTTCGTCGTCGCGAACGCTGTCGAGGTAATGCGCTTGCGTCATCCACTCGATTCCGAGGATGACGAGCGCCACGCCGAGCGGGCTGTGGGCCAAAACGGCCGCCCCGATCGCCTCAGGTGGCCCGATCGTTTCGCAATTCGTTACGAAGCCTGCCTTGAACTCCTCCTTAAACTGCCTGAACAAATGAATGTGCTTGGCTTCTTCGCTCGCGAATTGCAGGAGCGCGCGCGTGCGATAGTCGTCTTCGTTCAAATGCGGTCGGGCGTGATCGAGCACGAAAGGCAGAATAAACTCCTCGACCACGCCGAAAGTGTAGAGATAGCCGTAGCCGCGAATCTGATTGAGCAGAATCTTCTCGTCTGCGCTGAGAAAATCCAGCGGCTCGACCCGCGCCAGCGACTCTGGCATGAAAGCTTTAGTGAAATCGAGGCGTTTGTCGCCGCCGATAATGTCTTCAATTCGCCAATTGGCCTTTACTGAAGCCGCCAAAGTTTCCTGGTAGTTGTAATTAGTTGTGAGCATGGTCCCTCCATTCGTCTGTCTCTGCTAAACATTGCGGCACTGCCGCGTTACAACTAGAATCTTGCGCTGCAACCGTCGAGCAAACCATGCTCGTGCGTCCGAAGAAATTGACTCAACGTCCTGCCGGCACGATGAGTTTGCCGCGCGTACGGCATTTCTTTGCCGCTGGACCAGAATCGACATGGATGTGTTTTCAGAAATACTTCGCGGAGTAGTGTTGAAGGGCGCGCTGTACTTCAACGCGGAGTTCTCCGCGCCGTGGGGCTTCAACACACCGCCTGCGCCAGAGTTGGCCGAACTGCTCGCTCAGGACGCGCCGCATCTGGTGATTTATCATTTTGTGGTTGAGGGCTCGGGCTTTGTTCGACTTGAAGGTGACGTGCAAATTGAGTTGAACGCGGGTGACGTGGTCGTCGTGACGCACGGCGATTCTCACGAAATGTGTAGCGCTGTCGGTGTGGCTGATAGGCTTTCAGACGCAATGAAAGCAAAGCTTCGATCGCACGATCTCACGGCGATGCAAGCCGGTGGAGGCGGCGACGTGGCCCGTTTCGTTTGTGGATTTATGGTTTGCGATCCGCTCTTATGCAGCCCGATTTTCCAAAGCCTGCCACCGGCTTTCAAAGTTAACCTGCGTACAGATCCGGCGGGTCATTGGCTCGAGAATTTGTTGCTGCATTTGGTTGAGGAAGCCACTTCCGGCCGGGCAGGCAGCGAAGCAGTGCTGGCGAAGATGTCTGAGGCGCTGTTTGTTGACACGTTGCGTCGTTATCTCGCGGGGTTGCCGAAACAGGAAGTTGGCTGGTTGGCTGCGGCGCGCGATCCGATTATTGGGAAGAGTTTGATGCTCCTGCATTCGCGAACCGCGCATCCCTGGACGCTTGCCGAGTTAGCGAAAGAAGTCGGGTCGTCGCGTTCGGGTTTGGTGGAACGCTTCACGCGATATCTTGCCGAGCCGCCGATGGCTTATCTCATACGGTGGCGCCTGCAACTCGCCGCGCGTGCGCTCGGTTCGACTTCGCGTGGCGTAGCAGACATCGCCGAAGAAGTGGGCTACGAATCGGAAGCCGCCTTCAACCGCGCCTTCAAACGCGAATTCGGCTCACCCCCCGCGCGTTATCGAAGAGAGCAACGGGCGGCGCGAATGTCGTCCTGAACCACTCTCCTCTGTGCAGAGATCAAAGACACTTAGTGTGCAATTGTCTTGTTAAGAAATGCGGCGAGACGCACACCGCCCAGTAGTAACTGCTTGTTGACTACGTCGTGATTCATCTCGAAATAAGCGGGCTGAAGAATGTAACCCTGATAACTCGAGTAAACGGTGGAAGGTTGTAAGCATTCTTAATTGCAATCGAGTACGACTCCTGCATCCACGCTTCCAAATCTCCGCGTTCATCCGCAGATTGACACCCTTCGCCCTGTTAAATCGGCGTCCGTCACTTATTGATTCAACACTGCTAAGCGCTCATTCAAACTGCTGGCAAAACATGAATGAGGCAAAGCTTTATGAGGGTGATGGTAAGTCTAAACCTCGCAGATATAATGACCGCAACTCGCTCGACAACACCGAAGACTGTGTACGAGACGCCGAACGACGAGGGCGATCATGCTGACCCGAACCAGGAATCTCAGCTTCCTGGTAACTCCGAACCGATGAACGCCGAAGGCGTTCGCTAATTTGAGCCCAGGGTTGGAGCGCAGCGACAACCCTGGGACCGTTCACATAAAAACGTTCGAACCCTGAAGGGGTTCGGCGGTTGGCGAACCC
>Ga0105238_10001764_pt1 | contig 21702 bp, 21 predicted proteins | sample KBSC34metaG_FD_81526 | JGI IMG/M metagenome (GOLD analysis project Ga0105238, IMG submission 81526) | Corn rhizosphere microbial communities from Kellogg Biological Station, Michigan, USA - KBS C3-4 metaG | ecosystem: Host-associated > Plants > Roots > Rhizosphere > Soil | place: Michigan, USA...
CCAGAGCATGGCATCGCTCCAGAGCATGGCGTCGCTCCAAAGCATGGCGTCGCTCCAGAGCATGGCGTCGCTCCAGAGCATGGCGTCGCTCCAGAGCATCGCGTCGCCCGTGACGAAGAGGGCCCCGAAGACGAGACCGCCCACGCCCACCGGTTCGCCAGAGAGCACCGTGCTCTTGAGCCTCGGCGCCAACAGCGCGCCGACGACGTTCAGGCTGCCGGCCCCACTCTCCGCGAGCCCCGTCCCCTGGAGCTTCTGCGCGCCAAACTGCAGATGCGCCTTGACTTGCGCCGGCGTGGGGTCCTTCATCATCTGCAGCAGATCCGCCACCGCGCCGCTGGTCACGGCGGCCGCCTGGCTGGTGCCGCTCAGCGTCAGGCGGGCGTTGGCGCCGCTGCCGGTCACGAGTTCCGGATGCTGCTTCACGAGCGTCGAATTCGGCGCCGCCAGGCCGGTGATCTTGTTGCCCGGCGCCACCAGGTCAGGCTTCACGAGGTGGTCAATCCGCGTGGGGCCAATCGAGCTGTAGGTGGCCATCACGTCGTCGCTACGGTATGGCGTGCCCTTGGTGTTCAGCGCGCCCACCGTGATGGCAAACGGGGAATTTCCCGGGCTGTCGATAAGGCCGGCCACGCGGCGGCCGTCGGAGAGCTTCCCATGGTTGCCCGCGGATGCAATCACCACGATTCCGGCGCGGAACGCGCGCTCCACCGCCTGGCACAGCGGGTCGTCTTTGTAGGACTGCGTCGCCATCGTGCCGAGCGACAGGTTGATGACTCTGATGTTGTAGAGGTCCTTGTTGGCGATGGCGAAGTCGATGGCGTCGATCGCCGAGCTCACCTTGCCGTTGCCCTGCGCGTCCAGCACTTTCAGGCTGATGATGAGCGCGCCTGGCGCCACGCCCGTGGCGTTCACCTGCTGGCCGTTGGCCGACGCTGCGATGATGCCGGCCACGTGCGTGCCATGCCCGAACTCGTCGTTCACGTTCTTCGAGCCGGTGAAATCCTTCCGCAGCACGATGCGGCTCGCGAGCTGGGACAAGTTGGCCACGCCCGAGTCGATCACGGCCACGCCGATGCCCTTGCCAGTGATGGGGCCGAGATTCGCCGCCAGCTTCCCGCCGGCCTGCAGCAGATCCGCGCCAATCGCCTCGTTGGTCACGGCCATCGTGCTGTGCAGGTCCTGGTCGGCGGTCAGCGCGTCCACGTCCGCGTCGCTGGCCAATGCGGCCAGGCTGCCGGCCGGCACGTCCAGCACGGCACCGGTCGCCAGCACCTTGCTCACCCGCAGACCGTGCCTGGCCGCAATCGCCAGCGCCTGGGTCTGGCTGCCGGACACGATCACCGAGGTGCCTTGGGTATCTCCCTGATCGAGCTTCTTCGACAGCTCCTCCGACAAGCGCGCGCGCCGGCCCTGGGCTTGAGCGGCCGGAACGGCAAGCAGGGCGGCGGCGGCCACAAACACCGTCATCACCCGGTAGACTCGAGTGCGAGAGGCGCGGAAGAGGCTCGTCATTGGGGAGATCTCCGTTATGGCGAATCAGCGTTGTTAGAGCTGAGCGTCGAACCCGCTGTTGGTCGAACGCTCCTGAAGCAAGCCGTTCGAGCCGAAGAGTGACGAAGTGAGCACGCGCTGCGAGCCGTGAATGCGGATGGTGGCCAGTTGGCCGTCGCGAATCCGGTTGTAGACCGTGCGGCGCGATACCTGAAGAAGCGCGGCCGCTTGCATCAGCGACACGCTCCGGCCGTATTTGATTTCCGGGTTGGTCTGGGGGGCGGCGGTGGTCGTCTCGGGCACCTGTGGTTCCTCCATTTGCCCCTTCTTAGGGCGAAGGTCGTGCCACAGCAGATCTCAATTTGTGGTCCGCCGTTAAGTAATTGCGTGCGATGGTGTTAGTTGCGATCGCTGGAGCGCGGATCGACTCTCGCAGATAGGCACCCACAGCCAGCGCATTAGCTAAGGCCGACCGTAGCGTGGGGGAACGATTCGCAAGCGTCGGTCGAACAGTGCTTTTGCACGGTATCTAGTGGGTTGCACAAAACTTTGGAAGCGGCGAATTGAGTGGCCAATAACTTGGCTTGGGTGGCCAACAAATGCGATTGCGCCTCGCGGGACGCTTAGGGATTTCCCTAACACTCATCAGTGCTTTGGGCCTGATTTGGTTGGTCCGATCGGGTCGAAGCCCCGGGAATTCCCCTGCTCCGGCTGAACCACAACGAGGCGGCCAATTGGTTGTCTCGGTGCGGAGCGAGCCGCGATCGTTCAATCGCATCGCCACCGGCACACAGTCGGCGGAGCTCTTGTCGCTGCTGATGCAGAGCCGTCTGGTACGTGTGAACAAGGCGACCTTCGAGCTCGAGCCGATGCTCGCCGAGTCGTGGGAGTCGAGCGCCGACGGCCTGGTGCACACGCTGCACCTTCGCAAGGGCGTCACGTGGTCCGATGGCGTGCCGTTTACCTCCGAAGACGTCGTCTTTTCACTGACTGCGGCGATGGATCCGAAGTCCGGCAGCGTCCTTACGTCTGTGCTCACGGCCGGTGGCAAACCAATCAGCGTGAACGCCGTCACGCCGGATACGGTGACCATCACATTTGCCGGCCCGTCCGGCCCTGGTCTTCGGATGCTGGACCAGATCACCATCCTGCCGAAGCACAAGCTCGAAGCGGCCTATGCCCAGGGCGGCTTTGGCAAGGCGTGGACGGCGGCCACTCCGCCATCGGAGCTCGCCGGACTCGGACCGTTTGTCTTGAAGGAGTACACGCCGGGGCAGCGGCTGGTCTTCGACCGCAATCCGCACTACTGGCGTAAGGCGCCGAACGGGGCCGCGCTGCCGTACATCGATCGCGTAATCCTCGAGATCGTGCCGGATCAGAACGCCGAGCTCCTTCAGCTCCAAAGCGGTGGTACGGACCTGTCGCAGGACGCCCTGCGGCCGGACGACTACGTGCCGGTGAAGCGCCTCGAGCAGCAAGGCACCCTGAAGATGGAAGAAATCGGCGTCGGCACCGACGCCGACGCCCTGTGGTTCTGCCTCAAGCCGGAAGTGCGCCGCAAGGATCCGAGGTTTGCGTTCGTTCAACAGGCCGCGTTCCGGCAGGCGCTGTCGCATGCCGTCGATCGCGAAGCCTTTGCGCAGACGGTCTTCCTGGGCGAGGCCGTGCCGGTGTGGGGGCCGGTCACTCCGGGCAACAAGGAATGGTTCTCACCGAACGTCCCGCGCTATCCCTACGACGAGGCAAAGGCGAAAGAGCTCTTGAAGTCGATCGGGTTAGAGGATCGCAACGGCAACGGCGTGGTGGAAGACGCCAAGGGCACCGAGGCGCGCTTCACGATCCTCACGCAGAAGGGGCTCACCTGGTACGAGAAGGGCACCGCGGTGGTGCGCGATGCGGCCGCGAAGATCGGCGTGGCCTTCGATGTGGCGCCGCTCGAGGTGAGCGCGATGGTCCAGCGGCTGCAGACGTGCGACTACGACGCCATCTACATGCGCGTCCTGTGGACCGACGTCGACCCGGCCGGCAACATGGACTACTGGCTCAGTTCAGGCGATTCGCATCCCTGGAACATCCAGTCGAAGACGCCGGCCACCGAGTGGGAGTCGCGCATCGACCAGCTGATGACGCAGCAGGCAGCCACGCTCGACATGCAGCAGCGCCGTGCGCTCTTTGCCGAAGTGCAGAAAGTCATGGGCGAAAACCTCCCGATGATCTATTTCGCGGCGCCGAGGCTTTACGCCGCCCACTCCGCGCGCGTGCAGGGTTCGGTGCCGTCGGTCACCAGGCCGCACCTGCTCTGGAATGTAGACATGTTGAGCGTGTCCGCGAAATAGGGGTACGCTGACGGTCTATGCTGCCGTCTTCTCGCCGTCCCGTCCGACCGTTCGCGCTCGTCCTCCTCGGATTGCTGGCCGCAACCGTTGCGGCGTGCAAGGGCACGTCCTCCGCACCCGCCGGGCCTGCGGTTACCGCCGATACGTGGGCCGTGGTCAACGGCAAAGCGATTACGCGTCAGGACGTGGACAAGGCGTACCGCCGCTCGCGTGACGCCGGTCAGACGGCCTCAGAAGAAGAAGCGATGATCGCCAAGATGGGGCTGCTCGACGACCTCATCACCCAGGAGATCATGCTCGAGAAGGCGACCGCACTGAAGGTCGACGTGCCCACGACGGAGCTCGACACCGCCGAGGCCAACGCGAAGAAGAACATCCCGGACGACGTGTTCCAGCAGCAGCTCACGCAGCGAGGTCTGACGGGGGCCGACATGCGCGAGAGTCTGCGCCGTCAGCTTCTCACCGACAAGCTGATCGCGAAGGAAGTCACCGAGAAGATCAACATCACCGATCAGGAGATCGCGGACTACTTCAACGCGAACAAGGCGCAGTTCAACGTGCCGGAAGAGGCGTATCACCTCGCCCAGATCGTCATCACGCCGGTCCCCGAACAGCAGGTCGCGAACGGGACCGGCGACGACGCGCAGACGCCGCAGGCGGCCATGCAGAAAGTGCAGATGCTGATGCAGCGTCTGAAAGAGGGCGCCTCGTTCCGTGATCTCGCGGCGGGCTATTCGGAAGATCCGGACAGCGCCCAGCGCGGCGGCGACCTCGGGCTCGTGCCGATTTCGCGTCTGCAGCAGGCGCCGCCGCAGCTGAAGGCCGCGGTCCTGGGCAAGCAGCCAGGGACAGTGAACATCGCCACTAGCAATGGCGCCTACACCCTGGTGCTGGTGGTGTCACACGAACTCGCGGGGCAGCGCGACCTCAATACGCCTGGCATCAAGGACCAACTCCGCGACTCGCTGAAGCAGCGCAAGGAGCAGCTGCTGCGCGCGGCGTTCATCACCGCGGCGCGCAACGACGCCAAAGTAGAGCACTACCTGGCGCGGCGCCTCGTGGACGCGAAGGGTGTCGTCGCCGGCGGTCAGCCGGTTACGCCGGCCGCCGCACCCGCGGCCAACGCGAGCAAGTAAGCGCCAAGGCAAACGCGGCGCACGCTGCATTGCCTACCCATTCGATCACGATCGGCGGCGCGACGCCGCTCTCGGTCAGTGGGAACGCGAACATCAAGAGCGCATAGTTCGCCGCGAACACGAGGATGGCGATCCCGGTGAGAGCCGCCCGCGTCCATCGTGGCCAAAACGCGAGCGCGATGATGAGCGTAGCTCGCCAAAGCGGAGCTCTCCATCCCCGCGCGCCGTGACCCCTTCGCGAAAGGCCTGGTTGGCGTCTGGGGTTACCCATCCGAGATTCACGAACATCGCGGCCGACGTCAGCACTGCGGCGAGCAGCGCGGCCGCAGCAACCTTCGGCGTACGCGCGCGTCCGTGCCGGAGCCAGCCGGTCGCCACAGCCAGGCCCAGCGGCAGTGAAAAAGCTAAGGCCTGCGGCGTCAGGTAGGCAGCCATTCGCAGGCGCCGACCGATGCTGATATCGGACGTCATCATCGCGAAGAGCGGCAGCTCGAGGAGCGCCGTGGCCGCGACACTGATGCCAAGCGCTACCCAGACGCCGCGCCGGGTGCGGGCTGCCTCATCGGGGTTCCAGGTGGACGTCCGACGCGCAGATCGCCCGCGATGGCGATGACCAGCACTTTCGTTAGACACACGTAGCCGGCGCTCAGAGCCCGCAGGGCGCGCCACGTCGTTCCCGAGCGCCGCGCATCGGCGACCTTCGCTTGCAGGTCGGCGACGGCGGGATCGATCAGCCGTCGACGCATGCGTTCGCTGCAGACCCGATGGCGGTTCGACGAACGAAATCCCCCGGGCGGTTCATCGCGCGTACCTCAACGCCAGGTGCGCGGCGGCCACGTTCCAGGCGTCGCAGACATGGCGCCCCAGCGGCGTGGCCCGGTAGACGCGGCGGGGAAGTCCGCCCTCGTCGGGCGGCGGCGCCTCTTCGCGGGAGGTGATGAATCCTTTGTCCTCCATCCGGCCGAGCGTCACGTACACCGTGCCGCGTTTGAGGCGTCCGCGTGACGCGGCCACGAGCTGGAGTCCGTATAGCTCGGTGTCACGCAGCAGCAGTTCGACGATCAGCGATTCTTTGGGAGAAAACCGCAGCGGGTGCGTAGAGCGTGACGACATGCGCGCAGTATTACGAGTTGTAAGACTGATGTCAAAGGTCAGGTGGTCAGAAGCCCCGGTCGATTACGGTCGAAAGACTTCGCTGAGAGGGAGCTCGAGGCCTGGAAGGAGCGTCGTCGTCAGCACGTCGCCCGCATCAGCTGACAGTTCCACGGGACGTGCGAACCGCTCCCCATCGCGACGATAGACCCGCACGGTATCGCGTTCCGGATCGACGAACCAGAATTCAGATACTCCGGCGCGCTCGTACAGCTCGCGTTTCACGGTCTCGTCGCGTTTACGCGTGCTGGGTGAGCCAATCTCCACGACGAGCTCTGGCGTGCCCTGCACGTTCGCCGATTTGAGAATCGACGTTGCGCGGTCGCTCGACATGTAGAGCACGTCCGGTTCAACGACATCGGCGTGTGAAAACACGACGTCAAACGGTGCGATGAACACCCGGCCGGTCCCGTGATGTTCCACCCACTCAAGGATCCGCGCACCTAGTTTGAGAACAATCTGCTGATGTTGCGCATTCGGCGACGGCGTCACGTAGTGCTCTCCGTCGATCAACTCGTGCCGCAGCCGGTCGTCGGGGAAGAGCACGAAGTCGTCGTAGGTGAGCTTCACGCCGCGCGGATTCGGCAGCGGGCCGTCGTAGCCGGACATGAGCTTCATTCTACCCGTGCGATGCCAGCATTGTGCCGCCGCGCCGGCGGCAGGCCTGAAGGCCTCCAGCCACGTACGAGGTGCAATCGATCGCCGTTTCCGCGACAATCACGGCACCGGATGCGCGCGTTTCTTGTGCGTCGTGTGGCCTTCGCGCTGGTGCTCGTCGCCTGCTCGTCGTCCGCCGCGTTCCTGCTGACGCGCATTGCCCCTGGCGACGTCACGACGACGCTCGGTCCCTTCCCGAAGGCCCGGGAGGTCGCTGCGCTGCGCGCCCGCTTCGGGCTCGATCGCAATTGGGCCGAGCAGTGGCTCCTGTGGGCTTCGCGTGCGGTGCGGCTGGATCTCGGCGACTCATTTCTCTACAACCGGCCGGTCTCGAGCGTGCTCGGACCCGCAGCGCTGAACACCGCGATCCTTGGCGTTGCCGCGCTGACGGTTGCAACGGCCAGCGGCATCTTCTTCGGCGTGGTCGGCGGCAGCCGCCGCGGTGCTGGCGCGCCGGCCGCGATTCGTGCGGTGTCGGCGGTCTGCGTGTCGCTGCCGCCCCTTTTGAGTTCGCTTTTCTTCGTGTTCCTCGCGGCTCGCACCGGCTTGTTGCCCGCAGGCGGCATGACCTCGGCAGGCTCTGCCGACGTGTCGTGGGGCGCGTGGCTTCTCGATGTCGCGTGGCACCTGCCGTTGCCGGCGTTTGCGTTGGCCCTCCCGATCGCCGCCACCTTCGAACGCCTGCAGTCACAAGCGCTCTCCGAGGTGATCGATCAGCCGTTCGTCTCGGCGGCGCGCGCCCGTGGCGTGCCGGCCCACGCGCTGATCTGGCGCCACGCGTGGCCTGCATCGCTGCGCCCGATTTGCGCGGTGCTCGGCGTCGCGATCGGAACGCTGCTCTCGGGGTCGTTCGTCGTCGAGTACGTCACCACGTGGCCGGGTCTCGGCCGTCTGATGTACGAAGCGTTGCGGGCGCGTGACATCTACCTCGTCGCGGGCTGCGCGGCGGCCGGATCCGCATTTCTGGCCTGCGGGACGCTGGCGGGCGACCTGCTGCTCGCGGCGGTGGATCCGCGTGTGCGCGAGGATACGGCCGCGTGAGCCGAAGCGGGGCTGCTCTGCTCGCGGCGATCGCGCTTGTCACCGTTCTGGCGCCGTGGATCGCGCCGAACCGTCCGGATCAGACGTTTTCCCAACTGCTGTACGCACCGCCCACGCTGGTGCATGTGTGGGACGGTGGACCACGCGCGCCGTTCATTTATCGTCAGCGGCTGGTCAGTCGGCTCGAACGGCGTTTCGAGACGCTGCCCCACGACCGTGTGGTGCTGCGATGGTTCGCGGACGGCCGCGTGGTGACCGGAGACTCCGCAGCCGGCGCGCCGCTGTTGCTGCTCGGCGCGGACGGGTATGGCCGCGACATATTTGCCCGTCTTGTGCAGGGGGCGCGGCTGACACTCGTTCTGGCGCTCGTCGCGACGATCGGCGCCACGCTCCTCGGTGCGCTCGTCGGCAGTGTGTCAGGTTACGCCGGCGGCCGTGTGGATCTGCTGTTGTCGCGTGTCACGGAGTTCGTCCTCGTGCTGCCGGCGCTCTACGTGGTGCTCGCGTTGCGTGCCGCGTTGCCGCTCGTGGTTCCAGCGCGCACCGTGTTCCTGTCGCTGACAGCGATCTTCGTTCTTCTCGGATGGCCGACGGTCGCACGAGGCGTGCGCGCCATCATCGCCTCGGAACGGTCGCGCGACTATGTGGTCGCCGCCGAAGCGCTGGGCGCGGGGCGAGGCCGCGTGTTGCTGCGTCATCTGCTGCCCTCGGCTCGCGGGCACCTCGTGATGCAGGCCACACTCCTTCTGCCCGCGTTCATCCTGGCGGAAGCGACGATGTCGTACATCGGCTTGGGATTTCCCGAGGCCACTCCGACGTGGGGCACCATGCTGCAGGATGCGTCGAACGTATCCCTCCTCGCCGATACGCCGTGGGTGCTTGCACCCGCCGGCGCGATTTTTCTCGTCGTGCTGGCCGTGAATCTCGCGGCGCAAGGCACCAGGGGAGCCCAAGTACAATAAGGGGATGAAACCGTTCTCCGGTGTCTACACCCCCATCGTCACGCCGTTTCGCGGCGCTGACACGGTGGACGAGGCCGGCCTTCGCACGAACGTCAGGCGCTGGATGTCGAGTGCCCTCACCGGAATCGTGGTGCTCGGCTCGAACGGCGAGGCGGCGCAGCTCGACGACGACGAAGCGGACCGGGTGGTCGCGATCGCTCGAGACGAAGTCCCCCGCGATCGACCGTTCATCGTCGGTACCGGACGGGAATCCACCAAAGCGACGATCGCGGCTACCGCGCGTGCGGCGCAAAACGGCGCCGACGCCGTTCTGGTGCGCACGCCGTCGTTCTTCAAAACGCAGATGACCGCCGACGTGTTCGTCGGTCACTACACGGCGGTGGCGGACGCGTCGCCGGTTCCGGTGCTCCTCTACAACGTGACGATGTTCACCGGCGTCAACCTGCCGGTCGACGCCGTGGTCGCGCTCGCCTCGCACTCCAACATCGTGGGGATGAAGGAATCGGGCAGCGATCTGGCACAGATCGCCGAGTTCGTGTCGCGCACGCCGGACGACTTCACGGTGCTCGCCGGTTCGGCGACCACTTATTTCCACGCCCTCTGCGCCGGATGCGACGGCGGCATCCTGGCGCTCGCATCGCTGTTTCCGGACGAGTGCTGCCGTCTTCGGGGACTCGTGCGGGACAACCGCCTCGATAACGCGCGCGCCTTGCAGCGCCGTCTGACTCCGATCGCGCGCACGATCGGCACGGCGCACGGTGTGCCGGCCCTGAAGGCCGCGCTCGATCTGCTCGGATACATCGGCGGTCCGCCACGGCCGCCTCTGCGCGTTGCGCCGGCGCAGGTGATTGACACCCTTCGTTCCCAGCTCGAGGCGCTCGACGCGCTGCCCCTCGTCCATTGAACTTCGTGAGGTTTCCGTTCTAATGCCACTTCCGTCTACCGAACGCATTCTGCTCGGGCCCGGCCCGAGCCTCATTGCTCCGCGCGTGATGCGCGCCATGGCCGCGCCCGTGTTGAGCCATCTCGATCCGGATTTCGTACCGCTGCTCGACGACGTCCGCACGTCGCTGCGCCGCGTGTTCAAGGCCGACGAGCAGGCGCTGACAATCGCCACGTCGGGCACCGGCACCTCGGCGATGGAAGCCGCGGTTGCCAACCTCGTATCCGACGGCACCCGCGCCGTCGTGGTTGTCACCGGCTACTTCGGTGACCGGCTCGTGCAGATCATGGAGCGCTATGGCGCGACGGTCCGCCGCATCGACGTGGAATGGGGCCGGGCGGTCGACCCCGCGCGGCTGCGCGCCGAGCTGAAGCAAGAGGCCGCCGACGTCGTCGGCATCGTGCACGCTGAAACGTCGACCGGCGTCATCAACCCGGTGAAGGAATTGACGGCGATCGCGCACGAGTTCGGGGCGCTCACCGTGGTGGACATGGTGACGTCGCTCGGCGGCCATCCGGTGGATCTGGCCGCCTGGGGCGTGGACGCGGCCTACTCCTGCAGCCAGAAGTGCATCGGCGCGCCGTCGGGCATGTCGCCGGTCGCTGTGTCCGGCGTGGCGCGCTCGAAGATGGTGAAGTGCCGCAGCTTCTATCTCGATCTCAAGCTGCTCGAGGACTACTGGCAGGGCCGCAAGTACCACCACACGCTCTCCACGACGCTGATCTATGCGCTCCGCGAGGCGCTGCTGATGGTCGAGGAAGAAGGGCTGGAGGCGCGGTACTCGCGGCACGAGCGTCACCATCACGCGCTCGTCGCTGGTATCGAGGCGATGGGGCTGTCGCTGCTGCCGCCGGCGAACGAGCGGCTGTGGACGCTCAACACCGTGCGGGTACCGGCGGGCGTCGACGAACTGGCCGTACGCAAGACGCTGCTCGGGACGTTCAACCTCGAAGTGGGCGCGGGGCTTGGCCCGCTCGCCGGCAAGATCTGGCGTGTGGGCTTGATGGGCGCGAGCTCGACGCCACAGACGCTGCTGCAGTTCCTCGCCGCGCTCGAAGCCGCGCTCGCCACGCAGGGGCATCGGCTGCCGGCTGGCGCGGGTGTCGCGGCGGCCGACGCCGCGCTGAGGTCGCAGCTCACGGCGGTCTAGCGCGCGAGATCAGGATCGCCGTTGCCCGGGAAGAAACGTTGGTCAGTGTGGCGCTGGCTGTCGGCGGCTGGCGCGCTGGCCTTCGGCGCGGTCGTCTACACGTACCTGACGCTGCCAGATGTGCGGCCGCTGGCCACGACGAATCCCAAGACGACGGCGTTCATGGATCTGCGGGCGCGGGAGTCGGAGCACGACGGGAAGGCCTTCCAGTTCGATCAGCGATGGGTGCCGTACTCCCGCATCTCACCCAACCTGAAGCGCGCTGTGCTTGCCGCCGAGGACAGCGCGTTCTGGCAGCACGAGGGGATCGACGTCGAGCAGATCCGCGTGGCCGTGCAGCAGGCGATCGACAAGGGCATCGTCCCGCGCGGCGCCAGCACGCTCACGCAGCAGCTGGCCAAAAATCTGTACCTGTCGCCGTCGCGCGATCCGCTGCGTAAGCTGCGCGAGCTGATCATCACGCGCCGGCTCGAGGCGGCGCTGTCGAAGCAGCGGATTCTCGAGCTGTATCTCAACGTGGTGGAGTGGGGCGACGGCGTGTGGGGCGCGGAAGCGGCCGCGCGGCACTATTTCGGGGTCCCGGCGTCGGCGTTGTCGCGTCCGCAAGCGGCGCTGCTGGCCGGCGCGCTGATCAACCCGCGCCGCTACAACCCTGGCCGCCCGCCGAAGCGTCTGCTGCGCCGCCAGCAGATCATCCTCGCGCGGATGGGGACTGTCGAGTCGCCCGCTGGCGGCAAGCCGGCGCCGCCGCCTGCCGAAGCTTCACTGCCGCTGGATGACGACGCGGCGAAGGAGCCAGGCGCGCCCGGCGTGCCGCTCGGAACCAAACCGCCCGCGCCCGAGCCGCCCGCGGAGGCCGCGCCGGAAGCGGCAGCGGCGCCGACGGCACCGCCCGCGTGATCTACAGCTCGCCGCGCCGGAGCTTGCGATAGAGCTCCAAGGCTTCAGTGATGATGCGAATCGCGTCCACCGGTCCGAGGAGATCCTCCACCACCACGGTCTTGTGCTCGAGCGCCTTGTATTCCTCGAAGAAGCGTTTGAGCTGGCGCAGTTCGTGCGACGGGAGTTGCGATTTGTCCGTGTAGTCCGAAACCGCGGGATCATTCACGCTCACCGCGACGATCTTGTCGTCCACGCCCTTCTCGTCGCGCATCCGCATCACGCCGATCGCGCGTGCCGTGACGATGGTCAGCGGATAGACCGGTTCCTGGCTGAGGACCAGCGCATCGAGCGGGTCGCCGTCATCGCAGTAGGTGCGCGGGATGAAGCCGTAGTCGGCCGGGTAGTGCACCGAGCTGTAAAGGACGCGGTCGAGCCGCAGGAGGCCCGTCTCTTTGTCCAGCTCGTACTTGTTCTTACTGCCTTTCGGGATCTCGATGATGACGGGGAAGTCGGTGGCAACTGTGGTGTCGTCGAGATATGTGTCGTGCCACGGATGCATGGGGTACTAGATTACCCCGCGCGGATCAATTCTCGGACGGCCGCTCGCAACCGAAACCGCCGGTGCGTCCGGTCGAATACCGACTCCACGCCAGGTGTCGACGGCTGCGATACGAATATTCCACGTCGAAGCGGCCCTCGCCGGAGCGAGGCACCGGCAAGATCACGCTTCGGGCCGTTGCGTTGGTCATGGTGAGGCGGCCGAAAGGCGTCGGCCGGATGTCGCGCGCCTGCGTGCTGTCGCCAGCGCTGGGGCGGATGGACGCGACGTCGAACGACGGCTCCTGCGCCGCCGGGCAGATCGCCGCGAGCAGCACCGCCACCGCGGATACCAGCGACACGCGCACGTGTCTGTAGACACCGATCCCGTAGCTTAGGCTCCGTGGACGAGCGGAGCCGTTACTCGATGCGGCGGGCGCCGACGTACCGGCGCGACCAATAGTTGCTCGTGTAGCGTTCGATTCGGACGACGCCGTTCGTGCTTGGCGCGTGGACGAAGCTTTCGCGATCGATCGCGATGCCAACGTGCGAGGCGCCGTGGGAACTCGTATCGAAGAAGAGCAGATCGCCTGGCTGGACGTCGTCCGCGTCGACCTCGCGGCCGACGCGATACTGATCGCGCACTTCGCGCGGCAGCGCCCGCCCGTTCTGAGCGAAGACCCACTGCACGAGACCGCTGCAGTCGAAGCCATTCGGGTCGCTGCCGCCGTTGCGATACGGCACGCCGCGGAGTTCCAGCGCCGAGGCGAGTGCGAGCGCTCCCGGCTCGTGCGCGGGCGAAGGCTCGGCGATCCTCGGCGGCGCTTCCGCCGCCGGTCCGCCGGGCGTCGTGGCGCCCGGGAAGGGCTTCGGCACGGCCCCACTCGACGCGCATCCTGCCGCGAACACCGCAAGCAGGACGGCGCCCGCGAAGGGCAAGCCAGGCACCGGGCCTCTCCTATCGGTGTAAACCACTGCGTTCTTAGCGGTTATGGTAACCCCGTCGCTTGACAGTGTCAGCAGTGACCGGGCATCATCCATCGTATGGAGCAGGCGCTCCTTCTGAACGCGACCTACGAACCTCTGAAGGTTGTCAACTGGCAGAAGGCGATCACGCTCTGGTGCCAGGGGAAGGTGGAGGTGATCGCGCATCATGAGCGCGAGATAAGGTCGGTGTCTGTCAGCTTCAAGCTGCCCTCGGTCATCCGCCTCCTCCGATTCGTCAAAATCCGCCGAAAGTTCGACTACGTCCCGTTTTCGCGCGCCAATATCTACGCGCGCGACCATCACACGTGTCAGTACTGCCGCAAGGCGTTTGCGACGCCGGACCTGACGTTCGACCACGTCGTGCCGGTGGCGCAAGGTGGGCGCAAGGACTGGGAGAACATCGTCACCTGCTGCGTCAGCTGCAACCGCAAGAAGGGCGGACGAACGCCGGCTGAGGCGGGCATGCGCTTGCTGCGGCATCCCAAGCGGCCGGACTCGGCGCCTGCCACCGCGATTCGCATCACCTTCGGCGCACACAACGCCCCCGAGAGCTGGCGCGACTATCTATACTGGAACGTCGAGCTCGACGCCGACGACGATAGCGCGTAGGCGCCACGCATCAGGAAGCTCGCGGACAGGCAGATTCTGCCCACCATCTCTGACGTCAGCCCGTACAAAGCCGTCGAAGGTGCCCGTGTGGTCGTTCACGGCAGCGGGTTCTCGACGGAGGCGCCTCCCGTCGTCCGTCTCGGCGGCCAGCCGGCGATGGTGGCGTTCGTGTCGCCCACCCGTATGGTCGTGCTCGTGCCGGCCGAGGTAGAAGGCGAGAATCTCCCACTCGAGATCGAGAACGACGGCGGCACCCGTGTGGAAGTCGGCGTGCCGTGGGCGACGGGACTCCACCAGGTCGACAACCCGGTCTTCGACGCGGACGGCCGTCTCTACGTGACGTACAGCGGACCGCGCGGGCAGGAAGCGCCGGTCTCGGTGTTTCGTGTCGCCACGCCCGGAGCGCGCGAGCCGTTTGTCACCGGGATCGTCAACGCGACCTCACTGGCCTTTGGTCCGGACGCGCATTTGTACATTTCGAGCCGCTTCGATGGCGCGGTGTACCGCGTGGCGGAGGACGGTACGCACACGCAGGTGGCCTCCGAGCTCGGGGTGGCCTGCGGCCTGGCGTTCGACAACGACGGCTGGATGTACGTCGGCGATCGGTCCGGCACGATCTTTCGCGTGCGCGACGGGACGGTGACGCCGTTTGCGACCCTGCCACCGAGCGTCGCCGCCTTTCACCTGGCGATGAGCCCGTGGGGAGAGCTGTTCGTCAGCGCGCCGACGCTCGGCACATACGACCATGTGTATCGCATCGGCGCCGGCGGCGAAATCGGTACGTTGCCCCATTCGATGGGGCGCCCGCAGGGAATGGCGTTCTCGCCGGACGGCCTGCTGCATGTGACCGATGCTCTCGCGGGGGCGGGCGGCTTGTATCGGTTCCGCGCGCTCGACGACGAGCCCGAGCTCGTCGTCTCGGGCAACGCCTTGGTGGGCGTCGCTTTTGGACCCTCGGGTGAGCTGGCGGTAGCGACGAACGACACCGCCTATCGATTCGGCAGCCCCCGTCCGGACCGCGCATGAGCCTTTTCGATCGCAAGCCCATCGCCGCGCTCGACACCTCTGATTCCCCCACCTCTCTGAAACGCGTTCTCGGCGGCGGCGATCTGGTGATGCTGGCGATCGGCGCCGTGATCGGCGCGGGCATCTTCGGTGCCATCGGCACCGCGGCCGCTGGCCAGGTGGGGCCGGACGGTGTGGTCGTCCGGCTTGGCGCCGGGCCGGCGCTCGTCTTCTCGTTCGTGCTGCTCGGCGCGGCCTGCGCGCTGGCAGCGCTCTGCTACGCGGAGCTGGCGGCGATGATCCCGCAGGCGGGGAGCGCGTACGCGTACTCCTACGCGACGCTCGGCGAGCTGGTGGCGTGGATCATCGGGTGGGATCTCGTGCTCGAGTACGCCGTCGGCAACGTGGCCGTGGCGATCTCGTGGGGCGACTACTTCATGACGCTGATGCGTGGAGCCGGTATCGACCTGCCCGCGTGGCTCACGACCGGTTATCGCACGGCGCTCCTCAGCTCGGATGCCGGCGTGCATGGACTGCTCGACACCGCGCCGCGTCTGGCCGGCATTCCGATCCTGCTCAACCTGCCCGCGTTCGGCATCGTGATGCTGATCACATGGTTGCTGCTGCGCGGCGCGCGCGAGAGCACCACGGTCAACAACGTGATGGTGATCGTGAAGCTGCTGGCGCTGACGCTGTTCGTCGGCGCGGGGCTCACGGCGATCAATCCCACCAACTACACCCCGTTTGCCCCAAACGGTTTCACCGGCATCCACCAGGGCGCCGCGATCGTGTTCTTCGCCTACATCGGCTTCGACGCCATCTCGACGGCCGGCGAGGAGACGCGCAATCCGCAGCGCAATCTGCCGATCGGCATCCTGGGCGGCCTCGCAATCTGCACGTTGATCTACGTCGTGGTGGGCGCGGTCCTCACCGGGATGGTCCCGTATCAGAAGCTGGCCGTCGCCGATCCGCTGGCGGAGGCGCTGAAACTTACCGGGTTTCAGAGCGTGGGCATGATCGTGGCACTCGGCGCCGCCGTGTCGATGTCGGCGGTGCTGCTGGTGTTTCAGTACGGCCAACCGCGCATCTTCTTCGCGATGGCGCGCGATGGGCTGCTGCCGCAGTGGGCCGCGAAGATCGATCCCAAGACCCGTGTGCCGTACACCACCACGCTCGTGACCGGCATTCTCGTGGCGATTGGATCGCTCATCGGCGATGCCGCGGAAACCTACGACCTCACCAACATCGGCACTCTGTTCGCGTTTGCGCTGGTATCGGCGGGCGTCCTCGTCCTGCGTATCAAGGAGCCGGCACGTGAACGCCCGTTCCGCGTGCCGCTCGCATGGGTGGTGGCGCCGCTTGGGATCGTCGCGTGCGTCTTCGTGATGGCCGGCCTGCCGCGACAGGCGTGGGAGCGCTTCGGCCTCTGGCTGGTCGTCGGAATCGTGCTCTACGCGTTCTACGGCTATCGCCACAGCCGGCTGCGGAATCCCCGATAGCCCGTGTATCCGACCTTTCTCCGCATCGGCGATTTCGAGATCACGAGCTTCGGCGTGCTCGTGGCGCTCGGCGCCCTCGCCGGCATGCTCGTGTTTCAGCGCGAGCTGCGGCGCGCGGGCTTGCCCGGCGACGCAATCAACGCCGCGATGGCCGGCGTATTGGGCGGGCTCGCCGGTGCAAAGTTGATCTGGGCGATCGAGTTCCACAACACGGCGCCGTTTCTCGATCTCGTGCTGAGTCGCGGCGGCCTGAGCTGGTTTGGCGGGCTGGCGGGTGGATTGACCGCGGGCCTGACCACGCTTCGCCGCTATCGCGTGCCGCTGGTGCGCGGGCTGGCCGCGGCGAGTCCAGGGCTTGCGCTCGGTCACGCCATCGGGCGCATCGGGTGCTTCATGGTTGGCGACGACTACGGTCGTCCCAGCACGTTGCCGTGGGCCGTGGCGTTTCCGAAAGGGTTGCCGCCCACGGATGTGCCCGTGCATCCCACGCAGCTGTACGAAGCGATCCCGCTCGCCGTGCTGGCCTGGTTGCTGATTCGGTGGCGCCGTCACAACACGCCCGACGTCGTCGTGCTCGCGCGCTATTTGATGCTGGCCGGCGCCATTCGATTCGCGGTCGAGTTTCTCCGGGTCAACGCCGTCGTCCTCGGACCGTTCACGCTCGCCCAACTGTGGTCGATGGCGCTGGTCGTCGCCGGCGCCGCGCTGGCCCTACGCCCTGGACACCGTAAGTCGGCCTAAGCCCCAAGCCCTAAGCCGGCTGTTCGTCAGAACATCGTGTAGGACATCATTCGTCCCGCGAGCACCACGACGATCCAGCTGACGATCGAGATAGCGCCGGCCGCGCGCGCGGAAGCGGGCGGATGGTTCCACGAGTCCCATCCGGCGAGCCGCCGCTGGGTGTGGACGTGGAAGATCATCGCGTTGAGACCCGCGAGCACGATCATCGCAAGCTTCACGCGGAAGTAGGGGTTGTTGTAGGCGGCCATCGCGTAGCCGGTGAAGATCACGGCGCCCGACGTGAACATCGTCGCGAAGCCCGCGGCCATCACCGGAGCAAGGCGGCGGTAGACGAGCGAGACCGGCATCGTCGTCAGCACCATGCCCAGCAGCCGCAGGTCGAACCAGATCACGGTTCCGACCGAAAGTCCCAGCCCGAGCAAGTGGATCGCGACGAGAATCGGAAATCCATACGTCGACTGCGTGACGAGCTCGGCGAGCTTCGTCATCTCGAGCCATTCACAGATCTGAAGAATCGTCATCGGCGGCCTACTCGAGCAGGATGAAGGCGCACGCCGTGAGGGCGAGCGACACCCACAGCAGGAGTCCTACCCCGCCGACGGCGCGCGTGTCGCGCCGCAGCAGACCGAACTGCACGGCCGACGCCACCAAGATGAGCAGCAGCTTCAGTTGGAACGTGGAGTTGTGCGCGGCGGTCACCGCTTTAGGGCCGAACAGCAAGAGCCCCGTCGGGATGCTGATCACGAGTCCCAGCGCAATCAGCCGCGACCCCGGCACCGCCACTTCCTCGCTGCGCCGGGAGGGGAACAGGACACCCAGCTTGCCGAGGTTGGCGAAGAGCGCGCCGCCCATGATGAAAGTGAAGCCAAGCGCGTGAAACGCGCTGAGGACGGCGGTGATTGTCGGCGAGTCGCCGACCGCCGAGGCTATCGCGGAGCTCTGGTACCAGGTCAGCGCGGCGTTCACGCGGTCTCTCCTTCGCTCAGGGCGTCGTCCAAGAGCTCCTCCACCCCGAGCGCCGGAGCGTGCTCCCGAAGATACGCACGATCAAGACGTGCGCCCTGCACCCGAATGATGCCCTGAATGTCCCGCCATTGGCGATCGGATGCGTGCCCGCCCAACTGGTACCACCGGAGCTTCTGCAACAAGATGTCCTCGGGCGGGTGCACCGGCAGCAGGCGTCCTCCGCCCACGTCGACGGTACGCCGTCTGGCGAGCTGGTGGGTATCGAGCGCGGTTCCGCCGGCCACGAACAGATCGATCTTGATCTGGGTTGGCTGGTGAATCAGGTTCGTGCTGGTGCGCTCGCGGACGGCACGGCGCAGCGCGGCGTCGTCGACGTAAAACGCATCGGAGAGCGCCTCTGTCAGCGGATCGATATGAAATTCATCGATCGCCGCGACCACGTCGATGTCGATGGTCGAACGAGGTTCGCCGGCAAACGCCGCCGCCAGCGATCCGCCAATCGTGTGCACGATCCCCAGGTTCGTGAGTATGCGCGATACTTGCCACGCGACGTCGAGAGGGTCGACCGAATCGCTCACGCGTCCGACAGCGGCCGCGCATCCGGATACGCGCGCTGAGCGAGGTCGCGACCGAGCCTCAGAATGGCGAGACGAAGGAACAGTTCCCGCTCCGAGGCGTCTGGATACCGCTCCAGAAGCCCGGCCCGCGCGAGCGCGAGCGCTGCATTGGTGAGGCCGGTGACGAGCGCAGCCTTCTCGGCCGCAGACATGCGCCGCCAGGCTTCAATCTGCCGCTCTTCGACCTCGGCCGGTGTGTCAGCCGCCAGCGGCCGCCCCATGGACGGAGTATAGCTGGGCGGGTAGAATAGGAGTTTGGCGTTGTCGCCAAATTCCTGACATATGGCGCACGACTGGATTGCGGTGCGCGGGGCCCGCGTTCACAACCTCAAAGACATCGACGTCGACCTGCCGCGCGACCGCCTGGTGGTGATCACCGGGCTGTCGGGGTCGGGGAAGTCGTCGCTCGCCTTCGACACGATCTATGCCGAGGGGCAGCGGCGGTACGTCGAGTCGCTCTCGGCCTACGCCCGGCAATTCCTCGAGCAGATGGAGAAGCCGGACGTCGACCTCATCGAGGGGCTGTCGCCGGCCATCTCGATCGAGCAGAAGACGACCGGCTCGAACCCGCGTTCGACCGTGGGGACCGTCACCGAGATCTACGACTACCTGCGGCTGCTCTTCGCCAACATCGGCGTGCCGCACTGCTACAACTGCGGCCGCGAGATCACGGCGCAGTCGCTCGAGCGGATTCTCGATCTGGTGATGCTGTACCCCACGGACGCCCGCATCAACGTGCTGGCGCCGGTCGTACGCGGGCGAAAGGGCGAATTCAAGAAGGAGCTGCAGGCGCTGCGACAGCGCGGCTTCACCAAGGCGCGCATCGACGGCCAGTTCCGCTCGCTCGAAGAGGACCTCAAGCTCGATCGCCGGCGGAACCACAACATCGACATCGTCGTCGACCGCCTGGTGATCAAGAGCGGCATCGAGCGGCGGCTCGCGGAATCGCTCGAGATGGCGCTGGGGCTGGCCGACGAGATCGTCATCGTCAACACCTTCGAGAGCGGCGATCAGCTGTTCTCGCGCAAGCTTGCGTGCGTGGCGTGCGGCATCTCGATGCCGGAAATGACGCCGCGCGCCTTTTCGTTCAACTCGCCGCATGGCGCGTGCACCACCTGCCAGGGGCTTGGCGCGACGTACGACTTCGAGCCGCGGCTGGTCGTGCCCGACGAAACGAAGTCGCTGCTCGACGGCGCCATCGCGCCGTGGTCCAAGGGTGATCGCAAGCTGGTGAAGGACGCGATTCTTGCGCTCGCGAAGAGCTCGGGGCTGGACCCGCACGCGCCGTTCGCCAGGCTGTCGAAGAAGCACCGCGATCTGGTGCTGTTCGGCATGGGAGCTGCGAAGAAGGTGGCAAAGGCGGCCGGCGCTGTTGCTCCCGTCGCCGGCGACACCGAGGACGACGACGAAGGAGACGACGAGTTCGAAATGCCGCGCGGCCGCCGCCGCGACGCCTCGGCCGATGATACTTTCGGCCGCGCGTTCGAAGGCGTGATCCCGAACTTGCGGCGCCGCTACGAAGAGGGGTCGTGGGCGGTGCAGGAGGATCTCGAGCCGTTCCGCATGCTGCGCGAATGCCCGACCTGCCATGGGCATCGCCTCAAGCCGCAGAGCCTCGCGGTGCGGGTCAAGGGCCGCACCATGGCGGATTACGTGAACCTGCCGATCAGCGAGGCGACGCAGGCGTTCGAGGCATTCACGCTGACCGAACGTGAAGAGCTCATCGCCAGCCGCGTGCTGCGCGAGATTCGCGAGCGCCTGCGCTTCCTGCACGAAGTCGGCGTCGGCTACCTCACGCTGAACCGGAGCGCCGCCACCTTGTCGGGCGGTGAGGGGCAGCGGATTCGGCTCGCGACGCAGATCGGCGCCAATCTCACGGGCGTGCTCTACGTCCTCGACGAGCCGTCGATCGGGTTACACCAGCGTGACAACCGGAAGCTTCTGTCCACCCTGGCGCGGCTCCGCGATCTGGGCAACACGGTTGTCGTCGTGGAGCACGACGAGGAGACGATCCGGACCGCCGATTACATCGTAGATCTTGGCCCCGGCGCCGGCGAGCACGGTGGTCATGTGACGTTCCAGGGCAAGCCGGCGGCGCTGCTCGAGGAGGGCGCCGGATCGCTGACAGGCGCTTACCTACGCGGCGAGCGGACGATTGCCACGCCGGCCGCGCGGCGGCAGCCCGGGCGCGGTGAGCTCGTGATTCGCGGCGCGCGCGCCAACAATCTGAAGAACATCGACGCCACGATTCCGATCGGGACGCTGACGGCGGTCACGGGTGTCAGCGGGTCGGGCAAGTCGACGCTCGTCAACGACATCCTGTACCGCTCGCTGGCCAAGGTGATCTACCGCGCGGCGACGGAGCCGGGCGCGCACGACCGCATCGAAGGGATCGAGCTGATCGACAAGGTGATCGAGATCGATCAGTCGCCGATCGGCCGCACGCCGCGGTCGAATCCCGCCACCTACACCGGGATGTTCACCTTCCTGCGCGAGCTCTTCGCGATGATGCCGGAGGCCAAGGCGCGCGGCTTCCGCCCCGGCCGGTTCTCGTTCAACGTGAAGGGCGGCCGCTGCGAGGCGTGTCAGGGCGATGGCGTAATCGCCATCGAGATGCACTTCCTGCCCGACGTCTACGTGACGTGCGAGCAGTGCAAGGGGCGGCGCTACAACCGCGAGACGCTCGAGATTCAGTACCGCGGCAAGTCGATCGCCGAGGTGCTGGACCTCACCGTCGATCAAGCGCTGCCGCTGCTCGAGAACTTTCCGCCCATCGCGAACAAATTGCGGACACTGCAGGACGTCGGCCTGGGCTACATCGAGCTGGGGCAGTCGGCCACGACGCTCAGCGGCGGAGAAGCGCAGCGGGTGAAGCTGGCGCGCGAACTGTCGAGACGCGGCACCGGACGCACGCTCTACATCCTCGACGAGCCGACGACCGGCCTGCATTTCGAAGACACGCGCAAGCTGCTCGACGTGCTCAACAAG
>Ga0105238_10001765_pt1 | contig 21697 bp, 9 predicted proteins | sample KBSC34metaG_FD_81526 | JGI IMG/M metagenome (GOLD analysis project Ga0105238, IMG submission 81526) | Corn rhizosphere microbial communities from Kellogg Biological Station, Michigan, USA - KBS C3-4 metaG | ecosystem: Host-associated > Plants > Roots > Rhizosphere > Soil | place: Michigan, USA...
CAAGGTGTGGTTCAAGCAAGCCTTCGCCGACCTGTTGCCGCCCGCCATCCTCGAGCGCGGCAAGCGCGGGTTCGCGCTGCCGACGCGGCACTGGCTGGCGGGCAAGCTCCACGGCTTCGCGCGCGAGACGTTGCTGGCGACCCGCTCGCGAGAGCGCGGGCTCTTCCGCCCCCAGGCCGTGGAGGCGCTGCTCGATCGGCACAAGGCCGGCGAGGACCACGGCGAGCGGATCTGGAACCTCCTCATCCTCGAGATCTGGTTCCGCGAGCTGATGGATGGGCGAGCCGCCTTCGACGCCAGCCTCGTTGCCCGGGAGAGCGAGGCTGTGAAGCCGGTGGCGCTCGCCGCCGCCTGAGGCACGAGACCGCAACCCGGCCCGCTGTCCCCACCGCGCAGGTGGCTCAGCTCAGGACCAGGACTCTGGGTCGCGGCGGATGGTGGCCTCGGCGTGGGCGCGCTCCTCGGGCAGGTCCACTTCCAGCCAGCCGATGCCGCTGATGTCGCGGCAGGCCGGAGGCCGGTCCGAGGTGGCCAGGCGCGCCAGGATGCGCTCGACATGGATGGCGCGCCCTTCCTCGGCGATGGCGGCGTCGGCCGTCGCCCAGTAGCGCGGCAGCTCGGGGGCCGGGACGCGCGTCATCCCCACGTAGCCCGCGTCGAACGACGTCAGCGTCTTCGCGATCGACCGCACGTGCCCGGCGCCGTCGCGGGCGACCTTCATGTCGTCCGCGCCCAGCGTCCGATCCACGTCGATGAAGGCCGTCACCCGATCGGCCGGGGGCGCGATCCGATCCGCGATGGCCGGCCGGTAGACGTGGTCGACGTTCATGAGCAAGAAGTCGCCGCGAACGAACGGGCGGGCCGCCTGGAGCGAGATCAAGTTGCCGTCGCGAAAGTGCGGGTTCTCGATGAGCCGCACGCCGGCCCCCAGGCGGTCGACCTCGGCCGCCACCCCCTCGAACCCGAACCCGCCGACGACCAGGATCTCCTCGGGATCGAGGCGCGCCGCGAACTTGGCAGCGCGCGCCAACAACGTCTGGCCGTCGACCTCGATGAGCGCCTTGGGCGTCCGCGCGGTCAAGGCGCCCAGCCGGCTGCCGAGGCCCGCCGCGAGCAGCACGACCTGCACGGGCCGCCTCTAGCCGTGACCCGCGATGGGCAGCGCTTCCGAGCGCCGCGCTGCCGTCGACTCGGGCCACGCGATCAGCTCCGCCAGCTCGGCGAAGCGGCGAACGACCGGCACTTCGGGGAAACGCAGGACGAATCGCTCGTACGAGAAGGTGCCCGCCACGCCGACGAAGGAAATGCCCTCGCGCTCGGCGATCTCACCGTCGTGCAACGAATCTCCGACGAACAGCATCTGCGAGCGGTCGACGCCAAAGGTCCTCTCGCACAGCTCGATGTGAGGCCGCCCCTTGGCCAGGCCGCCCCCGAACCCGAGCGCCAGGTCGAACGGAAAACCCGCCGCCTCCGCGAAGGCGGCGACGTTGTCGGTGCCGTTGTTCGACGAGACGACGATACCGACGCCCCGACGCTGCAAGCTGGCGAGCGTCCGAACGACGTCCCCGGGCATGCGGATGCGGTTGCATCTCTCGGGCTTGCGGCCCTCGAAGATCTCGGAAGCGGCCGCGTTGCGCGCGTCGCCCGGGAAGATCGACTCCAGCTGCCGAAAGAAGGGCAGACCGCAGGTCGCCAGGTAGAACTCGCGCGCCAGGGCAGGCGGGGTCCCATACACCTCGCCGAGGACCTCGGTCGCGATGTCCGCCAGCACGGGCATACTGTCAATCAGCGTTCCGTCCAGGTCGCAGAGCAGGACCCGAGGCAGCGCCAGGGACGCGCGCAACGGACGGAACGAGGTCGAAGCCCCCGGATTTCGGGGCAGCTGCGGAGCCGCTACGGGCAGCACTGACATGGTGGGGCGGACAGACGCAAAGCGCGGTCCAGACCGGGCCATTCACCGTTCCAAGTGAATTCGAGTACTTGGAGATGTAGACCGGTGGTCTGTGGGTACGACCTGTCGGATGTTCACCACCGAAGGGTGATGAGGACCTGACACCTCGTCCCGCTTCGGGGACACCCCGGCGTCACGCGCCGACCACGATCAAATACTGCAAGTGATGGCTTTCGATTCCGTAGCCGATGTCCACCCCGACGAGGGGGACCGCCACCGAGCGCAGGAAGAACCGTATCCCGCCGCCCGCCGAGGTGTGAACGTTGCGGTCCCGGTCGAAGCCCTTCGTCACGTAACGGAACGTTCTCAGGTCACCGTCGAGGCGCATGCACGTCGTCCCGACGATTGAAAGGTCGCACCCCTCTGGCACCTCGCGGAACCAGACCATGCCGACGTCATAGAACGCGAGCCCCCGGAAATCGGCCGAGCCGACCGAGAACAAAGGGAAGTGATATTCGGCCTTCGCGGCGATCTGCGTGTCGCCGCGGAACTGCTGGAACAAGTAACCCCGCAGGTTCGGGCCGCCGGAAGCCGCGTCCCACGACAGCGGCAGGTTGCGGCCGGTGAGGGCGAATCCGCTGTAGATGAAGTTGTGGCGGCGGAGAATCTTGATCCCTTGTTCCCAGAAGACACTCGCCCGCCAGAACGAAAAGTCCCCCCCGAACTCGGAGCCGCCGATGTCGATGTTGCCGCCGAGCGCCTGTCCCGACATGACCGCGTGCAGGCGCGAGCGCCAGTCGAACGCCACCGAGGCACGCCCCACGCCGACGATCCCCCCCTTCATCGTGTGCGGACCCGCCGGAGGCACGGGATAGCCCGTGAGCGGATCGATCTTCGTGTCGTCGTCGGTGCCGAGCGAGGCCCCCGTCGCGGGATCGAGATACTCCGCGGACTTGTAGTCGACCTTCTCGAGACGCCACGAGACCTGGGTCTTCACGCGGCGGAGCCAGGCGACGCCAAACACGGGCTCGACCGCGAGGGATGAAAAGGTCGTCTTGCGCCAGGGCGAAACCGGGTTGAGCACGGAGTAGGGCGCATCGGGATCGTTCACGTATTCCGGGGCGATGGTGCGCTGGTAGATGCCCTTCACTTCCCAGTACATCCAGGTCTGGAACAGCGCCGGGTCGCGGTAGGCGAGGACGGCCCCCGAATCGAGCTGGGCCAGACGCCCGCCCAGGACGAGCTGCTTGCCCCACCCGAACAGATTGCCATGGACGAAGAGGAGCCCGATCGACCTGTTCGTGCTCGACCAGGAGGCGGTGGGGACCGGTGCCCAGGGGAACTTGTCCTTGACCGAGATGTTGACCCGGACCCCTTCGCCGAACGGCTCCCACCAGACGTTCACGTCCGCGAAGAGGCCGGTCGTGTTGAGCCGGTCGCGAACGGCACCGAGCGTGTCGTTCTCGAGGGTGTAGCCGATCTTGATGCCGGCGATGGAGCGCACCGTGGACTCATCGGTCCGACTGGCGCCGGTCACTCGAATGTCGACGATCCGCTCCCCGATGGCGAGCGCGGATCCGGCCGTGGCGAGGAGCACAACGGCGACGGCCACCGGTGCGAACACCCGCGGCAGAGTTGGGATCCGCATCGCGCGGAGTCTAACACGATGCCTGGAGGCGCCACGGAAGGCGCCCCGGCGTTCGGACGTCCATCGGTGTGACGCCGCCGCGACGCCAGCCGCGGTCACGGCTTGGACGACGGGCCGACGCCCGTCGGACGCGAGGGATCGAGACGAATCCGAGGCGCGCCCTCGCCCGCGGGAGGCGACCCCGTCACGCTGCTGGTGGACGCGCGAGAACGAAGCACGCCCGCCGTCGAGGCGATGAGGAACAGCCCCATCGCCACCCACACCAAGCCGAACGTCAAGTGACGGCGGCGGGTGCGCGCCCGCGCCGGATCGTCATCGGCGATCTCGCGCGACGAATCGCGCCGCCCGAGAAGGAAAGCGCGCGCCACGCCCGCTAGGACCAGCACGATCCCAACGGCATAAAACAGCAAAGGCGGAATCACCACGTTCATGGGCCAGTGATACTACTCGATCGACTCACAGACCTCTCGTCTACACGGCCGTCAGAGCGAGCCTGCGAGCGGGTCCAAGCAGCGGGAGGCGCGGCTTCGCCACGCCGGCGTGGCGCTGAGATCTTTCCGGGGGGTTCCGTAGGGGGGCAACGCCCCCCTGCGCCTCTTAATTAGCTATTTCGACGGCGCGCATCTCGCGTATGACCGTCACGCGAATCTGGCCGGGAAAGGTCATCTCGGCGGAGATGCGCTGCGCGATCTGGGTCGACATCTCGACCGAGCCGCGATCGTCGATCTTGTCCTCGGCCACGTAGATTCGCACCTCGCGTCCTCCCTGCACGGCGTAGGCCTCCTGGACGCCGCGGAAAGAGCGCGTGATCCGCTCGAGGTCGTCGAGCCGCGCCACGTAGTTATCCTCCATCTGCCGCCGCGCGCCCGGTCGGGCGCCCGACATGGCGTCGGCGGCCGCGACCAGATAGGCATAGGGGCTCGAGAAGGGTTCGTCGGTGTGGTGCGCGCCGATCGCGTTGGCGACGATCTCGCTCTCGCCCAGGCGGCGCGCATAGTCGGCTCCAATCACCGCATGCGAGCCATCGAGCTCGTGGGTCAGCGCCTTGCCGATGTCGTGCATGAGGGCCGCGCGTCGCGCGAGCTTGACGTCGAGCTTCAGCTCGTCGGCCATCATGCCGCACAGGAACGCGGCCTCGACCGCGTGCTTCCACTGGTTCTGCGTGAAGCTGGTGCGGTAATTCAGCCTCCCCACCAGCGCCACGATCTCGGCGTGGGCCGGCGGGATCTCTAGGTTCGAGAAGGCGCGCCGCCCCAGGTCCATCAGCTCGCGATCGAGCGCCTGCGAGACGTCGCGGGTCGCGCGAGCCACTGCGTTGGGATCGCCCGCGGCGGCGGGGTGACGGCCCAACCAGGTGATGGTCCGGCGCGCCACCTCGCGCGCCACGCCGTCGAGGCCCTCCAGGCGGAGGGCGTCCTTCGCATCGGTCGCGACGAGCTTGATGTTGGCGGCGGACTCGATGGCGCGCAGGTTCGCCTCATCCTTGCCCGCCACGACCTCGAGCGACATGCCCGGCGGCAAGGCGATGATCCCGTGCAACCGCTCCGTGAGGTAGTGCCCGGAGAACCGGCCCACGGCGATCCCCATGATCCGCTTGGCCACCCGCCCCTGCTCGGGATCGGCGCCGGATTGATCCACCGCCCGCAGCTGCTGCGCCGCCGCGACGCGGGCCGCCTCTGCCTCGGCTTCGATGACGCCTTGGCGCAGCCCGGCGGCCGACTCGCCGGCGCGTGCCTCGACGACGGCGCGACGCTGCTTGTCGAAGCGGGTCACCTCGTCGGCTACCCGCTGAGCCTCGGCGGCCCGCTCGCGCTCGCGCCCCTTGGCTTCGTTCAAGCGATCGCGCCGCACCTTCAGCTCATCGGTCGCGCGCCCCAGCGCCTGCCGCCTCACCGTCACCTGCGCATCCCGCGCCGCCAGCTCCGTCTCACGTGCCTCCATGGCGGATTCGAAAGCCGCGCTGGCCGCCTCGATCTCGTCGCGCGCCCCCAGCTCCGCGTCACGCAGAATCTCCCGGCTCTCCACCTGCGCCGACGCCGTGACGCCCTGTATGAGCGCGCGCGTGACCCGCACGCGCGCCTCCGCCCGCCGCCGCGCCGCCACCCGCCCGGCCAAGACGCCCAGCACGGCCGCCACCACCGCCAACGCAATCATCAACCCCATCGAAATCACGTGGCCGACCTCCTCTATTGCGACGGAACTTTTAGCCGGGATGTCAGAGCGACCGAAGGGAGCGGGTTTGTCGACGAGAGCGCGAGCTTAGCTCGCGCGGCCCACCTCAGGAAGTGGGGGTGGGCCCGCGGGAGGGGTCACCCTCCCGCGAGCGAGCGAAGCGAGCTACCCGATGACCATGCCGAGTTGCTCGCGCACCGCGAAGTACTCGTCCGAGATCGACCACTGCAAGAGATCCCGGATCTTGTCCTTCGGCTCCGCAACGCCCACGGCCACCGGCTCGACCTGGACCAGACGTGCCGCCACGTCGAGGTCGTTGCACATGAGGAACCCGGCCCGGGTCGCGGTCAGATCCACCGCGCGCGCCCAGCGCGTGATGTCGGCCTCGGCCTGGCTGGTGACGAACCGCTGCACCACCACGGTCAGCTGCTCCGCCATCTGCGGCGGGACCAGCTTCTTCAGCAGATCGAGGTACTGCGAGACCGGCTGCGCCAGCTCCGGCTTCACCGTGAACGCCGGCTGCGCCAGCTTCAGCGCCGCCAGGAACACCACACGCAGCTGCGCCAGCGTGGGGACGACCGTGGGCCAACGCACGAAGTGATCGGGGCGCATGAACGACAGCTTCTTGGCCACCGCGTACGCCAGCTCCTTCTCCGGCCGCCCCTGCAGGAGGCTCGCGCCCACCACGAACGACGGCAGGAGCTGAGCCTTCTCGCGCGCGTTCGCCATGTCGAGCTCGCCCGGCGACTCGGGCCGCAGATACAGCTCGGGCTGTGGGACCCCCAGCACCTGCACCAGGTACGCGAACACCTTGCTGAACAGCAGCTGATCGTTCGCGACGTCGCGCCGGTCCTTGCGCTTCAGCCCCCACTCCTTGTGCTCCTTGGCATAGGCAGCCGCCACCGACGAGCTCACTGTCGCCAGGATGTGGGAGATGAAGCGGTCCTCGTCCGGGTGGTACACGTTCTTCTGCCACAGCTCCTCGGTCAGGCGCGACCGCGCCCGCACAAAGCCCTTCGGCCGGTACTGCTCGAAGAACTGCTGCTCCTCCGGATCGGCCTTGCGCAGGAACGCGAGCGCCGAGGTCACGCACCAGGCCCGGTCGTACGCCTGCATCTCCGTGAACAGGACCCGCAGCGTCTTCAGGTGCGGGACCATGTCGGCGAAGTCCGGCACCCCCGCGATCAGGAAGCGCAGCTCGCCGACGGCTTTGTCGTAGGTGTCCGGACCCGAGAGTTGATACAGCTCGGCCAGGATCTGGTGCCGTGGCAGGGCGTCCTTGTCCAGGCTGACCGCCACCTCGAAGGCCGCCGTGGCAGCCTTGTAGTCCTTGAGGCGCGACCGATAGATCTCGCCGAGCGCGTGCCACAGCGCGATCTGCGTGCCCTTCTTCTCGGGGGGCGGCTCGGCGCCGAGGCGCTTGATCATGCGCCGGTAGCTGCGCTCCTGATTCCGCCAATCCTTCTTGGCGGTCATGATCTTGTCGATGCGCTCGAACGCCTTCAGGTCGTCCGGATCGGCGTCGAGCGCTTGGTTGTAGAACTCGACCGCGTCGTCGGTGCTGTGCAGCTCGTAGTTCGCGATGTTGCCGGCCGCCACCAGGAAGCGGGCCTTGATCTTCCCCGTCTCCAGCTCGGAGAGCTTGGTGAGGATCTCGATGGCCTTCTTCCACTGCTTCGTCTCGCTGAACAGGTCGAGCAGGTTGTGGAGCAGCTGCCGGTCGCCCCCCTTCAGCTCCAGCGCCTCCAGGTGGGCGGCGATGGCCTTCTGCGGGTTGTTCAGCTTGTCCTTGTAGATGCCGGCGATCTGCTCGTTGATGGCGAACTTCTCTTCGACGTCGCGGCTCGCCGCCAGCAGCGCTCGCTTTTGCTTGACCACCTGCTCCCAGTCGCCCGAGTCGGTGTACAGATCGACCAGCGCGTCCAGGGTCGCGCGGTGTCCGCCCTGGATCTCCAGAGCCTTCTCGAACATGTTCACCGCCTTGGTGCGCTCGCCCATCTTCAGCTTGATGCGGCCGAGACGGAAGAACAGATCGACGATCTGATCATCCTTCTGGGTGTCGCGGTGGTGCACCAGGATGGTCTGGTAGATGCGGAACGCGTCGTCCCAGTGCTCGAGCTTGTACAGCAGGGCCGCCCGGTCGATCAGGGTCGGTAGATAGGTGGCGTCGAGCTCGAAGGACTGCTTGTAGTACTTGAGCGCCTTGTCCGAGTCGCCCACCTGATCGGCCGCCTTGGCCAGCCGGTGGTACAGCTGGGTCAGCTCGCGGTTCGTCTTCTTGCCGGCCTTGCGGGCCAGCGTCTCCATCAGCGGCACCAGCTTGGCCCACTCCTGCCGCTTGAAATACAGCTCCGACAGCGGCTCGGCCGTCTCGATGTGCTCGGGATCGATCTCGATGACGCGGCCATAGAGCTGCGTCGCCAGATCCTCGTCGCTCAGCTTCTCTTGATAGATCTTGGCCGCCTCGTGCAGGAGGCGCGTCTTCTCGAGCGGGTTGGTGGTGTTGGCCTCCGCGCGCACCATCAGCTGCGCCGCCTTGACCCAATCGCCGCGCCGCTTGTAGAGCGCGAGCAGCGACAGCATCGAGGGGACATGCGTCGGATCTTGCGCCAGCGCCTCGGCCAGGTACTCCTCGGCCGCCTCGGGGGCGCGCAGCTGCTCGTCGTGCACCTTGCCCAGGCGATAGTTCAGATCGACCTTCTGCTTGACGTCGGTCGTGACGACGACCAGGCGCCGCATGACGTCCACCGCCCGATCCCACTGCTCGGTCTCCTCGTAGAGTCGCGCCAGGCCCGACAGCGCCACCGCGTGCTCGGGCTCGAAGTTCAGCGCGTCGCTGTAGGCCTCGATGGCGCGATCGAGATCGCGGAGCTCTTCCTCCAGGACCTGGCCGGTCTTGGTGTAGAGCTCGATGCGCTCGTTCTGGTCGTTGGTGGCGAGGATGTGCTTGCGGTAGGTCTCGACCAGGCTCTCCCAGCGACGATCCTGCGCGTACAAGCGCTCGAGGTCGCGGTAGGCTTTGTGGTTGCGATCGTCGAGCTGGAGGATCTTCTCCAGCATGTCGGCGGCGCGATCGGTCTTGTTGAACTGCGTCTCCCAGACCGTCGCCATCCGCTGGTAGATCTCGACCCGATCCCCCTCCGGCGACGAGACCTCGAGCTGGTGCTCCAGGTTCTCGAGGTAGGCCTCCATGTTCCCGGTCTTCTGGTACAGCGAATCGAGGGCCTTGAGCGCCGCCAGGTTCTGCGGATCGACCGCCAGGACCTCCTTGTAGGCGGCCACGGCGCGCTCGTTGTCGCCGAGGCGGTCCTCCCACAGCTCGCCCACCTGGATGCGCAGGCGGATGGCCAGCTCGGTGTCCTCGACCACCATCGCCTTCTTGGCCAGCACGTCGACCAGGCGATCCCAGGCCTGGGTCCGGCGGTACAGCCGCTCGAGCGCGTTGATGGCGTCGAGACACCGCTCGTCGGAGTCCAGCGCGCGCTGGTACGCGTAGGTGGCCTGCGCGGCGTCGCCGATCTGCGTCTCGTAGGTGTCGGCCAGCGCCAGCAGCAGCTCCACCTTGCGCTGGGGCGTCGGCTCGAGATCGGCGTGGCGCGCCAGCGCCGCCACCAGCTCGGTCCACTTCTTCTGCTTGCGGTAGAAGTCCTGCAGCGCGGTGAGCGCGCCCACGTGCCCCGCGTCGATCTGCAGCGCTTGCTGCGCTGACGCAATGGCGTAGTCGACGTGCCCCAGCGCCGAGTCGTACCAGCGCGCGATCTTGACCCACAGGTCGGCCGCCTGCTTGGGATCGGAGATCCCCTGCACCACCTGCGTGTAGTCCGAGATGAGCTCGTTCCAGCGGCCCGTGGTGGTGGCCAGGCGCTCCAGCTCCTTGGCCACGTGATCGTTCGAGTAGTCCTCCCGGAAGGCAGCCTGCAAGGTGACGAAGCTGCTCTCGCGATCGTTGAGCTGCTGCTCGTAGATCTCGGCCACCTGCACCAACAGAGTGATGCGGGTCGGGATCTCCGAGACGAACTCGGTGCGCGCCAGCAACAGGTCGACCAGGCGATGCCAGCTCTTGCGCTGGCGGTAGAGCTGCTCCAGCTCGTGCGACGCCGCCTGATTGGAGGCGTCGATCTGCAGGATGCGCTCGTAGACCTCCGCCGCCGACCCGCCGTCCCCGATCTTGTCGGCCCACAGGGCCGCCGCCTGCATGAGGACGTCGACCTGCTCCGTCGGGTTGGCCAGCGCCTTGGCCCGCCGTTCGAGGATGTCGACCGCGTCCTCCCAGCGCGCCTCCTGCATGAACAGCTTCTCGAGGGCCGCCAGCGCCCGGAAGTCGCTCGGGTCGATCTCCAGCACCTCGCGCCAGGCCTCGATGGCCTCGTGCGTGCGCATGAGGGTCTCGCCCTCCAGCTCACCGAGCTGCGAGTAAAGATCCTTCAGCTCGCTCTGGTCGATGCGGCCCTCGCCCAGCTGGGCCACGCCGATCAACCGGCGCAGTGACTCGGACAGCTCCTCCCAGGCGCCCGCGCTGCGGTAGTTGTCGACGATGGCGCGCAGAGCGTCCACGTCCTGCGGATCGAGCTGCAGCACCTTCTGCCAGGACTCGAGGGCGTTGCGCTCGCGCCCCAGCTTTGGCCCCCAGATCCGCCCCAGACGCTTGAAGATGGGGATCTTCTTCTCGGGCTCCTCGACGGCCAGCACCAGGCGTTCGAGGACCTCGGTCAGGTCCTTCCACTCCTCGGCGGCCTCGTGAAGGTCGGCCAACCCCGCCAGCGCGGTGGGATCGTTCCCGCGCAGGTCCAGCACGCGGACCCACAGCTCGACGGCCTTGTCCCGCTGCCCGAGGGCGTCGGTCGCCAGCCGCGCCATGCGCGCATAGCAAGCCGCGATGTCGTCGTCGCTCTGGGCGACGTCCACCAGCTTCTCGTAGATCCCGTACAGCTCGGCCCACCGCTCGCTGCGGAAATAGAGCCGCTCCAGCGCGTCGAGCGCCTCCAGCGACCGGGACTCGTGCTCCAGCACCGCCAGGTAGCTGGCGATCGCGCCGTCGACGTCGTCGAGCGCCTCGGCGTTGACGCGGCCGAGCCGCAGCTGCAACGCGATCAGGTCCGGACCGCCGTCGGTGATCTGGATCCGCTGGCGCAGCACCCCGGCCAGGCTCTCGTAGGCGCCCTGCGCGGTGTAGATGCGGTCGAGCCCCTCCAGGGCCACCGCGTCGCGCGCGTGCTCCTGAAGCACCTGCACGAGCACCCGCTCGGACCGCTCCAGATCCCCGAGGTCGTTCTCGAAGACGCTGGCCAGCCGCAACAGCACGTCCCGTCGGGCCGACGAGACGTCCGTCGAGGAGGCCGCCTCGAACATGGTGTCCACGTACTCGTCCCACTGGTGCGTCGAACGCACCAGGCGCAGCAGCTCGTCGAGCGCGGCCTGCGATGACGGATCCTCCTTGACCGCCTGTGACCACCACGCGAAGGCGGCGATCTGGTCGACCAGCTTCTGCTCCGAGATCTCCGCCAGCCGGCGCAGCAACGCCTGCCGCTCGTCCACCGCCGTCAGGCGGCCGAGCTGGACCTCGTAGATGCGGGCCAGCTTCTCCCACTCCTCGTTCTGCCGGTATAGCGGCTCGAGCACGTCGGCGATCTCGCCCTGCAGGGTGCCGCCCATGAACATCCGCTCCAACGAGGCCCGCGTCTCGGTGTGCGTCGGATCGGCCGCCAGCACCTCGCGGTAGGCCTCGATGGCCTTCGGCATGTCGAACAGCGCCAGCTCGTAGATCTGCGCCAGCCGGAAGGTCAGCTCGACGATCTCTTGATCGGTGCGCGCCGTGCGGATCTCGCGCCTCACGATGTCCGCCAGCTGCTCCCAGCTCTGGCTGCGCGTGTACAGGCCGTCGAGCGCGGTCAGGGCCACCCGATTGTCCCCTTCCAGCTCCACGACCTTCTGGTAGTTCGCGACGGCCTCCTCGTGCTGCCCCGTCTCCTCCTCGTGGATCCGGGCCAGCCGCAGCAACAGGTCCACCCGCCGCCGCGAGTCCTCGGTCTTCTCCAGCTCGTCGCTGTAAAGGCGAGCCAGCCGCTGCCACCCGTTCGTCTCCGCCGCCAGCCGCTCCAGGTGGGCCAGGACGTTCGCCAGCACGTCGGCGCTGCCGGAGTCGGCGATGCGCAGGGCGCGCCCGTAGGCGTCGAACGCCGCGCTCTGGTGCGACAGGCGGCGCTCCTCGATCTCGGCGATCTTCGTGAGGAGCTCGACCTTGCGAGCCGACTCCTCGGTGTGGGAAGCCATCACCTCGTAGACCGCCACCACCCGATCCCACTCCGCAGCCGCTTCGTAGATCGGCTCCAGGACCTGCGCCGCCAGCACCGGCTCCTGCGAGCCGGCCATCAACGCCTGCAGCGACTGCAACGTCGGCTCGTGCCCCGGGTCCATGGCCAGGACCGCTCGGTAGGCGTCGACGGCCTGCGACAGGTCGTTCAAGTGCTGGCGCCACAGCTCGCCGATGCGAAAGCGCAGGCTGACGACCTCGGCCGGCGCCGGAGCCATCTCCGTTTGTCGCTCGAGAATGGCGAGCAGGTCGTACCAGCGCTCGGTGCGCTGGTAGAGCCGATCCAGCGCCTGGGCGGCGTCGTAGTCATCCGGATCGAGGTCCAGGATCTCCTTGTAGGTGTCGATGGCCCGCGCCGGATCCTGCAGCTCGCGGTCGTGCACCTGACCGAGCACGTACAGCATCTGCTTCTTCTCGGACGGCGACGTCGCCAGCTCGGCCTTCTTGGCGTAAACGTCCTTCAGGTCACCCCACATCGAGAGCCGGATGTAGAGGCGCTCCAGATTGTCGAGCGCGACGGCGTCGGCCGGGTCCACCTGGAGGACCAGGCGATAGACCTCGATCGCCTTCTCGAGGTTCTCCAGCACCTCCTCGTCGAGCTGGGCCGCCTTGTAGTAGAGGTCCTTCTTCTCGGCTGGCGTCGTGACGATGTCGGCCTTGCGCAGGAGCAGCGCGACCAGCTGGACGTAGTCGCCCGTCCGCAGGTAGATCTGCTCCAGCGCGTTCGCCGCCGTCAGATCGCGCGGCGACACCTCGAGCGCCGATGCGTAGGCCGCCGCAGCCTCCTTGTCGCGGCGCAGGTCCACCTCCCACAGGGTGGCGATCTTGTGATAGAGCGCGTTCTTCAGCTCGGCATCGGACACGCCCGAGACCAGGGACGCGTAGCGGTGCACCAGGTCCTCGAGCTTGCCGAGCACGCGCGCCAGACGCTCGATCTGCACCTGCAGCTCGGGGTGCAGCGGATCCTCGCGCAGCGCGCGGCCGAGCGCATCGTAGGCGCTCTCGGGATCGTCGAGCCCCAGCTCGTGCGCCTCGGCGACCTGCCGGAGGATCGCGATCTTTTGCTCGGCCGTGGACGCGTGGCGCGCCTCGACCTCTTGGACCGCGACCAGGTTCGGGTAGTCGCCGCGCCGCCGGTAGACCGGCTCGAGCAGCTGCGCCACCGCCAGCTCGTAATTCGCGTCGGGTAGGATGCGGTTCAACGCCGTGATGGCCTCGGCCTGATCGGGCTCGATCTCCAGCACGCGCCGATAGGTGTCGACCGCCGCGCCAGGATCGTCCAGGTTCTGCTCGCGCAACAGGCCGAGCCGACCCAGCAACCGAACCGTTTCGCCCGGATCGCTCGCCAGCTGAAGCTGGCGCTGCAGGTTGTCCGCCAGCTCGCGGTACTCCTCGCGAGCCACGTACAGCCGGTCCAGGGCGCGCAGCGCCTGCAGGTTCTCGGGGTTCTCACCGAGGACCTCGTTCCACGCCGAGATGGCCTCCTCGGGGTTGCCGAGCATCTCTTCCCACACGGTCGCGATGCGGGTGCGGATGGCGACGCGCTCGTCGGCGTCGCCGACCAGGTCGGCCTTCTTGCGCAGCGTCTCGATCAGGTCGGGCCACCGCTCGGTGCGCGTGTACAGCCGCTCGAGGGCCACCAGCGCCGAGGCGTCCTCGGGGACGATCTGCTGCGCCTTCCGGAAGTACTCGACGGCCTTCTCGGACTTCTCGAGCTTCTCGTCGTAGGCGACCGCCACGACCAGCAGGAGCTCACGCTCGAGCTCGGGCTGCAGCTTCTTCTTCAGCGCCCCCTCGTACAGCTTGACGAGCGGCTCCCAGCGATCGAGGACGTTGGCCAGCTCCTCCAGGGACTCCCGCGCCGCCTGCGAGGTCGGGTCCTCGGAGAAGGCACGGGCGTATGCCTCCCAGGCGCCCTCGGGATCGGCCAGGTTCTGCTGCAGCCCACCGATCCGCAGGAGCAGCTTCACGCGCTCGGCGGCGTTCTTTTGCCGGTCGAGCCTGATCCTCTGCACCTCCACCAGCCGGGGGAGATCGAAGGACTGTTCGTAGATGGGCTCCAGGACCTCGACAGCGGCCATCTGCCGCTCCGGGTCTTTCAGGTAGGCTTGCAGGGCCTCCCGCGCGCCCTCGTGCCCGGGCACCAAGGCCAGCGCCTCGCGGAACGACTCCACGGCTGCCCCCGGCTCGCCCAGCTGCTGCTCCTCGATCCGGCCGCGCCGATACTTGAGCTCGGCCACCGCGCCCGGCTCCGAGCCGAGCTCGATCTCGCGATCGATCGTCTCAACCAGCTGCGGCCACTGGCCCAGCCCCGTGTAGATGCGATCGAGCGCCTGCAGGGCTCCCACCTGCTTGGTGTCCTGTTTGAGGATGGCCTTGTACAGCTCCGCCGCCTTGGCGGGCTGTCGGATCTCGTCCTCGTAAAGTCCAGCCAGCTTGAAGCGGATGTCGAGCTGCTCCTGCTTGGTCTTGGCCAGCTCCAGCTTCTTGTCGTAGATGGCGAGGAGTTGCTCGAAGCGACCCGTCGCGACGTAGAGACGCTCGAGCGCCCCCACCGCCTCCTCGTGCTTGGGCTCGATCTCGAGGATGGCCTGGTTCCGCTCGATGGCCACCTCGGGGTTGGCCAGCTCCTTCTCGTAGACCGCCGCCAGGATGGCGAGGACGGGCAGGCGCGCGCCGTCGTCCTTCAGGCGCGGCAGCGCCTCCTCGAAGGTCTGCACCAGCGTCGGCCAGCCGCCCGACACGGCGGCCAGACGCGCCGACTCGTCTCGCGCCCAGTCCCCCGACGGGTTCTCCGCGAACGCCGCCAGCGTGATGCGCAGAGCGCCCGCTGGATCGCCGGCGTCGGTGTCCAGCAAGGTGGCCAAGCGCCGCATGCGCGCCTGGCGCTCGGCGAACTCGGTCGTGTGATCGAGCTGGACGGTCAGGGCCTGCACCAGCGGCCCGACCGCGTTCGCCTTCTCGTAGATCGGGATCAGGGCCTCGGCCGCGATCGCGTTCTTCGCATCGATGGACAGCGCCTTCTCGAAGGCCTTCTGCGCGCGGTCGGCCTTGGACAGGCGGTCGCGGTAGATCTCGCCGATCTTGTTCCACAGGCCGAGGCGGGCCGAATCGTCCTCCGTCTCGGTCTGCCGTTCCAGCACCCGCACCAGCTCGTCCCACTTGTTCTGCGCGGCGTAGAACTGCTCGAGCGCGTTCCAGTCACGCTGTTGCAGATACAGCTTCTTCAGCGCGTCCTGCGCGCGCCGGTTGTCCGGCTCGGTCTGCAGCAGCGCCTGCCACGCGGCGACCGCCCGGTCGGGCGCGTTGACCTTCTCGGTGTACAAGATGCCCAGCTTGACGAGCAGGGCCGAACGCTTGGCCGCGTCGGCGCCGCTCAGCGCCACCTGCTGCTGCAGCACCTCGCCCAGCTCGCTCCACGCCTTCTCGCGCTCGTACAGCTTCTCGAGCTCGCCGAACGCCTCCAGGTTCTCGGGCGCGTCCTCCAGAACCTGGCGCCACAGCTCGATCGAGACGGCCGGCTTCTTGAGCTTCTCCGACGAGAGCTTGGCCACCTCGACACGCCGGCTGGCCCGCTCGGCGCGGTCCGCGATCTTGGCGATCTCGCGCTGGTTGGCCGCGATGAGCTTCTCCCAGTCGCGGCGTTTCTCGTACATTTGCTTCAGGAACTGAAGCGCCTGGGCGTGCTCTGGATCGAGCTCCAGCACCGTCTCGAAGGCCTTGATGGCTTCGGCCTGGTTCGAAAACTTCTCGAGGAACAGGTTCGCCACCCGCAGCTGAAGCGAGACCTTCTCGGCGGTGGTCTCGGCGGTCGCCGCCTTCTTGCGCAGCAGCGAGATCAGATCCGGCCACCGCTTCATCTGCTCGTACTGAGCGGCCAGGGCGTCGCCGGCCGAAGCGTTGTTGGGCTGGATGTTGAGGATCTGGTTGTAGGCGTTCACGACCATCACGTCCAGCTTCAGGCGGTCGCGATAGATCTCGATCATGTCGTTGAGGAGCGGGACCTTGTCCTCCGGGTTCGCCCAGGTGGCCTTGTCCACCGCGTCCTTCATCACCTCGATGAAGGCGTTCCAGCGCTCGGCTTTCCGATAGACGCGCGCCAGCTCGCGCCGAGGCGCCCACGACTGCGGAGCCGCCGCGACGATCTTTTTCCAGGCATCTACGCCTTTGTCGACCGAGAGCTTCTCGGCCTCGAGCGCGGCTGTGGCCTGAGCGGCGAGCTCGGGTGGAAAATCCTGGATGCCATGGGAAGCGCCGTTGCCGGACTCGCTGACCTTGTTTCGCTTCGATTCGCTTGCCTGCTTCGACTGCTGCTCCACTTTGGCGCTCCTCCGCGTCTGGAACGATGTCCGCACGCCGGCAGGGCCGCGGGCCGGCGATGCGGCGAAAAAACGTTGCCGCTCCGGTCGGCACGGCGGCTAAGCCGGCGACACAGAACACGAAAATCGGGTCCGTTTTATAACACGGAACGCCTCGACCCGGGCGCCCCCGCGGCGGATCTTGCAGGAACCCGCGCGAGGTTACGTCGCCGCCACGACGGCCCCGTCAGCCTGGACACGAGCGAGCTTGGCCAGAAATGCAAAAAGGGCCGCGGCGGGGCAGTCCCTCCGCGGCCCATGCGAGCCTCCGTCCAGCCGTCCGATTCGATCGAGCGGACGTGTCGCGCCTACCTCTACGGCCCAGACAGGGCGTAGAGCTTGTCGTTCGCGGCCTTGATGTAGCCGCCGCCGCCCTCTTTGCCGCCACCGGTGGCCACGAACTTCTTCAGGTAGTCCTGGGCCTTGTCCTTGTGGTCGTTGTTGTGGTCGGCGTCGTACCAGTCGGAGTAGGTCATGCCGGCGTTGTAGAGCGCGTCGAACAGCTCGGGATCGAGGTCGATGGCGGCCTTGAACTCCTTCACGCTCTGCTCGTACTGCTTCAGGTTCTTCAACGCCATCCCGAACCCGTTGTGGCACTCGGCGTCGTCGTCCTTCGCCAGCACGCACTGCGAGAACACCTGGGACGCTTCCTTGTCGAAGTCGTAGTCCAGATACAGGTACCCGAGCGCCACGTAGGGTTTCGCGAACCGCGTGTTCGCCTCGATGGCCTTCCGAAGGGCGTTGTCCGCCTCCTTGGGCCGGTCGAGGCCCTTATAGACCAGCCCCAGTCGCCACCAGGCCTTGAACAGCTTCGGATCGGTGTTGGTGGCGGCAAGAAAGGCCTTCTCGGCCTGGTCGATCTTCTTCGACTCCAGGTAGGACTCGCCGAGGTCGTACTGGTAGTTCGCGTTGTTCGGCGCCCGCTGGGCGGCCTGCTCGAACGCCTCGGAGGCCGCGTCCCATTTGCGCTGCTTCTGCAGGACCTTGCCCAGGTTGTAGTACGCGATGTCGTAGGACGGGTCCGTCTGGATCGCCTGCTTCAGGTCCTTCTCGGCCGTGTCGTAAAGATTGTTCCGAAAGGCCTCGGCCCCACGGTTGGCGAGCTCGATGGCCTTGATCCGCTCCTGACTGCAAACGAAACCTTCACACGCCGGCAGGACCGCGGCGATGGCCAGCATCACCGCCAGGGGTGACAGCGTCCGGATCGACTTCGTCATGTCTTACTCTCCTCCGCCAGCCGGGGTCAGAACGAACGGGTACGAGACGATGACGATACCGCCACCGAGCGGCTTCGGGAACTCCCAGCGACGGACCGCCTGCACGGTGCAGTTCTCGACCTTGGCGTTGCCCATGGTCGAGTTCTGGAGCACCGACGCGATGACCTGGCCGGAGGCCGCGATCGTGAACTGCACCATGATGCGTCCACCGAGGTTCGGCTTCTTGGTCAGCTCTTGCTCGTAGCAGTACTTCACCTCGTTGATATGGCGCCGGATGATGCGGCGGATGATTTCCTTGTCCAGCGAGCCGCGGACGTTCGCCTGACCGGGGATCACGTCCGGTGCCTTCGCACGGCGGCCACCGAGGCCGCCCGCGCCGCGACCGTAACCCGAACCGTTGCCACCGCCGCCGCCCTTGCCGATCGTGCCAAGGTTGCCGAGGCCGATGGTGCCCTCGCCCGTGCCGCCGCCGCCCGAGCCGGTGCCGACCAGACCCAGGCCGCCGACGCCGTATGCTTCACCGATCTGGTTGCCCACCAGACCGCCGAGCACGTCGGAGGCGTCGTTGCCCAGCGCCGAATCGCGCCCGAAGATCGAGGCGATGTGCGAGCCCTCCGACTGCTTGAGGACGCCCAAGATACCGGCGTTCTTGGCCTGCTCCTCGGCCAGCTTCTTGGCGAGGTGAGGATCGGGGTTGTCCTTCGGACCCTTCAGGCCGTAGAGACCCTCCTTGTTCTTGGAGGTCTTCTTACCCATCTTTCCTTCTTCGCCCTTGTGGCGCTTGCCCTTGCCACCCTGCTCTTCCGGCTTCTTCGACTTCAAGAACTCGGGGATGTCCTCTTCCTTCTCCTCCGGCGGCTTGATCAGGAACTTCACGAACCGGTTGTCGGAGTTGAACAGGTCGAGCGACAGAGACTTCGGGTCCGGCGGAACCGAGAAGATCATGAGCAGGAACAGCAGCAGCGCCACGGCCGAGCCGACCGTGTAGACCTGCTCGTTCCAGCGCCACGTCAGGAAGGGAACCTCGAGAACGCGGGGACGGTTCGTGGCGGTCAGGAGGAAGGTCGTCTCGCCGCAGTCGAGGCGAGCGTATCCGTTCGGAGGAAGAGAGAAGCTCGAGCCACGCTGCTGAACGAACTGGGCCAGCGGGTAAGACTGGCCGTCGACCGCCACCTCGCCGCCCATCCGCGGCGTCACGTTGATGACGTAGTCACCGGCCTGGGCCGCGACGAGCGGGTGCGCCGGAGAGGGGACGTACTCCGGATCGACGGGGGCGTCGACACCGGCCTCCGAGCCGACGATGAAGTTCGGGTTCGACTTCACGCGCCGCTTGAGGCCCATGTAGGTCAGAGCGCCGGCGCCAAGGAGGCCGCCGAACACCAGCACGTCGAGCGCCGGCGTGCGGTGCTTCCACACGAAGGTCTTCGCCTCCTTGCCGGCCGCCTGCCACGCCTCGTAGGCCTCCTTCTCGGCGCCCACGTCCATGGCGGTCGCGACGAACGCGACCAGCGCGACGATCCCAAGGATGACGCCGGCGAAGAACATGCCGGTCCCTGTCCCGGACGAAGAGCTGCCTACCGCGGCGGAGAGAACGCGAGCGTTCGTCACCACTCCGCGGAAGATCGTCTGCACCTCGACGGCGCGGGTGCCGTCGGCGACCTCCACCTCGGCGGCGGCGGCTCCGCCCCCGAACCCGGCGGGAGCCCCATAGGACGGCGGGGCGTACCCACCACCGGCCGGCGCCTGCTCGTAGGCAGCCGGAGCAGGAGCGTAGCGCTGCTGGGACGGCGGCATCGGTGCGGGGGCTCGCCCACCGCGGGGTGGCGCCGACTGAGTCTCCGCTGCCGACATCAAGAACGTCACGACGACCCGAGCATCTCCGAACGTGATCTCGTCTCCCGACTGCAGGCGGGTTTTCGTGATCCGTTCGCCGTTCACCGTCGTGCCGCGGGTCGACCCGAGGTCGATGAGTGAGACGTCCTCGGGTCCCGCGATCTCGATGACCGCGTGCATGCGCGACACGGTCTCGTCATCTATCCGGAGATGGGAAGAGGCCAGCTTGCCGACCTTGATGACGTCCTGGTTCAGAACCTCTTCGCGGACGAGCTCGTCGCCTTTGAAGATTTGAAAACGAAGAGGCACTTTTGCGTCGGACATGCGGCGATCTCCTGGTCAGTTCGATGACGTGAAAGGGGACGGTCCGGCCGGAGGGGGGGGACGGCGGACCCGGGTCAACGTGGGCGGGTTCGCGAGGAGCTCAAATGTCTTCGAGCGACTTGAGCATCTCCGGAATGAAGTCCTTCCGGATCTCGATCAGGCTCGAGTGCTCGGTCTTCTTGAGCGCGTTGACGAGCTCGCCATCGGGCCGTGCGAGATCGCCCTCGACCATGTCGTCCTCGAAGTCGTACACGGTCTTGGCCTTGTAGGTGGTGTTCCCGTCGTCACCGCCACCGGCCGGGGCGGCGGCTCCGGCCGCTTCGTCGGCCGCCAGGGCGGCGCTGGTCGCGCCGAGGAGGCTGACAGAGAGGAGGGTCGCAAGAATCAGCTTCATGGTGTTCTCCCGTTGGCGCCGCCTCTTCCCATGGGAAGGGAGAGGTAGGCCGCGAAATTAGGCTGTAGGACAACCGGATGGGTACGAGGTTCCCGAATTCTTGAAAATTGTCCGGCCTGCATCGGGGAAGCAGCTCGGCCGGAGGGCGACCCGAGTTACCGCGGCCCACCCAAGCGAAGCGGCCTCCGGGCGAGACTCGGTCCAGCGACGAAATGACCGTTCGCCGGACCGCGTCAGCTACTTACCCTTCTTCTTCTTGCCCTTCTTCCCGTCTTTGCCTTCGGCCGGTGCGGCCTCGGCTCCGCCCGCTGCGTCGCCGGCTGGAGCGGCCGCGCCGCCCGAGGCCGGAGCGGCGCCGCCCCCGCCTGGGGGCTCCGTCCCGGGCGCGCCGCCGGCCGGAGCCGGGGCGCCGTCCTTCCCAGGCGCAGCGGGAGCAGCCGCCCCGCCCTTGGCGGCGGCTTCGGCGGCATCCTGTTTCTTCATCTCCTCTTCCATCTTCTTCTGCTGCTCTTCGGCCTTGCGCTGCATCTCCTCGGCCTCTTTCTGCAGCTTCTCGGCTTCGGCCAGGGCGACATAGATTTCGTCGATGTCCTTGATGCGCTTCTCGGCATCGCGGCGGAGGGAGTCTGGCGTATTGCCGTTCACCTTCGAGAGGAACTGGCGGTAGTACTCCTGGGCCTTTTGCAGCATCGGCTTGTCGCCGCCCTTGTAGTCCTGGTACAGGAGGCCCAGGTTGAAGTAGCTGGAGGGGTTGGAAGAATCGAGCTTCTGAGCGGCGTTGTACTGCGCCTCCGCCTCATCGATCTTCTTGTTCCCACGAAGCGCGACACCGAGGCCGATCACGGCTTCGTAGTTCTTCGGCTGCATCTGCAGGACAGCGCGGAAGTTCTCTTCGGCTGTCTTGTAGTCGCGGTTGTTGAGCGAGAGCGCGGCCAGATTCATCCGCGCCTCGGCCAGCTTCGGGTTCATCTCGACGGCCTTACGGAACTGGCTGATGGCCGGGCTGATCTTCTTCCGCTTCAGCTCGACGAGGCCCATGGTGTTGTACACGAGCGCCAGGTTGTCCTTCATGACCGGGGTGTAGCCCGTCCCCTCGCCCTGGACGTTCTCTTCCTTGGTCAGCTTCCCGTCGTCGCCCGCGGCCGAGTCGGCCTTCTTGCCCTTCTTTCCGCCGCCCTTCTTGCTGGCCTTCTCCCCGCCCGTCGTCTCGGTCTTCTCTTCGTCGAACTTGCCGGTCGCGATCTCCTCGCCCTTCTTGATGGCCTGATTGCCGACGAGCTTGGACATCTCGAGCATGTTCAGGTCGTAGTAGATGAAGGCGAGGGTCGAGAACGCCTGCAAGTTGTCGCTGTCGAGGGCCAGGACCGTGCGCAGGTGGGTGACGGCCTGGTTCACGTAGGCCTTCTTGTCCCCATCGGACCCGGCGCGCCGGGCCTTGTCGCGCAGCAGCTGCGCCAGGTTGTTGCGCGCTTCGATCGTGTGGAGCGGATCGATCTCGACCGCCTTGTTGAAGAGCGACTCGGCCCGGCCAGTGTCGCCCTTGCGCCAAG
>Ga0105238_10001776_pt1 | contig 21583 bp, 17 predicted proteins | sample KBSC34metaG_FD_81526 | JGI IMG/M metagenome (GOLD analysis project Ga0105238, IMG submission 81526) | Corn rhizosphere microbial communities from Kellogg Biological Station, Michigan, USA - KBS C3-4 metaG | ecosystem: Host-associated > Plants > Roots > Rhizosphere > Soil | place: Michigan, USA...
CCCGGCACGGCGGAAGAAGCGCCCGCGGGGGCCCCTTGCCCTCTGGCTGCCAGCAACAGTTGGTGTGTTTCGCGCGTCAACGCCGTGCCCTTGTGCTCTTCCGAGCCGTTCGAGAGGAGACCGACCCGAGGTCGGGGCTTGTCGTGCAAGAGGCGCGCGTACACGCTGCCGAGCACCGCCCACTGGGCCATGGTCGTCGGTTTGGGATCCACGTTCGCGCCCATGTCGAGCAGGGCGCAGTCACCGGTGCGGGTGGGCAGGCTCGTCACGATGGCGGGTCGCTCGACCCCGGGCAGGCGCCCGAGCACGAACAGGCCGCACGCCATCATGGCGCCCGAGTTCCCGGCCGAGACGACGGCATCCACCTCTTTGGCCTTGGCCAGGTCGAAGCAGATCCGCATCGAAGACTTCTTCTTTTGCCGTACGGCCATCGAGGGCGCGTCGTCCATCGTGATGACGTCGGGCGCGTGGCGCAGCTCGATCCGGGGATCGCCGGCGGCGCCCAGGGCCTCGAGCTCGGGACGGACGCGCGCCTCGTCGCCGACCAGGACGACCCTGATCTCGCTCTCGCGCACGGCCGCCACGACCCCCTCGACCTCGACGCGCGGAGCGCCGTCCGCTCCCATGGCGTCGACGGTAATCCGCTGCAACTAGGCCTGCTCCTCTTCCTGCTTCTCGATCACCAGGCGATCGCGGTAGTAGCCGCAGCTCGGGCAAACGCGGTGCGAAAGCTTCGGCGCCTCACACCGCGGGCACGGAATGGTGTGCGGCACGTCGCGCTTCATGACCTGCGCGCGGCGGATGGCGGAGCGGGACTTCGATTGTCTTCTCTTGGGAACGGCCATGGATCATCCTCGTTTCGTTGGTGCCTTGGGCTCTCCACCCGCGGGCGAAAGCAGCTCAGTCGAGCGCCGGAACGGCTCTCCGGATCGGAGTCGGGATCGCCGTCGATGTCGTCGATATCGCCAGCATTACATCTTCAGCTTTCCGAGCGCGGCGCCGAGTCGGGTCGCCGCCGGCGCCTGTCGCGCCTGACAATCGCAAGCGGTCCGGTTTCGGTTGCCGCCGCACAGCGAACACAGCCCAGCGCAATCTTCGCGACAAAGCGGGCTCATCGGAATCGCCAGGAGAATTTGCTCGCGCAGCTCGGGCGTGAGATCGATTTGGTCGCCGTCGAAGTGAACGACGCCGTCCGGCTCGTCTTTGCCGTCATCCTCGTCATCGTCATCGTCCTCCGCGCCGGGGACGAAGGTGACGTGCACCGGGAGTTGCAGCGAAACCCGCGCCGGCTCGAGGCAACGCGCACACACGCTCTCGAGCGCGCCCGCGAGTGAGCCGGTGAGGAACACGTCGTCGCCCGACCGTTGAAGGCGTCCTCGGAAGGTGAGGCCGCTCGGGGCCACCCGAGCGTCGAGATCCGGGCACTCCGCTTTCAGCCAATCGGCCGAAAGCGGCACCTTCAGCGACAGGCCTTCATCGCCGATCTCGTTGATTTTGTACAGCATTTCCAAAATTTCGTAGGCGTTTCCGGGTGAACGGGGCAAGTAACTATAGGGGGGGGCCCCCACCTGTCAAGCTTGCGCGTCCGGCAGGCGGGAGAGAGCCCGGCCCGGGGCTACGCCCCGCGGGCTCTCGAAGGGCGGGTTCCGCACTCCGAGAGACGGCTACCGAAAGTTCGGCTGCATCACGAACGAGAAGTGGCCCTCCAGGGTGCCGATGATGGCGGGCTCCGGCACAGGCAAGGTGTGATCCTGGATAGCGTCCACCGTGTTGCTGTCGCATAGCTCGACGTGGAACGCGGACGCTTCCACCGGATCGCCCTTGTTGACCTTGAAGTCGCGCGTGTGAGAAAGGTCGGTGCTCGGATCTCCGAATCGTGAAAACGAGATCCACGATCCTCGGCCCGGGCAAAGGGTCAGGTTGGGGCACGAGCCGCCCTCACAGCTCCCGAGCCCGGTCGCCGACAGGTTGGCCCCCGGACAGACGAATTGAAGAACCAAGTGACTGGTCACCAGTTCCCCTTCCGTTCCAATCCGCATGCGGCCCTCGCCAGACGGTCCCGGGACGGATCGATCGCATTCCTCCGTATTCCAGTCCGGCGAGCCGTCGGCGTTCATGACCCCGCGCGCGCAGCGGGCGACCTCCCAGCCGTCGTAGACCCAGAAGAATATTGTATCGGCAAACTCCCAGCCACCCGAGATGTTCTGCATGCGGATGTTCAGTTGGCTGGCCGGATAGCGCGGGCTCGTGGAGTCGTACGGCTCCGCGACGAAGTGGTTCCATTCTCCGCAGTAAGGCATGACCTCGTTGGTATCGGGATCCAGGCATTCGGGGTTCTTCGCGTTCTGGGTCACGGCCTTCGCCTCGTCGTAAAGAGGCACCGCGCGCCTCATCTCGTCGAAGGAGCACGCGGGGACCACAAGCTGGCCACGAATGATGCCGCGGCCGTTCTCCGAGGAACAAGACGCTTGCCCCACGGCCAGCACCGCCAGAGCCGTCGCGACGAGAGTCCCCGGTTTGAAGATCACTTGGCCGCGCCCCCCGCCGCGCTCCCTCCGAACAGCAGGAGCGATTTGAGGTCCTCGTCGTTGAACACGAGCTGACCCCCGACGAAGTAGTCGAAGCCCCCGGCGGTGCCGAACTTGGCCCGCTTGTTCAAGACGTCGTCGACACCGCCCACGAGATAGAGCATGGGAAAGTAGGGAATTGCCAGCGCGACTCGTCCCTGCAAGCGGGGCCAGGTATTGAAGAGCGTGTCGAAGAGGTCCGCCGAGAAGACCAGCTTGTTTCGGAAGAGGTGGGCGTCGAGGCCAACGCCGCCCGTGGACTCCTTGATGCCGAAGCGGCCGGTCCAGATCCCGTAGGTCTTGCCGAACTGCAGCGTGAACTTGAGCTTGTTCTGTGTGTACGTCGTGGTGTTGCTGATCGTCACGCGCCCCGCGCTCTCGTTCAGGGTGGTCACGTTCTCACGCAGGCCGCGCGGGTCGTTGACGAGCTCGATCAGGTAGAACTTGTCCGGGCGCGGAACGAGCTGGACCGACAGATACTCCTTGGGCTGGCCCGAGAAGAAGTTGAACTCCGTCCGCAGGCCCACCACCGTCTGCAGCTTCGTGATGCCGCGGATGAAACCTCCGGCGTCCTCGGTGATGTCCTCGATGTTGCGGGCGATGGTGTCGTCGTTCAGAAGATGCCCGACGGTGCCCTCGCCCTTGTCGATCTTCCCGGTGGCCGACTCCATGTTCTTGACGGCCTTGTCCAGGTTGTCGACGGTGGCCTTCAGCTTGTCGAGCGACGACCGAACGGCCTCGCCGGTCTGGGTGACCTCGCCCTGCCCCGTCCCGATCAGCTCTTTGACCGACTCCGTGATCTCGCGGACGTTCTCGATAGACTTCTGGATGTTGCCGCCCTCGGTGTCGGTGATCCGGTCGATGTCGCCCGCGATGTGATCCATCTTGCTGAGCAAGTTCTGCAGCACCACCGAGTTGGTCTCGATCAGCTTGTTGGCGTTCTCGGCGGCGCTGGCGATCGGCCCAGAGGTGAGGCGCCGCACGTCGTCCAGGATGTCGTGGAGGATCGGCATCAAGGTGGTGACGTCCGAGACCAGATCCCCCATGCTGCTCGGCTCGCGAACGTACTGGATCTGCTCGCCGTTCTTCAGCTGGCGCATGGGGCGCCGCTCGCCGTTCTTCACGCTCACCGGCGACCCCGGATCAATCTCGAGGTAGAACTCGCCCAGCAACGACGCCGACTTCTTGGAGACGACGGCGTTCTCCCAGATGACGGTGCCCGGCAGCAGGCGAATGGTCACCCGCGCGACCGGCTTCTCCGGGTCGAGCTCGCGCTTCTCGATCTGCCCGATGGGAATACCGGCCGTCTGCACCCGCGACTTCTGGAACAGGCCGGCCGCGTCGTGGAAGTTCGCCCACAGCGTGAAGCCCTCGCGCGCCGAGGACCGCTCGTTGGTGACCTTCACCAGGAAATAGGTCAGGAGGCCGACGACCAGCGCCAGCGCTCCCACCGTGGCCGCTGCCCAGGTCCGCCTCATCCGGGCGCCCCTTCCCCGCCGATGGTCTCGCGAGAGAGCCCTGCCATGGAGATGAACTCTTGCAGGGGCGGATACGGCGCGTTGATCAGCTCGGCGGGGGGGCCCGTGACCAGGATCTTGCCGTCGTACAACATCGACACGGTGTCCGCGATGCGGAAGGTCGAAGCCATGTCGTGCGAGATCACGACGCTGGTCACGCCGAAGTCGCGCGAGGCGCGCAGGATCATGTCGTCGACGTTCTTGGTGGCGACGGGGTCGAGCCCGGTGGTGGGCTCGTCGTAAAGCAGGATCTCCGGGCGATCGATGAGCGCCCGGGCCAGGCCGACCCGCTTGCGCTGCCCGCCGGAGAGCTCGGCCGGGAACTTCTGCTCGATTCCGGCGACGTGGCCGAGGTCGAGGCGGGTGAGCAAGTCGCGCACACGCGTCATGATCTCGTCGCGAGGAAGACTGTACCGCTCAATCAAGGGGAACGCGATGTTCTCGACCACGTTGAGCGAATCGAACAGGGCCGCGTACTGGAAGACCATCCCGAACTTGCGCCGCAGGACGCCCAGCGCGACGTCCCTCAGCGGCACGATGTCTTGCCCATCGACCAAGATCTGCCCCGCGTCTGGCTTCAACAGCCCCATCAGGTGCTTCATCAGCACCGACTTGCCCTGACCCGAACCGCCGATGACGATGTTGATCCGCCCGCGCTCGATGTCGAGATCGATGCCGCGCAGGACGTGCTGCACCCCGAAGGTCTTGTGCAAGCCCCGGATCTGGATCTGATAGCGCTCGTCGCGGCCCGGCTGGTCTGCCTGGTTCGCGCCGGACCTGTCGTGAAGTTTTGACATCAAGCTTGATAAGGGAAGAAAGTCGAGAGCATGTCGGACAGGAAGTAGTCGAGGACGAGAACGGAGACCGAGCCCGCCACCACGGCGCGGGTGGTCGCCAGCCCCACCTCCTTGGCGCCGCCCCGCACGTTGAACCCCTGGTAACACGCCGCCACCGACAATGATGCGCCGAACACGGCCGCCTTCACCGCGCCCTGAAAATAATCACTGGGATCGGTCATGTAGCGGAAGTATTCGATGAACGCGCCGAGGTCGACCTGCTTCAGGTAGATCGAGTACAGGTAGGCGCCGAACAGCCCGATGCCGTTGAACACCATCGTCATGATCGGCATCATGATGATGCTCGCCACGACCCGCGGCGTGATCAGGTACTGAATGGGGTCGACGGCGAACGTCGACAGCGCGTCGATCTGCTCGGTGATGCGCATCGACCCGAGCTCGGTCGCCATGCCCGAGCCGGCGCGGGCTGTGATCATGAGCGCCGTGAAGACCGGCGCCAGCTCGAGGGCCAGCGACAGGCCCACCGTGGCGCCCACGAAGCGCTCCTGGCCGAAAAGGGAGAGCGCACGGATGGTCTGCTGGGCCGAGACGGCGCCCGAGAAAAATCCGACGAGCAAGATGATGGGCAGCGATCCGACGCCCACGAACTCCATCTGCTCGAGGAAGAGGCGCAGCCGGAAGGGACGCCGGAAAAGCCAGGTGAAGCTCCGGAGCAGCAGCAGCGCGTGATCGCCAAAATAGCCGAACAGGCCGCGCACGGGCGCGCCCATCAGCTCGGCGACACGCCCGGCCGAGAGGGGCTGCCGGCGCTCTTCGGTCCCGACCGACGCAGAGCTCATCCTCAACCTCTATAGACGCGCGGCACGCGTTTCGAGATGCCGCTCATGATCTCGTAGTTGACGGTCCCGGCCCACCGCGCCAGCTCGTCCACCATGATGGTGGTGCCGGAGCGGCGCTCGGAGACCCCGCCGGGGCCGGCACCCTGTGGGCCGCGGGCCCCTGAGTCCTCTCCCAGCAGAGTGACCACGTCGCCCAGGGAGGCCCCGGGCACGTCGGTGACGTCCACCATCATCATGTCCATGCAGACGGCGCCGACCACCGGGACCCTCTTACCACGGAGCAGCGTTTCGGCTCCCCGGACGTGGCGGGGATAGCCGTCGGCGTATCCCACGGGGAGGGTCGCGATGAGGGTCTGACGGGTAGCACGCCACTCGCCGCCGTAGCTCACCGTCGCCCCCGGCGCGACGGGGTGAATCGCCATGATCCGGGTCGAAAGCCGCATCGCCGGCTCCAGCCCAGGCACTCGCACCACCTCGCTCGGCATGGCGCCGTACAGCGCCAAACCCGGGCGCACGGCCTGAAAGCGAGCGTGGGGAAAGCGGACCGCCGCCGCGCTGTTGGCGGCGTGGTTGATCAGTCCGGAGAGCCCGGCGCGGCGGGCGATGCTCACGCACTCCTCGAAGAGACCGAGCGCGTCGGTCGTCGCCGTCACGTCGGCGGCGTCCGCCGAGGCGAGATGGGTGCACAGGCCCGCGATTCGAATCCCGGAGAGGGCCCGAGCCCGTTCGAGCACGGCCGGCAACTGCGCCGGTGCGACGCCGAGCCGGTTCATTCCGGTCTCTATCTTGATGTGAACGGCGGCCACGCTTCCCCGAGCGACCGCCGCCTCCGAGAAGAGAGCCAGATCGACGGGGTCATACACGACGGGCGTCAGGGCTTCGTCCAGGACCTGCCGGTGACACCGATCGTAGTAGGCAGAGAGCACCACGATGGGAGCCGGAACGCCCGCCGCGCGGAGCTCCATCCCCTCCTCGACCAGCGACACGGCCAGACCCGCGCATCGATCCCCGAGCGCCCGAGCCACCCGAACGGCCCCGTGCCCGTAGGCGTCCGCTTTGATGACAGCCCAGAGGGCGGAGCCACTGACGAGCGTCGAGATCCGCTCGGCGTTGCGGGCGATGGCGCCCAGGCTTATCTCGGCTACGGTGGGCCTGATCGACGTGCGCATGTCCGCTTCGCCGAGAGGCACGAACGTCTCGGCAGTGGGCGGCCGCTGCGCGCCCGAGCGGTCCGTGATTTTTCGTCCTCCAACCACCCCGACGAGTTTGACCCCCTATTGGAACTGGTCAAACTTCGATGATCTTGGGCTCGGTCGTCTCGCGAGGGCTTTCATGCGGCCCGGCAGAGCTCCGTCGCCCCCCACCAGCTCGAACGGTGCGTTGCGCTCGGCTGCGCAACCAGCGCCTCACTCGCGAGCGTCAGAGAGCAGACGGCGGCTGATGACCATGGATCGGCCCTTGAGGGTGATGAGCCCCTTCCGCGCGAGATCCGAGATCACGCGAGAGACCGTTTCCCGGCAGGCCCCGATCGAGTTCGCGAGCTCCTGCTGCGTGGGCCGGTTCTGAACGGCGACGCCCTCCGGGACCTCTTTGCCGAATGAGTTCGCAAGGTTACGAAGCGAGGCAATAACCCGCTCGGACACGTCGGCCAACGCCAGCCCGGACGCCAGGGCCTTGCTCTTCTCGAGGCGAGAGGCCACCTGGTTCAGCAGCGTCAGCCCCAAGCTGGGGGCGGCGTTGAGCTGAGAGAGGAACGCATCGCGGCCGACGGACATGAGCTCTGTCGTCTCACACGCTTCCCAGTCATTCGACAGGGCGCGGCCAGTCACGGCGTCGGCGAGGAAATCGCCCGCGACGAAAGTCTCGAGGGTGACCTCGCGGCCGGAGCCCGATCGTCGAACCGCGCGAACCTTACCCCGCAGGACGATGAAGACGTGCTGGGGAACGGTCCCCTCGGCGCAGATCACGCCATGACGGGAAAACCGTCGGATGGTCGAGGAGGCCGCGAGGGCGGAGAGCAGCGTTGGGGGCAGGCCGGCGAGGGTCGGGACGCTCTCGAGCGCCGACTGCTCGGCAGAGAGGGGCAACGGGCGGCGGATGTGGGAGCTCAGGTCGATATTCGGGGCGATGGCCATGTGGACCTCCTTGGAATGGCGACCACCACAGCAACCCTGATGCCAGCCGTCTCTCCCCTGATTCCAGCAAAATCCCTGAGATGCAAATCACAGAATGTCGGGGGTGTGGAAATCTCGCGGGAGCGCGACCTTTTTGTCGTAGTTACGCTGCAACAGACGAGTTTCACGAAGCCCACGCCGGGCGGGTACCCCTGATCCCGATGATGGCTTGGACGATCGCGGCCAGCGCGCAGCCCACGAGCGGGACCCCGGTCTTGCGGAAGAATGGGACTGGCCACTGTGCAGGGATCCGCGTGGTCTGACGCACGGTCATGCAAGAACCTGCATGGTCGTGCGACTCCCTTCCCCTCCCGATCGTCGGTTCGCGCCCCTCCCCATCGCGCCCCTGCTCCCCACCAGGAGTGCAGCACGGCCAGGCGAACGGGCCCGCGACCACTCAGGCAGGACCCAGTCCGGTCCACCACCACCTGGGCGGGGGGTCCGCCGCCACCTCGGCGGGCGATCGCCCGTGCGCGACCGCCAGGCGGTCGATGGACGCGGCGGGGCTCAGGTGGCGCGCCTCTGGCGGAAGAAGGGAGGCTGACTCGGTCCGAACGTCCCATACCCTCGGAATCCGACGGACCGGTCCTCGCTCTGCAGGCCTCCCACACGCCTTCGTCACATGTGTTGACGGCCCGGCGGCGACTCGTAGTCGCCGCCAATCGATCACGACTAGTTCGAACTTCTTGAGAACGTCTCAGAGACGTCTCGGCACTTCTTCAGGAAGGTCTTCAGGATTTTTTGGCGGCCTTGGCCGCCTTCTTGGCCTTCGCCTGATCGGCCTTGCGCTGAGCGCGATACTTCTTGATCAAGGACTTCGCCACATCCTTGTGCTCGCTGCACACCATGCCGAACACGGGCGCTGCCCGATTCTTACAGCCCGGCACCGGACAATATTGGATTGGAGGCTTCTTGCGCGGACGACCCGGCGGACGGCCCGGACCGCGCTTCATCATCATCGCGGCGGGCGGACGCCCAGGCCCGCGGCTTGCGGCTCCGCCGCCCACCGCCGAAAGGACCGCTTCACGAGCACGCGCCAGGACTTCGTCTTCGATGGCGCCCGTCAGTTGGTCGACGAAATCAGAAACAATTCCGGCAATGGACCCGGTCCGGTTCTTCGGCATCTGCGAATTCTCCGTTGAAGTTGTGGGCGCGCAGGTTAGCTCCCCAAGATCCTGATTTCAATCGACGGCGGGAACTTTTCGACTCTCTCGACGATCTTTTTTCTCGCTCGAGGTGGCGTTGGCACCGACGATTTTCGCAAATCTAGGGTCTGACCCCGAGGGAAACTCTCTTTTTTCCGGCCTCAATCGCGCCTTGACGCCTTTTCGAAGCATGACAAAGAACGGACACTAGGAGCCGCGCCGTGACATTTGCGATGTTTCTCATTTTGGTCCTTGCGCTTCTCGGCGCGATTCATTGGTATCTGTGGCGTCGTTTCGTGTCCGATACGAGGCTCGACCATCCTTGGCGAGCCATCGCGACGGGCCTGATCGTCGCCGCGGGGATCAGCCTTCCGACAGGCCTCTTCGTCGCGAGACGAGTCGGAGGACAGCCCGGCCGGGCACTCGTCTGGATTGCGTTCACCTGGCTGGGCCTGATGTTCCTGATGTTCGTTTCGTCGCTGTCGGTCGATGTCGGAAAGCTCGGCGCCTCGCTCGTGCGACGACTGAAGCGAGCGGCTCCCGTCGACGAAGATCGACGACGTTTCGTCGCGCGGTGGCTCGCGGGCAGCGTCATCGCCGCCAGCGGCGCCGTTGGGGCGGCCGGAATGAAGGCGGCGTTGGGTCCCATCGCTGTTCGGCGCGTGGAGGTCCAGCTCCCGCGCTTACCGCGGGCTCACGACGGCTTCACCTTGGCGCAGCTCACCGACCTGCACATCGGTCCCACCATCGGCGCGCGCGAGCTGAAGGCCGTCGTCGAGACCACCAACGCCCTTCGCCCCGACCTCATCGCCATCACCGGTGATCTGGTCGACGGCAGCGTGGAGCAGCTCCGCTCGGCCGTGATGCCTCTCGGTCAATTACGAGCTCGCCACGGTGTCTTCTTCGTTACTGGAAACCATGAATATTTTTCGGGCGCGGCGCAATGGGTTGAAGAGATTTCACGTCTCGGGATTCGGGTATTGCGGAACGAGCGAGTGACCATCGAAAACAAAGATTCGGCTTTCGATTTAGCCGGCGTCGATGACCGATCTGCCGCGCGCAGCGGCGTTCCGGGGCATGGCGAGGATCTCGATCGCGCGCTCGACGGTCGCGATCGAGACAGGGTGGCCATCCTCCTCGCGCACCAGCCCCGGACGGTGCAGCGGGCCGCCGAGCACGGGATCGATTTGCAGCTCTCCGGCCACACGCACGGGGGACAAATATGGCCTTTCGGTCTGCTCGTTCGCCTGCAACAACACTTCCTCTCCGGGCTGCACCGGGTGGGCGAAACCCAGCTCTACGTCAGCCGCGGCACCGGCTTCTGGGGACCACCCATGCGGGTGGCGGCTCCGGCGGAGATCACTCAGCTCGTGCTCCGCGCGCCGCTGTCATGACGGCGGCCTAACGGGCAACGCCTGGGCGGCGGAAATGACGCTCGCCCGCCTCGGTCCGATCGTATCCTCCGGCGATGATGATCATCGATTGGCGAACCCTGGCGTCGACCTTCGGCGCCGTCTTCATCGCGGAGCTCGGCGACAAGACCCAGCTGGCAACGATGTCGATGTCGGCAGGCACGGCATCGAAGGGGACGGTCTTCGTGGCATCGGCGTTGGCCCTATGCACCAGCTCGGCGCTGGCGGTCTTGGCCGGCGGGGTGGTGTCGCGCTTCATTTCACCGATATGGTTGCGCCGAATCGCGGGCGCCGTCTTCGTGGCTCTGGGAATCATGTTCCTGCTGACCCGCTCCGAAACATCCCAGTAGGAGGTTCGCGTACCTCCCAGGAACGTGTTGCGCTATCGCGCCACGTGATCGCATGAGCTTCTCCTCCTGCGAGTCCCTGTTCCCGAGGCCCGAAGCCCGAGGCCCGAGGCCCGAGGCCCGAGGCCCCCCCGGTCTTTGTCCACATCCTCCCTGAGCGCCTCGGCCCATCCTTCAGGATCCGGCTCAAACAGCCGAAATGACCAGGGAGATGGCGACGATCCTGCAGGCTCGGCCCCCGTCCGGCGCCGAGGGTGGGGCCGCCGGTGCGAGGTCGGCCTCCTCGAGCTTGGTGGGGCAGACACTCGGGTCTTACACCGTCATCAAGGAGCTGGGCCAGGGCGGAATGGGCTGCGTCTACTTGGCCGAGCACGCGCTCATCGGGAGAAAGGCCGCCATCAAGGTCCTGAACCCGGACATTGCTGCCGACCCGGAAGCCGTTTCGAGGTTCTTCATCGAGGCCCGCGCCGTCAACGACATCCGGCACCCCAACATCGTCGAGGTCACCGACTTCGGACAATTCGGACCGCACCATTGCATCGTCATGGAGTACCTGGAGGGCGAGACGCTGGCAGCCCGTCAGTCCCGCATCCGGATCTTCGACGAGCCCACCGTCATTCGCACGATGAAACAGTGCACCTCGGCCCTGAGCGCGGCGCACGATCAGGGCCTGGTTCACCGGGACATCAAGCCCGAGAACATCTTCCTGCGATCCCACCCCGATTACCCTGATTTCGTGAAGCTGCTCGACTTCGGCATCGCCAAGCTCCTCGGCAACGACTCCTCGGTCGGCCACCATACGAAGACGGGCTCGGTGCTGGGGACACCGTCCTACATGTCGCCCGAGCAATGCCTGGGTGAAGCCGCGCTCGACATTCGCAGCGACGTATACAGCCTGGGCATCGTCATTTATCAAATGCTGACGGGCCAGCTCCCGTTCACGGGTGACACGTTGGGACGGTTGATCGTCTGCCACGTCAACGAGACCCCGGTGCCCCCGAGTGTCATCAACCCCGACATCTCGCGCGGAATGAACGACCTCGTGCTCCGCGCCCTTCAAAAGAAGCCCAAGGACCGTTTCCAGAGCGCGCGTGACATGCGGGAAGGCCTCGATCGCTTGCTTGCGCCCGCGCTGAGGACGCTGACGCCCGCCTTCGGGATCGGCGTGGGAACGCCGATGGCGTCCGGCTCGCCCGGAATGCTGGCCGGACCATCTGGGGGAGGCCGGCTGCCCGGCTCCGCCTCGGCAGCGGCTGCCGGCGGCGCCCCGAGCACCGGAAACGCGACCGTCACCGAGCCCCGTGGCCCGACCCATCGCGACGGCGGCGCCATCTCCGTTCCGCCACCCCCTGGCGCGCTCTCGGGCGCCGCGGGCGATCTGACCCGCCGGCTGGCCTCCATCATCGACGGCCGGATCGACAGCGGGACCATCGACCTACCCGACATGCCCGCCGCCTCGATTCGCTGCATCGACCTGGGCCGCCAGGGCAAGCTCGGCTTCGGCGAAGCGGCCCTGATCCTGAACGACGTGCCCATCCTGCGCTCGCGCGTGATGAAGCTGGCGAACAGCGCCGCCTTCCCCAGCCTCATGCCCGCCCCGACCATCGAGCAGGCAGTCGCGCGCCTGGGCAGCGACGGCCTGACCATCGCGCTCGTCGAGTTCGCGGCCCGCGAAGCTTTGGAAGGCAAGCAGGGTCGGGTGCGCGATCTCATGCGACGAATCTGGCCTCACGCGCTCGGGGTCGCGACGATGACCCAGGATCTCGGCCAGACCCTGGGCGCGGGTCACCAGTCCGACGGGTACCTGGCGGGACTCCTGCGCCAGGTGGGCAAACCCGCGGTCGGCTCCCTGCTGGTCGACATCGAACAGCAGATGATCCGGGCCGGGAAGCGCTCGACCATCCCCGACGCGGTCTTCGTCGCGGTCATGGAGGCGTGCCACGCGCGCGTCGGGGCCGCGGTGGCGCGGCATTGGGATCTCTCGGAGGCGGTGGCAGGCGCGGTCGAGTCCTCGCGGCAATGGAACGCGCAGCAACCGTACACGCTCGGTAACGTCGTGCGCCTGGCCGAGATCATGGTCAACCGCCTCGGCCTGACGGTGGGGCTGGGCCCGAACGGACCCGAGCTGGAACGAAGCTTTCACGAAGGTCGAGCGGTGCTCCGCCTCGACGAGCTGGCCTTGCGCCGCTTCAGCCACGGCTTCAAGGAGAGGATCGTGGTCCTGGCCGGCATCCGCGGCTGAGCGCGAGGGGGCGGGCCCCCTCGCGGGCTCCCCCGCAGGCCGACGGCGCCGGCGCAGCGAAGCTGCGCCTCCCGGGTGCTTGGACCCGCTCGCTTCGCTCGCTCTGACGGCCGGGTCGCATCCGGAGCGCGATTCGCTGGTCAGTATTCAATCACCAGGCGTCCATCCATGAGGACCTCAGAGCTTGTCGAGCTTGCGTAGGGCTGGTGCGCGCCAGGCTGCAACCGCCACGACGAGGAGGGTGATCGTTCCGCCGGCGACGACGGAGGGCACGGTGCCGAGCAGGCGGGCTGCCACCCCTGACTCGAAAGCGCCGATCTCGTTGGACGAGCCGATGAAGATCTGGTTGATGGCGGTGAGCCGTCCCTGCATGGGGCCGGGAACGCGCACCTGGATCAGCGTGCCTCGGATGACGACGCTGACCATGTCGGCGGCGCCGCTGGCGGCGAGCAGCGCCAGCGACAGCGCGAACCAGCGGGACAGCGCGAAGGCGATGGTGAACGCACCGAACAGCGCGACGGAGAGCAGCATGGCGCGTCCCGACCGCCGAAAAGGGGGCGCGGCGACGAGGACGAGAGAGGTGGCGATGGCCCCCACCCCGGGCGCCGCCCGCAGCAAACCGAAGCCGCTCGGGCCCACGCGAAGGATCTCGTCGGCGAAGACCGGCAGCAGGGCCGCCGCGCCACCGAACAGGACCGCGAAGAGATCGAGGGCGATCGCAGCCAGGATCACCGGCTCGCTCCTCAGGAAGCGAAAGCCCTCGGCCAGGCTGGCGGCCATCGATGGACGCGCGGTGGTGACCGGCGCCGGCCGAGGCACACCGATGCGGGTCCAGGCCAGGAGCGCCGCCGCCAGCAGGGTGGTGGCAACGGCGTAGGCGGCCGTCGCGCCGGAGGCGGCGTAGATGGCGCCGCCCACCGCCGGTCCGGTCACGGCGGTCACCTGCCACAACGCGGTCCGCGCCTTCACCGCCGCCGGCAGCAGGTGACGCGGCACGATCGTGCTCGTGAGCCCGTTCCGGGCCGGTATCAGGAAGGCGCGACAGACCCCCGTCAACGCCAGCAAGCCGTAGGCACAAGCCCGCACGCCGCCCACGCCGAGGTGATCGCGCGACCGGCTGACCAGCCAGAACCCGGCTGCCGCTGCGCCCAGCAAGGCCAGCGCGCCGGCGCCAAGGCGCTTGCGGTCGTGGACGTCGGCGAAGTGCCCGGCCGGGAGCGCCAGTCCAATGAACGGCAGCGCCTCGGCCAGGCCCACCAACCCGAGCGACAGCGGATCATGGGTGAGGGCATAGAGCTGGTACGAAACGGCCGCCCCCTGGATCTGGGAAGCCAGCGTGGCCGCCATGACCATCACCAGAAACCAGCGATGACCCACATGACGCCATAAGGAGTCGGATGCCTCGCCCGTCGGGCGAACGGCGCCTCGGGCGCCAACCGGTGCGTCCTGGGCTTCGTTCTCGGAGCGGTCGTCGTTCTCCATCAAAGGCGGCGCGTTGGCTTATAGTACGGTCCCACCCCGATCCACCCGAGAGGAATGCCCTTGCAGCTTGGAAAGAATTTTCGTCTGCCTCGAACCGTGCGGCCGGTGTCCTACCGGGCCGAGCTCGCCGTCGATCTCGGCCGCGATCGCTTCCAGGGAACGGCCGAGATCGATCTGGTCGCCAGCGAGGCGGTGTCCCGGATCCATTTGCACGCCGTCGACCTGACGGTCGCCGCCGCTCAGGTCCTCGTGCCCGGGGCGACGCCGGCCGGCCAGCCCATCGCGGTGGCGGCCCTGGTTCCCGACACGGTCAGCGAAACGGTCACCCTCGAGCTCGCGGCCCCCTTGCCGCCTGGGCCGGCGACGGTGCGGATCTCCTGGGCGGGCGCCTTCAGCCCCGGCCTGCGGGGCCTCTACCGGGCGGGCGCCATCGCGGTGACCCAGTTCGAGGCCGCGGACGCGCGCCGCGTGTTCCCTTGTTTCGACGAGCCCGCCTTCAAGGCGACCTGGGAGCTCTCGTTGCGGGACGTGCCGGCCGGCGTGCCGGTCATCTCGAACGGACGCATCGTCGAGGAGACGGCGAGCGACGGGGGAAGCCGGCGGATCCGCTTCGCGCCGACGCCCGTGCTCTCGTCCTACCTCATCGCGCTGGCCATTGGCGATCTGGTCCCGAGCGAGCCGGTCGACGCGCGCGGCGTGCCCATCCGGACCTGGTCGGTCCCCGCGAAGCGCGGCCTGACCGCCTTCGCGCAGGAGGCGGCGGCCGCCGTGCTCCCGAAGCTGGAAGATTATTTCGGGCTCCCCTACCCCTTCGGCAAGCTCGATCAGCTGGGCATCCCCGACTTCGAGGCCGGGGCCATGGAGAACGCCGGTTGCATCACCTTCCGCGAGGTGGCGTTGCTCCTCGATCCCGCCACCGCGCCGCTGGCCATGCAGAAGCGAGTGGCCGAGGTCATCACCCACGAGCTGGCGCACCAGTGGTTCGGAAACCTCGTCACCATGGTCTGGTGGGACGATCTGTGGCTCAACGAAGCCTTCGCGACCTGGATGGCGTTCAAGATCGTCGCCGCGTGGCGGCCCGAGTGGCGCATCTGGATGGACTTCGAGGTCGGCAAGGGCTCGGCCTTGGTGCTGGACGCCATGCAGTCGGCCCACCCGATCCGGGCCGAGATCAACAACGCCGAGGAGGCGGGCGAGTCGTTCGACGCCATCACCTACGAGAAGGGCGGCGCGGTGCTGCGCATGATCGAGGGGTATCTGGGCGAGGAGCGCTTTCGCGACGGCATCCGGCTCTACATGCGCCGCCACCGCGAGGGCAACGCGACCGCCGACGATCTGTGGGGCGCGCTCGGCGAGGCGTCGGGGGAACCGATCGTCGAGCTGGCGAACGCCTGGATCCGCCGCATCGGCTATCCGGTGGTCTCGGTGGCAGCGGCCCCGGAGACGAACGGCGAAGGCGGTGACGGCGCCCCCACGCTGGTCCTCGAGCAGCGGCGGTTCTTCTCCGATCCCACCGCGCAGGAGAGCGGGCCCCCCACGCGCTGGTTGATCCCGATGGTGATCCGCTACCGCGATGACGAGGGCGTGAAGCAGCAGCGGGTCCTCTTCGGCGAGGCGACGGCGCGGGTCACCCTGGCCGCTCGCGGGCGCGTCCGCTGGCTGGTGGCGAACGCCGGGGCGGCTGGCTTCTACCGATGCCGCTACGACGAACGGCTGCTCGGGGCGATCGGAGGGGCCCTCTCCGACGGAGCCGCGGTCGTCCCCGGCGGCGCGCGCGAGGAGGTCCAGCCCATCGAGCGGATGGCGGTCGTCTCCGATCAGTGGGCCCTGGTGCGCGCGAACGCGGTCGAGGTGGGCGACTTCTTGAACCTGATCACCGCCATGGCGTCCGAGAGCGATCCCTTCGTCCTCGACGAGCTGGTGGGCCGCCTCGGTCTGCTCGAAGGCCGTCACGTCGCCGAAGCCGACGAGGCCGCCTTCCGCCGGATGATCGCCGATCTGTTCCGCCAGTCGGCGGCGCGGCTCGGCTGGCAGGCGCCGGCGTCGCAGGAGAAACCCGAGAGCGATGACACCCGCCTCGTGCGAGCGGCCTTGCTGCGGGCCATGGTGGTGGTCGCTCGCGATCCGGCGGCCGTGGCGGAGGCAGAACGGCGGTGTCTGGCCCACCTCGCCCCCAGCGGGGAAGCCGTGGCGCTGGACCCGAACCTGCTCGACATCGTCGTCACGGCGGCGGCTCGTCGCGCGGACGACGCGCGCTTCGACGACTTCGTGCGCCGCGCGGCCCACGAGATCGATCCGGCCGCCAAGCGGCGCTTCCTCCATGCCCTCGCCCGCGTCGAGACGCCGGCCTTGGTGGCGCGCGCCGTGGCGACGGCGCTCACCGAAGTCGTTCCGATGCAGGACTTCACGTCGTACCTCTCGGTCCTGCTCGCCAACCGGGCCACGCGCGAAGAGGCCTGGCGCCTGGTGCGCGAGCGCTGGGAAACGGTGCGGGCCAAGGCGGACTCGCCCATGTTGCTGCGCCGGCTCGTCGAGGGGCTGGGTGTCCTGCCCGAGCGGCGCCACCTGGATGAAGTGGAGGCTTTCCTCTCCAGCCACCCGATCGAAGCCGCCAAGCAGGCCACGCTGCAGACGCTGGAGCGACTGCGCTCGGAGGTCGCGCTCCGCGAGCGCTTGATCCCGCAGGTGGCCGCCTGGCTCGCACGACGCCGAGACGCGGGAGCCGAGTTGGGATAGCATGCACGCCAGCCCGGCCCCTCGCCTGTCTTGACAGGCTCCCAGCGAGCGGGCGACCCTTGCTCCGCTCCTCTTCCCCTTCGCGGATCTCATGAGCGACCCATCCACCTCATCGCCTTCCGGGGGCGTCTCGCGTTTCGTCGGCGTGGGATTGTCCCTCATCACCGGATTCGTGGTGTTCACGGTCGGTGTGTCCCTGTTTCCAATCGAGGCGCCCCGCCCGCCCGAGCCGGCGCCGCGTCCCGCGAGCGCGCCCGTCGCCGCGGCGACGGCGCCGCCCGAGACGGAACCGACGGCGCCCTCCTCCGCGGGCGCGGGCGGCGCGCCGGCGCCCGCGGATCCCGTGGCCGCGGATGGCGGAGCCGCGGCGCCTCCGGCGGTCGCGCCGGCGAGCGCCGGAGGGGTTCGCCCCAGCGAAACTGGCAAACCGGCGGCCGACAAGCCCTCGCGCGCGGAGACGAAACCGGCCGTGGCCCCGGCGGCCAAGGCGCCGGCTCCGAGCGCGCGCACCGAGGACGCTGGGGCCAGCGACGCGGAAAGCGCGCCCGCAGCCACCGAGGCGGGGACTGACGGGAGCGCGACCGGCGGAGCAGGCGGGAACACCAGCGCGAGCGCCGAGGACGCGGAGGGCGCCAGCTCGTCTGGCCCCGTCGCCGATTGCACCCTCTCCGACAAGGACATCGCCCGCGAGGCGGGGCGGCACAACTGGCCCACCGTGTGCCCCGTCGCCGATTCGAAGGGCGACGCCAAGGGCGACGCGAAGAAGGCTTTCCTCATCATCCCCATCAAGGGCTCGGTCGAGAACGCGGCCAGCGAGCTGAAGCGCAAGCCGGTCCGCGAAGCCCGCGTGACCCTGCCCGCGGCCGAGTCCCAGCTGAGCCTGAAGCAGTACAAGCTGCGCCGGCTGGGCTTCAAGGATCTGAAGATCGGTCCCCCCGACGAGGGATCCGGGACGCGCATCCGGGTCCGCTTGATGACCGGGGCCGGCGATCCCGCGTTCGAGATCAGGGACGGCTATGCCAAGATCACCGTCCTGGCTCCGTCGGCGTCGTCGTCGGCCGACTGACGGTGGCCCTCTGACGGTGTGTCAGCCGGGACAACCCGGGCCCGGCGCCCCCGGTCCATGAACCCTGAGCATGCCCATCACTTCGCTTGACCGTCTCCGCCCCACGAGACTATTCGGCCACCTGCTGACCCTCCTCGTGGGCATGGCCCTCGCTGGCCTGACGACCGGGTGCGCCCGAGGTCAGCCTCCGCTCGTCAAGGCGGCCCGTCGATCCGAATGCGGCGATCAATGCCGCTCGATGAGCTGCCCCGCCGACACCCATTGCGCGTTCACGGAGACCTGCACCCCGCGCTGCGAGCTGAACGTCCTGCAACCCAGGTGAAGCCCGTCCGGAGACGACGGGCCGGGCGAGGCTCGGCGCCGCGGGGACGCGACTGAAGGCGCCTTACCCCGGCGCTTCGCCCAGGGCGCCGCCGGCCCGTGCCTCGTCGAGCTCCCCGGCGCTCCCCTGCACGACGTGCAAAATCGGCGTGGTCGCCAGCGTGGTCACGACCGCCATGATGACCAGCATCGCGAAGAGCCGCGGCGAGATCACCTTCAGGTCGAGGCCGATGTTGAGGACGATGAGCTCCATGAGGCCGCGGGTGTTCATCAGGATCCCGAGCGCCGAGGAGTCCCGCCAGGTCAACCCCGAGAGCCGGGCCGCGAGGGTGCTCCCCCCGAACTTGCCGATCGAAGCGGTGGCCACGATCACCGCGCAGAGCAGCCACTCCGTCCCTCCCGACACGAGGCCGATCTGCGTCCGAAGCCCCGTGTACGCGAAGAACGCGGGGAGCAGCAGGATCACCACGATGTCCTCCAGCTTCTGGACCATCTCGCGCGCGATGCGCGAGCTCGCCGGAATGATGGCTCCCAGGATGAATGCACCGAAGATGGCGTGGATCCCGATCCACTCCGTCGCCAGCGCGGAGGCGAGCAGGGCCACGAACACCCCCGCCACCACACCGCGAGGCAGACGCTCGAGGCGGTCGGTGCGCGCGATCAGGCGCACGGCGAGCGGTCGCACCACCAGGAAGCAGAAGGCGATGTAAGCGACGCTGAGACCGACGGTGCGCACGGCGACCCCCACGTCCGACGCAGTGGCGACGCTGACCACGAAGGCCAGCAGGCACCACGCCGTCACGTCGTCCACCGCCGCGCAGGTCAGCGCGATCGCCCCCATGCGCGAGCGGTGCATGCCGCGGTCCGTGAGGATGCGGGCCAGCACCGGGAAGGCCGTCACCGACATCGACACACCCAGAAACAACGCGAAGACGGTGAACGGGACGTCGCTCGTGGAAAGGCGCGGGTAAAGGACCAGGGCCAACGTCGAGCCCAGCAGGAACGGGAGCACGATGCTCGCGTGCGAGATGGCCACGGTGGCGTGGGTCCGCGCGCGGGTCAGCCCCAGATCGAGCTCGAGCCCGACCATTAACATTTATAGCGAGACGCCGACCTGCGAGAGCACCGACAGGAAGGGCGCCACGGTGGGCGGCAGAACGAAGGCCGTCGCCTCCGGCCAGACCCGCCCCAGCAGCGAGGGGCCGAGCAAGATGCCGGCGATGACCTCGCCGATGACCGGGGGCTGGCGGACCCACGCGAACAGGGCGCCCAGCAGCCGGGCCGTCGAGATGATCACCCCCATCGCCAGGAGGACGTGCATGAGGACGTCGACCTTGACCTGGGAGCCGCCGGCTGCGAATGGATCCCCCCCCAGCGCCGGGGCCGGGGCCGTGAGGCGCAGGCCGAAGCGGCGGACGAGCAGGAAGCCGCCGCAGGTGATCCCGAGCAAAAGCAAGTAGCCAGCGACGCGGGCCAGGCCGCCCCGGTCCCGGTCGTCTTCCAGCGAGGACATGGCGGCGAGTTTGGCGCGGTCGGGCCGCGGATGTCACGTGCCAAAGCCACATCGATGGCGCCGTTCGAATCTTTGTCCGTAGGCGTGCACGCGACCGGGGACAACCGCGATGAGCGCCGCCGGCTTGCCCTCGGCGCCGGGCAACTCATATTGCCGCTGGTTCTCGGCGTTCCGAGAGACGGGGCGTCCGGGAGCTCAGGGTGGCGTTCCATTCCATGGGCACGGGCATCGATACCTCAACCGCAGCAGCGAACGCGCGGGGCCCCGGCGGGGCCCTGGTCCGGCGCGCGACCCTGCGTGTTTCGCTACCTCGAACACTCGAGGGGCCGCTCGGTTGGGTACGGAAGGCCGGGTGGCTCCGACAGCTCGGCTGGCTCCGCCGCGAGGCGCGGCGCCGACTGCTGGCCAACGACCCTCGGACCGCGACCATCCGCAGCGCCGTCGGCTGGTCGTCGCTGGCGGGGGCGGTCCTGGGCGTCGTCCTCGCGTTCGTGGCGGCCGCGCCGGAGGACACGGGCCGCGGGACGCCGCGCCGGGGGCCAGGGGCGTCGCTCGCCCTCGCTCACCGTCCGGCCGCTCGCCCGGCTTCGCCAGGTCGGCCTCTCGGCGCCAGCCAGGAACAAACGCAGGCATCCGCGCTTCCGCCGCCCGCCACGCCGACGCCGTCTGCGGCGCGCCCGGACGACCTACCACCGGCCCGGTTGGCTATGGCTCAGGAGCCGGCCGTCGCCGTGACGCCCCCCGAGAGCGCCGCCAGCCTCCCTCCCCGCGTGGCTCTGGCGGCCGCCGCCCCCCCCCGCGCCCCGAGCGCGGAGGACGCGAGCCAGGGGCCCGTCGTTCGGTCGGCGACTTCGCTCCCGGCTCCTTCCGATCGGACGAGCTCTGCGAAGGGGCGACGGCGCGAGGGTCCCGGCAGCCCGGCTGCGCTCGCCCGGACGGACGCGACCGGTGCGAGCGGTTCGCACGGCGCCGACGCCGACGAGTTGGTCTGGTTGGCCGAGCGTGCGTTCCAGGCCGGACACGCGGCCGAGGCGATCCGCCTCGGGCAAAAGGCGCTCGCCGCCGGCGCGGGCGCTCGGGCGCAGCTGACCATCGCGGGTGCGTACTTCGACATGCGCGAGTTCGACCGCGCCCGCGGCGCCTACGAAGCGGTCCTCGCGGAGGATCCCGGAAATCAAGCGGCGCGCGCGGGCCTCGACATCTCGCGGAGCGCCCTGGCGCGCTCCATCGCGCGGGCGCCATGAAGATGAAGGGCTCTTCGCGCCCCATGGCATGCAGAGGCACCCCGCTCGTCGGTAGGCGCGCGCCGCGGATGGGGCGCCTGGCGCGCGTCGGTATCGCTGGGGGAGCGGCGGTTCTTCTGGCGGCAGGATGGGCCGGCCCCGTCCACGCCGCGAGCGCGGCCAGCTTGCCGTCCGGGTGCGC
>Ga0105238_10001777_pt1 | contig 21567 bp, 19 predicted proteins | sample KBSC34metaG_FD_81526 | JGI IMG/M metagenome (GOLD analysis project Ga0105238, IMG submission 81526) | Corn rhizosphere microbial communities from Kellogg Biological Station, Michigan, USA - KBS C3-4 metaG | ecosystem: Host-associated > Plants > Roots > Rhizosphere > Soil | place: Michigan, USA...
ATCGCCCGCTGCCGCCGAACGGTCCGAGTGAAGGCTCGGTCATTGTCGGTGTTGAGCAGAACGTCGCCGCCGAGCGGCACGGCCGCCGAGATTACAGGAGTGAGGTCCGGTGCGTTGCGCACCGCAGTCGCAGTCTTTCCCGTCTGTTTGGCCCGAACTGCCTCCGGCCAGGATTGCAGGCGATCAACTGGCGGTTCGACGAACTGGTCGAGCGGCTTGGCGCCGACTAGGAAGTTGAAGCCGCGATCGAGAGCCCGTGCGACATCCTTGTTCCAGTTCTGCGTGTTGGGATCCCTGAGCTCGTAGGTCGGGCCGGTCAGGTGCCAGCTGTCGGCGATGAGCTTTCCGTCGGGCCCATAGAGGCGCATTCGGCTTTCGGTGGACTTGGTTACCTTGGCCAGAATAGCCTCGCGGTCCTCGGGGCCCGCCGCCTCGATCGCCAACGCCGTTGCGCTCGCCTCGATGCGAGTCTGGCGCACGCGCTCCTTGCTCAGATGATTGCGAAATACGTCGAGATAGAGCGTGCTCAGCGCGACGAGCAGAACAGTGATGAGGTTGAGCGTGAGAATCCGGTGCGCAAGCGTCCATCGCCCCGACCATTTGAGCCGAAGGTCGCGCTCCTCATTATTGCTCGTCGAATCGGTAGCCGACGCCATAGAGGGTCTCGATTGAGTCGAACTCGGCATCGACGGATCGGAACTTGCGCCGGATTCGCTTGATGTGGCTGTCGATGGTGCGGTCGTCGACATAGACATCGTCGTTATACGCCACGTCGAGCAATTGATTGCGCGATTTGACGACGCCGGGTCGCTGGGCAAGCGCCTCCAGGATCAGGAACTCGGTGACGGTCAAGCTCACATCGCGGCCATCCCACCGCACTTTGTGCCGCGCAGGGTCCATGATCAGCCGCCCGCGTTCGAGCGGCGCCGGCTCCGGTTCGGCGTTCGTCGCCGCGAGTTCGCCCCGTTCGAGCTCCTGACGTCTGAGTATCGCCCGGATCCGGGCGATCAGCAGGCGCTGGGAGAAAGGTTTCGAGATATAGTCGTCGGCGCCCATCGCGAGGCCCAGGGCCTCGTCGAGCTCGTCGTCTTTCGACGTCAGGAAAATCACCGGAACGGAGCTGAATTCGCGCACGCGGCGCAACAGCTCCATGCCGTCGAGGCCGGGCATCTTGATGTCGAACACGCCGAGATCGGGAGGATTGTCGTTGATCGCCTTCAGCGCGACGAGCGGATCCGAATAGACGCGCGCCACGAAGCCTTCCTGCTGAAGAGCGATCGAAACGGACGTCAGGATGTTTCGGTCGTCGTCGACCAGGGCGATCACTTGGCTCATTCGTGCCTCAGCCGATGGACGGGGCGGGGATAGCCACAGCAGGGAGGCCACACAAGGCGGCGGGAACTTTGCCCGCTTGCGGGCACCGCTGTGCGGAAGCGGGACATTGTTAGCGCTACCGTCCGCCACAGCGATGGTTTGCAGCGCTATCCTGCTTTGACCGCGCGACTTTTTCGGGGTTATAGGCGCCCGCAATGCATACGTATGCGGCGGCAGGCCCACCGGTCGCCGCCGCTTTGAACATTTGGAAAAAGGAAAGTCCCGACGTGAGTGAGCGCGTTCCAAACAGAGGGCTGGAAGCACAGGGCATTGCGACCGGCGCCGAAATCTTCTGGAATCTGACGACGTCGCCACTCGTCGAACATGCCGTTCGCCGCGGCGAGGGCCTGCTCGCGAAAGACGGCCCGCTGGTCGTGCGCACGGGCAAGCACACCGGGCGCAGCGCGCAGGACAAGTTCACAGTCAAGGACGAGCTCACCGAAAACGTCATCTGGTGGAACAACGGCAACAAGCCGATGGACCCAGGGGCCTTCCAGCGCCTTTACGACGATTTCATGCTGGCGCTTGCCGACAAGGACCAGCTTTATGCCGCCGACCTCTACGGCGGCTCGCAGCCGGAGCATCGGGTTCGGGTCCGAGTCATCAACGAGCTCGCCTGGCACAACCTTTTCATCCGCACTCTGCTCGTCCGACCCGAGGCCGATGAGCTGCCGGGCTTCGAGCCCGAGTATCTGATCATCGACCTGCCGAGCTTCCGCGCCGATCCCGAGCGCCATGGTTCGCGCAGCGAGACCGTCGTCGCGGTCAATTTCTCGAAGAAGGTGATCCTGATCGGCGGCACGTCCTATGCCGGCGAGATGAAGAAGTCTGTCTTCGGCCTCCTCAATTTCATCCTGCCGCCTCGGGGCATCATGCCGATGCACTGCTCGGCCAATATCGGCCCGAACGGCGACACCGCGATCTTCTTCGGCCTGTCGGGCACGGGAAAGACGACGCTGTCGGCCGACCCGAACCGCACATTGATCGGCGACGACGAGCATGGCTGGTCGGACACGGCGGTCTTCAACTTCGAAGGCGGCTGCTACGCCAAGATGATCCGGCTCTCGGCAGAATCCGAGCCCGAAATCTACGCGACAACCAAACGCTTCGGCACGGTCCTCGAGAATGTCGTCATCGATCCGGTCACGCGCGAGCTCGACCTCGACGATGCGACGCTCGCCGAGAATAGCCGCGGGGCCTATCCGATCGACTTCATCCCCAACTCGTCCGACGAGAATATGGGTCCGGTCCCGAAGAACGTCGTCATGCTGACGGCGGACGCGTTCGGCGTACTTCCGCCGATCGCCAAGCTCACGCCCGATCAGGCAATGTATCACTTCCTCTCGGGCTACACGGCGAAGGTCGCAGGCACCGAAATCGGCGTGACTGAGCCGCAGGCGACCTTCTCGACCTGTTTCGGCGCACCGTTCATGCCGCGGCACCCGTCGGTGTACGGCAACCTTCTGAAGAAGCGGATCGCGGAAGGCAGCGTCGACTGCTGGCTGGTCAACACCGGCTGGACAGGCGGCAAATATGGGGTCGGCAAGCGCATGCCGATCAAGGCGACGCGCGCGCTGCTCAATGCCGCCCTCGATGGCAGCCTCAAGAGCGGCAAGTTCCGAAAGGACCCGAACTTCGGCTTCGAGGTCCCGGTCGAGCTCCCCGGCTGCACCGAGCTGCTCGATCCGCGAAGCACGTGGGACAATCCTGCGGAATATGACGCGATGGCGGCGAAGCTCGTCGACCTGTTCGTCGAGAATTTCGCGCAATTCGCGGACCAGGTTGACGAAGGCGTGCGCCAGGCGGCGCCGCGGACCGCGCAACAACAAACCCAAGTCCAGACTCAACCCACCGCTGCTTGAGGCCCGTCGCCGATCGGGCCCGTAAAGGACCCGATCAATGACCGAATATCGACCGAGACTGTTTGCTTCCGACGCTGCCGTGGAGCGCGTCGGCGAAGGGCTGCTGACGCGCACCCTGCCGCGACTCGAGTGGACTCACGAGGCGCATCTCGCCGCGACGACCTATTTGCTGCTGCGGCATCCGGAGATCGACCTCGACGAGGAGCTGCCGGGCCTCATCCGCCGCTACAATGAGAGTGTCGGCGGCGTGAACAGCGACACGGAAGGCTATCATGAGACGATCACCCGCGTATTCCTTCGCGGGGTTCGGCTTTTCCTGGAAGAGGCGGACCCGACGGAGCCGCAGCACCAGCTGGTCAATGAGCTGCTGCTCTCTCCGATGGGCCGCCGCGATTGGCCATTCCGCTTCTATTCGCGAGAAAGGCTTCTGTCGGTCGAAGCCCGCCGTGAATTCCTCGAACCGGACCTCGCTGCCATGCCGTGATCAGGCTGCCTTCGTTCGGGCGATATATTCGTCAATGTTCTTGGCAAGCACGTCCATCGGCACGTTACCGCCGAGCACGACTGCGTCGTCGAACGCCTTGAGATCGTATTTCGGCCCAAGCTCCGCCTTTGCCCGATCGCGCAAGCGGTTGATCGTCGAGTGACCGACCTTGTAGCCGCAGGCCTGGCCCGGCCACACGCAATAGCGGTCGACCTCGTTGGCGACTTCCAGAGGGTTCGAGCCGTTGACGTTCACGAAATAGTCGACCGCATGCTGCCGCGACCATTTCTTCACGTGCAAGCCGGTGTCGACGACGAGCCGGCAACAGCGGAAAGCGATGGACTGCAGATAGCCGAGCCGCCCTGCCGGGAAATCGTCATAGACTCCGAGCTCGTCGACCAGCTGTTCGGCGTAGAGCGCCCAGCCTTCGGAGTACGCGTTGAAGGCGAGCAGGGTGCGAATGAGCGGCAGCTTGTGAGCATATTCGCCCTGCCAGACGTGGCCGGGGATCGATTCATGCGCGGCAAGATCAGGCAGGCTGTACTTGCTGTGCAGCTCGGTCGTTCGGAGATTGATCCAGAACTTGCCCGGGATCTTGCCGTCGATCGATCCGGCGCCGCCATAGGCGGCGGGCGCCCCGGGTTCCTGCTCCGGCGACATCCGGATGACTTCCATGTGGCCTGGCACGAGCGTGTTGAAAGCTCGCGGCAGCACCGCGCGGATCTTCGACAGCCGCTCCTGGATGTAGGCCATGATCTCCGCTCGGCCCTTGTCGCCGGCACTGAACTGGTAGGCCGGATCCTTGGCGAGCGCCTGCATCCGTTGGCCGATCGTCCCCTCGGTATAGCCAAGTGACTTCAGGATCGGGTCCATCCGCCCCTGCAGATCTTTCAGCTGGTCGAGGCCCATCTGGTGGACCTCATCGGGCGACAGGGGGGTGGTGGTCGAGGCCTTCAGCGCCCAGCGGTAATATTCATCGCCATGCGGGCGCGACCACACGCCGGGCGTGCCGTGGGCAATGGCGCGCTGCGACTGGAATTCCGCAAGCTGACGACCGATCGCCGGGATCACTTCGCTTGTGACGATCTGCCGCGCCTGCTCGACCCACGGACCTTTCAGGTCTTTGGCGCGCGTTTTCCTTTCGAGCGTTTCGACCAGTCTTCCGCCGCTGGCCGCTGCGTCTCGCGCGATCGTCAGCTGCTTGATCGTCCGGTCGACGATGAAGTCGGGCGGGATCATGCCGACGGCGCGTCCAGCACGGATCAACTCGAGCTCGCCATCGAATTGCGCCGGATATTCGCGCAGGCGGCTGACATAGGCGTCGGCGTCAGCCGCGGTCTCGATCGGGTGGTTGGTGGTCAGGAACTGCGGGGTGTCGACGAAGGCGCCGCCGACTTGGTTCACCGGATAGGGGGTGTTGCGATAGCCCCCGACGGCGACGTCGCCGAACGGAAAGGCGAAACCTTCGAGGCCGGTCCGGTAGGCGCTCTTCACGACCTCGACGCTGGTGCGCGTCGAAAAGGGTAGGGCGCGCGTGTCAATCGCGTCGGCTCGCTTGAGGTCGGCGGCGACAGTTGCTGCAAATCGCTTCCTGGCAGCAAGCGAGGTGCTGCCAAGATGATAGCGCATCGACGCGCGCTTTCCCGTGTCGATTCCAAGACCCGTCGCTCGGCCAGGGCTAAGCTCGAGCAGGTGCTCCGCGAAAGAATCGAGGATGGCATTGGCCTGCGCCTCGTTCGCGGGCGCAGCGAGTGCCGACGCAGGAACAAGCGATAATGCGCTGGATGCGGCGATGCCCGCGAGAGCTTCACGCCGGGTGATCGTGAGATTGGTCAAAGATGTCTCCACTAGGCAGGTGGCAGCGCATGCTCGGGGTCCACCTTGAGGCAGTTCCCGTCGATGTCGACGATGCGCACGCGCTCGCCCACCGCTGCCGGTCCGCCGCGCGCGGACCATTCGCTGTCACCGACACGAACGCGGCCGCCGTTGCCGTCGATCGGCTGGGTGGCGACGACCACGGTCCCGAGCAGGCGCTTTGCCCGATCATTGAGAAACGGATCGGGCGAATAGTCGTAGCGCATCGAATAAGCGCGGCGGCCGCCGATCCGCGCTGCGAGGAAGGCGAGCACAGCAAAGATCGCAAGCTGCAGCGGAAGACTCAGCGGAAGGAGCAGCGAGGCCAATCCCGTCGCGATCGCCGCACCGCCGATGAAAACCAGGAAGAAACCGGGCGCGATCAGCTCCGCAATCAGCAGCAATACGCCGCCAATCAGCCACAACCATTCGGGATCGACGTGCAGGCCGTTCATTCGCCGGCTTTGGGGACGGTCGGACTCGGCTTGGCTTTCGCGACCTGCGGGGCGGGTCCGAGCCGCACCGCTTCCTTGGCAAGCTCACCGATTCCGCCGAGTGTTCCGATGAGCTGCGTCGCCTCGACCGGGAAGAGGATGGTCTTCGCGTTGGGCGAGCGAGCGAATTCGGCGACTGCATCGACATATTTCTGGGCGACGAAATAGTTGATCGCCTGGGCGCTACCCGCCTCGATCGCGTCGCTGACGGCCTTCGTGGCGGCCGCTTCGGCCTGGGCTGCGCGCTCGCGCGCCTCGGCCTCGCGGAACGCGGCTTCCCGCGAACCTTCGGCGGAAAGAATCGCCGATTGCTTCTCGCCCTCGGCCTTGAGGATCGCCGACTGTCGCAATCCTTCGGCCTCGAGGATCACCGCGCGCTTCTCGCGCTCGGCCTTCATCTGCCTCGTCATCGCATTCACGATGTCCTGTGGAGGCCTGATATCGCGAAGCTCGACGCGCGTGATCTTCACGCCCCACGACTCAGTTGCCTGGTCGACGACCGCGAGCAGCTTGGTGTTGATCTCGTCGCGTCGCGACAGGGTCTCATCCAAGTCCATCGAGCCCATCACCGTGCGGAGATTGGTAGTCGAGAGAGCGGTGATGGCGGTGTAGAGATCATAGACTTCGTAAGCGGCCTTGGCAGCGTCGAGCACCTGGAAGAAGACCACGCCGTCGACGGCGACCATCGCATTGTCCTTGGTGATGATCTCCTGGCCGGGAATCTCGAGCACTTGCTCCATCATGTTGATGCGCCGGCCGACGCGGTAGAAGAACGGGGTGACATAATTGAAGCCGGGCTCGGCCACTCGTACGAAGCGCCCGAAATGTTCGATCGTGTAGCGATAGCCCTGGCGGACGATCTTCACGCCCATCATCACGTAAAGCAATACAAGGACCGCAACCGCGGCCGCGAAAATGGTCAGCATTTCTCTTCCCCGGTCTCCCCAGTTCGGAGCATGATGCGACGGTGACGATGCGAGCGGAAGCGAAAAACGACAGGAGCGTCGATCTGTTCGCCGTACGATCGCTGCTATTCCTTCCGGCGTCGAACCCGCGGGCGATCGCCAAGGCGCGCGAGGCAGGAGCTGATCTCGTCATCCTCGATCTCGAAGATGCCGTGAAGGCTGAGGACAAGAGCGCTGCCCGGGACGCAGCGATCGAGGCGGTCTCGTCACCTTGGCCGATGCCCGTAGCCATCCGCATCAATGGCGTGGGGACGGAGTGGCATTCGCTCGACCTCGATGCCGCCGCAAATTCGAACGCCGGCCTGGTCGTCGTTCCGCGCGCAGTCTCGGCGCACATTGTGCACGATATCGCGAAGACGGTGGCCAAACCAGTGCTGGCGATGATCGAGACTGCGGGGGGAGTGCTCGCAGCTCCCCAGATCGCCGGCGAGTGTGCGGGCCTGATTGCCGGTACCAATGACCTTCGCGCCGACCTTCGCCTGCCTCTCGATGCGACGCGCGAGCCGATCTCCGCCTCGTTGCAGCTGATCGTTCTCGCGGCGCGCGCCGCCAGCGTCGCCGTCTTCGACGGGGTGTTCAACAGCCTCGAGGATGCCGCTGGCTTCCTCCCGGAAGCGGAGGAGGGCCGGCGGCTCGGCTTCGACGGCAAGAGCCTGATCCACCCGAACCAGATCGCGCCTTGCCACCAGGCATTTGCGCCAAGCGCGGCCGAAGTCGAGCGGGCGAAGTCGCTCGTCGACGCCTTTCGCGGCGGGGCCGAACGGTTTGGAAACGAGATGATCGAACGCATGCACGTCGAGGCTGCACAGCGGGTGCTGGATCGGTCCAAGCTATAGCTGCGCTCACCCTGAGCCTGTCGAAGGGGAGCGCTCGCGTTTCGACTAGCGCAACGTGAGCGCCGTGGGTGAGCACTTGGCGAATCGCGCATTGCCTGTCATGGGCTGATATGGCCCAACTCAGCGACGCCCCCGACATTCCGCTCGGACTGACGTTCGACGACGTCCTTCTGCAACCGCTCGAATCGTCAGTGCTGCCGAGCCAGGCCGACACCCGCACCTTCCTTACGCGCGAAATCCCGCTCAACATACCGATCCTGTCATCAGCGATGGATACGGTCACGGAGGCCGACATGGCGATCGCGCTGGCGCAGCTTGGCGGCATCGGCGTGCTCCATCGCAACCTGACCGTCGAGGAACAGGCGGCGGCTGTGCGCCAGGTGAAGCGGTTCGAAAGCGGAATGGTCGTCAATCCGATCACCATGACGCCCGACCAGACGTTGGCCGAGGCGCTCGAGCTGATGCAGGCGCACCGGATCGGCGGAATCCCGATCGTCGAAAAATCAGGCAAGCTTGCCGGAATCCTCACCAATCGGGACGTGCGCTTCGCCGAGCATCCCAAGCAGCCGGTCAGCGAGCTGATGACGAAGGACAATCTCGCCACCGTGCCGATCGGGACCGATCAGGCGGAGGCGCGGCGGATCCTCCACCAGCGGCGCATCGAGAAGCTGCTGGTGGTCGACAAGGACAACCATTGCGTTGGACTGATCACGGTCAAGGACATCGAAAAATCGGTCGCCGCACCGCTCGCCACCAAGGACGTGGAGGGAAGATTGCGCGTCGCCGCGGCTTCGACTGTTGGAGATGCCGGTTTCGCGCGCAGCGAGGCGCTGATCGACGCGGGGTGTGACTGCGTGGTGATCGACACTGCGCACGGCCACAATCGCGACGTGGCCGCTGCAGTCGAGCGCGTGAAGACCGTGTCGAACTCGGTCCAGGTGGTCGCCGGCAATGTCGCGACGGCAGCCGCGGCAAAGGCGCTGGTCGATGCCGGAGCGGACGCAATCAAGGTCGGGATCGGTCCGGGCTCCATATGCACCACTCGTATCGTCGCCGGTGTCGGCGTGCCCCAGCTCACCGCGGTGATGGATGCGGCCCGTGCCGCGAACGGGGTACCGGTGATCGCCGATGGTGGAATTCGCACGAGCGGGGACATGGCCAAGGCACTTGCCGCAGGCGCCTCGTCCGTGATGGTCGGATCACTCCTCGCCGGCACTGAGGAAGCGCCGGGCGAAATCTTCCTCTACCAGGGCCGAAGCTACAAATCGTATCGCGGGATGGGATCGGTCGGTGCGATGGCTCGCGGTTCGGCCAACCGTTATTTCCAGCAGGACATCAAGGACCATTTGAAGCTGGTGCCGGAAGGCATCGAGGGACAGGTGCCTTACAAAGGGCCCGTCCGCGAAATCATCCATCAGCTCGTCGGCGGCGTAAAGGCGGCGATGGGCTATACCGGCTCAAACACAATCGCCGACCTTCAGAAGCGGGCCAGGTTCGTTCGGATCACCAATGCCGGCCTCTCCGAGAGCCACGTGCATGATGTCACGATCACTCGCGAGGCGCCGAACTATCCGACGCGGTGAGATGATGGTCCCTCTCGACGAACGAGAGGGTGACCGATGACCCCCGCGGCGCGCCTTCAGGCGGCGATCGAGATTCTCGACGAGGTGATCGCGTCGGCACGGGAGGACGGGCCGCCCGCAGACTCGATCGTGACGCGCTATTTCAAGCATCGGCGCTATGCAGGCTCGAAGGATCGGCGGGCAATCCGCGAACTTGTCTTCCGCGCAATACGACGATCGGCCGAGCGCCCGTCGAGCGGGCGTGCCGCGGCTCTCGGACTAGCCGCGGACGAACCGCAGTTGCTGGACCTGTTTGGGGAACCCCGCGGGCCGGAGACCATCCGCGTGGGTGAGAAACCCGCGGATGCCAGCGTCGTCCCCGAATGGCTGCAGGGAGAGCTGTCACCGCTCATCGGCGCGGACGAATGGCCGGCGCTTCTCGAGCGTGCGCCGCTCGACCTGCGCGTGAACATCGCTCGCGTGTCACGAGAGCAAATGCTTGACGTTTTTCCCGGGTCGGAAGCAACGCCTCTGAGTCCCTGGGGTATTCGTTTGCCAGCCGACAGCCGGGTGGACGATTCTGCGGCGTTCCAGGCCGGTCTAGTCGAGGTGCAGGACGAGGGGAGCCAGCTGATCGCGCTTGCTTGCGAGCCGCGGGACGGCGACCGCCTTCTGGACCTCTGTGCCGGAGCAGGAGGCAAGTCGCTGGCGCTCGCGGCCACGGCACCAGCCGCCATCATCCTCGCTGCCGACAGCAATCGCGCCCGTTTGTCGAAGCTCGCTCCACGCGCCGCCAGGGGAGGAGCGGTCATCGTAACGCGCCTGCTCAGTCCGCCGCATGAGCTCGATGAGCTCGCAGATTGGCGCGAGGCCGCCGACCTCGTCCTGGTTGATTCACCGTGCTCGGGAAGCGGGACGTGGCGACGTAACCCGGAGGGGCGGTGGCGGCTGACTCGAGAGCGCCTCGACCGCCTGGTTGGCCTCCAGCAGCATCTGCTCGACATCGGCGCGGAGCTGGTGAGGCCCGGCGGCCGCCTGGTCTATGCCGTCTGCTCAATCCTGTCCCGCGAAGGGTCAGGCCAGATTGACCGCTTCCTCAGCGGCCGTTCATCGTGGATTAGTGAGGAAACGCCCATTGCCGGAGGGCGTTTCGACGGCGCCGGCAGGCTGTTGACGCCAGGCCACGACCGGACCGACGGCTTTTTCGTCGCGCGGCTTGGCCGACCATGCTAATCCGGCGGCGACAGGTGGAGAAGTTGATGCGGTCCTTGCCCAGTCTCTTGTTGATCGGACTTGCCGGAGTGGCGCTTGCGGCGCCAGTTGCGGGTCAGCGCTCCGACGATCAAATCGCGCCCAAGTCGCTGGAGCTTCAGCGGCAAGCGAAGGAGCTGATGGGCGTCGGCAAGCTGGAGCAGGCCGAGGATGCGCTCGAATCAGCTCTGGCGGTCGATCCGCGCAACCGCGGCGCGTTCGTCGACATGGCCCGTGTCGCCGAGAAGCAGCATCTGTTCGGCAAGGCAATCCGCATGACCAACAAGGCGCTGCTGATGGAGCCGAACGACCCTGACGCGATCGCGGTCCAGGGAGAGGCGATGGTCGAGCTCGGCGCAGTCCCGCGCGCACAGGCGAACCTCCAGAAGCTTCAGCAGATTTGTGGAGCCAAGCCATGCCCGCAGGTTGCTGACCTTTCGGCCGCGATCACGCGGGGGCCAACCGTCGCGTCGGCTAAGGCACCCGAGACTCCGAAGAAGGACTAAGCGTCCGCGCCAAGGCGACCCACTCTTCGACACTGAGCGTCTCTGCGCGTCGAGTCAGGTCGATCCCCAGGGACTCCGCAGCTTCGACTGCGCATGGCAGGGTCTTGAGGCTGGAGCGCAGCATCTTCCTCCGTTGGCCGAACGCAGCTTCGGTTAGGCGCTCGAGCGTTTTGGGGTCGACGCCCTCGGGCTGCTCGGCTGGAACGATGTGAACCACCGCAGACGTCACCTTGGGAGGTGGAACGAACGCCGACCGGTTGACCGTCATCGCGATGCGCGGCCAGGATCGCCATTGTGCCGCGACGGAGAGCCGACCGTAGGCCTCGCTTCCTGGGCGCGCTACGATGCGCTGGGCTACTTCCTTCTGGAACATAAGCGTCAGCGAACGCCACCATGGCGGCCAATCACCGCCTAGCCACTTCAGGAGCAGCGCAGTCCCAACATTGTAGGGAAGGTTCGCGACCACATGCGCGCCGCACCCAACGAGCCTGTACTCATCGATCTTCAGGGCATCGCCTTCGACCACCTGAAGCCGGTCGCGATAGGTTTCGTGCAGCTCGGCGAGGGCGGGGAGGCAGCGGCGGTCTCGTTCGACAGCGACTACGGAGGCGCCGGCATCGAGCAGGGCGCGGGTCAGTCCTCCGGGGCCGGGGCCCACCTCATAGACCCGCTCGCCGTCAAGGGAGCCGGGAACCGAGGCGACCCGCGCGAGTAGCTGGCGATCGAGGATGAAGTTCTGCCCCAGCGCCTTGCTCGCGGTGAGACCGTGCCTGGCGATGACGGCGCGGAGGGGTTCCGGATTCAAGCGATCACTTCGGCGCGCAGGCTCGCATTCTCCGCGGCCATCCGGATCGCCGCCGCCATCGGGCGCGGGTCCGCGCGGTCCTGGCCCGCGATATCGAACGCCGTTCCGTGGTCGGGCGCCGTGCGGACGATCGGCAGGCCGAGCGTCACGTTGACCGCCTCTTCGAAATGTAGCGCCTTGATCGGGATCAGCGCCTGGTCGTGGTACATGCAAAGCGCCGCATCGTAATCGGCGCGCGCTGCCGAGTGGAACATGGTGTCGGCGGCATGTGGTCCGGTGACGCGCCAGCCCTCGGCAGCCAGGGCGGCAATGGCCGGTTCGATCAGCTCGATCTCCTCGCGTCCCAGCTGCCCGCCTTCGCCGGCATGAGGGTTGAGGCCCGAGACCGCGAGGCGCGGGTCGGCGATCCCGAAATTGCGCTGCAGCCCGCGAAGCGCCGCGCGGCCGCGCGATTCGATCAGCGCGCTGCTCAGGTTCGCGGCGACTTCGCTGAGCGGAAGATGAGTGGTGACCGGGATGGTGCGTAGTGTCGGCCCGGCGAGCATCATCACGACATTTCCCGGTGAGACGCCGCAGCGCTCGGCCACGAACTCGGTCTGTCCGGGGTGCTGGAACCCGATCGCGTACAACTGCTCCTTTGCGACCGGTCCAGTCACCACCGCGGATGCCGAGGAGGAACGGGCGAGCCCGACGGCGATCTCGAGCGAATCAAGCGAGGTGTGCGCACCCGCGACGCTCGGATGCCCTGGAACATCGGCCTGAGGAGAGTTCAGCTGTATGAGTGGCAGGCCGTAATCGAAGGCTGAGTCCGCCTGCCGCGGATCGTCGACCAGTTCGATCGGACCGTCCCAGACCGCCGCGAGCGAGCGCGGATCGCCGATCGCGACGAACGGAGGCAAGGCGAAGCTATTGCGATTGTCCCAGCATTTCGCGATCACTTCCGGGCCGATGCCCGCGGGATCGCCGAGCGAGACGGCGAGCGGCGCGAGCGCTGCGCGCGCCATCAGCCGCGCCTCGGGAGCAGGCATTGTACGATCAGCGGAATTCGATCACCGCGTCGCGCCGGAGATCGCGAAGATACCGCTGGGCGCGCGAATTGATCCGCTCCTCGTTGAGCTGATTGTAAATTTCATCATAGCTCGGCGCGGAGGGACTGACGTCGTCGCGGCCGCAGATGACGAGGGTGCGGACGCCTTCATCGAGCGAGCCGAACGGTTGCGTCGCCTGTCCGACTTGCATTGGAATCATGAGGTTCTGTAGCGCGACCGGCAGATCGCGCATCTTCACATTGTCCTCGCTTACGACCTCGCCATGGAAGTCGGCCGCGATTTTCTCCGCTCCCCCGCATCCCCCAACGCTCTTAACCGCATCGGCAAAGCGCGCAACGATCGGCTCCGCCGCCTCTCGCGTCGTACCCTTCGGGAAAGCGATGGACACCTGCTTCAGGCTGAGGATTGCATCTCGCGGATCGGGCGCTCCCATCTTGCGCGTGTCCTGGACCGCCAGGATCGAAAAGCCGCCGGCCACCGGAATCGGATTGCTGATCGAGCCTGGCTGCATCTGCTCAAGCGCCGATGCGAGCGGCCCCGGGAGCTGCTCAGGTCGTACCCATCCAAGGTCTCCGCCAACGGCAGCCGACGAGGACTGCGAATATTCTCGTGCATAGCCTGCGAACGACGCACCCTGACGCAACTGCGCAAGAATCTTGTTGGCATTGTCCAGCGTTTGCGACTGGGTCGCCGGAGTTGCGGCAAGATAGATTTCGCCGACGCGATATTCCTCTGTGCCCTTGGACGCGTTGAGCTTGTCGATGACCGCCTTGACCTCGTCGTCGCCGACGCTGACGCTGTCCTCGATCTTGTCCTGCTGCAGCCGGCGCCATGCGATCTCGCCCTCAATCTGGCGCCGTAGCGATCGGATGTTGGAGCCGTTTGCCTGTAGATAGTCCGCGAGCTGCTCGGGCGTCTTCTTCACGTTGTCCGCGACTCGCGCCACGGTCCGGTCAATGTCGGATTGCTTGACGTCGATCTTGTCCTGTTTGGCCGCCTGGATTTGGAGAGTCTCGTCGATCAGGTTGCGAAGCACCTGTTCGCTAAGCGGTTGAATCTGATCCTGCGGGATCTGGCCCCCGTTGGCGATGGCGAGGAGGGCCAGCCGCTGTTGCACGTCGGTCTGAGTGATGACGCTGCCGTTCACGATTGCCGTCGCCTTGACCACCGACGGCATGGCATTGCCGAATAGCTGCGGATTCTGCGGCAGCTTCAGGGATTCGGTGCTGTTGACCTGCGGTTGTTCGTCGCTTTGATTCGCATCCTGCGCGAATGCTCCGCTCGCAAGCAACAACGCCAGCGCGCCCCCCGCGACGATCGCGCGCGGCCGATTCACTCGAAATACTGCTGCCACTGTTGGATTTTCCTTAAGTTTCCCAATGATTGCCAATGCTTGAGACCCGCTGAACGCAGGCTTAGCGGCTCACCCCCTTGAAAGCCAAATGAACCGAGAAGGTGTTGCCCTTGCGGAAGGCCCCGATGCGCTCATAGTCGCGACGCCAGGTCACGCCAATCACCAAACATTCGTCCTCGTACTGAATGCCGAGCCGGTTGCGGACCGGGTCGAAACCGTCGGCTTGCGAAAGCGGGTCTTCGTTCTTGTCGGTGAGGTCGATCACGCTTGCGCCGAAGATCGACCAATAGCGGCGGAACAGGACCCGCGCGGCGATCCGGAGCTCTTCGACGTCGCGGAGATCCTCGACGGTCGGATCGATATTCCGGTTCAGCCTCAAATAGCCGATCTGGGCGTAGGTCTGTTTCGTGCCGACGGTGAGGTCGATCTCATTGCGCCGGACGCCGAGCGTGTCTTTGTCGAGTCGATAGCGTTCGGTCAGGTCGATAAAGCGGCCATAATGGATGCTAGTTCTTCCGACAATGTCTGAAACCCGATCGGTAAGTCCCGTACCTTCAGGGAAAATATCAGTCAGTCGACCGAATCTGTAACTCTGGCCGATATTGCTTTCGATCGACAGGTTCTTGCGCTCGATCGACCAATCGAAGCCGTAGGTGATCCGCGACGCGTCCTCCCAGCGATCGTACCCGGGGAAGCGGTTGAGGGCGAAGAGGTTGCTGTCCTCGAGGTCAATCGCGCGAGCGTCTTCGTTCGGGATGTCCATGTTGGGTGTCGGCGGCGTCAGGACCACCTGGACCCGCGGAACGAGCCGCTGCAGCCCGCCCAACAGCGGTCCGATGAACGGCCATTTGATATCGGCCGCAAGTGCGCCGATCGCGCGTGCGTGCCAGCCATTGGTGCCGCGATAGATGGCGACCGGCGTGTCGTCGGCATCGTCCGTATGATAGACGTCGCCGCGTCCGTACGCAGTCAGCGTGAGTTCCTGGCCCCACGGCGTCAGTCGCCTCAAGTCCCATTGGAAACTGGCGAAGGCGCGCTGCGTGTCCTGCCCCTCGACGCGTATGATCGACAGGCTATTGCCCTGGATTTGGAGATGTCCACCGGCGATGTCGTCGAGGCGGAAGCGGGCATCGATCGCGGGCAGCGCGATGGGGATCTGTTTCTGCTTGTCGTCGACGCGCAATCCCTGAAAGGCCCAGCCGGCGATCGAGACATAACTGTCGGGTGTGATCCGTTCGGCGTTGACGACGCTGCGGAGCCGGTCGTCGTTCGTAATGTCGTACCGACGCGTGACCGTTTTGTCGGTCGCGAAGCGGATCGACTCCGTAATGCTCCATTCGGGGTTGAGTTGCCACTTGCCGTTACTGTCGAAGTAGCCGCGGAAGGAATGATTGTCGGCGGTCGATGCGGGATCGAGATTGTCGATCTTTCCGTAGGTTAGGAACCCGCTGACTTGGAAGGCGCCGAGACTGCTCAGGTCGCGGTACTTGGCCTCGATCGCCGGAAGCACGCTCGTGTACACGTGCGGGGTCAAAGTCAGATCGCGATTTGGAGCGATCTGCCAGTGATAGGGTTCACCGATCGAGAAGCCGTTGCGGCTCGAGATCGAGAATTCCGGAACTAGCCAGCCTGTCGCGCCTTCGTTGCCACGCGCGATCTGGAATACGGGGAGAAGCGGTATGTTGATCCCGAACAGCTGCATTCGCCCGCCTTCGAAGCGGACCCGCGGGCTCTTGGGATCGTCGATCACTCGAACCGCGGTGATCGCCCAGCTCGGCCGCTTGGGGCAGCCGGTGTCGGTGGTAACGGGACATGGAGTGTAGATCGCATCGTAGGCGGTCATCACGCCATTGACGCGCGTGCCCCGCTTCGCAGCGATCCTTCCGCCGCTTTCCAAGACGACCATGAGATTTTCGACGGTGCCGTCTTTCAGCGTATCGGTGAGCTGGACATTGTCGCCGACAATCTTGTCGCCCTGGGGGGTGACGACGACGACGTTTCCCTTGGCATAGACCTGGCCTGACTTGCGGTCCCAGATGACCTGGTCGGCGGCGAGGTAGTTTCCCTCGCGGTTCATCCGGACCTCGCCGCTGGCGGTCACCACATCGGCGTTATTGTCGTAGCTAACCTGATCGGCGCTGAACCTGACAATCTGGTTCTCGTCGGTGGTGGGCGGAGTCGCGGCCGCACTGGCCTCAGCGGGGGGAGCGGTCGTCGCTTGAGCCGCAGCGGCCGTCGGGACCGTCACGAGCATGGGGAGCGCCGACCACCAGACAAATCTCGTCCGCAACTGCTCGCCGCCCGCCCTTGATGACCTTGTCTCAAGCGCGCCTATCGCACCTCAGGAGAGTGGCGGCAATCACTCGAAATGCGCGCTTGCCTCGGCTTTGCCAAGCTTCGACTTGGACCCTAAAGGCGGGAGCGAACGTTCGCCTTTACAGGATTGCCGCACATGCAAATTCGTTTCGCCGACAGCCGGCCCAAGGGAGATTATGCGCTCATACTCCCGGTCGCCGGGAAGGACCGGAGTGCGCTCGGCGCGCTGGGGCCGGCGCAGCAGGCCGTGGCTAAAGCGCTCGACCGCCAGCGTTTCGAAGGCGAAGCGTCGAGCATCTCGGAGCAGTTCATCGACGACAATGGCAGTACGCGCCGACTGCTGGTGGTCGGCACAGGAGCGGACTCCTCAGTTGGTGATTCTGCCGAGAAGCTCGGAGGCACCGCGGCGGCCCGGCTGCAGACGTCCGGCGAAAAGACGGCGATCGTCGACCTGACCGGCCTCGGCTACGACGCGGACGCCGCCACGAAGGTCGGTCTCGGCGCGGCGCTTCGTTCATGGCGCTACGACCGTTATCGGACCAAGCTCAAGGACAACCAGAAGCCGACGCTCGAAGAGATCGTCATCGTCGGGGGCGGGAGTGGGGCCGCCAAGCGTTACGAACAGCGCTGGGCGCCGGTCGCGGATGGCGTCTCGCTCACCCGCGAGCTGGTCACCGAACCGGCGAACATCGTCTACCCCGAGACCTTCGTCGAGCGGGTCCAGGCGTCAATCAAGGGCTTGGGCCTCGAAGTCGACGTACTCAACCGCGCGCAGATGGAAAAGCTCGGCATGGGCGCGTTGCTCGGCGTCGCGCAGGGGTCGGTCCGCGAAGCCCGGCTGCTGGTCCTCAGGTGGAACGGCGGCGGCAAGGGCCAGCCGACCGCATTCGTCGGCAAGGGCGTGACCTTCGACACCGGCGGCATCTCGATCAAGCCGGCTGCGGGCATGGAAGCGATGAAGTGGGACATGGGCGGCGCAGGCGCGGTCGCCGGCGCGCTCAAGGCGCTCGCCCTGCGCAAGGCCAAGGCGAACATCATTGGTATTTGCGGCCTTGTCGAGAATATGCCCGGCGGCAATGCGCAGCGCCCCGGTGACGTGGTCACGACCATGTCGGGCCAGACGGTCGAGGTGATCAACACCGATGCGGAGGGGCGCCTCGTGCTCGCCGATGCGGTTTGTTACGTCCAGCGCACCTTCAAGCCGACGACGGTGATCGATCTCGCAACGCTGACCGGCGCGATCCTGATCAGCCTCGGCCATGAATGGGCCGGCCTCTTCTCGAACAACGAAGAGCTCGCCGCTAGGCTCCAGAAAGCCGGCGACGAATCCGGCGACAAGCTGTGGCGCATGCCTCTCGCGGAGGCGTTCGACCGGCTGATCGATTCGCCGATTGCCGATATGAAGAATGTGGGGCCCAGGGAGGGCGGCTCCATCACCGCTGCCCAATTCATTCAGCGCTTCATCGAGAACGGCGTCAAATGGGCTCACGTCGACATGGCCGGCAAGGCCTGGTCCGACAAGGCGGGGACGACCTATGACAAGGGCGCGACGGGCTTTGGGGTCAGACTCCTCGATCAATATGTCGCGGACGTGCTCGAGGCCTGAGCCGAGGTTGCTGTGCAGGTCGACTTTTACCAGCTTGGCGGGACGCCTGCCGAGCAAGTGATCGCGAGCATTGCCGAAAAGGTACTGGAGGCTGAGGGCCGGCTGCTGGTCGTCGCCGAGGACGAGGCTTATCTCGCGAGGCTCGATCGCCAGCTGTGGCAGGGCGGCGCCGGCTTCCTGCCGCACGGCCTTGCCGGTGGATCCGACGATTCCCGCCAGCCAATCCTGCTCTCGACCAGCCCCGATGCGCCGAACCAGGCGCGGAACATGCTGATCGCCGACGGTACCTGGCGCGAGGCGGCGCTGACCTATGAGCGCGGCTTCTATCTGTTTGACGGACACACCCTCGAGGGCGCGCGGCTCGCATGGAAGCTGCTTGCCGGCAGGGAAGGAATCGAGCGTCGCTACTGGGCGCGCGAAGGCGGCAAATGGATACGCAAATCCTGACTCTTGCCCCTGCGGTCCACCCCCGCTAGGCGGCGCACCAACTTCCAATCCATTCATGCAGGAGACCGCCCGTCATGGCCGTGACGCGCACCTTTTCGATCATCAAGCCGGACGCAACCCGGCGCAACCTGACCGGCGCAATCACCAAGATGCTGGAGGAGGCCGGCCTGCGCATCGTCGCGTCGAGACGCATCCGGATGACCCGCGACCAGGCGGAGGGCTTCTACGCGGTCCACAGGGAGCGGCCGTTCTACAACGACCTGTGCACCTTCATGACCTCTGGCCCCGTCGTCGTCCAGGTTCTCGAGGGCGAAGATGCCGTGAGCCGCAACCGCCAGGTTATGGGCGCAACCAACCCCGCGCAGGCCGATGAGGGAACCATTCGCAAGACCTACGCGGAGTCAATCGAGGCGAACTCGGTCCACGGTTCGGACAGCGACGAGAATGCGAAGATCGAGATCGACTTCTTCTTCAAGCCCGAACAAATCGTCGGATAGACCGTCCGGGGACACGTCGGCCGCCGATTGTAGGCTGACCCTCACAGCGTCGGGCTGAGCGTCGCGAGCAGGTTCTGCCAGAGCCGCAACGCGATACCGTAGCGGTCGACATCCGCGCGGGTCACGCGGTCGCACTGGGCGAGATACTGGTCCTGTCTCGCCCTGATCTCGGCCGCGAATGCCGGGTCGTCGAACAGGATGTTGTTCTCGAAGTTGAGCTCGAAGCTTCGCCGGTCGAGGTTCGCGCTTCCAATAAGGCCGATGCGATGGTCGACGACCATCGTCTTGGAGTGGAGCAGGCCGGGCCGGAACTCATAGATTTCCGCGCCAGCGTCGATCAGGTCCTTGTAATAGCTGCGGCTCGCGGCGGCCACGATCCAGTTGTCGTTGCGCTTGGGGAAGAGGAGCAAGGTGCGCACGCGGCGCCGCGCGGCCGAAGTCAGCGCGAACAGAAGCTGTTCATCCGGGACAAAATAAGGGGTCGTCACGACGAGTTCTTCTCGCGCGGAGTGGATGAGCTCGGAAAAGCAGGCGGGCATGGCGTCGAACTCGGCGGTCGGTCCGGTTCCGAGCACCTGCGCCACGATCGAGCCATTCCCGGATGGAGGCGGCCGAGTGAGAACATCGCTGATGTCGTCACCCTCTTCCGCGATCCAGTCGGAAACGAACAGAAATTGGCAATGGCTCGCGATCGGCCCTTCCCACCGGCTCATGATATCCACCCATGGGGCGTATCGCGCCTTGATCCGGAACTCGGGATCCGCGCAGTTCTGGCTCCCGCACCAGGCTATCCGATTGTCGACGATCATGAGCTTGCGATGGTTGCGCAGGTCGACGCGGCCGCGGATGAGGGTCCATAGCGGGTTACCGACCGGCAAAGCGACGCGCACCTGGCAGCCTGCTTCCTCCATGTCGCTCCAGTGCTTCGAGCGGATCAAGCGACGCGAGCCGAGCGCGTCGGCGAGGAGCCGGACCCGCACCCGTCGCTGTGCGGCGCGCACGAACGCATCTTTGAGCTTCAATCCGTTGTTGTCGGCCAGCCAGATGTAAAAGCAGCCGTGAACACTTTCGCCGGCCTTTTCGATGTCGCCGATCATCTCGTCGATCGCAGCATTGCTGCCGGCGGACAGCGAAGCGCTGTTGCCGCCGGTCGCATCGAGGTGGTTGACGCTCCGCATGAGCGCAAACGGGGCCCAGTGCGCGCCACCGGCCTTGCCGCTACAGCCGTAATTGCCGGGCGGACGCGGCAGCCGCGCATTGATGTCCTTGCCGCGAGTCCGGCGCGGTCCACTGATGCGCGTCTCGCCGAGCAGGAAGTAAAGAACGACGCCCGCGATCGGCAGCGCGAAGATGGCGAGGATCCACGCGAGCCGGGAAGCGGGCTCGCGATGTGGCCGAAGCAAGGCGCGCGCAGCCGTGGCTACGTCGGCCGCAAAGACGGCGGCTCCGCTGAGCGCTTCGAGGTCCACCTCAGCAATGCCGCATATTGCGTGGCTGCTGTCCAGCTTCAGCCGCGGCTGAGACCCACCAGGTGCAGGGAGCGTCCGCCGAAGAGGCCGCCGCCTTTCCAAGCGTAGCGAAGCGTGTACGTGCCGCTGGCTTTCCGGTCCTGGCCCATTTCGACATAACGAGTGTCGATGCGCGCACGGATGGTGAGGGTTCGGTCCTTGGGCTCATTGTCGCGGTTCTTCAGGGCAGATTCGACGTCGCTCGCGGCGAGCTCGCCGTCGCTTCCGACCTGGATCGGCGACGCACCGGCCAGCGTTACGGTCAGTGATTCGAGGCCGTGGCTTTCCTCGACCGGGCTAATTTCGAGGCTTCGTCCGTCGTCCTCCCGTTTCGCGCGAAGCGTCAACGGGACCGACTGGTGCTGCTCGACGACGCGCGTCGGCTTGTCCTGATTGCTGCTTTTCCAGGCAATCCACACGCCGAAGGCCGAGACGATCAGCGCGGCTAGAGCAATCAGCTCGCCAAGATTAATCCATCGCCGGCGTTCGGATTCGTTCATCGGCCGCCAGCTTCCAACAGCCGCCGCGGAGCCGCAAGCTCCCAACTGGTCGCGATACGGTCGGCGACATGGTCCCAATCGACCTTATCGCCGGCGAGACTGATCGACAGCCAGCTCGGCATGTAGGCGGGCTTCGAATAGGTCTCCGGATCCGCATCGAGCAGCATCGCCTGCTCGTCGAGGCTGCCGACCCGCACGCATACGACGGTTTTGCCGTCTCCGTGGTGATTGTTCCTGAACTGCGCGAATTGCTTGCCCGCGACGAAGAAGGTCGGCTGCCCGTGGGACAGCCGCTCG
>Ga0105238_10001778_pt1 | contig 21565 bp, 37 predicted proteins | sample KBSC34metaG_FD_81526 | JGI IMG/M metagenome (GOLD analysis project Ga0105238, IMG submission 81526) | Corn rhizosphere microbial communities from Kellogg Biological Station, Michigan, USA - KBS C3-4 metaG | ecosystem: Host-associated > Plants > Roots > Rhizosphere > Soil | place: Michigan, USA...
AAGAGTTTTTACGCGATAATCCATAGATAGGAGACTCTATAAAGTGTGCGGAATCTTTGGTGTAATTCAGAACGATCCTGATAAGAAAACAATGGCGGCTTTGTGCAGGTATATGCATCAAGCATGCCATGTCGGCATCTTTCGAGGAAATGACAGCACAGGTCTTTTCCAAGTCCAAGAACACAAAGACGATGTATTTGTGCATAAGCTTCCCATTTCTGGGGAATATATGGCCAGCACTCGTCGAGCAGAGCAGATTTTCAATCTGGCAGACGAATACCCAATTACTATAGGCCATCATCGCGCTGCCACGCGTGGTGCTGTAAGTCTAGAGAATTGTCATCCATTTGAACATTATGACACTGAAAATTATCTGATAGGTGTCCATAATGGTTCCTTCAATGGGTGGAAGTCGGATGAAGACAAGATACACTTCAATGTCGATTCGGATTGGGGCTTGTATCAAATCTGGAAACACGGTGATCTTGACGGACTGAGCCGCCTCGATGGAGCATACGCTCTCGTTTGGTATCGCAATGACGGGAAAATCCGAGTTGCGTGTAATGCTGAGCGAGAATTCCATTGGGGATTTGTCCGCGGCAAGAATGCTATGGTCATGGCCTCTGAGCATCCGATGATGTACTGGCTAGCTGATCGCAATGGATTAGAGTTGGAAGATCCAATTTGCTATCCAGCCAAAGGCAAGATGTTTACATTCGATCCGAACAATGTACGAGACTTTAAGGAGGAAGTCATCCCGGAGCGCCCAAAAGCGCAAGTAGGGTTCCGGCCACACACAGCGAATTCTCGTCAGACCTCAGCCACTGGGATCGCTTGTTTGCCGAATCCGAATTCTACTGCGGCTAATAATTCGGAATCTTACGAAGAGAGCTGGGAACGCGCGCTAAGGAATCGTGAGAAGCGAGAAGGAGATGGCCCTAATTACGGCGCATCTGGGGACGATCACACTTCGCTATTTGACGTTCTTCCGCCTAATCACACAGAATCGGGGCACTTTATCCATTTCTCTAAGGACCAAGTCCTTGCAAGATTGAACATTAATTTGGGTGATGTAGCGGAATTTTATCCGGACAAGACTGTTCTTGCTAATAGGCGCAGGGAATCTACGGAACTGCCGGGAACGATTATTGTTGGAAATGAAGTACAACGCGCATTGATGACCGATCTTACTCCAGCAATTTTCTACAACTTGGAGACGCTCGCTCAGCAAGAACGCATCATCGAAGCACGCGTACTCGGAGTTGCTAAGTGTCCGCCGGCAGTAGGAAGCATTAGTCCGGCGTGGGAAGAAGTGGCTATCATAGGCCGTCCACTAAAAACTTGGGTAAGAGACCGTACTACCAACATCATTGTCCCAGAATCGGCTACTGTGGATGATGGTGGGGAAGATGAGGTTTCTGGCACGGCGAAAGTACCGGGACCTAACGGAAAGCAAATCTTGTTGAGGGATTTTTTAGTCATGGTTAAGGATGGATGCGCGGAATGCTCCGCTCCTTTTGAAATTAAGGACGCTCTAAACGGTAAAATAGTTTGGGCTGGAAGTGATGTTGGAAAGCCCAGCCCTTTGTGCAAGGTTTGTGCAAAGCACCATTTCGGCGGAGTGGCGGCATAACCTATGGAAATCGTTGAGACCAACGGCGAATTTAAGTTCACGTTTTCTTGTAGAGTGTCTAATCCGGGTCACAATTGTGGTATGGGCTGGCTTACAGATATGACTCTTGTTAAGAGTCGGCTCATTAATACACCGAAACTAGTTACAGCACCTCAGTACAATAATCGTTTAAACATCTCTACTCCAAGTCCTGATTGGAGCGTTCCTGTTTTAACGCTTAAAGAGGCGTGGGATTTTTGGGATCGCAATAAAGAATCGATCTTAAAGTGTATTTACAGCAGCAGTATAAGACAAAAGCCACATGGGTTCTATTTGATTTCTGATTCCGTGAATGTACAAGGAGACACGAATTGGGGACAGAAAAAAGCCGGCCAAGAAGAGTTTCCGGATGGCTTTACGAAAACTGTTCATTTTATGAACTGGGTAGCTGCGAGGCAAATTGGAAATTTGGTTCGAGGTCCGATTGGGAACAATCTTGCTCACACAGAAGACAATTACGTCAATAATGAAGGACGATGTGTTACTAGCTGGTTCTGGCAACCTTCTTCTGAGACTATAATTGATCCAAATGTAGTGGTCTTGAGTAATGCATTTGAGGCAAATCAAAAATATCCAAAGCTTCTTCAGAACTGCAAAGAGTACGTCGACTACGAGCTTAGTCTTATTCCTAAAGCTGAAAGTGAATTTAGAAGGGCGGCGTGATGGTAGCCATGAGAGTTAAGCGAACTAACTACTTCCAAGATCAATACGAGCAAATAAAGGAATATGCTCGTGATAAAGAGGTAGGATGGCAAGGATCAGGATATCTTTGCCCTTTCTGTAAAGGCGGCGCAACAGGAAAAGATAAGTCTTTGTCTGTCTCTCGTGATTATATTCAAGTTAAATGGATGTGTCACAGAGATACTTGCAAGTCTGCAGGCACAGTTCTGCTAACCTCTAATCCAAAAGAAACGCCTCAAAAACAAGAAGTTGCATTCAAAGTGGCTAAACCCGCGTACTCTAGGGATTTAACAGAGCCCAAATGTGAGGCGCTTAACCAGTTCCAAATGGATTTCTTGGTCGATCAGTACGGTCTTGATCGTAAGGATGTTGAAAAGGCTATTTGGTTGTGGGATAATCTCCACAATCGTTTGTGGATGCCAATTCATAAGCCCGATCACTCGCGATTTACCGGGCACGTATTGAGGGCGTTTGACAAGAAGCAAAGATCTAAATGCATCACGGTAGTTACCGATCCGACAACAATCGCCGCGGATTGGTTTTATCGTTTCGTTGGAGATACGAGACTTATTGTTGTAGAGGATCAAATCAGTGCGTGTAAAGTTGCTAGGCAATTCAATAGCTTAGCACTTCTAGGCACGAGAATGGGTGATGCTCTTGTGGCGGAAATCAAGAAGTTCCATTTCCGTAAGGTGTTTCTTGTTCTAGATAAGGATGCGCTTCAAACTGCTCTCGATCATCAAGCCAAGTACTCGGAACTCTTCGACGTATTTAAGGTCATACAGCCGGAGAAAGATCTTAAGTATCTGAGTGATAAGCAAATTAAAGAACTAGTGGAGAAGAATAATGAATCTTAATGTTATAATTGCTCTTTTATTTGGACACTTTCTCGGAGATTTTGTATTTCAATCAGATAGGCTGGCTTTAGGAAAAAGCAAAGATTCGGGCATTTTAGCACAGCACGTCCTAGTTTATATAGGAGTGATGACTTTAGTTATCAGTTTGTTTGACATTACTAGCCCTATGTATCCTCTTTGGGCAATTTTCAATTACTTCCTACACTTTGTAACTGATTTTATTAGCAGCAGAATCACATCAAAGCTATGGGCTTCTAAGAAGAATCACTGGTTCTTCGTTACGATAGGAGCCGATCAATTGGTTCACTATCTGTGTCTATTCGGTACTTGGAGGCTTATGGCATGAAACATAGATATTACAAGTGTACCGTGTATATTAAAGCCTTAGACGATCATTGGGATTCTCATTGCGACGAGCTGGCGGCCCTAGGAAGATTGGTGAATAATGACGACGGCTTTAGTGCTTTCGAAGAGGTCAGTAAAGAAGAATTCAAAATCAACCAGAATAAATTATTCGATGAGTTTGGAGGCATGTAAGATTGGATGAGTGAAGCATCGATAGAAAAAAGAATAGTTGCTTCTTGCATCAAGAATAGAAACGTTTGGTGGAAACTTAAGAAGCACGTAGATAGCGATACATTCAGTCCATACGGAGAATGGTGTCTTGACAGAATTGAAGAATACTACGAAAAAGATCCGAGCAAGGACAGTGTTGACATTGCCTATCTCACTGAACTCTGTGAAATACGCTTTGATAACCCGTCCAAAGCGGGGTTGTACAAGACTTACATTGAAGAGGCGAGCGGCGTAGATGTATCAGCAGTCAATCTCGCGGAGCTTGTGCTCGAAGGAAAGCGTAAGGCTCTCGGTGCCCGTTTGGCACAGGCGCTGGTTAATGATAACGGCTCAGATAGCACCAGACGGCTCCTTGAAGAATACAACGATCTTGAGCTTTCCTCTATCGACGAAGATGATAAAGAGCAGATTTTCAACAACGTCTCAGTCGAGTCTATTAACGAGACGGTTCTAAGTCCAGAAGGGAGAATTCAGCTAAGTCCTAGAATCCTAAACGAAAAAGTAGAGGGTGGTGTACTTCCGGGCCACCATATCGTGGTCTTTGCTCGTCCGGAGACGGGTAAAACAGCCTTGATGACCACTCTTGTGCGTATGTTTTGCGTCCAAGAGCTGCCGGGCATCTATTTCGGCAACGAGGACCCGATTCTAAGCGTCATAGAGCGCGGCCAAGCTTGCCTGAGCGGGTTAGGTAAAGATGATCGCCGTCGAGATCCTAAGGCCGCTCAGAAGCTCCTAGACGATGCTGGGTACAAGAACGCCACTTATATTCCGATTCATCCGGGATCGATAAGTGAGATTACTAAACACGTAGTGAGGCTAAAACCAAAATGGATCATAGTGGATCAAATTCGCAACTTGAATGTGGGTGGGGAAACGCGCGTCAACCAATTGGAGATGGCAGCGCAAGGAATCCGGAACCTCAGCAAGAAGTACAATCTCGTAGGTATTTCAGTTACGCAAGCCGGGGATTCGGCGGACAACAAACTCGTCTTGGGTATGGGCGACATCGACTTCTCAAATACGGGCATCCCCGCTACGGCGGATTTGATGATCGGCGTAGGAGTGAATGATGAATACTATCGACAAGGGCTAGTTATGTTGTCTCTTCCGAAGAACAAAGTAAGTGGTAAACATGAGCACTTTCAGTGCCGCATCAATAAAGACTTGAGTAGAATCGAGAGTTTATAATGACTATTAAGAAAGCTGCTGTAAAGACTAAGAAAGCTCCGGCTAAGAAAGCGAAGCCCAAGCTCGAAGATCGCCACATTAAGTGGTTGAAAGATAACCTTTATATTGGCGATAGTCAGATTAAGTGGCTAATTAAGACGTTCGGAGAAGAGCGAATACTTAAAACCTTCTATGAAGATAGAGATGGATGGACAGATGAGGTCTATCTTGAATCTTCGTTGAACGATTGCGAAAGTTTAAATGGGGAATCGCTTCCGTTTAACTGCGGCGTGTTTGTTGCCGAGGCTGCTGATATCGCCTCTGGCGAAGATGTCATACAGACTTTGCTAGGGGCATCTACCAGCGGCTACAGACACGTAATAATCACGACAAATCATACTCAGAAATCTCAGTTTAAGCTGTTGAAAGATAACGGATTTGAGGTTGTACGAGATTATATGGGAAATCCTAATCATGGTAATAGTACGAAGATTGCGGTCCTCATGTACACGTTCCCTACGACGGCTAATTAAAATTATGACTGACGCCATAACTGCATTAACTGAAGAAGAAAAAAGTCTCTATAAGGCTTACTTTGCAGAACACCCAAATACGTACACTTGGGTTATAGAGAAATTTTCTCCTAAGTTACTCAGAGAATTTATAGTAGATACTAAGGGATTTGGAAAAAAGATTTCAAATTCTCTCCCTGAGCAATTAAGTTACCGAGAACTTGATCGAGACTGGAAACAGGCTTTAGGAAATTGCGGTATAGGATATTTTTATGTACAATATATGGATGAAGGACATTTTAATAGATCTATTCTTCATTGTGCTCTGTTGAGAAAAGCGTACATCTTGATTAGCACTAATTACAATGAAGAAATGCGTCTAGAAACATCTGAGGCAACACTCAAAGGATACGGATTCGAGGTCTTGATCCCTTGGACGAGGAATCCTAATTCTGGATCGAGTATCCAGCTATACAAGTATACAATACCACAGTAGTTATTTTCTGAGGATAATCAATAGGTTATAGTAAGTCTTTGATTCTAAAGGAAAGATAGTTTATGATTTAGAGGAACTTTATAAGTTTTTTGTTGTCAAAGAGCTATCTTATATATGTATACGAGCAAAGCGGCTGGATATATTAGCTTTGCGAGTGTATGTATCTCTTATTCGTTCATTCTTCACTCTCTTCCATGGGATATGACGAGATATGTTTCAGGATTATCGTAGATCACTTATTCCACAATCCGTGCAAGATGTGCTTGATCGTACTTTAAAATATTGGAGACTAGACCGATATGTCATCGGAACAAACAAGAAAGAGCCTAACTATAGATTTCGTTTATGGTCTCCATATAATCCAGAGGCAGTGCCAGAAACTATAGTCGCTGCATTTTCTTTATCACAGATGCCGGGCTGTTGTGGATTATGTGTATCTCACGATGCATATGTTATTAGTAGTTTACGAGGCCGCGGCATAGGCACTGCTCTAAATGAACTACGAATTTATTTGGCCAGAAATATGGGATATACCTGTCTGCTGTGTACAGACGTAGATTCTAATGAGCCACAAAAGAAGATTCTATCTAAGAATGGATGGAAAACAGTAATGACGTTTCCTAATAAACGTACCGGCAACGTAGTTAATCTCCATTCGGCTTCTTTATGAAAGTTAGACGATTGATAGAGCTACTCAAGAAGTGCAATCCCGATTCACAGGTTGAAATCTCTTGTGAATTCGAGGAAAAGCCAGAAGCAGTAATATCTTGTGCCCAAGTAGGAGAGATAGTAGTTATAGGGCATTCTCTAGGAGCAGATGAAACGTGAAACTTGATGAACTATATCAAAAGCTAGGAGAGCTTATTAAAGAGGGGCACGGTGGAAAGAAAGTCGATATTATGCTCCTCGCAGACGATCTCCGCTTAGAGATTGAGGAAATAAAACATGGTATTATCTTTGTTGATGGCTTTACCTATTAATCTTGCTTCCCCGTTTGTAACCTTTAATCAAGTCGATGTTCCCGGAAGCGCTATGTATTGCTATCTTGAATCCGCTTCGTACAATTCACAATTAACGTTAATCGTTGATGCTTCATCGTGCATCAGAGATCAGATATTCAGCGATGGATTTGACAAACTAGCAACGAATGTTCCTATTCCTCCACAAAACAGGAATCAACCCTAACCATGCAGCAAGTATATTTGACTCGCCGCAATCTTCAAACTCTCTTGAACAAGCTGGACAGAGGCTCTGGATCGGCTCATACAATCATCAAGAAAGACACGAAGCATTCGAAGTACCCGTGCTCAGATATTATTTCTGTCACGGCTGTAGAAGATAAAGACTATTATACAAACCGCGAGCCCGGATATGTCCATCCATTGGATTTACCTTAGTCATGAAGTGGTTAGTCCGATATTTCCGACAAGCTTTTTGTCATCACTCCAAGATGGAGCGAGAGGATATTCCAACGTACATAAACATCAAAGGGACGGCGACTAAAAAGCGAGTGTTTCTTTATTGCCCCGAATGCCATTATCACACTGATTTCTGGAAGGTTAATTACTAAAAAAGGAGGCTAATATTGAACTACCTAAATTCCTAACTGATCCTAATCCGGAGATATTCCTTGAAGGCTCGTTTGTTTGCTTGGATTTCGAGACAAGTGTACTCGACAGCGGAAGTCCCCTCAATCCTAAAAATCGCATTCTGTGCGCTTGTTGGTGTGTTGTACATCGTGGCAAGTCTTGGAATGATAGCCGAAATGATAAACATATCCAATGGAAATCCGTAATAGGAGGAGAAAATGACCTCGAAGAACTCTTGCGAGACATTGCTTCCGTTGACTTCATCGTCGCCCACAATGCCAAGTTCGAACTCGGCTGGCTCAAAAGATGCGGGCTTGATCTCCGTTCCGTGCTCGTGTTCGATACATACCTTGGAGAGTGGGTGTTACTTGGGAACCTACGAGGTACAGGGCTCGGACTCAATGAAAGCGGCATTCGCCGGGGCTGCAAGACTAGCAAAGACGTTGTTGGAGGATGGATTCGTGGTGGGGTTGACAGTGAAAACATACCCCGACAATGGCTTCTCTATTACTGTTCACAAGACGTCGTACTAACAAGGGAACTTTTCCTAAAACAAGTTGTCCTATTACAGGAGCGGAAGCAACTACATCTAGTATATCAGCGTGGATTGGTATGTGCTTGCCTAGCTGATATAGAGTTTAACGGATTAAAGCTAGATAAATCAAGGGTTTACGAGGAACACGAACGTGTCCAAAAAGAATACATCGGAATCCGCAACGAACTTGATGCAGAGTTCGGAGCAATTAATTGGCGAAGTCCAAAGCAAGTATGTGAATTACTCTACAATGGTCTCGGATTTGATCCAGAGGACGATGAATCGCCTAGCGCGGCGAAAGATGCTATTGCCAACCTCAAGCCCCGTAGTAAGACTCAAGCGAAGTTCTTAGAGCTTTACAAGAAAGCTGCTCATCTAAGTGCTCGATTAACCAAGAGTCTTAATTTCTTCAAGGGAGTTTGCGACGAATATGACGGAGTGTTCCACGGAGTATTTAACCAAGGGTTTACTCAAACCCACAGGCTCTCTAGCTCTGGACGTAAGCTTTCATTTAAGGACGGAACAAGCTCTGGAGCGCAATTTCAGAATCTGCCGAGAGAATACAAACGCCTATTTACTTCCAAACGGAAAGGCTGGCTTATCGGAGATTGCGACAGCAGCGGTGTTGAGTTTCGTGTAGCCGCTGATCTTGGTGACGATCAAATAGCGAAGAAAGAGATAGCAGATGGAGAGGATATTCATTCTCACACTGTAAAAGCTTTCGCAGAGGCAGGAGAAATAATTTCTAGGCAAGATGCCAAGCCACAGACCTTCAAGCCACTATATGCGGGGCGCGGGCACACAGATGCAGAGCAAGCATACTGTAAGTTCTTTCAGAATAAGTACGAAGGGATATACAAGACACAAACGGAATGGGTACATCAAGTAGTAGCAAGTAAGATCGGAGAACTAATTACACCGTACGGAATGAGGTTCTATTGGCCGGGAACAAAAGTCAATAGATATGGGTGGGCCGACAATACAACGTCGATCTTTAACTATAGTATACAGGGCTTCAGCACAGGCGAGATTCTTCCAATCGCCATCACTTTCTTTTGGCACCGAATAAAAGGACATGATATTGAGCTAGTAAATACTATTCACGATTCGGCTATCTCGGAGATAGCTCCTAACGAAGCGGATTATGCTAAAGAAACTTACGTTCAATCTTTTACTAGAGACGTTTACAATTTCTTAGAGAGGTGTTATGGCTACTCATTCAAAACACAGCTTGGCTGTGAAGTCAAAATCGGAGAGCACTGGGGAGAAGGACAAGGCGAAAAATTCAGCGTCGATCCAGGTGAAGGAAGGCATGATTCAACTTCCACTAGCTAGTAAAGCAAGTATTCTAGCGGTGCTAAAGCTTGACATGACCCAGAAGATCTCCAGAGGCAAAGCACTACAGAGCAATTTGCCGTATAACAAGAAGAATGCTAAATATTATGAAGATATATGTATTAAGAGCGAAGCGGAGATAGAAACGCTGCAAAAAGAGGTTGCGGAGATACGAAACACTATCCAAGAAATTGAAAACGCAGCAAAGGCGGCTTAATAATGAGTGCTAAGAAAGCAACTGTCAAGTAAACAAACCATAAATAATAAGAAAAAAGGATAAAATAATAACTTATGATAGTAACAGGCCAGATTGAAAAGATTGCGATTAAGAAAACGCAGTACGGGGATTACTATGATGCTTATGTTAACGGCACTAAGTACGGCATCGGTAAGAAGCGCCCTGCGTTCTCCGATGGAGATTGGGTAACGTTCGAAGCCGAGCAGAACGAGAAAGGGTTCTATAACGCCGATCCGACCACCTTCAAGAAGGTTGAGCCAAAGACTAAGACCTCAACTACGGCTAGTACCGGAGAGACGAAGCGAACTTGGGTACCGGATGATAAGCGTCAGGATTCGATTAGCTATCAGGCTGCTCGTAATTCTGCTCTTGTATTCGTAGACCTCTTGCTTAAAGCTGAGAAGGTTGATTTTGGCAAGATGAAGGGCGCAGATTCTATTGCATTGCTTGAGACGTATGTAGATAACTACACAACTCGCTTCTTTGAAGATACCAAGAATCTAGGCCATAAGGCAGAAGTGAGTGTGTCACTTGGTGATCCGAACGATTCTCTGGAGAATATCTAACGATGAGCACTCCGGAGCGTATCAAGAAGCTCGATAAGAAATACAACAAGAAAGAGGAAGATTCCAACACTGTTGAGATTCGTGTAATTCTCGACGAATCTGGTAGCATGGGAATTCTTCGTAAAGAAACGATTGAGAACTACAACAAGTTCCTAAAGGAACAAAAGGAAGATACATCTGGAAAGGCTAATATCCAGCTCATCCGATTCGCCTCACGAGTCGAAGCTGGCCCCGTACAAGATGTCAAGACGGCGAATGAACTCTCTGAGAGTACGTATAGTCCTGACGGCTGGACTGCTCTGTACGATGCTATTGGTGGCACTCTTGCTAACTTAAGTGCTATTAATCCTAAGTATGCGATCATTGTGATCCTTACGGATGGAGAAGAGAACTACAGCAAGTTGTACAATCAGTATACTACTAAGACATGGATTACGAACGCTGAAACGCGTGGGTGGCGAATTGTCTATCTCGGAGCTAATCAAGATTCTTTCTTGACCACTAAAGCTCTTGGTATTAATCAGACTTACGTACAGAACTGGGATTTTAGTAAGACAGGGCTATTGGGCAGCACTAACTACGCCAATGCCGTAGTCTCTGCCTATCGTGGCGGGGTTTCCAATATGGCTTCTGATGAAGAGCTGGCTAATACTGTACAGATAAGTTCCACGAGCTAATTAGTGGAAGAAGGAACTACTCTTTACAAATACGGAAGATACGAAGTAGTTCTTGGCGATAACGAATACTTGATAATCAACTTGGATACGGGCGTGGTGGAAGAGTCCACGCCCCATCTATTTGAAGCTATCATGATTGCCAAGATACACGATCAACGCCTTAGCGAAGCATTTGATTTTGAGCCGAAGCCGTTCGCAAATAACGGCAATACTGGTGGAGATACTTCCGGTACCCCTAATAATAACAAGAAACTAAACTAAGAGGAGACAAGGATTGTCCGAAATTATAACGCCATGGTCCCCGATCGGATATATCGTTTACAAGAGAACTTATGCCAGACGGCTCGACGAAAACAATAGTAACAGTGCAACTGAAGAATGGAAAGACACTGTTGATAGAGTTGTGCGATCAACTGATGGACAACTTAATGTCGGATTTACAGAAGAAGAAAAAGATAGATTTCGTAACTATCTTCTCTCTTTGCGGGCTTCAGTTGCGGGAAGATTCCTCTGGCAACTTGGAACTTCGACTGTTCAACGACTCGGGCTATTAAGCCTACAGAATTGCGCAGCCGTAGCAGTTGACGAACCTATTCGGCCTTTCACATGGGCTATGGATGCCCTTATGTTGGGGTGCGGAGTAGGATTTAATATACAGAGAGAATATGTCTACAAACTGCCAAAAGTTAATTCAAGCTATATCGGACCAAGTAGATTTGATTCGTCCTCTGCTGACTTCATTGTCCCCGATACTAGAGAGGGATGGATTAAGCTCCTCGAATATACTCTACGGTGCGCATTTGACGATGATAGCAAAAGAGGATTTAGCTACTCGACCCAACTGGTCAGAGGGTCAGGAGCCGCAATTAAAGGATTTGGAGGTACAGCTAGCGGTCCTGAAATCCTATGTGAAGGCATTGGAAACATTAGTGAGATACTCAAGAATAGAATTGGAAAGCAACTCCGCCCAATAGACTGCCTCGATATAATGAATCTTATCGGCTCAATTGTTGTAGCCGGTAACGTTCGTCGAAGTGCCCAGATAGCCATAGGAGATATGGATGATTTTCAGTACATTCGCTCCAAACGATGGGACCTTGGTAATATCCCCAATTGGAGAGCTAACTCCAATAACTCTGTGGTTTGCAACGACTTTGATCTTTTGCCCGAAGAAATCTGGCAAGGGTACATGGGAAATGGTGAGCCGTTCGGACTTATCAACCTACGTCTTTCCAGAAGGACGGGCCGCACGGGAGAAAACAATTATCCAGATAAAGAAGTTATTGGATTCAATCCGTGTGCAGAACAACCTCTCTGCAATTACGAAACTTGCTGTCTCGCTGAAATCTTCCTTCCCAACATCGAAGATAAAGATCAACTCCTTGATATAACAAAACTTCTTTATCGAGTATGCAAACATAGCCTTAATCTTCCTTGTCACAACAAAGAGACTGAAGAAATTGTTCACAAGAATCAGCGAATGGGAATCGGAATCACTGGCTATTTACAGAGCACCGACGAGCAACGTAGTTGGTTGGCTGGATGTTACGCACAGTTGCGGGCATTTGATGAGAAGTATTCGGACAGTAAAGGATTTCCAAGAAGCATTAAGCTTACTACAATCAAGCCGTCAGGAACCTTGTCTCTATTGCCGGGCGTTACACCGGGATGCCACCCTGCTTTTGGACAACATCTCATTCGACGGATACGTATCGCCTCAGACAGTAAATTGGTTGAAACTATTCGTGAAGCTGGTTACAAGGTCGAATACGCCCGCCATTTCGACGGATCAGACGATAGAGCGACTGTTGTCGCGGAATTTCCGTTCAACTACCCGAGCGGAACTAGATTGGCTAAAGACATGTCTGCAATTGATCAACTCGAAGTGGTTAAAAGATTGCAGAGCGAGTGGAGCGACAACGCAGTAAGCTGTACCATCTACTACAAGAAGGAGGAATTAGACGGAATAAAAGAGTACCTTAAGAAGAACTACAATAAACACTTCAAGAGCCTCTCATTTCTGCTGCACTCTGAGCATGGCTTCGATCAAGCCCCCCTCGAAGAGATCACGGAAGAAGAATACAATAAATTAGTTAAGAAAGTAACACCAATTACCTCAGTATCGTCGGCTGAGTTTGAAAGTAACGACGAATGCGCAAGTGGCTACTGTCCTATCAAGTAATTGATCTATAATTAAATAACCAATTGGAGAATAAATAAAACTTATGAACGACATTAATACTCTTTACGCGGCTCTACTTGAAGCCGTTAATAACTCGTCCTTGATTGCCAAGGAAATTGACGCCGAATTTGGCACTACTCTTGCATCAGAAATTCCGACTCTGCCGGCTACGCCGCCGGTACTTGGGGGCGGGAATGGCGATCCCGTATATGTGAACGGCATGACGGCTCCGGATGCTGATGGCATGGTTCAGATCAAGTCTGTCGAAGACTTCCGCATTGCACATGCCAATGACGCACAGGCATCTGTTCGTAATCTTGCGTCCGGCCTGCCGAAGCGCTGGTTTATTCAGGACACCTTGGATAATCCGGGTTCTCTTAGTAAGGATGTTGTGTTTCAAGTCCAGACCCAGACTAATGCTGCTCGCACTATGCTCAGTATTATGGGCGGGGGAGCTAAGGACACGTATTTCGTTCCGGTACACAAGGCTAGCCAGTCGGCTACTGGATTGTACAAGGAAGGAGACATCATTGCTGACGGCGGTGCCTTTGCTGGGGACTTTGTGATTGCCGGCTTTACCGTGTGGAAGGGCGTTCGTTGCACGGACGTTCCTGCGACTTTGCAGGCGCTCCTCGTCCACGCACAGAAGAACAATACGATCAATAACCAGTAATTAGGTAATAAATGTAGGCCCGGCCTCAATCAAGAGGCCGGGATACCGGAGGATTTATGAGTAACTCTCAGTACAGCTTCAAAGAACTTAGCCACGAAGATCTTATCAAGTTCGCTCTTAATCAGCCAAGGGATTTGGAACATAATGAATATTCGCAGCTAGTGCGAGAGCTGGGAATTAGACTTAGAATCTTCAAGCGGTGCATGGACAAGTTTTGAAAAACCTCATTACAGCTACTCTAGCTTTTATAGGAGTACTTATGATAGTTCCTATTTTAGCATATAGCTTTATCTGGTATTGTTTATTGATTATAAGCCTGTTTACTAAGTTATGAAAATAGCTTTGGATTATGATGGTACATATACTGCTGATAGAGTTCTCTGGAAAGCTTTTGTAAAGCACGCTCTTGAACGAGGCCATGAGGTTTCATTTGTCACATTTCGTATGGAAAATGGGCCTATGGATAGATGCCCTAGTAACGATGATATCTTGAAATCATCTGAGCGTATGGGAATTCCCGTTATTTTCTCAAACGGTCAGCCTAAGAGAACATGCTTCACCGCAGATATTTGGATCGACGACAATCCCGAAACGGTGTTTATTGATTACGAACAGTGTCTTGAATCAGGAATATTTAAGCCGAAGGAGCTATTAGTTGAGCATAAGACACAGGTATGACGATCCAGAACGCGCCGGAGAGGAGTTCTCCAAGAAAGCGGTCGAACAATTCACGGCGGAACGCTTTAAAAGCGTTACGATCAATAGAGAGTACGAAGTTCCGTATACTGCTGGATACAGTAAAGACGGAAAAACTATCTACATTGATAGACATGTCCCGGATACAATCTCTTATAGAGGAAAGAAATGCGATATCATAAAGCCTTTGGTGATGCACGAAACAACCGAGATATCTCTTGAATCCAAGCCGTATTTCGACAGTTATGAATTATCGCACGAAACTGCAACCATGGCTGAGTTTGCTCTTGTTCGGGCTATGGGCTTTGATGTGGTGGAATACAACAAGCAAGTAAACGAAATAGTTAAACGTGTATATAGTAGGGCTAAGTATGAATCAATTCCGCCCGATCTTGATCTTGAGCCTTATTATGATGAAAAAGACTACAAGTGTCTAAAACGTATGGGCATAACTGATGAGGAGAGTAATAAGAGTGAAGAATAAGTTAATTGCATTGTGTGCTGGTCTTTTGCTGAGCTTTAGTGTAGCATCTCACGCCGCTAAGACTGAAGATCCGTTTGAATTTAAGCGTCCCGTTCCTAAAGTTTCCGATCAGATGTATAAGGAAGCTGTTAAGGAATACAATGACGGCAATGTTAATGCCAAGTTGTTCTTGGACGGCATGAGGAAGGGATGGAAGGCTAATGAAGCCCGCGAAGGGCTTGATGAGCCGGAAGACATCTTCATGGGATGTGTTCTGTTTCAAGTTGGCGGCATGAAGGCTTTGAACGAAATTAACTTCGACCATACAGCAAGAGTTCTAGCTGGTGGCCCGAAGGAAGATGGAACTGGCAATTACGGTGAAACGGATGCAAAAAACCTAGTCCAGTCTTGGAATGAAGACCAGAAAGCTACCGCCGTGCGGCTATATGTCTTCATGGAAGAGTACGGAGAGGATTGCTACAGGCTAGTCCATCAAGGATTTACTGCCGGTATTCCCAAGCTTCCTGTCAATGAGGTGAAGAATTAAGGGACCAGATCTAAGTAAGAAAATCGTTGGGCTAGTTGATGCGGACGTACTCTTATTTCGCACTTGCTTTGCAGCGGAGAAGAAACGAGAAGTACGTAATAATAGCGATGATACCGAATTTGAGCTAAAGAGAGAAGTAGCGCCTCTCTCTCATGCCCTACAGAACACCGAAACGGTAATCAAAGAGCTATACAAAATATTCGATTCATTGGAGTTTTATCTAAGTGGCAAAAAGAACTTTCGGAAAGAAATCGCAACAATTAAGCCGTACAAAGGAAATCGTTCCGAATTCCAGCGACCTGTGCATCTCAATGACGCTAGAGATTTCCTCGTCAATAAATACGATGCAATCGTTACGGATGGAGTGGAAGCAGATGACGCCCTCGGAATTCGAGCGACTTCTGGACAGCGTGAAGACGGACGTGTCTTCTGTATTGTCAGCAATGACAAAGACCTAAAACAGATACCGGGACTTCACTACAACTGGGTTAAGAAGGAATGGGACGAAGTAAGTGAAAGAGAAGCGTTACGTTCATTCTATCGGCAACTACTTACTGGAGACGCCACTGACAACATCCCCGGCGTGGAAGGTATCGGTACTGCTAACGCCCACAAAATCATTGATCCTTTTACAAAGGAACAAGGAATGTGGCAGACGGTGCTCGAAGAATACACCGAGCGATATCCAAATGGATACTACAATAAATCAGTTAAAAATGCGCTCCTTGAACTAGGACAACTATTGTGGATACAAAGGACAAATCGAGTAAGGTGGGAACCGCCTAAGTGAAGAAAGGAAAAGGAGTTAAAAGACGAAGTGGATTCGAAGATAAGATTGAAGCCCAATTAAAGAAAGCTAAAGTTAAATATGGCTATGAAAGTGAACGAATCAAATACAAGGTGCCTGAGCGAGAAGCTACTTACATCCCCGATTTCGTCCTTCGAGGAGGCGATCTCATTATCGAGTGTAAAGGGCGTTTCACTAGTCATGATAGAAAGAAAATGGCCCTTGTCATTGAGGCTAATCCAACCTTGGACATACGAATGGTGTTCATGAGAGACAACTACTTGCGGAAAGGCTCTAAGACCAAGTACAGTGATTGGGCCAATAAAAATAATGTCAAGTATGCTATAGGAGAGGTGCCTACTGAATGGCTGAAATAGTGTATATCTTTGATGGACATAAGGCCGTTAGCATAGAAAAGTGCTCTAAGATAACTAAATCGCTAATTTTCAATCTTATTGAAAGAGATAAACTTGGACAGAAGAAATATGGAACTTCTTTAGATCGTGCTGACTTAACTAAGAATCAATGGCTCGATCACATGACGGAGGAAATGTTAGATGCTGCAGGTTACGCACAGGCGGCTAAGAACTCTGAATGAATGGAATTCTTTAGGATATAAAATAAATAAAGGAGCCAAGCATGTAAAGAGAAATAATAGCGGCCAATGTATTTTCTCTAGTAAACAGGTCTCAAAGAGAAAAGAATGGCATCCCTACGATCATGGAGATGGTGATTTGGAAGATCCGTTGTATTGTGGTATGACAGAAGAAGAATTTCTCGGATATTTACCCGGAGATCAGGAGTAATTAATGACTAACAATAATAAAGAGATTACCGTTGAGGTAACGAGGTCGGATTTGGTGTATCTTCGTCGGGTTCTCGACAATACCCTTCCGGAAGTGCAGGCTGCTGTTGCGGACGGGCTTATTGATGAATCAATCTTGATCGGTCTTGATGAGGCTATTGAGATTGTAGAGGAGTATTTGAGTTGACGATGAAAATTCTCGATAAAAATAACAACTATAATTTGAACGATTCGAGAGAAGCGAGAATTTAATGAGAAAAGATGAAGAAATAGAGTACGCAGAGCTGCTTAAGCTTGCCTATCAAGCAGATAGAGATTTTAATAAGTGGGATGAAGAGGATACCGCTAAATACGGCCAGCATCTTGGATATGATGGGCGCGATGGCGGAGAGCCGGAATATCCGCCGGAATCTCCCATTGATTTTAAGGTGAAGGGAGAAATCCTTAAAACTAAGAAAACTCTTGCTTGGCAAGCGGTAAAAAACTTCAAGGTTAATTTGGGAATTAGTTCTTGAACAGCCCGCGTTTGCTCGTGCTCGACATAGAAAATTCATATTTGCTTGCGGGCACTTGGGGTCTTTGGAATCAGAACATTAACTTGGATCTTTTGCTCGATTACGGCAAAGTTCTTAGTGTAGCTGCCAAGTGGATTGGCGAAAAGAGTATCATCTTCCATAAGTGCGATGATAAAGGATTCCACAAAAGCATCTGGAAGCTCTTAGATGAAGCTGATGCAGTAATTACGTACAACGGACGAAAGCACGATATTCCACTTCTTAATCGAGAACTCTTAAAAGAGGGGCTAGGTCCGTACAGTCCAATTAAGCACATAGACCTTCTTGAAACCATGAAGAAGCAATTCAAGTTTCCGAGCAATAAACTAGCCCATATAACAGAAGAGTTAGGTCTCGGAAAGAAGCTCGATCACGGCGGATTCCAGCTTTGGGTTAATTGCTTAAAGGGCGATGAAGATGCTTGGAAAAAGATGGAGAAGTACAATAAGCAGGATGTACGGCTTACTGAAAAACTATTTCACAAGGTTCGTGCTTGGTGCAATCTTGTTGTTAACTACGCTCTTTATAGTAGCAACGGTGATGTACTTTGTCCTCATTGCGGTAGCGATCATCTCCATAAGCGAGGTTATTACAGGACAACGTCTGCCATCTACCAGAAATTCAACTGTCAAGTATGCAAAGGATGGTCAAGGACTAGGTATACGGAAGTAACCAAGGAAGAGCGTAAGAATATCTTGGTAAAAGCAAATTGAGACTCTTAGTTTGTGGTGGCAGAGATTTTTCCGACAAGGAATGGCTAAATGGAGTTTTAGATGGAATTCATCAGCATTCTCCTGTAGATATCTTAATAGAAGGCGGAGCTTCTGGGGCAGATAGACTTGCTAGAGATTGGGCATGGAATAAAGGAATTCATGTAGCTACAGTCTGTGCGATGTGGGTTAAGTATGGTAAAGGTGCTGGACACAGACGTAATGAAGCTATGATGAGGCTTGATCCAAATATGCTCATAGCCTTTCCCGGCGGAAAGGGTACTACTAATATGCTGGACACTGCGTACACATGGAAGGCAAATACGTGGGGTAATGCAGAGGACTTGGAGATCATAAATGTATCACAAAAAGATGCTTCTAATGCTAGCTAAGAGATATCTTACCATCCATATGACTGAGGGACGCGAAGCAGCAGATGAATTTGAGATGCGACATCTTAACAAAGATCCAGAGCTGCACAAACAATTGATTCCAGTAATTCACGATTTAATGACTAATAAGAACTAAAAGAATGGAAAATACTATGAATTCAAGCACCATGGAACGGTTAATGAGCCTCCTAGATGGGGCTATCTCAGAAATGGCTAATAGTACAGCTAACGATAAATCTTACGAGTATCTTTGTAAAGCGATGTCTATTGTGGAGCGAGCTTATTACGCATCGGATATTGATAAGAGTAGGCAAATGGAGCTAGACTTCTCAAAGCCTAACTACAATAACATTCCGGAGAATGAGGATGACTAATGATGAGATTCTTGATTTAGCGGAAAAATTCTCCGAAGAAGTTAGAACTGACGGACTTTTCACGTATTCGTATGCTTTTGAGCGAGATACTGATCTTTTGAATTTTGTTAATAAGCTTCTATTAGAACACGAAAGAGATACAGGAAATCCAAATGCCTTTACCCAGTCCGACTAGTTGGACATTCATTGATGATAGCCCACCTCCCGAAGACATATGGATGTTTCTATATGTTTTAGCCAGTCCTTTTGACGATGATCCGGACAAAAAAATACCCGCAATCACTTGCGGGTACTTCTCCAGTAAAACTGGAGTATTCATTGATGAACGTTATAAATGCTTAAGCGAGATGTTTGAAGTCACTCATTATAGTGTAGCTACTACCCCTGCTGGAGAAGTCATTAAAGTGGATAATGGCTAAGATTACTTTCTGTTTTCGTAGTCATGAACGCACTGTACTTCGCCAACGTGCTTAGTCTTTAGGATTTTCCAAGCACCAATTAAGTAAGTTTCAAAGCTAGTATCACTTTCCCCGTCATCGGGGTCTCTTAGGGCGTCCGTGGTGTCCTCATACTTTGGAGGGCACCCGAGCGCCTTACTTGCTTCTATTGGCTTCGTTGATACGGTCGAGCAAGAACTTACGCTCAGCATCAGACTTAAGGCAATTAGAATCTTTCGAAAGCTCATCTGCTTTATCCTTGTTATCTTCATTCGTTTTCTGTTGTGCAGCAATTGTGTCGCTAGCTTTGCTAGCATTAGCTATAGCTTGCTTATTCTGCTCTTGCTCTTTCTTGTTCTCAGCAGCTTGAGCTTTAGCTGTATCTTTCTGCACAATAGCTATAGCATTGTTATATCCCCAGTCGTAGATCTTGTGCTCACCATAGAGCACTGCTATGCCTAAGAAAATATAAAGCCAAGTCTTAAGACTAAGACCAAGGGCTTCCTTCTCAATAAATCCCAAAATTTTAATCCACATAAACTTCCTATTGTATCAAATTCGAGTGAAACGAAGAATAAGGCAGGACAGGGGTCTAAAAATGGATTCTGAAAACCTGCGCCATTGACCCGACATCGATAGGAGTCCCTGTCGAACCATTTATGGTTATTCCCGTTATGTTTGTTCCAGTAGTTACCCATGAGACACCGCCCCACTGCAGCCTGGCAATAACCCCGCCAGTTCCCTCCATGGAAAAGCATTGCGCAATCTTCCGTGTATTGGCGTCATTCTGTATGAGGATGAATCCTGTCAACGCAGCATTCAGGGATGAATCAAGTGAGCCGATGATGTTGTTATTGGCAGCAGAAGCCCCCGGAGAGCCGCTGGCAAAGGTTCCGATTTGGCGCCAGTAGTTTGTTACGGTTGTGTCTGAGTTGAAAACCAGATTGATATTTGAAGCGTTTGCGGTTGAATTACGCAAGGAAAACAAAACCAGATAAGTCCCGTCCCTATTGATGTCCAGAGAACTGACTGTCAAATTTGCCGTTGCAGACCCCGCAACGGTAGTCCCGGCAACGAAGGCCATGGCGCCTCCCGATCCGCCGCCTACTGTCCCCAGCGCGAAATTTCCCGCGCCATCGCCGACGATCGCTTGTCCGGCAGTACCGTTGCCCAGCATCGCAGCAATGTAGGCATTGAACGTAGCGTCAGTGGGCGCCGCCGCGCTGCCGGTAATGTTCGCCTTGACCGTGTGCGCTGCCATGTCGGCGAGCTTGGCGTTGGTCGTGCCGCCGTCTTTCTCACTAAACGTTGTGCCAACCAATTGCAGCGTCGAGCCATCCGCACTATAGACGGTGCCCGGAATAGCAGCGGATAGATTAGCGAATGTTATTTTCTTATTAGCAAAACTAGAAGCGCTATCTGCTAGGAGAAATTCATCGCCACTGACAGGAGTAGTTTTCCCCGTTAAAGGATCTATTGCTATAGATATAGCCGGAGTAGCGCCGCCGCTTGATACTATAGGGCTTGTTCCTGAAACACTAGTAACTGTTCCAGAGCCCTTACTATTAAAGGTGTTCCAGTCAGTAGAAGTCAAGAAGCCTTTATGTGTAGCATCTGCGGCTTGACCATTAGTATAATCAATGGAAATTACACCAGAACCATTATCGTTAAAATCTGCTGCAGCAAAAGCCGCTGCACCAAGAGTACTTCCGTCCGCTTTTGCATCTGCAATAGAAATAGTAGGCGTACTGCCGCCACTAGAGGCTATAGGAGCTGTACCGCTTACAGACGTTACAGATCCCCCAGTAATAGCTACATTAGTAACTCCTGATACGCGGCCATCAGCCAAAAGAGTTATTTGAGGTACGTTAGTAGCATTACCATAAGTGCCGGCAGTAACTCCACTAGCAGATACAGATAAAGTTTCTGTGCCTGCTCCTGAAGTCATTGTTATGCTAGTAGAGCCTAGAAGCTTAGCAGCATTGGGAAGCGTAGCTGGAGGAGTATCGTAAAGAAGATACTTAGCCGAATCCGGAGCAGGAGT
>Ga0105238_10001779_pt1 | contig 21563 bp, 18 predicted proteins | sample KBSC34metaG_FD_81526 | JGI IMG/M metagenome (GOLD analysis project Ga0105238, IMG submission 81526) | Corn rhizosphere microbial communities from Kellogg Biological Station, Michigan, USA - KBS C3-4 metaG | ecosystem: Host-associated > Plants > Roots > Rhizosphere > Soil | place: Michigan, USA...
GATGGACGTGCAGGGCATCGCGCGCGTGTCGTTCAACACGACGATGGCCGCCTGCTCCGCCGGTCTGATGGCGCTCTTCATTGGGTATGCGCGGACCAAGAAGTGGGACCTCGCGATCACCACCAACGGTTTCCTCGCGGGTCTCGTGGCGATCACCTGCCCGTGCTACTGGGTCAGCCCCACTGGCGCCTTCTTCATCGGAATCGTCGCTGCGTTCGTGGTGGTCTACGGCATCGACGCGCTCGAGTACGCGCGAATCGACGATCCGATCGGCGCCGTTCCCGTGCACATGTTCTGCGGCATCTGGGGCACGCTTTCGCTGGGTCTCTTCGCCACCGGGCAGTACGGCTTGCCAACGCCGACCGGCGTCGACGTGAGCTCGGTCGTCAAGGGTCTCTTATACGGCGGCGGCACCACACAGCTCGTGTCGCAGGCGATCGGCAGCGGCGCCGTGACGCTCGCCACGCTGGTCGTCGCGTTCATCCTGATGTATGCGGTGAAGGCCACCGGCACGCTGCGCGTCTCGAAGGAAGGCGAGCTCGAGGGTCTGGATCTGCACGAGCACGGCATGACGGCGTATCCGGAATTCCCGACCGCGTTCAGCCCGAGCCTCACCCACCATTCGTCTGGGATGGCGTCGCAGTCGGTGTCGCTGCCGTCGGGTGCGCCCGCGACGGTTCGGCACTCGTAAGTTCGAGAAACCGTCCGGCCCCGCGTCGGCCGCGGGTCGGACGGCGGGAAAGGTCAGGGCCTTCACCCCCTGGCCTTTCCTTTTTTGCCTTACTTCTTCGGGGTGCTCACCGTGAGCGTGCGCACCATCATCATGCCGCCCTTCTCGGTCGTCTCGGCGGTGAGGCGATCGCCCACGTTGATGTCGGTGTCGGGCACCTTCTTGCCGTCGCGCATGACGACCGTGCCGGCGTCGAGCATGATGAGCACGGCCTTCTTGGGTCCCGTTGTGACCTCGATGTGCGGATAGTCCACGTCGGCCACGACGCCCACGACCTTCTCCTGCTGGCCGTCCTTCGCGTGGACCGGAAGGGCGGTCATCGCGAGCAGTATCAGCAGCACGGCAAACCAGCTCTTCATGTCGAGTCCCTCGTGGCTTTACCTTACATCGTCCGCCGAGCTCAGTGGCCGTGCAATCCGACCCGAACAGGTGCAGGAAACGAATGACGGCGACGAACACTGCGATGCCGATCAGCACGTAAAGACCGGCTGGTGGTGCCTGACGACGTACAACCGTTGAGGCCGTTCACTTCGATCAGCTGCCGCCGGATTCCGTAGGGCGTGAGACTCCACGGCTTGTACACCGACAAAAAGGGTGGTCACCAGCAGCACGAACAGCGCGGCGCTGGCATCTCCAACGAGCTGCACGCGGAAGGTCTCGCATCGGCGCTCGCGTGCGTCGCCTGGATCGCCACGCCGGCGACGCGATCGATGGGGCCCGCGTGCAGCAGGAGGATGGCGGTGGCCATGAGCGTCAACACGAATTTCGTGACGACCCAGTAATGGCGCAACAGGCCCCACGGCGTGCCGAGTCCCTCGATCGCATCACCATCTCACGCCCCCGTTGCGTTGCTATTTCTTCGGCGCCGGAGACGCCGTCGACAGCTTGACGGCATGCGCCATGTTCATCCCCTTCTGCTCCATGTAGTCCACCGACACCCGTGCGCCGACCTTCAACGCAGAAGCGTCGAGCTTGTCGCTGCCTCGCGTGATGGTCGTGTCCTTGTCGAGCATCACAGTGAGGCTCTTGCCGTCGGTCGTCTTCACCGCGACGTGCGGCCCGTCGATGCTCGACACGGTGCCGAGCGCCTTGTGCATGTGTCCCTCATGGGCCTGGATGCCCGCCGACGCTAGAAACGCCACGCACGCAACCACGATCATCGTCATCAACTTCTTCATCACGTCGCTCCTGTCTACCGGAACGTCTTGGCGACGCTCCTTATTGGTTGAGAAACCGTTCTTCCTCGATCTCCTGCCGGACTTCTTCCGGCGATCGCGGATTCAGCTGCTGCATCTTGTCCAGTTCGAATCGGGAGAGCTGTGGCAGGTGGCGTATGAAATGCACCAGATGCCACGTCGATTGCTCGCCCGTGGCCGTACCCGTGCTCCACGAGGGCATCCCGGTAAAACGGATGCCGTGTTCGATCACATAAAACAGCTCGCCATCGGTCATGGTCTGCGTGGCGGGCAGCCGCATGTCGGGCGCCTTCGGGAACAGCCCCTGGCCCATTTCCGTTTTGCCGCTGCCGTCGTTCGCATGACAGCTGGCGCAATGATCGGCGTAGTGCGCCATGGCTTCCTCGAGGACCGCGGCGCTCGGCGCCACCGGGTTCGGCGTCCGTTTCACCGCGTCAGGAATCGCGAGCGACCGCGCCGTCCTCGTCACGCCCGCCTCGAACCCACTGGGCTGCGCCCGACTGTCCAATCCCGTTGAGCGGACGTACGCGAGGCCGCCGACACCGAGCACGGTCAGCGTCACAACCGATCCGCTAAGCAGCCACCCGAAGCGGCCCATCACTTCTCACCCGCGCCAGGCCGCAGCGTCACGTAGACGCTGACGCCCGGGTTGAACCGGCCGCCGTAGACCGGCTTCAACGACGCCGGCACAATCCCGCTGGTGATCGACGCGCCGACGCCCGGCGACCATCCCTTCCACGTCGGGAAGTAACGCGTGTAGCCGCCCTGCGCCTTCGCCACGTGGAAGATCTCGTCCTCGGGATCGACGACCAGATCGTGGCCACTCTTCTGCCCCCACTCGAAGCGGCCATAGAAGGCATCGCGGTCGCGCAGCGTCACGCTCGTTTCAACGAGCAGCGCGTTGGTCGCGTCGTCCGGCTCCTGGTTCCGTCCCCACCCGATGGTCGTCGCCCAGAACGTGTTCTCGAGCGTCGTCCGATGAAACGTCGCCGACGCCGTGATGCGGTCGACATCATGACGCGCGCCGCCGTCGTGACCCGCCTCGGCTTGCTTCAGGTGCCCGCCCGAGACCTGGAACGCCAGATGTGACGTGGGCAGGAACCAGAACCTCGCCGACCACGAGTCCATGGCCGCGAAGTCGAAATCGGTGCGCACTTCGTCTGGCTCGCGTCCGTTGAACAGCGACGCTTCAGCCTTCCACTTGCCGCTGAAGATCCCCCCCGTTGCCACACCATAGGTGATGTGGGTCGAATCGAACCAATGGTGGGTCATCGGGGCCAGCGGGTTGGACACGGCCGATATCCGGTGCATGAACGCCACGGGCCCGAGTGCCGGCTCACCAGCGGGGCCGCCATAAACCTGAACCTGAAGACCGTGACCGATCGGGCGGGTGTACTGCGCCGCCAGCTCCATGAACAGATCGTGCGGATGCTGACGATCGTGGATCGCTGCCCCCTTGCATTCTTCGCCGGTGGCGAGAAGGTTCGGATAGCCGCAGCCGCCGATCGTCGCCGGCTCGGCGCTCACCATCCCGCGCAGCATTAGTTGACCGCCGGCCGCTTTCCGCTGCGCCATGCCCATGATCCAGTTGATGCTGCCGAACTGATCGCTGCCGCGGTCCCCTGTCTCTTTCAAGTACTGCAGGAACCCGTTCGCGTGGAGCATCAGCATCCAACCGTTCGACTGGCGATGCAGCGCGTACATCGGCGTCTCGTCCGGCAGCCAAGACGTGCCGGAGCCGTCGCGCGTCATCGGGATGCCGCCCATCCCCGACATGTCGTGTTGATGCTCCGCTCCCTGCTCCTGAGCGGACACGACGGCGCCGCCACCCAGGAGCAACACGAGAACAACCGGTACGACTGCGTACCCACGCGAACGAATGTACATGCGCCTCCCACTCCAAAGAAAAAGCGAACCATTGGAGGATGGAGGGCTAGACGCGCAGCGGTGTTGTGAGCGCTATTGGAGTCGAAGACGGCGCGCGTGCCTGGTAGAGGAGCCGGGAGACGCGCGCTGGGATCCGCGCAATCGCGACACCCGAGGCAACGATTGCCGGCGCAACGAGGTGGCCGCTGACGACCGCGGAGATGACCACCAGATCATCGGTGCGAGTGCAGGAATGTGGTTGTGCCGCGACGGTCGCGCCACCGTGCCGCGGCTGCGATAAGGCGGCGTGGTGATGGTGCGCATGCCCGGCCGGCATCTCGTCCACGTGCGCCGCCGCGTGCGATCGACACGAGACCTGACAGGCCTCCAGCGCGGCGGGCGCGAAAGCCACGGCGAGCGCCACGACCAGCGGAATCCACCGTCTGGCAACCATCTGCTGCGAGTATACCCGCACCTCGCAGCGCCCTTCAGGCGCGATCCTGAAGAGTTCGATGACGCGAGTGTAATGAGATGGGGCGACCCGCGTTCCTGAATCAGGAGGGTGTCATGGAAAAAGACGTCGTGTGCGGCATGCAGATCGATCCGTCGAAGGCGGTGGCGACCAGCCAGTACAACGGGAAGACGTACTACTTCTGCTCGGCCAGCTGCAAAGCAAAGTTCGACGCCAACCCGAAGCAGTACGCCAAGTAAGGCGGTCAGTGCGACCAGAGAACTGGCGGCACTGTTCCACGCGGACTCTCACGCCGGCCGATGCGATCGGCGCCGGCGAGGCGACGGATGCTGCCCAGGAGGGCAACGCGTGCGCTGAAAAATCCGGGTGCCCGGAAATAGTTCGCGGCGCGCGAGCCGCGCAGACGCCCCCTCTGGCCTTGATTACTGCGAACACGCCGACGGCGGGTTGGCGGCGGTCTTGCTCAATCGGTTGGCGGAGGGTGCGGCTATGAGATCGAAACTCGCGGTTCTTACGGGTGCGTTACTGGTGACTGGCGCGACGTCGATGCCCGCGCGAGGCTGGCAGGTGAGCGCCGAAGACCACGCGAAGCATCATCCCGCCGGCCAGTCGTCAGAGCCGAAGGCCGCGGCGCCGGCGCCCGACGCGAAGGGCATGGCGGGCATGGACATGATGGCCGCGAACGCCAAGCTCGACGACCTGGTCAAGAAGATGAACGCGGCGCAAGGCCAGGCGAAGGTCGACGCGATCGCCGCGCTCCTCACCGTGATGGTGCAGGACCACGAGCGCATGCACGGCAACATGAGCGGCATGATGTCGATGATGAAGACCATGGGCGAGGGGCACGGCAAGTAGCCGGGCCTCACAGCTCCGCACGCCGCAGCCGCAGCGCGTTGCCGATCACCGACACCGAGCTCAGGCTCATCGCTGCCGCGGCGATCATCGGGCTGAGCAGTAGACCGAAGACCGGATACAGCACGCCGGCCGCGACCGGCACTCCCAGCGCGTTGTAGACGAACGCGAAGAACAGGTTCTGCCGGATGTTCGACATGGTGGCGCGGCTCAGACGCCTCGCGCGGACGATGCCGCGCAGATCGCCTTTCACGAGCGTGATGCCTGCGCTCTCCATCGCCACGTCGGTGCCGGTCCCCATCGCGATGCCAACCTGCGCCTGCGCCAGCGCCGGGGCGTCGTTGATGCCGTCGCCGGCCATCGCCACCGTGCGCCCCTCGCGCTGCAGCCGCTCGACCGCGGCGGCCTTCTGATCCGGTAAGACGTCGGCAATCACCTCGTCGATCGACAACCGCCGAGCGACGGCTTCCGCCGTGGTGCGGCTGTCACCGGTCAACATCACGATGCGCAGCCCCTCGGCGTGCAGCTGGGCGATCGCGTCAGGCGTCGAGTCCTTGATCGGATCGGCCACGCCGACGAGCCCGGCAACGGCGCCGTCGATCACCACGAACATCGCGGTCTGCCCGTCGCCGCGCATCGCCTCGGCGCGCGCGGCGGCGTCACCGGGATTCACGCCGAGATCCTCGAGCAGTCGCAGGTTGCCGAGCGCGGCGGCGCGTCCGTTCACGCGGCCGACGACGCCTTTGCCCGTGCGCGATTCGAAGGCGTCCGCCGCCTGCGGCTGCACACCGCGTGTCGCGGCACCCTCGAGAATGGCGGCCGCGAGCGGGTGCTCGCTGCCTCGTTCGAGGGCGGCGGCCACCTCCAGAACGTCGGCCTCGCGGACACCACCGATCGGCACCACCGCCGCCAACGCCGGTTTCCCTCGCGTCAGCGTGCCGGTCTTGTCCACGACCAGCGTGTCCACGCTTCGCAGCACCTCGATCGCCTCGGCGTTCTTGAACAGCACGCCGGCCGTGGCCCCGCGGCCGCTCGCGACCATGATCGACATCGGCGTCGCCAGCCCCAGCGCACAGGGACAGGCGATGATCAGCACCGCGACGGCGTTGACGATCGCGTGCGCGACGCGCGGCTCGGGGCCGGCGACGGCCCACACGGCGGCGGTGATCGCCGCCACCGCGACGACGGCCGGAACGAAATAGCCAGACACGACGTCGGCGAGCTTCTGGATTGGCGCGCGACTGCGCTGCGCCTGCGCCACCATCGCCACGATCCGCGCCAGCAGCGTGCCGGCACCCACCTTCTCGGCGCGCATGACCAGCGAACCGGTGCCGTTGACCGTCGCGCCGATCACCGCGTCGCCCGCACGTTTCTCCACCGGAATCGGCTCGCCGGTGACCATCGATTCGTCGACGGCGCTCGTGCCCTCGAGGACCACACCATCCACCGGCACCTTCTCGCCCGGCCGCACGCGCAGGCGATCGCCCGGGTGGATGTGCTCGAGCGGCACGTCTTCGTCGGAGCCGTCGTCGCGCAGCCGGCGCGCGGTCTTCGGTGCCAGGCCAAGCAGCGCGCGGATGGCAGCACCCGTCTGGCTGCGCGCCCGCAGCTCGAGGACCTGACCAAGCTGCACGAGGACCACGATCACCGCCGCCGCCTCGAAATAGACGGCGACGCCGCCGTTTGCCATCCGGAACGACGGCGGAAACAGCCCCGGCGCGAGCGTCGCGACGACGCTGTAGATCCACGCCACACCGACGCCGAGCGCGATCAGTGTGAACATATTGAGGCTGCGGTTGACGATCGACTGCCATCCGCGCAGGAAGAAGGGCGCGCCGCCCCACAGCACGACGGGCGTCGCGAGCGCGAGCTGCAGCCACGACAGCTGCTCGAGCATCGCCAAAATCGCTACCGGCACTGCCAGCGCGGCGCTCACCTGGAAGCGCCGCGTCATGTCGGTGAGCTCTTCGTTCTCCGGCTCCTCCGCGGTCATCTCGACGGGCTCGAGCGCCATGCCGCAGAGCGGGCACGAGCCGGGCCCTATCTGCCGCACCTCCGGGTGCATCGGGCACGTGTATTCCACGTCCGTACGTAGAGGCGGACCTTTCGGTCCACCTGCCGCAGGAGCGCCATGGTCGTGCGCGTGGATGTGTAGAGGGCGGTCTTCAGACCGCCCTGAGGGACGGAGATACTTCCCTGGATCCGCTTGGAACTTGGCCAGGCAGCCGCCGCAACAGAAGTAATAGGTCTTGCCGTCGTGATCGGTCTTGAACTTCGCAGCAGCCGGGTCGACCGTCATCCCGCAGACGGGATCGACGGCGCCGGGCGCCTGCACCATGGGCAGCAGTTTGGGAGTCATCACACGTATGACGCAGCGGGATGCGGAGTATTACACCGCCTGGCAGGTGCAGTTCCGGCAGCCGTGCTCGGCGCAGGTGCCACACGATTCGACCACCCGGCGCTTGAGCGCCTCGCGGGCGCGGAACACGCGGACCGCGGCGTTTCCCGCCGTCAGCCCCTGGCGCTCGGCATAGGCCTTCACGGACTGCCCGTCCACTTCGATCGCTTGCAGGGCATCGGCGTATTCCGGCTTCAAGGTCGTGGCCAGCCGGCTGATGCACCGGCAGACCTCGTCGCGCGTATCGTCCGGCGCGGCGCCGGCCGTATCGAGCTCCCGGGCAAAGGCCGCCAGCGCCCGGTCCGCCGCACCCTGCCGTCGCAGACGATCGATGGCGGCATTGCGCAGCGTCCGGTAGAACCAGCCAAGGGGCTTTACCACTCGAGCCCCTTGACTGGTCGCCAGTGCCTTCTTGGCGCGCTCCGCGCGCCCGGGCACGAGCCCGTCGTCGTCCGGCACCCGATCCGGCCGAACCAGCGTCTTGGCAAAGGCGTCCTGCAGGATGTCTTCCGCGAGTGCGGGGTCGCCCACCCGGCGTTCGAGGTAGCGTAGAAACGCGCGGTGATTCTCCAGCAGCACGGGGAGCACGGCAGGCGCGACTTCCGAATCGCCCATCGATTCAGTATAGATAGATCAGACCATGACCGACACCACGACCAAAGAAACGCTCGGCTTCCAGGCCGAAGTCACCCAGCTCCTCCACCTGATGATTCACTCCTTGTACGGCAACAAGGAGATCTTCCTGCGCGAGCTCGTCTCGAACGCCTCCGACGCGGTCGACAAGCTGCGGTTCGAGGCGCTCGCCGACTCGGCGCTGTTCGAAAACGATCCGGACCCGAAGATCCGCATCGGCTACGACCCTGCCGCCCGCACCATCACCGTGTCGGACAACGGCATCGGCATGTCGCGGCAGGAGGTGATCGAGCACATCGGCACCATCGCCAAGTCGGGCACCCGCGAGTTCTTCCAGCAGCTCACCGCGGACCGCGCCAAGGACGCGCACCTGATCGGCCAGTTCGGCGTCGGCTTTTACTCGGCTTTCATCGTCGCCGACCGCGTGACGCTGGTGACGCGGCGCGCTGGTCTCGGCGCCGAACACGGCGTGCGCTGGGAGAGCACCGGAGAAGGCGGCTTCACCGTCGAGACCGTGGACAAGCCGTCGCGCGGCACTGAGATCACGCTGCACCTGCGCCCCGAGGAGGACGAACTGCTCTCCGGCTACCGGCTGCGCGACATTCTGAAGAAGTATTCCGATCACATCGCAGTCCCGATCCTGATGAAGAAGGAGAAGTGGGACGCCGATGCGAAGAAGCAGGTTACGACCGACGAAGACGAGCAGGTGAACGCCGCCTCGGCGCTCTGGACGAGGCCGAAGAGCGACATCACCGAAGAGCAGTACCACGAGCTGTACAAGCATGTGGCGCACGACCAGGATGCGCCGCTCACCTTTCTGCACGCCAAGGTCGAAGGGCGCCAGGAATACACGATGCTGTTGTACATCCCGGGACGCGCGCCGTTCGATCTGTGGGACCGCGATCACCGCCGAGGCATCAAGCTGTACGTGCGCCGCGTGTTCATCATGGACGACGCCGAGCAGCTGATGCCGGCCTACCTGCGCTTCGTACGCGGCGTGATCGACTCGAACGATCTCCCGCTCAACGTCTCGCGCGAGATCCTCCAGCAGTCACGCGACGTGCAGGCCATCCGCACCGAGGCGGTCAAACGCGTGCTGCGGACGCTCGAAGAGCTCAGCGAGAAACAGCCGGAGAAATACGCGACGTTCTGGACAGCATTCGGGCGAGTGCTGAAGGAAGGGCTACCGGAGGATCCGTCGAACTCGGAACGGATTGCGAAGCTGCTTCGTTTCTCGTCCACGCGCGAAGAGACCGACGCGCAGACCGTGTCGTTGGGCGCTTACGTGGGCCGCATGAAGGACGGGCAGGACGCGATCTACTACATCACCGCCGACAGTTACGCGGCCGCGAAGAACAGCCCGCACCTCGAGATCTTCCGGAAGCTGGGCGTCGAAGTGCTGCTACTCCACGATCGCATCGACGAATGGGTGGTGTCGTCGCTGCACGAGTTCGAGGGCAAGCAGCTGCAGTCCGTCGCGAAAGCCGACCTCGACTTGAGCAAGATCGGTGGCGAGGCGCCGAAGCCGGAGGAAGAGAAGCCGACCGGTGAGCAGGGTGCGCTCGTCGAGCGCATGCAGAAGGCGCTCGAGGATCGCGCCAGCGCCGTGCGCATCACGCACCGGTTGACCGATTCACCGGCGTGCCTCGTGAGCGACGAGTTCGGCATGAGCACGCATCTCGAGCGGATGCTCAAGGCGGCAGGCCAGCAGGTGCCGCAGTCGAAGCCTATTCTGGAGATCAACCCATCGCACCCGATCGTCGAGCGGTTGAAGCAGGAGACCGACGACGCCCGCTTCGCGGACTGGAGCCACATCCTGTTCGACCAGGCCACGCTGGCGGAGGGCGGGCATCTCGAGGATCCGGCCAGCTTCGTGAAGCGCCTCAACGAGCTGATGCTGACGCTCGCAGGCGCTGGGCCATCACGAATCTGGACACCGGGAAGCTGACGCTGAATCCGTGGTGGGGGCCGCCTTCACGGCGGCCCTCTTTCGTAGCTGCAGGCCTGGACGCCGACCACGGGTCTGGCGAGCCGCCCCATTCAGTTCTTCAGCGTGCCGGCGCCGGCCTCCCACCGCCGGTCGGCATCGAGAAGATGAAGCGCTCGCCGTCCCTGCTCACGTTCTTCCACTGCAATGGATTCCCCGGCAGCGGCCCCGGCAGCTTGAACAGCACGCGTGGCGTTCCCACCGTCAGCGCCGGCGTGGTCGTGATGTCCACGGCCATCACTTCCCAGTCGCGGTTCAGGAAGTAGAGCTCCTTGCCGTCCTGGCGCCACGTGATCATGCCGAGCGTACCGTCCTTCGACACTTTGACCGGCTTGCCAACCAGCGGCGCATCCGGTTTGTCGGGATCGAAAGGCCGCACGTAGACCTCGCCGCGATCGAACTTCTCCTCGTTCGACAGATACGCCATGAAGTGGCCGTCGGGCGAGAAGCGTCCCTGCCCCGCCTCATAGTCCTCCCGTAGCCAGTCGATCTCTTTGCGGCTCTTCGCGTCGCCGGGCGTGCCGACGGGCACGAGCACGATCACGCCGGTGTAGAACGTGATGAACTTGCCGTCAGGCGACCAGTCGGTGAGCACCATGCCCGCGCCGGGCGTGTACTGGAACAAGAGCTCCTCCGCGCCGGTCCCATCCGCCGCCTTCCGATAGATACCGGCCAACCCTTCGCGCGTGGACACATACGCTACGTGCTTGCCGTCCGGCGACCAGATCGGCGCGTTGTCCGGGTAGGCATCGTTGGTGATCGCCGTGCCGTTGCCGGTCGCCAGATCGATCACCCAGATGTCCTGATTGCCGCTGCGCGGATCGTTGCGCATGACGACGGCGCGACCGCCATCCGGTGACAGGTTGGGCTGCACGTACGACCCGGGCGGCCCCGCCGTCGCCACCGATTTGCCCGACCGATCGAACACGGTCAGCTGGCGGAGCTGCGGGCGCGGCACCGCAAACGCGAACCGTTCGCCGTCGCGACTGACATTGGTCGTGCCTGGCGCGAGGCCGGGTGCGATGTCGGCGGCCGGACGAAAGAGCACTCGCGGCTTTCCCAGCTTGGCAGGCGACGTGCTTTCCACCGCCACGGACATGACGGCACGGTCGGCGGCGAGATACACGAGCTCTTTTCCGTCGCGACGCCAGAACGCCATGCCGGTGCCGCCCTGATCCGAGACCTGCAGCGGCATCGGCGCCGCCGCACCGGGCGACGCATTCGGATCGAAAGGCACGACGTAGATCTCGTTGCGGCCCGAGAGATTCGAGACGAACGACAGTGCGCGGCCGTCGGGCGACAGCCGCGGCCCCTGCAGCTGGAACTTGTTGCGAAGGATCTCGATCGACGTGCGTTCGCCCGAGCCTGCCGTCGGCAGCGCGAACAGCGCCCCGCCTCCCAAGTCCGTCGAAAAGTAAGTGAGATAGCGGCCGTCCTGCGACCAGTCGGTGAGCGTGACGGGCGCCGAGTTCTTGAGCAGCAGTTCCTCCTGCCCCTGCGGCCCGAGCCCTTTCCGATAGACGCCGAAGTAGCCGTCGCGCAGCGCTACGTAGGCCACCTGCACGCTGTCGGGCGACCAGGCGGGCCCGGTGACGCCCTCGCGCATCTTGCTGGTGGTGATCTGCGTGCCGCGCGCCGACGCCACGTCGATGACCCACAGGTCGGCCGTCTCTTTGTCGAGATCCTGCCTGATGACGGCGAGGCGCTTGCCGTCCGGCGAGAGCACCGGCTGGTTGTACATGTCCCGCGGACCCACGACGCCCACCGCCTGACCGGTACGATCGAACAGCGTCAGCTGACGGGCGTTGGTCTCGAGGATCTGGGCAATCACCTTGGCCCGCTCGGCCGGGTCCTGGGGCAGTTGTGCGAAGGCGCGCGCGGGAGACAGCAGCGCGACCATCGCCGCCGCCGCAATGAGCGAGGCGATCTTCATGCGAACCTCCTCTACGATTTCGATGTCGCCAACCGCCCGCACGAAGTGCGGGCAATTAAACACTGGCGCTAGCGAAGCGGAGCCAAAGGCATTTCACAACGGCGGAGCTTCGCTAGCAGTTCTGGGGGCAGGCCGAGACGACCTTGCCGTCGGGCATCGTGAGGATGCGGAGCAGTCCCGCGTTGGAGCCGTCGCGCGCGCGGCTGACTTCCGCCGTAACCGTCCTGCCGATATAGGCTTCGACGTCGGTCCGGTTGATGTTCTGCTGCCGGAAGAAGACCGGCGACGGCCCTTCGATCGACCAGCTCTCGAGCTGCGCCTGAGACGTGGTGGTCTTGCCGTCCACGAACACGTAGATGTGGGGGTTCCGCCAATCCAGCCGGGTGAGGGTGCCGGCCACCGTCACGCGGTCGTTGAAGTCGAACAGCGCCGACATGTTGTGATGAGCCCAGGCCGAGCCCGCCGGCAGCATGAGTGCCAGCGAGAGGATCACACGGGTTCTGAACTGCATGGGGCCTCCTGTTGCGTGAGTTGCGCCGCCGCCAGGGTGACCGGGGATGCGATAACGGTTCCTTAGACGCTGTTCACGCAGATTGGTTCACTACGGGCGTTCCCGTACTGAAACGCTGGCCGGAGGCCTTCCGTTATGCCCGCGGGGTGAACTGAGCCAGCTCGTAGAGCCCGATACTTTTCTCGATGGCCGCCACCTTGTCGACCATCTTCTCGAAGCCGCCCTCGCCGAACAGCTGGTGCTCCTTCTTTTCGAAGTCCTCGCCGAGCGCGGCGAATTCTTCCCGCGACACGATGCCCCTGATGGCGGGAAAGAGCACCGTGTCTTCGCGTGCTTCGTGCGGCCGGTACATCCGGTTGAACTGACGGAGCGCGTTTGCCAGCATGGTGGCCTGGGCGGGATCCTTCAGGGTCTGCAACGTTGCGAGCTGCGTGATCTGCTCGGTCAAGCGGCGGCCCGCCTGATGCTGCGCGCGCAGCACGCTCGTGAGATCAGTCAGCCGGCCCGCCTTCTCGAAGCGTGGGAACAGATGGTCCTCTTCGAGCTTCTCGTGATAGTCCTCGATGAACCTGCGCACGATCCCGGCGCTGCCTTCCACCGCCTCGGGCTGGAGATCCTGCGACGCGTCGATGCGCCGCACCGCTTCGTCGTAGACGAGCAGGACGCGGTTGAGAGACCGTGCTCCCGCATCAGGTCTTCAGGCGGCGCCACCTCTTCTTCGGACGACTCTTGGTCGTGCGCGGCGCCGCAAGCAGCCGCCACTACTCCAGCGACGCCCATGACACTCGCAGTCGCAAGCCAGTGACGGCGTGATGAGATGTTGCGCATGCCTCGCGACGCTGCAAGAGCAGCGCCGCGCGGCGGTCACGAATTCGCGGCCTGCTTCGTGCGCACTGGCGTTCCGGCGCGGAGCTCGTCGGTGCCGCGCACCGCCACGTCGTCACCGGATTGCAGATTGCCAAACACCTCGACGAGCGGCCCGGAGGTCAGCCCCGTCTTCACGTCGATCCATTCGGTCTTGCCATCACGAACCCGGATCACGAACGTGCGGCCGGTCGTGCTGGCGATGCTCGTGCTCGGTACGAGCATCGACGGACTCTTCCGGCGCACGGGCCAACGAACCTGACAGAAGCTGCCGGGGGCGAGTCGGCCGTCTCCGTTTGCGACGTCGAGCTCGACGGCCATCGTCCGCGTCTTCACGTCGATCTCGTGTGCCACCCGCGACACCTTGGCGGTGAACGACTCACCGGGGTACGCCGGCACCGTGAACGTCATCGAGAGACCTTCGGTGGCCCCGGCCATGTAGGCCTCCGGCACGGGTACCACGAGACGCAGGCGGTTACGGTTCACCAGACGAAGCATCGGCGCGGCCGTCCCGCCGGCCGGACCTACCAAGGCGCCGGCGTGCACATTGCGTTCGGTGACCACGCCATCGAACGGCGCCGTGATCTTCAGGTAGTCCTGCATCTGCGTCACCGAATTCAACACTTGCCGCGCGGCTTCAACGTTACGCTCCGCCGACGCGATCTGACCTCGATCCGCCTCCACGGCCTTCTGCGCGATCACCACGTCGTTGCCGGCGACGACGCCTGGGGTCGCGGCCGCCGCCTTCAGCTTGTCGAACGTGCTGCTGTCCGCGTCCGCTTTCGCACGGGCCACATTGAGCAGCGCTTCGGCGGCCTGCAGCTTCGACTCGGCTTCGGCGCGCTGCGCCAGCAGCTCCGGCGCTTCGAGCTGCGCCAGCAGATCGCCGGCCCGCACACGCGATCCGCGGTCGACGCGGATCGTCTTCACGTAGCCAGTCACGCGCGGAACGATCGCGACCTCTTCGTACGGGCTCAGTTCGCCTGGCATCTCGAGCGTTACGTCGAGCGGCTGCTCGACCACCTTCACGATGTCGATCGTGGGTGGCCCCGCCGGCGCGGGCAGCGCCGCCGGACTCTCCGTTGCTGCACTGCGGCGACCGCACGCCGTCAAAGCGAGCGCTGCCAGCAGCGGGACCAACACCCTCATGCGGTTCCCTTTCGCGTGTACGAACTGAGCGGATCGTCGGGGTCGAGCGAACGCGACGAGGTCGGCGCCGACCGCAGCATCAGCGAGTAGATCGACGGGAGGACGATCAGTGTCGCCACCGTCGCCGCCGCCAGCCCGCCGATGACCGCGCGGCCCAGCGGCGCCGTCGCCTCGGCGCCCTCGCCGAGCGCCACCGCCATCGGAACCATGCCGGCGATCATGGCCGCGCTCGTCATCAGCACGGGGCGCATCCGGGCGCGTGCCGCGTCGATGGCCGCCTGCAGCGAACTGCCCGCCGACGGCCGCACCTGCTCGGCGAATGTCACGAGCAGAATCGCGTTCGCAACCGCGACGCCGATCGCCATGATCGCGCCCATGAACGACTGCACGTTCAACGTAGTCCCCGTGGCGGCCAGCATCAGCACGACGCCCGCGAGCACCGCCGGCACGGTGGAGATCACGACGAACGCCAGCCGTACCGACTGGAAGTTGGCCGTCAGCAGGAGGAAGATGACCACCACGGCCACTCCGAGGCCGAGCGCGATATTCGTCAACGTCTCGCGCATCGAGGAAATCTGACCTCGCAAGGCGACCGACGCGCCTCGCGGGGGCGCGCCGGCGGCGGCGATGGCGCTCTCGATGCGCGTCGCCGCGCGGCCCAGATCGTCGCCACGGATGTTGGCCGACATCGTCACCATCCGCTGGCCGTTGATGCGGTCGTACTCGCCGACGATGGTGCCGTTCTGGATCTGTGCGACATCGCCGAGCAGCGGGTGCGAAGATTGGCCCTGTGCCACGGGCACGACCCGCAGGTCGTCGACGCTCGTCATCCGCGGCTGCGGTACCTCGACCTGCACCTGGAACGCGATCCCCGTGCGCGGATCCGCCCAGTAGTTCGGCGCGACGAAGCGGCTCGAGGACGTGGCGGCGGCAAACGAGCGGCCGACCTGCTCGACCGTCACGCCAAGCTGCCCCGCCAGCTCGCGATCGACGTTCACCTGAATGGCCGGATAGTCGAGCGCCTGTTCGGTCTGCAGATCGCGAAGCGCGTCGATCCCGGCGAGCTCGTCTTGCACTTTCTGCGCGTAGGCACGCGTCGCGGCAAAGTCGGGGCCGGCGATTGCCACCTCGACTGGCGTCGGCGCTCCGAAGTTCATGATGCGGCTCACGATGTCGCCGGGCTCGAACGAAAAGCGCGCCTGCGGAAAGCGTGTGGCGAATCGATGCCGCAGCGTCTCCTCGAATTGGGGCAACGAGATCTCTGCATCTGGCTTCAACGCCACCTGCAGGACTCCTTCATGCGAACCGCCGGTCCACAGGAAGATGGTGTTGATCGGATACGACGAGGGCTGCACGCCGACATAACCGAGCGTCACATCGACGTTGTCGGCGCCGGCCGCCTGCTTGATTTCGTCGAGCACGTCACCAGCCAGCCGCTCGGTGTTCTCGAACATCGTGCCGGCGGGCGCCTTGAACCGCAGCTGGAAGACGTGGCCGCCCGAGTTCGGGAAGATTTCGCGGGCAAGGCTCAGCCCCACGGCGGCGACGATTGCGATCGAGATCACGGCGTACGCGCCGGCAAGCACTCCGCTCGCGGGAGCCAGCCGTTGGAGCGTCCGCCCGAGCCGATCGCGGAGCCGCTCGACCCAGCCGTCAGCGGCCACGGCGTCCTCGTGTGGCTTCCGGCCGCGCAACCACCAGATCGACAGGACGGGCACGAGCGTGCCGGAAAGCAGGAACGACGCGATCATCGCAAAGCCGACCGCCAGCGACAGCGGCACGAACAGCGACCGCGACACGCCCGTCATGAAGAAAGACGGCACGAACACCGCGACGACCGACAGCATCGCGAGCAGACGCGGAACGACCACTTCTCCGCTCGCATCCACCACGGCCTCGGCGAGCGGCACGCCCCGAGCCAGATGCGAGTGGATGTTCTCGATGGTCACGGTCGCTTCGTCGACGAGAATGCCGACGGCGAGCGCCAGCCCGCCAAGGGTCATGATGTTGATGGTCTGGCCAGCCGCCCACAGCGCCACCACCGCGGCCAGCAGTGCGAACGGGATCGTCGTCACGACAATCGCCGAACTGCGCCAGTCTCGCAGGAACAGCAGCACCATCAGACCGGTCAGCAGCGCGCCGAAGATCGCTTCCCGGGCGACCGCATTCAACGATCCCGACACGGTCCCCGACTGATCCAGCTGGTATGACACGGAGATGTCGTCCGGCACCAGCGCACGGAATCTCGGGAGATTGGCCTTCACCTCGGCGACGACCGCGAGCGTCGACGCATCCGGCCGCTTCGTCACTGGAATGTAGACCGCGCGCCGGCCATTCACGAGCGCATACGCGGTGGGGATGTCCGTGCTGTCCGTCACGGATCCGAGATCGCGCAGGAAGACCGGCGGGCCTGCGCCGGTCCGCACTGGCAGTTCAAGCAGGTCGTTGACGCTGGCAACCACCGAGTTGACCGGCGTAATCTTCGTCTCCCCGTCGACGTTGACACTTCCCGACGGCATGATCACGTTGCCGCTGCTCACGGCCTTGATCACCTCGTCCGCCGACATGCCGTAGGCGCGCAGCCGATCGGGATCGACGCGAATGACCACGGTGCGCTGGCTGCCGCCGAACGGCGGCGGCGACGTCAGGCCAGGCAGCGTCGCGAACTGCGGACGGACACGATTGAGCGCCAGGTCCTGGATCTCGCCCAGGCTGCGGGTCTCGCTGGAGAACACCAGGTAGCCGACTGGGACCGTTCCAGCGTCGAAACGCATGATGAACGGACCCACGGTGCCCGGCGGCATGAAGGCGCGCGCGCGGTTCACGTATCCGATCGTCTGCGCCAGCGCTTCCGCCATGTCGGTCCCTGGATGGAACGTGAGCTTGAGGAGCGCCGTGTTTTGAATCGACTTCGACTCGACGCTTTCGATCCCGTTCACGTAGAGGAAGTGGTACTCGTAGTAATAGGTGATGTACCCCTCCATCTGCGCCGGGCTCATTCCTCCGTACGGCTGCGCGACGTAAATCACCGGCAGATCCAGGTCTGGGAAGATATCGACCCGCATCCGGCTGACACCAAACGCCGCCGCCAGAGCAACCGCGACGACAGCCACGACGACGGTGATGGGGCGACGAAGCGCGCCGCGAATGAGCCACATGGTCCGGACCCTCAGGGACGGCGCACGAGCATGAGAAACGGCGCAATGTCGCCGCGAGCCGCGGCGGTCGCCAGCAGGGCCCGCCACACGTCGATGCGCGCCAGCTGATCCTGCGCCTCGGCCTGGGCGAGCAGCCCCTGCGCATCCGCGATCTCGGTGATGCTCGCGAGGCCTGCGTCGTAGCGGGCCCGCGCCTGTGTCTCACTCTGGCGCGCGGCCGCGAGCTGGATCGGCGTGTTGGCCGCAATCGCACGCGAGGCTTGCAGCACGGCGGCCGCGATCCGCTGCTGACTGCTGACGGCGAGGACCGCTTCGTCGTAGAGCGCGCCCTCGGAGCGGGTCGAGGCTGCGGCCACGGCCTTGCGCGCCCGCAGGGTCGAAAAGTCGAAGAGGTTCGGAAACACGACCTGCACCCCGGCCGCCCAGTTCGCACGATCGAAGCCGAGACCGGCGGCGCCCCCATCGAAGGTGCCGTCTGGATGTGCCCCGCTTCCACGAGCGAACACGCTGGATTGCACATACACCCGCGGGTCGTCGGTGCGCGCCAGCACGTCCTCGGCCGCGCGGAGTTGATCGACCGACGCCCGATGCACCTGGGTCAGCGGGTGGACTCCGTCAGCAGCGGCGGGCAGATCGCCGTTCGGCAGTTCGCTGAGCGCGTCGCCTACGATCGCGACGGCCCCGTCTGTCAGGCCGAGCACGCGCAGCAGCGACGCCTCGGCAATCGTCACCGCCTGCTGCGCCTGGATCAGGCGCGTTTGCGCCGCCGCTCGCTCCGCTTCGGCGCGCGACGCCTCCGCACCAGGCCGGAGCTGGTTGTCGGCGAGCGTCTGGACGGCACGGCCGAGCACGTTGCGGCGCTGGACGTCGGCCTGCAGCGAAGCCGTGGTGCGCTGCGCCCCCACGACAGCGAGGAACGCATTGGCGACCGCGACCTGCACTTCGAGTTTCGTCAGCGCCTCGCCTGCACGGGCCCGCTTCAGAGCCGCCTCGGCGCTGGTGACGCCGGCACCGCGGAGACCGAAGTCGAACGGCTCCCACGAGAACAGCGCCCCAGCTGCGCTGCCCCATACGCTCTCGCCGGAACCCGAGGCCAGCACCGGCCCAGACATCGCGGGAATCACCGACTGCGGCAGCAGCTGTCCAAAGATGTTGTTGGCTGTCGCCCGATTGGTCTGCCAGAGAGAGTCGAGCCGGGGCAGAGACGCTGACCGCGCGACGTCGACGCCCGCCGCGGACGCATTGACCTGCTCCAGCGCGGCACGCACCGACGGATAGTGTTCCGTTGCGTACTGAATTGCCTCTGCCAGCGTCAGCGACTGAGGCGATTGCGGCGGCTGCGCGGCAACGACTGTGGGGATGAAGAGAACGAGCCAGAGGAGGCAGGAATTCCGGTGCGCGGCCGATCGAGACATCTATATGAATCCCATAGACGGAATTCGTAGATGCTAGCCGCCGGGCCGCGGCAACGTCAACGACGAGCGCGCTTCCGTCCCGCCTCGCCGTACAGCTCGCCGAGCGCGCCCTGGATCCGCTCCAGCACGGCCGCGCCCTTTGGGGTCAGCCGATACACACGCGCGTCGTTCGCTCGTCGAGGTTTGTCCGCCTTCAGCCAGCCTCGCACCGCCATCCGCCGCAGAATCGGATAGAGGGTGCCCGGGCTGATGTTGTAGCCGTGCCGGTGTAGCTCTCCGAGCATCCACTGGCCGTACACACCTCGATCCTCGGCCGCGTGGTGCAGGATGTGAACCTTCCAGAATGCGAGCAGAAACTCGCGTTCGATAGGATCGCGCATCAGCGTGACCCGGCCATGTTACCGGACGGTGCCGGGCATGCGTGCAGTGCCGTGCCCTTTCGGGCCGTCCCACTCGATCGCGAGCTGCCAGCTGCCCGCCATGCCGAAATCGGTAGCGATCTCGTAGCGGCCCGGCGCGGGCGTCGGCTTCACGTCGCTGCCGCCGATCATCGGCGACATCCCCGCCATCGCCATCGTCGCGTTCACCTTCACGGTTCCGACATCCACGAGTGACCCGCTGGCGTCGTGGAACTCCAGCAGCGCGAAGCCCTTGCCCTGCGGCAGCGCATCCGCTGGCGCCAGCAGCACGACGTCGAGGCCACTCGCCTTCGTCCGCTGCAGCTCCTTCATGGAATTCTGCGGCGCCTGACTGCCGCACGCCGACACGACCATCGCGATCGCTACTCCCGCGATCCACCTCGCTCGTCTCATCCCCCGCGCTCCTGCGATCCGGCCGGCAACAGCGTGATCCGCGCCGGCGCCCGCACCCCTCGAATGATAGTTCCGCGCGGCAGCGTCAAGGGCTTGCGGAACAGGAACGCATGGCGGAACTTCGGGTCGTACTCGTACAGCCACACCAGCGGCTCGACCGATCCGTCGGGACGCACCGCGGTCACTTTCATCGGCACGGCCCGGCTGACGCCGTCGGGCACGAGACCGTCGGCGACGAAATCTCTGTCGAGCGTCAGCTCTCGCGCCACGACAAGGCTGCCGCGCGGGATGCGTGCCGGCGGGCCCGGCGGCGGTTCGAACTTGCTGGGCGTGTCGGGCAGCATGCGCCGGTTGTTGCCGCGCGGCGCGTCGGCTTCGATCCAGCTCGAGACGAGCTCCACCTGCTCCTGCGTCAGCCCATGATCGTTGCGGAACTCGCCGAATCCCTTGACCGCGCCCCACGGCGGCATGCGGCGCGACAGGACGGCGTTCTTGATCGCCACGACGCGCGGCTGAACGTCCTGATACGTCATCAGCGGAAACGAGCTGCCGCCGTCACGGTGGCAGGTTGCGCAGCGGTCGAAGAACAGACGCGAGATCTCGCGGTTCCAAGTGATGGTCGAGCCGAAGTCGTGGGTCTCGACAGGAAGCACACCCATCACGAGGATCAGGCAGGCCTGAAGGCCTGCAACCACGACCGAGACTCGAGTCATGATGCCGGCGGGGCCACGACGGACACGTCGAAGCGCGCGGTGTTCACGACGCCCTTGCGCTGGAACTGCACCCAGATGCGATAGACGCGCGGCCGCGGAAACACCATGTCGAACTGCATCTCGTGGCTGCCGTCGGCGATCTTCGGATGCGCGTGCATCAGATCGATGAGGTCGTCGCTCGCCGCGAGCATGTGCGCCCAGGCGCCGAGATATTTCTCGTGGCCATCCGGCGGGTCGAGCACGAACCGGACGCGCGCCGACAGCCCGGCGACCGGCGTTTCCGGGCTCGTCGTCATCGTCACGGTCATGTTCTCGGTCTGCTTCGGCGCGTAGTCTGCCTTCAGCACAGGGTGCACCGGCGGCGTGCCCGGCACCATCAGCGTCTGTGACAGCAATTGCGGCGTAGCCGCCTCGGGATAGAAGTCGCCGAGCAGGCGATACATCCCCGCCTTGGGCAGCGTGACGTCGTAGGTGAACGCGTGAACGTCGGCGTGCCATTCGGGATGCACGTGCCGGAAGAAGTCGAGGTCCTCGCTGACGATGAACGCGTGGAACAGCTTTTCGTGGATGACCGAGTACTTCGTAACGGGGTTCCCTTTCCACGGATCCGTCACGTCGAAGGTGAGCCGGATCGGGGAACCAGGCGCCGGCGCTGGCGACGCGGTGACGTCGAGGTGATACTCCGCCGGCTCGGGGATGCTCGTGACCAGCGCCATGCCGCAGCGCGGGCACTTGCCCGGTGCGTGCGCGCGGATGTCCTTGTCCATCGGGCACATGTAGACGGTGTCCGTGGACGGATCCGGCGTCTTCACGGCGGCGTCCGCGACGGGAGCGGGCGCGGCCGGCTCGCTCGCGGGCTTTTGCGCGCGCTGGC